>Ga0208688_1000275_pt1 | contig 34335 bp, 38 predicted proteins | sample June2015DPH_6_15_FD_184696 | JGI IMG/M metagenome (GOLD analysis project Ga0208688, IMG submission 184696) | Peatland microbial communities from SPRUCE experiment site at the Marcell Experimental Forest, Minnesota, USA - June2015DPH_6_150... | ecosystem: Environmental > Terrestrial > Soil >... | reverse complement strand
GGAGACTTTGTCAGAAGCAAGACTGTTCAAACCATAAATGCGGAGGTCTGGTCAAAAATTACTTGCTACAACCTTATTTGGGCAATCAGAGGAGAACACGGATTTTGAGCCAAAACCGAAATCTTCTGATACACCATATAGCTTGTAAATAAAAATTATTGAGCCCACAAATGAAATACCTGAAACAACAATGGACGCTATTGCGATTATAACTTGAAAAGAAGAGACTTGCGGATAATTTTGGAAACCGAACTGATAACCAAAAATTAAAAGTGCAATTCCGCCAGCTAGAAAACCAAAAACTGATGCAAGATATACTTGAAGTTTAGCATTTAATTGTGCGAGTCTAATTTGCAGTTTTCTGTCTTCATTCTCAGATTCAATTTTGCTTTTGTGACTCATTTTCTTCCTTCTCAACATTTTCATCTATTCCAAACATTCGCATCATCGCCTTTTTAAGCGGAGGTAAGCAGATGAAAGCAAACCAAACTAAAATTGTAATTGAAAATATAGTGAGAAAGCTAATTCCCACTCCAACAAAGGTATTCTTTTGTTCAGTGGCAATAGTATACATTTGAACAGATAAATTGGAGAATACGGATGTTACAAAAATTATTATTGCAATTAAGAAACTTAATCCCAAAATTCGAAAGCGTGGATGCTTTGTAGTCATTGTTTACCTGACTAATGATTTTTCAAATTATATCGTTGAGCTTTTAACATCTTCGCTATTTTTCTTTTGAGGTTGATTAAGTTTGAGCTATAATGTTCGGAGTGGTCACGGCTATGGAAATATCAGAAGGGCAAAGCGCATTCACTCAAGAAGAAGTCCTATGGCTAAACATATTGATGAACACTTGAAAGCTCCAACTGCTAAAAGTTTTGAACAATGGAACGCACAACCAAACCGATTCGACCTGCCAAACGTTGACACACCAAAACGTAAAAATGAATAGAAAAACCCTAGTTCCTTTTGCTTGCATTCTGAATTAGGGTTATCCACTTGTTTTTTCCTTCAATAGTTATTTCGCATGCATCGCTATTTTTATTATTCAGTAAAAATACCTAGTCGGCAGTGATAAGTTTGAAGTCAGCATTAATAATTTACTGGTCAAGCACTGGGAACACTGAAAAAGTCGCTTACGCCGTAAGAGAAGGCTTGGAAGGCGCAGGGTTAAAAGTTGATTTGAAAAAACCTCAAGACGCTACGGCCATTGACTTTTTCGATTATGATTTGGTTTGTGTTGGTTCTCCATCAATTAGGTGGCAGCCTGCTAAGCCAATGGCTGATTTTCTTAAGAGCAAGCTGAATTTTTACCGAAGTCAAGGAAAAATTAAGCCGTGCACTCCTAAAGTGGAAGGCAAAAACGCGCTCGTTTTCTGCACTTATTCAGGACCACACACAGGCATTGATGAGGCAACTCCGGCGGGAAAATGCATGCGACAGTACTTTGAGCATTTTGGCTTTAACGTGGTTGGTGAATGGTACGTGTTAAGCGAGTTTCATGGAAGAGAAGACTTGAGCACCAAGGGCAAACTTGGGGACATCAGGGGAAAGCCAACAGCGGAAGATTTAGCGAAAATTAAAAAAGACGCTGAACAAGTAGCAAAGAGTTTGTAATTGGTGATTGATATGGCTAAAACCGTTAATTTGCCAGAAAAAATCTATGACGATTTAGCTAAGGTGGCTGAAGAATTAACGTTCATGGCAAAAAAGCCGATTTCACAATCAATGGCAATAAACCTTCTAATCGAAGTTTACCATGCACACATGAATAACCCGTGCGCACTTGACGCTTTCAGCCAGCAACTAGCCAGTTTAGACATTATGTCACCAGAAGAATTCGACAAATACTGGGACGAATCACGAGAGGTAAAACGTAAGAAGAAAACGCAAAGGGTGCGAAAAACAACTATGGATTTGGCTGGTTCAGGCTCTAAATACTCTACGCCAGAAAAAATGAAGAAGGCGTTAGACGAACTTAGGAAAGAAGACGAATAATTAACGCTTAATCTTCCCTTTTAAAGCTGCTATAACCATCTAAAGAATTTCTAAGGCGTGCTTTGTTAGCTCTTCAGTCAGCTTATCCCTGTTAGCTAGCGTTACTGTGAATGTTTCTGCGTCGTCTCTTTGTTTTGCCTCGTTTATCAGCGGTTCTCTGGCTTTCGCATGCACGACGGCTAACACCAGCTTTTTGCTTTCCAGCGCTTGTTTTACAGCTTGTTTGAACTTCTGCGAGAAAAGCTCCATAGGACCAATCTCATCAACAGCGACAGCGTCGCATTTTTCTACTGCTTCTGCAATGGCTGTGGCGCCAATTTTTTCGAGGTCTTCCATGTTAACATGGTACTTGCCGACTTGCGGACCCGTTCTCTGGTTGACGTGCGCCAGCCATCCATGTTTGGAGTTGGTTAAGTCTATGATTTCGAAACCTATGCGTACGTTGCCTTCTCGGACTTCGCGGCTTATCATGCCGCCAACACTGATGCCCTTCGCTTTAAGTGCGTTCACTGTTTTGATGAGTACAGTTGTTTTTCCAACGCTCGGAGCACCAGTTAAAAGCAAAACACGTTTCTGCAACCGATTCGCACCATTAATAACCAGAAGTCTAATATGTCGATAAAATTCTTTTCATAAACAAACCGCTGAGGCGCACCGTTACATGGTTGATGAGGACTATAAGGCAGATTTTCCAAGCGAAATAATCAAAGAAGGCAAAGTACAAGTTCTAGTGCCAAAACTCGAAGCCTATGGAGTTGCGCCTTCAGACTATGCGCCGTCTAAAGCTCCAGTCTTCTACAACCCAGTCATGGAGTTCAACCGTGACCTAACGGTTTTAGCGTTCCAAGCCTACCAGCGCATGGTTAACAGGGAAATCTCAATTTGCGACCCGTTTACCAGCCAAGGAATCCGAGGCGTGCGCTTTGCCGCCGAAATTCAAGGCGTTAAAAAGGTGTTAATCAGCGACATTAACGAGAGAGCATTCAAACTCGCAAAGCACAACGTGCAAATCAATGGGCTTGAAAAACTGGTCGCTGTTCAGCATAAGGATGCGAACTGCGTTTTAAGCTGTCATGCCTCGCCTAAGAAACGGTTTGACATTGTTGATGTTGACCCGTTTGGCACTCCAGCGCCATACTTGAGTTCAGCCATCCGAGCAATCCGTAATAACGGCTTGTTAGCTTCAACGGCAACCGACCTTGCGCCGCTGTGTGGAGTGCACGTTAAAGCCTGCATTCGTAAGTACGGCGGCAGACCCTTGCGAGCGGAGTATTGCCATGAGCTTGCTGTTCGGCTTTTAGCCGGTTGCACCGCCAGTTTAGCTGCAAAGCATGAAATTGGCATTCGAGTGGTTTTTAGTCATAGCAGTGAGCATTACATTCGAGTTTATGCTCAAATCGTGTATGGCGCAAAGAAGGCGGATGAAAGCGTCAAAAGCCTCGGCTACATTCTGCATTGTTTCAATTGTTCCCACCGAGAGACAACGCGCAACCCATTCGACAAAAGCATTGAAAAATGTCCTGAATGCGGCTCAAAAATGGACTACGCTGGTCCCCTGTGGCTGGGAAACATCTTCGACCCTAACTTCTGCGAATCAATGATAAAAGAAAACAAAACGGTAGCTTTCAAGAACAGTGCTAAAATTGCAAAACTTCTCGCTTTAACCAAAGACGAAGCCTCAGCACCCATAACATACTACGTACTTGACAAGTTAAGCGGAAAACTTGGCCTCCCATCACCATCCATACAAGCCTTCCTAAAAGCGCTCCACAACAGCGGTTTCCAAGCTGTACCAACCCACTTTAACACGCGAGGCATTAGAACAGATGCGCCTGCCCAAGCAATGCGTAAACTGCTCAAAGAAGCAAGTGGTGTTAGATAACAATTTGTTTGTAGCAACAAAAGTTTAAAGAGCAAAGCCACCAGTCCTTAAATTAACAAAAGTGAACAATCATGAAGGATAAAATCACGATAATTGGCGCTGGCATGATGGGCGGCGCCATAATCAAAAGCTTACTGAAAGGCGGATACAAGGGCAAAATAACAGCGGTTGATATTCAACCTGAAAGGCTCAAGGAATTTGAAAATCTTGGCGTAAAAACGTCAACCGATAACAAAAAAGCCGCTGCAGATGCGGACATAATCTTCATCATCGTTAAACCAGGTGATGTAGAAAAGGTTCTAAAGGAAATCAGCCAAGAAATCAGGGGCATACTGTTGATTTCTGTAGCCGCTACTGTTCCATTGAAATTTCTGAAGAAGAATGCTCCTGACGCTAGGATAGTTCGCATTATGCCTAATCTTGGCGCTTTAGTGCAAGCAGCATACACGGCTTACTGTTGCGAAGCAAACGTAACAGCTGAGGATAAGGAGAAAGTTAAAACTTTGCTTAACATGATGGGCATATGCGACGAAATAGACGAGAAATACATGGATGCAATAACCGCAATAAGCGGCAGCGGACCAGGATACTTATCCATAATTATTGAGGCTTTGACCTATGCGGGATTAAAAGTTGGGTTACCGCGTAACATAGCGTTAACCAGTGCAGCCCAAACAGTAATGGGCACAGGCAAACTCATTATTGACTTGCATGAAGAACCATCAAAAATTAAGGACATGGCAACAACTCCGGGCGGCACAACCATCGAAGCCATATACCAAATTGAACAAAGCCAAATCAGACCAGCAATAATACGCGCAATCGAAGAAGCCACAAAGAAGAGCCAAGCAATCAGAGAAAAACTAAACTTAAACTAGCAAGACCAGCCATGTTTGAAGCGGTTATTTTCGACTGGGATGGCACCCTAGCCGACACACGGCAAGTAATCGTTATCGCATTCCAAAAAGCCCTAAGCGAAATAAACTGCAAAGTCAGCGATGGGTACATTGAACGCCGAATCGGAATCGGCGCAGCAGACACCTTCCGCGACTTATTACGGTCAGCAAAAATGCAGTTTGACGAAAAATTGATCCAGCACTTAATCGAACGCAAGAGCCAGCTTGAAATCGAGCTAACAAACCAAGTGAAACTGTTCCCGGGCGCCAAAGAGCTCCTTGAAGCGTTACATGGCAAAGTGAAAATGGGTCTAGCATCAATGAATAACCGCTCAGTAATCATCCACTTGTTAAAAGCAAACGACTTGGAAAAATACTTTGATGCCGTTCTAACAGCCGAATCAATTTCACACTCAAAACCAGACCCAGAAATTTTCTTAAAAGCCGCGTCTAAACTGAAAACTAGCCCTGAAAAATGTGTAGTTATCGAGGATTCGATTTTTGGTGTCAAAGCCGCTAAATCGGCAAACATGAGCTGCATTGCGGTTCTAACAGGTGTCTATTCTAAACAAGAACTTGAAAGGGAAAAGCCCGATTTGATAGTTAAAACGTTAAAAGATAGGCAAATCCTGCCGTTTATTGTGCAGTAATATAACCTTGTGGTAGTGTTTTGACAGTCACATAGCTTTAAGAATTTTTGAAATTAATATTAAATCACTGTCAAACTGTGGGAAGGGATGATATTCTTGAAGAATCTGCTTGCAAACAAAAAAACAAATCCTCCAGTATTCCAAGTTCTGCTGCTAGACAATGATGCTAGCGAAGACGTTGAGGTTCAGGAGGCAAAACAGGTTGATTTTCTCCAAGTCAAGGAGCACCTGAAAAACGGCGGGTCAGTCTTCATTACAAGCAAAGGCTCGCAAAAACTAGTTTACCCCAAAGCCAAAGCGCAGCTAAACTATAGCAAATCAAGAAAAAACTATGGAGCCCTCTTCCGACAGCACCTGAGAAGTTCATAAACGTGTGACGTGCATCCAGATTAAGATTCCCTTTACCCTCCTCTCTCTTCCGTATGTTTTTTTGGGTGCACGCCACTCCTAGTTACTCTTAATGCGTTTGGCGCGTAAAAACTTGCTTTACGATTAGAAAAGAGGTATCTCTTTATTTTATAGATATAACTTGGGTTCTAAACGCATATGATAAGAAAATAAATTTTTAAAGATTAAAATGATAAGCGCCTTATTCTTTTCGCCTCAAAGCTTTAGGAACGTAGGCGCATCGTGGGTCGGAACCCAAAATATCTCCAGTATAAAACAAGGCTGAAGATCGGCAACCGCCGCAAATCTCTCGGTACTCGCAAATGGCACATTTGCCTTTTATGTTGCTTTTATCTTTAACTTTAGCGAAAAACGCTGAATTTTGCATTTCAGCCCATATTTCCTTAAGCGACTTATCCTTAATGTTCCCGAGCCTGTAGACATCATTGTAACTGCAGGGAATTGCATCGCCGTTTTCTGCAATGCTCATGAATTTGCCGAAGAAACATCTACCCAAGAAAAAGTTGTTGAACCAGTTATCAAAATCAGGCATCCCTCGCTGCTTTGCCACTCGCGCGTAGAATGGAATGTAAACGTTAATTCCTGGTTTTCCTTTATACTCTGAAGTCAAGTCGTAGAGTTTGTTGCAAACCCACTCGTACTGCTGAGGTGAAGGGTCAGCTTTAAGACTGCTCTTTTCTTTGCTGTAAGGGATAAAACCGTGAAAAACCACCCAGCGGGCATCATATTGGCGTGCTAAATCGAGAACATGCGTAATATCTTCCGTGTTAACGTTTGTTACAGAGCCGCCTGCGTTGGCAAACGTGTATACAAGGCAGTTTAACAGTTTCTCGCTTGAAAACTTCTCTATCGCTGAAACAGCAGCTGCATAAGCGCCTTTTCCTCGAATAGCATCATTTGTTTTCTCTGCGCCATCGATGCTGACAGAAATTTTAACCTCATTTTTAACAATGTTTTCAAAGGCTTTCTGGTCCATTAAGCGTCCATCAGTTATGATGCTTGTGTTCAAACCAAGCTTTCTAGCATAACTTATAACTTCGAAAAGATCCTTTCTTAAAAACGGCTGTCCACCGGTGATTCCGAAGAAGCTTGCGCCGAAATCGTAAACTTCATCGACAATTTTCATGGCGCCTGCAGTATCAACTTCATCTGCAACAGCTGGTTTCCCTGCAGAAGTACAATGTACGCAATTACTATCACATGCGAAAGTGCACCGCCAGGGAACAATGAACAAGGGGCCTTTACTTTTCAAGCCTTATTTCTCCAAGTAGCTCTATATGCTAATCCAAAACAAGTATTATGATATTTAACGCTTCACATTAGCCCAATAGTTTTTGAAGTCTGAGTTAAAGTAACAGAATTCTTAAATTTGCTAAAATTAGTCTTTCGTATAGTGACTGAAATGGCTAAAATTAATGCAAAGGCAAAACTGCTTGAAAACACCCTCTTAGTGACCGAAAATACTCGAGGTCACAGCGTAATTTGTGATTTACCTGAAGCTTCAGGTGGAACCAATAGTGGTCCTACTCCTTTAGAGCTATCTTTAATGTCGTTAGCTGGCTGCGGAGTGATAATCTTTGCGGATATTTGTAAAAATAGCAAGATTGACCTGGGCAAAATAGAAATCAACGTAGAAGCTGAAAAATCAGCGAATTCGCCAGTCATAACTGGGGTAAGTATGAAAGTTAACGTTTCATCGAAGACTAGGAAAGAACTTTTAGAGGCTGCTTGGAGAAGAACTGAAGCAAACTGCCCAGTGCTGTTTATTTTTAAGGAACCTATACCCGTTAAAGTTGAGTTTGAAGCCAAACAAGAATAAATTTGTTTTTTTTCTTTTTTTAACTGCCTGGAGATTAAAGCAGGCTACAGCTGACATTTACGTTCCAAAAGAGTTATTACTCTATTAAAAGTGATAAGAATTGGGGAAGGAGAATGGATGAGGGAAGGCTAGTGGATACTAGCCAACTTAATTGTAATCATGAAAAACAAAGACTATACACGCAAAGATGCTTTGACATACTCAATGGTTTTGAGTTGATTTTTACTCGTTGCATTAACTGCCACAAAATTATTAGTTTAGAAGCCAAGAAATTTGCCAATCACTAAATTTTTGAACTGTGTTTACTGGTTTTTGGCATAAAGATAAAGCGGTCCCTCTTGTAGCAAATCCAAAACCCGCTGCGTTTGAGTAGTAGATAACTTACATGTTTTAGGCTCGTCTAGAAACGGAAGCTTTTCAGGTGCATTATGAATTATATGAAGGTCTTCCCAAGTTACCTTGATATCTTCTGACGGTATGTGTTCATCAACATCCATAACCCACGTACCTGCATCCAATTCGTCTCCGCCTTCAGTTAAAGCTGTAAAGGGTCCAAGCAAACTCTTATCATCAACGTTATAGAGGAAAATTACTGAACCCTCCTTAATTTCAGTGGGCTTGGTTTTCTCGCCTACGCAAGTATAACGTTTCCTGCTAAGGCATAGCTGCCGAGATGACGTATTGCAAAAAAGAACGTATCCTTCATACATAACTCTATAGAACCTTCTTCTAGTTGTAAGTCTCTCGGCGTTTATTTCCTTTTTCTTTTTCCATAAACCTTTAAGTCAACGAGATTAATTCACATGTTGGTTCTGCACTGAATCCACAAGGATATTTATTTTTGATTAACTCTTATGAACAAAGCACAGCTTACCTCGATGATTTTCTTTTTCTCTAATCAAGCTAAGAGAGCCTCTAAGTTTAGAGATTGACAAAAATGGTTAAGAAAACACGTGTTCTCAAGGCTTCCTATTTTGCAGTTATCTTATTTTTAACAATAGTTATACTGCTCGCAGCAGAAACACAGGTAGAGAGTTTTGTTAATTATAAACTGCCAACCCACATTACCCTATACTACAATACCCTAAACACAATATACGCAGATAATGGCAAACAAGGAAACAACATCGATTTTACGGTTTTAGCTGACCAGGAGCAAGCACCATTGGCTGATCCAACTCTCACTCCAACGCCAACTTCAACTCCTACTCCAACTCCTTCACCAACTCCGACCCTAAGTCCAACACCCAGCCCTACGCCAACACCAACGCCGTCTCCAACGCCATCGCCAACGCCTACACCTACAGCTATACCGTACGAAACAACGGAACCCTTTCCAACTTCAACTGCTTCCACAGACACCAGCGCAGTTTCTGAAAGTAGCATGTATCCTTTAGGGGCAGTAGCTGCCGCAGCCATTATCGGGGTCACATTATTGGCAACGTTTTTGATTGGGAAAAAACAACCGTCCACGGAATCGGCAGATGATTTTAATTACGAATAATGTCCTATCAATGCAGAATTTAGAAAATTATTAAAGCTAGATTTGATTGCTAACTCGTATTAGGTGGAATGCGCTTTCAAGGCTCTTTCAGTAGCAAAATTCGGCGGCAGCCTCTTAGACGCGGAAGGCAAAAGAATCCCAAAAATCATAAAACGAATAAAAGAAATCAACGAAAAAGACCGATTTGGTCCAATCGTTGTTTTTTCAGCGCCTACGGGCTGCACTGACGCGCTTATAATGATAGGTGAATCCTATGCGCAGTCAACACCGCTTCCTCTGGAGCCTGTTTTTGAAGTTTATGGACGAATTGCGAAGGCTCACGTTAAAGGCAAATGGCATGAGCAAGCGGTAAATGAATTGGCTAATTACAAGGCGTTAACAGAGGCTACTCTTGACTCGGTTAATAAACGTTTCAGCGGCAACATTAAGGCAAGAATCCTCACTTTAGGTGGAGAACTCGCCATGTCCACTTTGGGAGATTACATTTTGAAAAGCCACGGCTTAGATTCCTGCTACGTATCGCTGCAAGATTGGCCCATTGTAACTGACGACAATTTTGAGGATGCCATGCCGAATTACGAGTTAAGCAAAAAAAGAATTCACACATTAATCGAACCGCTGGAAGACGGCAAAATAGTTTCTTTAGCAGGCTTCTTAGGGGTTACAGCTGATGGTCTTGAAACCATATTGGGAAGAGGCGGTTCGGATTTAACGGCAGTTTTCACTTCCTGCCTCTTGAAAGATCTGTACAATACTGAAACACTATTGTACAAAGATTTACCAGTACAAAGCGCTGACCCGAAAGTGGTACGTGGACAGAAGACTGAGCATGTTAAAGCGCTTACTTATAATGAGGCTCATAAAGCTTCAATGATGGGTATGAAAATAGTGCAGAGCCCTGCAATAGCCATGGCCAGACGCTTCATGCAACCCTTGATGGTGGTGCCAATCGACGAGCCTGAAATGTACTCGGTAATTGAGTCTGAAACAAGCGGAGGAGAAATAGTGAAATGCTTAACAGGCAAATCCGGTTGCGCGATCCTATCAATGAATGACGAGAAAAGCAGGTCACTGGAAGATTCCTTGAGAATATGGGAAAGAAGAAATGACTTCATGGATTTAGGCGCCGAAACCATGGAGACTGGGGAAAGGATTCGCGATTTCCTCTTCTTAGACTCAGACTTCTTAAAGAAAAACGAGGAAAAACTAAAGGGCTTTGACGAAAACATGAAGGTAGAATACGGCTTAGGCGTAGTCACCCTCATCGGCGACAGAATGAAGGATTCTCCAGGCGTAGCTTCACTAGCCATCAGCGCAATATCAGGCATCAACATTAAACGCGGCATCTTTGCTCCTCACACCTCACAAATAATACTGGTTGTTGAAGAAAAGAATGTTAACGCAACCGTTGCAGCCATCCACCTAAAGAAACAAGAAATGAACAGGATGCATTAACCACAAGTTCATTTTGTCTTCAAATAAGTGGAGCCATTTTTTTCCGTATGTCCATAACAAGCATACAAGTATTGTTAAAAATAGAAAATTTCAACATTAGTCCGCAGAGGATGAAGATTCAAAGGATAGGAGGCGCCTATTTTGTTCAACAATTTCACACTGCAATTGTTCAACGAACAATTGAGCCGTGTAAAAGCAGCTTTGTGGCTGTACTATAGTAAGTGCTAGGCCCAGCGCAATAGTAAGTACTATTGAGCCATCTGATGCTTTGAGTATGGATGAGTTTGTTTTAGCTTTTCAGCACTGAGTTCACGCAGACCTGCGAGCTAACAGGCTCTTTTTTTCTCTTTGCAGCACTTTGGATAAGGTTCCGTGCATGCTGGTTATGGACATATAGTTTTTTTCAGCTCTATTTTCTACAAAGGTCAAAGAAGCAACAGAAGGGAAAAATGTTTAACTTTTTAGGTAACTATTCAATTTCGAAGAGTTTTTAATCGATTTTATAACCGATAACATCCAATTAACATCAAAACACCCTTTTTTACTCCTAATCAAACATTAAAAAGTTATCATCCAACCAGCTTGCGTTTCTTAACACCAACAGCAATCGCATGGAACAAGCGCACGACCGCAGTTGACTAGTCAACCTGGCGTATTGGTATGGATAAAAACGGTTGTTTAAATAGAAAAAAAGAGTTTTCTTCTAGAGAATATAATTTATATATCCATCATACTGCATAAAATAAGCGCTCGAGAGATTGAGACAAAGGGAGAGCCAAAAGGGAGAAAGGAGTAACCAGCATATCGACCAAGGTTCTTATCCGCTCCTGTCAGGGAGGGAATTGATTAGACATGGTTATGGACCAAAAAGCATTAGTTGACGAACTAAAAACAACATGGAAAAAACTCTGGCAAGAAAGAGTCGATGACAAAGTCCGAGCTGAAGGCATAGCCATAAACGACTATTCAATGCTATATGTTGAAAGAGGAACAATCATCCATGCAACAAGAGACTACCTAGCATTAAACTTCAAAGACATCCTACAACAACACCAAATAGAAAACGCCGAAAGATACATTCCTCCAAGCCAGGCAGTCGGAGGATGGAATAAATTTGTCAAAACTCAAATCACAAAACAGCAGCCCCACAAAAAGAAGCGCGCTGAGGCTTATCTAGCTGAGAAAACTGAAAGGCGACGGCAGCCTAAAAAAGGCGGTAGAGGCTGGCTTCACCTATAGTTTTTTTCATAGCTAACTAAAACATCAACATTCTCAATAATTTTCATATTCACGTTATTTCAAGTTATTTGAGGGAAGCATCTTGGGTAATTATAGACATAGACATGACATAATAGCTGACATACTTGAAGTTGTCAGTTCAGATGCCAAAAAAACGCAGATAATGTTCAAAGCCAACTTGAGCTACAAGGTCTTAATGAAATATTTATCTGAAATTCTTGAAGCATCACTAATAAGTTTTGAACGAGAACGACAATGTTATACGCTTACTAACAAGGGGCATGATTTCCTAAATGCTTACAAAGATTACTGCAAAATCAACAAGCACGTTGAGAAACAGTTAAGCTATATAATTGACACAAGAAAAGTTTTAGATGAATTATGCCCAGACAGTTAACCTAGTCAGGCCATGGATAATATGTTCATGTAGTTCTTGGACAGCTTTGTGATCAGGTTTGTCTGAGGTTTCTGGAAAATCAAAGTTTTTTCTTGATTGTTAACTATTTTGGTTTTTTGTTATGTTCATGTTGAGGGTAGATTTCGGAGGTTCGAAATTGAAGATTTCATTTGAAAAGAATTAAAAGCCGCTTAAGCAGTCTATTATTCAGGTGCATTCAGTTGGAGGCAAAGGTCAAAGTTACAAAGGAAGGAATCGTTATTCCAGAGGAGCTTTTCAAGGAAATGGTCGGCACTTACATTAAGATGGAGCAGATACTTGCAACGTTAGAGACGCTTGCAGATGAAGAAACATTGAAGGCTATTGAGGAAAGCAAAAAGCAGGTGGCTAAGGGCGAGTACGTTGAGTGCTCGATTAATGACTTGGAAAAAGTCTTGAAATAACATGCCCTACACTGCGAGATTCTCTAAAGCGTTTCTTAAAAAAGAGAAACGATTGCCAAGCGAAGTAAAGTCAAGAATTGTGGAAACGCTTAAAGAAACGCTCATGAAGCCCGGTAACGGCACCATGCTTGTTGGTCCGCTTAAGGGTTTATGGAAAGTGCGAGTTGGAAAATATCGAATTATCTATGAAATTGATGAGCAAGAGAAAAGGGTTATTTTCCATGACGTTGAACTCAGGAAAAAAGTTTATGAATAAAGCGCACGTTCGTTGAAAAAAGTGCATCAAATCTTTCAAAGACGGTTTGGTTTTGGTGTTGGGGCTTTAGTTTCTCTTTCTGCATTCTTGATTTCGCATGTTAAAAATTGATTTGTTTAAGCATTTTGATTCATATACGGATGCTGTATGTGAAACTAGTTGCTGCTAAAATTGACTAGAATTGACTGAGAGAAACTGGGATTATGATTGGGGTATATATACATACGTGTTATGAATTCTTATTAGTCGTTTGCGCCGATAGCAACTTATGCGAAGGCGAAACAGAGCCGTATCCTTCCTGCTAATGCCAATAGCCGTCTTTCTCTGGTGCATTGGCTGGAGCCTTTACTGGATAGCCTCCAAAAGAGAAACAACAAAACCAAAACCAAAATTGTCTGTTCAGAAAGAGCTAATCATCTTTGTGCCGACTCCAGAACAGAAGTATGCAACCTAACCTGAACAGGATTGTCGAGAGCCTGATGCGGAATAAAAAGTTAGGGTTGAAAGTGTTGGTATATTTCCATTTTTTCCATATCGCTTTAAATAAGAGTTGGATTAACAGATATTATTGGTAAAGAGAGCTGATTTAGTGGAGAAAGGAGAAATGCAGGGTATCCCTTCGATGCAAGTTATCATAGCTGCTTTAAACGAGGAAGAAGGCATAGGGCTCACCATCGCTGAGTTTAGGGCTAAGCTTGGATGCCCACGTGTTCTGGTAGTTGACGGCAGAAGCACTGATCGAACCGTCGAGATAGCCAAGAACATGGGCGCCGACGTCGTTTTTCAAGATGGTTTAGGCAAGGGTGATGCGTTAGCGAAGGCGCTTGAGCACTCGGATTTAGCAGTTGATTACGTTGTCATAGCAGACGCAGACTATACGTACCCTGCTGAATACGTTCCTAAGATGATTCGGATTTTAGAGAAGAACCCTGATGTGGGCATGGTCTGCGGTAACCGGTTCAATAGTCACATAAACCCGAAGGCGTTGCATAGCGTTTTTTACTTTGGTAACCGACTCCTAGCTTTTACTCACAACTTACTAAACGGAGTCTCATTAACCGATCCGCTGACAGGGTTGCGAGTAGTGCGTGCAGAAATTCTTAGAAACTGGAAAGTGAAATCCAAAGGCTTTGACGTCGAGGTAGAACTTAATCATCAGGTGGAGCGGAAAGGTTTTGGTATCGTGGAAGTTCCCATTAAATATCGAGAAAGATTGGGCGAGAAGAAACTAGGAGTTAGGCATGGCGTCGAAATTTTGAGGCGCATGGTGTTAGAAACAACGTATTAAACGCGGATTTATAGTAGTATAAAGGAATTTTCTCAGTCCAATGGATTTATATTAACGGCCTTTGTAGCCTCTGATAAGAGGTTTAAGAAGGGGTTTAGACTATGGCAGAGGTTAAAGTGAGAATGGTCATTGACCCGTTCAGGACCGTGGGAAACGCTTTATCTTGTGCCAAAAAGCTAAAATTGCCCCAGACAATGGTTTCTGTCGACTACGACGATGAAGCAGACATTACGTATGTTAAATTTAAGCACGCAAAAATCGTTGATAATGACCCTCTTGACGATAAAGGGCTTGTCATTGCGTCTTTAGATGAACGTGGAAAAGACGTTGGATTAGTGATTATGAAAGCTTCAAAGTTTACTAAACAATGCAAAAATTAAAGCCTAATCTCAACAGCAAGACTTACATGGATCTGTATATAATCAGAACAGTTTGCCTTCTAGACTTTTCTTACCTAGCGTTTATTAAGGAATCTTTAGAATCCATTTGACGTGGGATGAGCAAGAGTAAACTTTACTGATTAGGCGCTCCTGTTGCTTATCTGCTCTCGTCAGAGAGGGATTTCCTAGAGTTAGTTTTGCATCCTTCAGAAATTTCAACTGAGCCTTTAGTTTAAAGTTAAGTTTAACGTGTTTGTTTGATGCCGTTTTTTGATTAAGTACCGTGACAGCTTGTACATAATTGCATCTGTTCTAGAAGCTGCAAACGCTGGTGCCCACAAAACCAGGATAATGTTCCAAGCAAGCAAAAGTTACAAAATTCTCGACAAATACTGAGTTAGCCGTCGGTAACGGTTTTCTCTCCTTCAACAATCCCATTTATGAAGTAACCAAGACTGGTCAAGAATTTTTGGCACAATATAAACTTGTTAAAGACAAATACTCAAAAATTTTAATTGTCCCTACAAGAAATAAACAACGAACGTAAAGTCCTTGAACGACGCTGCCTAAAACCTGAATCTAACACTTCATAAAGTAACATTTAGCTTGGAGGCAACAACAAATAAGCAAATGCTACAAACTTCTCACGGTCATCCTGTTTGTCTTCTTGGGGATTGGGTCTTGCCTTTACAGCGGGCATTATGTTTTTGCCCAAACCGACCAAACTGCGTCGAAACTGCAGGCAGCCAACACCGCTGTAGAACGGGCTTTCAATGCTGTTTTGGACGCTGAAAAAGCAGGCGCAAACGTCACTGGTCTACTGGCTCAGTTAAATGTTGCCGCAGGCGTCTTGGCTCAAGCAGAAAACTCTTTCCGAACTGGAGATTTCAACACATCCGCGGTCCAAGCAGACAACGTACTCCCAATTGCGCAAGAAGTCACGAATTCCGCTCAAGATGCCAAACAAACTGCTTTGGTTTCCGGTCAAAATGCTTTCTGGTTCACCATTGCATTTACTGAAGTTGGTGCTTCCGTATTCGTTTTGGTGTTGTTTCTGGTTTGGCGCAGGTTTAAACGCGGCTACATAAAGAAGTTGCCTGGTTTGAAGCCTGAGGTGGTTGAAAATACAGCTTGAACATATTCGAATTATCTTTATCACGATCGGCTTAATCGGAGTTTTGCTGTTTGCATCCCCAACCATAAGCCTTTTAGTAAAACCGCCTGCAGGCCAAGAGTTCTCTGAGCTCTACATACTTGGACCAAATCACACCTTTGAGAACACTCCATTTAACATTAAGGCTAATGTGACTTATTCGGTTTATTTAGGTGTAGTCAATAACATGGGATCCTCTTGTTACTATACGTGTTTTGTTAAAGTCGCGAACGAGACTGAATCTCTTCCTGATGCAACGCTTGGAACACCCAGCTCACTGCCTGCTCTGTATGAATTCAATACATTACTTAGTGATGGGGGAACATGGGAGGTGCCCTTAACTTTTCAAGTTAACGAACTTACCTTTGCTGATGAGATGTCTCAGCTATCTAGTATAACTATTAATGGAATAGAGTTTCCTGTTAACCAAATATCTGCGTGGAATTCAGACAACGCAGGATATTATTACAATCTTTTTGTGGAGCTTTGGATATTCAATTCTACATTAGGGATTTCACAGTATCATAACAGGTTTGTGAATTTAAATTTGAATATGACGCAATAAGATTTATTTTCGAAATCGATATTACTATTAAACTTGGTAAGGTGCCATATTGAGTAAAGAAAAAATGAAAGCTGCTGTTATTGGCGTAGGGAAAATGGGGCTGGTGCACGCGAGCGTCCTGAACACTTTGCCAAACATTGAACTAATAGCTTTTTGCGACAAGAGTGCGCTTATTCGCAGATTTCTCGCTGGGATAGTGGGAAAAATTCGAGTTTTCGCTGACGTTGAGAGAGTGTTAGACTTAGATGTCGACATTATTTATGTGACAACCCCAATTCCTTCCCATTATTCTGTCATCAAAGAAATATACTCTCTGAGAAAACCTGTAAACATATTTGTTGAAAAAACACTTGCATCCAATTATGACGATTCATTGAAACTGTGTGAACTGGCACGGGATTCAAAAGGAGTAAAAATGGTAGGTTATATGAAAAGATTTGCAGTCACGTTTCAAAAAGCCAGAGAATTAGTGAATCAGGATGCCATCGGACAAATATCTTCCTTCGGAGCTCATGCTTACTCCTCTGATTTCTTTGGCGTAAAAGAAGCTTCGAAAATGCCTTCGAATAGGGGAGGCGTTCTTAGTGATCTGGGTTCACATGTTATAGATTTGGCTTTGTGGCTTTTTGGAGATTTTGAAGTTCAATCTACTGGGCAACCAGGTGTAACAGATATTCAGAACACTGTAAATTTCAAAGTTAGGAATGATGATCAGATTGAAGGAACTTTTGATGTGTCTTGGTGTAAGGAAGGTTATCACGTGCCCGAGTTTGGGCTACTAATCAAAGGTTCCAAAGGAAAAATAGTAGTTGATGATGATGTAGTTAGGCTAGAACCCGCTTCTGGGCAATCAATCCAATGGCATAGACAGGATCTTAATGATAATGTAGGTTTTTTGCTGGGCGCTCCAGAATATTTCCGTGAAGATGAATATTTTGTTGAATCAATTTTGAATGGAGTTAATGCTGAACCCAGTTTTGTCACCGCTTCAAAAGTTGATTATATAATTGGAAAAGTGCTTGAGGGACCTGAAAAAAATGAATAATGAACAACCGATTTTGCTTGTCGGGGATAATCCATTTCATGGAATTAGCCATCTTTCTCAACAAAGTGTAAAAAAAAGGGGAAATGATATAACCCTTGCAAAGTATGCTTCTGACATAGTTAAAATCTCAATCGAAAATGGCGCCAATGGTTTTATGTTTTCAGTAAGCGAAACAACTCTTTCAATATTGCATAAGCTCCCTGAAAAGGAGATGAAAGAGCGGCTGAATCTTTACGCACTTGTGCCTTATGCTTACGAGTATGTTAGACTTGCCACTCATGCGGGGGGGCTTCCTGGTTTGGCTAAGCGTTTTGCTAAAGAGGTGTTGCTTTCAGGAAATTTGAAGACTGCTGGCGTTGGATTAAAAGGAGTCTTGACATCTAATCCAATAGACGTCATGAAAGCTTATCTCTCGTATGAAATTATTCGAGTTAAGGCTTTTGCAAAGAATCGTGGTACCTTGCGTTCTGTTTTGCTTCACGAAGTAATTACTGATATGGCTATAGCCCTCAATCTTGAAAGCTTGATAAAGTCCTATATCAAGTTCATGGAAGATCACGGAATAGAACCAGGATTCGAAACGCGTAATTTTTCCTACCTCGTGAAGAAGTTTAAAGATTGGGATATAGATTTTGAAGGATTAGTTCTCGCGGCTCCATTTAACAAGATTGGGTTCTACATGAACCCGTCTAAGGCTGAGTGCGAAAAGGCGCTAGCCGATGTTTCTGGGAGTACTGTGATTATGATGAGCATTCTGGCGGCGGGTTATCTGAAACCCACGGAAGCTATAGATTACGTTCGCGGGCTTCCAAACGCTACTGCAATTGTTGTGGGCGTATCCAATGAGCAGCAGGCGCGTGAAACATTCAATTTATTGACTAAAACACTAAAACTTGCATGACATCCATGGATGTGTGAAGAGAATAAAATGAAGGTTTGTTTTTTGGCTCCTGAGCTCTATCCTATTTGGGGTGGAGGCGGAACATACGCTATTGCCTTGCTTAAGTATCTTCCAAAGGATGTTGAAATATATGTTTTGGCTACTCGAAGGAAGGTGCCTGAAGATAAAACTGCTTCAAAGGAATCAGCATTGAGTTTTCTCGGTGACAACATTCATGTTTATAACTTAGCTGATGAAAAAGACACTTTCTTCTCGCACGCAAATTTTCAGCGTCTTTGCTATAACTGGGTCCCTAAGCTTGACAAAGAGCATCATTTTGACATTATTCACAGCCAACATCAACCAATGTCTGATATCTTACTTAAGCTCATGTCTAAGCATTTTTGCTACATCACTACAGTGCACGAAACATTTTCAAGACGGAATAAAGCGATTAAGGAATCTAATGTCGGTTTTGAGGGCTTTGAATCTTCGGAGAAATGGATGGTTTCTTTATCGCTTTTCCTTAAGACAATAGAAAAAATATACATGAGAAAGTCACATGCGTTTATCTCGCCGTCTAGATGGATGCAGAATATGCTTCACGAAGATTTCAATATTCCTCCATCTAACGTTCGAACAGTGTACAACGGGGTCGATCATAGAAAGTTTTCTCCTGGATCAAAAAGATCAGATTTCATTCAAAAGATTTATGATGACGCTGGAGGGCCGATTGTTTTGTTCTCTGGACGGATGATTTCTACTAAGGGAATTCATGTTTTAGTTAAAGCAATGCCAAAAGTCATAAGAGAAGTTAAGGATGCCCATTTCGTTTTCACTGGCGGCGGTAACTCTAGACCATATCGACAAATGATTAATCAAATGAAAATTCCCTCGCGAAATTATAATTTTGTTGGATATGTTCGTGACTTTGAGGATTTGCCTGGGCTTTATTCTATAGCTTCAGTATTTGCTGCTCCAACTTTGTATGAGAATTTTCCGTTTCGAGTTCTTGAAAATATGAGTTGTCAGAACGCAATTGTGGCTACAAAAATAGTGGGGATTCCCGAAATGATTACGGATGAATTCAACGGTCTTTTGGTTCCTCCGTCAAACTCTGACAAGTTGGCTGAAAAAATTGTTGAATTGATCAATGATAGAGCTCTTGCAAAGAAACTAGGTCAGAACGCTAGGCGAACAGTTGAAGAGCAATTTACAGTTCAGACATTTGCAAACAAAACTAAAGAAGCCTATACGTGGGCTATGAACAACAACTAGTTATATGGATGTTTAGGTAATAATCAATTTATAAAATAAATTGCAAAATTTTGGGAAAGAGGAAAATGAAATCAAAAATAAATGACCATAAAGTGCTTGTTACCGGTGGAGCTGGGTTTATTGCTTCACACCTAGTTGATGCTTTGGTTAAGAAAAAAGCCGTTGTATCAGTTGTTGATGATCTGTCCAATGGTCGGATTGAGAATGTAAACAAGGACGCGTGCTTCATCCGCGCTAGTATCCTAGATACAGAAAAGATGCGTGAATGTGTAGAAGATGTAGATGTAGTATTTCATTTGGCAGCCGACACAGGAACAAAAGAAACTAGCATGGGCTTTAAAGACCCTTTTGCAGAAATGACTGTAAATGCCAGAGGATCCGTTAATATTCTCAAATGCGTTATGGACTGCAATCCGTCTGCTAGCATTGTATTTGCTTCTTCAGCTGCAGTTTATGGGGAGCCAAAATATACTCCTGTTGACGAAAAGCATCCAACTGAGCCAGTCTCACCTTATGGAATTAGTAAACTTGCTGGTGAAAAGTACATGTTGGCATATTTCCGCGAATTCGGAGTTAAGTCAGTTGTCGCTAGGATATTTAACACATATGGACCGCGTCAATCTAGATACGTCATCCATGATTTAATAAGAAAATTGGGTATTAACCAAAATGAGCTAGAGATTCTGGGAACTGGAGCCACAATTCGGGACTATGCTTACGTTTCCGATACGGTTGAAGCTCTCTTGCTAATTGCAGAAAAGGGAAAGTATGGTGACATTTACAACGTAGCAGGTGGAAATCCTACATCGATAGAGGATCTGGCTACGTCGATATTGAGGCAATTAGATCTTGTTGGAAAAACTGAGGTAAGGTACACGGGTGAGTCCTGGAAAGGGGACATAACAAGGATGATAGCTGATATTTCAAAAATAAGGAAATTAGGATTTCAGCCAAAAGTGAGTATGAGAACTGGGATTAAAAACACCATAAATTGGTTCTCATACAACTCCTCATGACTCAGGTTAATTATTTACAGATATTTTGCAGTCATTCATTCAAATATACGCGAGCTGAATGCATAAAGTGTTCACCAAGTGTTTGGTTTTTTCGATTAGGTGAAACCTCTATTGAAACACTTATTAATCAAGACTTTAACGGCAGCACTGTAGTCTGCTGAACACATCATATGAATCCGCAAATCACGCAATGAATGAAAGATCCGAGTCACCGGAGATTTCGTGTTCAACTCTACGTGCCGTCACAAAAGATGTTGGCAATAAAGGACTAGTGCTTCTGGAAACCAGCTATCAGTCCTTTCGTTGTCCACTTTTACCTCGCAAAATGTTAGAAGTTTGCTAGAACACTTCAAATTTTTTGGAAAAGTGTAAAAAATTTGAGATATGATGATATGCATAATTCTGCAACTTGATGGTGGAACTTATGGCGGAAACTTTTTTTGGCAATCAAACGAGTTGCATCTTGACATTAACTGAAGTAATAGAGTGGTTATAGTTTGAACATTTGCATGATTGCGAGAGAGTTTCCGCCCGACTTAGGTGGCATAGGGCCTTATGTTTACAATCTATCAAAGAAGTTGCATGAAAGAGGACACGAAATAACTGTAATTACCCGTGGATCTAATGGTAAGAGAAGCAAAGAAATTGTTGACGGAATAGATGTTTTCCGCGTACCCTTTTTTCCCCTATATCCTTTTCATGTTTGGCTGCATGGTATTTTTGTAAACCAACTATTCAAATCTTTGGAGCCTGGGCTTACCTTGGTTCACCTGCATTCGCCCATCACTCCGCCAATAAAGACTTCACTGCCTATAATAACCACTGTCCATACTCCTATGAAGGTTGATGCAAGGTACCATGAAGTGCGCGATCTTTACTCCTTAGCGGAACGAGTGCAATCCTCGGTCATTTATCCACCAATTGAATCAAGATTGTTCAGTCATTCAAAGCTAGTAACCTCTGTATCTCGCTCTGTAGCAATAGAACTGAGAGAATATGGATTAGACCCCAACGAAATTACTGTGGTAGGAAATGGCGTCGATGAAAAAACATTTACTCCAGCTCAAAGTAGAAACTGCACAAGATACGTTCTGTATACTGGAGTTCTGCGTGCGCGTAAAGGCTTATTCGACCTTATAGAATGCGCAAGGTACGTCTGCAATGTGGATCAAACCATTAAATTTGTTATATGCGGCACAGGCCCTTTTCTCCACAAGGCAGAGGAAGCAACTCGGAAACTCGGGGTTGAAAAACAGATTGTTTTTTTGGGATATGTGAAAAGAGATAAGCTCATTCAGACCTATCAAAACGCAACTGTACACGTTGTCCCTTCTCATTACGAGGGCCTGCCAAATGTTCTCTTAGAAGCCATGTCTTGCGGTTTGCCTGTGGTTGCAACCGAAGTTAGTGGGAATAAGGAGGTAATATCCGATGGCGTGAATGGATTTCTGGTTCCTCCAAAATCTCCTAAAGCAATGAGCGAGGCGGTAATAAAGTTATTAGAAGACGATAAGCTCAGGGTAAAAATTGGAGAAGCAGCAAGAAAGACTATTGAAAAAAGCTATACTTGGAATAGAATTGCTGACAATATCCTAGAATGCTATGAAAGTATTTTACACAAGTGATGGGATAACTCAAGATTGAATACCTGCAGGCATTCTGCGGGAGTTCGTTGATTTGAGAAAGCTTAAGACTCTTTGGGTTAATCCAACGACTTTAGACGTTTTCCTTCATAATACGTATCTTCTAAACTCTAAAACAATTGGCGCGCATGGCTGTCGAGACTGTGTGAAAACTATTTTCAATTTCAGAAAATTGCTTGTTTTATGTGCAAAAACCGGTTTTCGGATGTGTTCTATACATATAAAGCGCAATTTCTTGAAGCAAATTTGACTTTTCACACAGTCTCTGTTCCTAAATTGGTGAAAAATGGTTTTAATTCATTATTCAGGGGTTGGGTCAGTCTTAGAGGCATTAAATCTGAATGGAGAACAGGAACGGTTGTGAATGATAAGAAGCGAATTATTACCATTTTTGACCATTTTCGGAACACGCATGCACGCTGTTGAGACCTAATCAGTGCAATGAATTAACGCGCCTACTATGGACAACTGGTTCCTACGAATTCGTTGTGAGAAAAAATTAATGTAGAATACATCTTTAAAAAAGTCTGTAATTAGTTATACAATTGTCTTATAGTCTTTTAAGCTTTATATTCAGAAATAAAGTTAGTTTTTTAGTCAATTGCAGCAAGTAACTATTTCAATCGAGGAGTGTTACCTTTAATTTGACATCTCTCAAAAAAGACATGCAAACACTTGTTGTATTTAACAAAAATCAGGGAAAGGTCAAAACGCAACTGCTACTTTTGTTGCAGCCTAAGGATTTATGTAAAGCACCGCACCTGCAAACCAAGCTGAAGCTGTATCTCCTGAGCTGTTCATGCACCAAAAATAAGGAATAAGAGCCACAGGCGCAACCATCTGACCAACCGAATAAGCAAAATTTGTGCCAAACCCTGAACCAAAAGTATCTGCTGGGTACTGAGAGGCAACAGTAAAATCTATTTTTATTTGAACCCAACTTGTATGACCCCAAGAAACAAATTCTGCACCATTATCGCTCGGATAACCACCTGAAGGTGTCCAAGGTTGTCCTGTTGGTGAACTAACCCCACAAATTCTTCCATTCGCACCGTAAAAGTCCACTCCTAAACATATTCCATGATACATATACGTGTCACCTATTGTACTTGCTTGAGTTTTCACCCAACCAGAAAAAACCAAGTGATCACCTGGGTGTACTGTAATCCAAGGTCCATCATTCTCCCTGTCAGGGTCAGTGCTTGAGCCAGTTGGGTCTATTCTGATGGTTGGTTGCCCGTTGTAAAGTACACTATTATCTAATACAACATTGGTAACACCGCTTAAACCAACTGACCAAGCGGAAGATGTTCCACCGATGCTTGGGGCTTCCCAACCTGTTGGAAAAGGTGTTAAGTTTGATGGAGTTGGTGTAGGCGTCGGGCTTGCAGTTGGAGTAGGAGTAGGCGAGGGCGAAGGCGTCGGGCTTGCAGTTGGAGTAGGAGCGTAATTGATACTTCCTTGAGAAGATATACTGATCTGTGACGAACTCTGTGCTCTCGTACCAGATGGGAAAAGAGAATAGCATAACATTATCAATACAAGAAAGACGAGGTACTTCCTTTTTTTCATCAAATTTACCATCCGTTTGTGCGCACGCTTAACTGCCGTTCGTTTCGTGTGTCGTAAGTTTCACGAATATATAAATATTCGTGTCGAATTGTTCAACATGAAAACAACAAGTAGAATATGAGTATAAGGAGTTGTGCGGAAAGAAGGGGGCTTCTATGTCTCTCGGATTCATTATCTGAACATCTGCAATACACATTACCAAGATGAAATTTACTGAATACTTAAGACCAAAAACAAATTTATCGGGAGCGCAGCTTTTCTTAAAACCTTCCATGGAAACAGTTTCAATTAGTGCGTACATAGGCTTGCTCAATCTTCTCAGCTATGTGGGCTTTAACAGCTTGCCAAATCTAACATGGAATGTAATCGCACATGCTCAAAATCTTGTTTCCAAAATTGCCCTATGAGTTAGCAAGACTTTTGCCACTTCTACAACAAAGTCCACACAAGATGTATTGAAAAATCGATAGAATCTCAATCGCAAAACTGAAGAACTTATTTGCCTATTGTGGGCTGCACCAACTTTAATGTAGAAATAGTTTCAAAAACCTAAGGTGTACTTATGCAAGAAGAAGTGTTGCCTGTTCCTCGTGAATCCTTCAATCTCGAACCAACTGCAAACAGACTTGTCAAACCACTGATAAGTGTCATTTTGGCAACTAAAGGCAACAAATCAATGTTGTTAGAAAGGTGCATAATATCTCTTCAAAACCAGACTTTTCAGGAATTTGAAATTGTTTTAGTATATTCGATATTTCCAAAACAGCTTAGTCAGCTCTTAGAAACCGGCAATATCGTCACCTTGAAAGAAACCTCATCCACTTTAGGTGCAGCAAGAAATTTGGGAGTAAAGCACGCGAAAGCAGAACTAGTTGCCTTCATAGACGATGATGCTGAAGCCCCCGAAGATTGGCTTAAAAAAATATATTCAACCTTTCAACAGGATCCCTCATTATTTTGTTTGGGGGGGCCTCATTTGACTCCTATTGAAGAATCCAAAAAGAGCCCTCTAATATTCGTTCAAGGTTCATTTTTGGAGTCTCACTTGAAAGGTAAGTATTTTGATCGTTCAGCTGTTGGAAAGATTGCAGGATGCAACGTTAGTTATAGGAAGATTGTCTTTGATAAAATTGGTTATTTAGATGAGACATTAAGATCTGGAGAAGACTGGGAATTTCACAGAAGACTAGCAGAAAACGGATACCGTTTGTGTTTTGATCCTGAGATCTCAGTCTTGCATCATAGGCAGGGGTTAAAGCATGCTTTTTGGAACAGTTCGAAAATGGTGCCATTTTATCTATCCTGGAAAACTTTGAAATATGCGAGGTATGAATCTCTTTTTGCTTCGTTCTATCTTACAAATTTATTATGTCTCGTTCTACTAATCACCCTATTGATCTCTCCATTTATTTTCTTTTTGCTCCTCCTTTCCATATTGTTTGGACATTTCATATTCACAGCAGTACGCACGAAGACATATAATTGGAGGATTATTTTCTACCCTTTAGTAATTTCATTTACTTTAGCAAGATTAACGGGTTTCTATTTCGGTTTGTTCAAGCGAATAGCATTCAACTTTCACCATTAATATGCGACGTTTGCCTGTGCCTCGAAACCCTAGTTAGAGGCGATTCGAAAAATAGTAATGAAAAGTTGCAACTGTAGTTACCGTGAACGTTTTACATACAAATAAAATTGCCAAATTATGCGTGAGAAATTTCATGAAAGAATTTAAAGAGACTTCGCGTGCTAGTTTCTTTTTTTCATTTTGACACATTCATACCATGATATCGCATCAGGTAAAATAGTAAAGAAAAATTTTTCTCTATGTGTGAGTATGAACTGCTGTTGGAGCAAACTCCTAATTGTCATGAAAGATTGCTTGTGTGTATCGGGGTTTCTATCAAAATTTTCTTCTCCTAATATTTTGGGATTACGAATCTTCATATGCTGAGGTGTAAACAATTTAACTAGGACTAAGAACAGTTTCATCTCTATAGGATACCCTGCAACTAAATTCCCATTATTTCTCATAGAGTTTTCTATTTCTTTTAGCGCTCCCCTTAGTTCTTTGATGTGCTCGAAGACACTCGCACAAACCACTAGGTCAAAAGAGTTAGTCCCAAATGGCAAATGATTTGCATCTGCTAAAACAAATTCTGCCTCAGTGTGACCTAAAGCCCCCCATTCTGTAAGAAACTTGCCATAGTACAGGGCTGCTTTGGATAAATCAACGCCTACAACTGTTCCATTTATTTGGTGCGCCAGATACCTTGAAAAATACCCGCCACCGCATCCTATTTCTAATCCTACACGGTATTCATTTGAATCAAAATCTATTATCTTAATCAAGCGTCTTAACCTCTCGTTAAATAGAAGATCGAAGACAGGGTTTTTATCAAATGTCCAAAATTTATGAAAAACTGAAAGTTCGCCTTTTTTTCGTTTTTGTTTACTTCCTTTTCTTTCGTTAATGCAGCAGTGCATATTCCAGGTTGTTCTGTATTTTGAACACTTGGAATCAGCAGATGCGCCTTCTCTTAGGTTCAATTTCAAGTACAATTCCTCCACGATTATTGCCTTCTAGAAGGCATGCCACTAAAATGTTTTTCCCATCACGTTCCGAGAAAAACTGTCTTCAACAAAGTATACAACTCAAAAAAGGATACTTCACTATAAAATTTTTCGAGACTGACTTAGACTTAGGCCTTATGCAGCATTTATATACCGTTTTCGTTCCGAAGTAAATGCCGCCTTTCGAAAAGCCTGAATGTTGTTTGTTTCCTAATTAGAAAACAAATTTGGATTTTTTTGAGTATCGAAATTATGAAGCTTTACGTTGGCGCGGTGAAAAAGCTGTTTTAGGACATGGCTGAAAAGGAATGGCATCTAAAAGCAAGGTTGCAAGTGTATTGAAAATGAAAAATTGGCTGAATATAACAGGCATCTCTCTCAGAATCAACACAAATTCTGATTGTTCTCATTCCATATGAATCGACAAATGTGTACGTGGTGTAAGAGAGATGGAAAAGAAAATACTATTAATTCTTCCTTTTCTTGCAGGTTTGATACTTATAGGCTACTCATGGTACTTAACCTATCCTTTGTCAACTATCTCAGCAAACGACTTTCTTTTCAACCACATTTCCATTTTGTATTGGATCAGCCTTCCGTTGTTACTGGTTCCAATGTTCCTAATGGCTGTAACAACGAAAAACAACCTTCTGAAGTGGCTACTTTCAATAGGAATTGTTCTGACTTTCTTTTCTTTGGCCTACTTCTACTCCATGATGTCAGAAGGAGGAATAGATAATCAATTCTACAGAGGAATGATGGAATACTTCATAAAAACAAAAAGTTTGAATCCCTCGCAATTTAATCACAACTATTACCAATGGCCCGCCTTTTACGTTTTGGCAGATATTGTAACTTCCGTAAGCGGGTTAACACTAGTAAACTTCGAATTTCTGATGTACACAATCATAGGTTTCCTGATGGCTACCGCCCTCTATGTATACGGCTCTAAGAAGTTCACGAACGGTGGCGTCCTAGCGGTAGTGGTCTTCTTCATTCCAATCAGTGATATCATAAACTACCAAGCTGTTCCTTTTTCGCTCGCCCTCAGCCTTCTATTTCTCCTGTTCATGCTGGGGACCCATCGAAAGAGCAGCGGCTTGGTTGTAATCATCCTATTGTTGTATTCAAGCCTTTTGATTACTCACTTTTTTGTACCCTTATTCTTTGTTTTATATTTACTGGGGCTATGCCTATTTGATAAAAACAGCCAAAACAAAAGTCTCTATAGAAATCTCTTTCTAATTACTTTGATCGGTTGGTTCCTAGCACAATTGACCCAAGCAAAATTTTCATTTGACCAAATCGTTAAAAATATTATAAACCCGCCTGTTGATTCTTATTCTATCATACTTTCGAATACGTTTAAGTCTGTTTCACCTTCAAATACAATCTATGTCACGGGTCAATTTTTTTCCAGAACGGTGATAATTGCATTCGCTGGACTATGCGTTGCTGGTTTTATTCTCCTACTAATTAAAAGAAAAACGAGTGCCCTTGACAAAGCCATCCTCTTTACCGGTGTGGTCTATTCGAGTTTGGGCGCTGTGTTGAATACTCTCGGCTGGCGTGCAGTAGCAGTAGCTTTCTTTCCTGTCTCTTTGGGAGCAGCATTTCTGTTTCAAGGCAAATTCAAACAATACCTTGTAGGGTTATTCTCCGTTTTGCTCGTGCTGGCCCTTTTCGTGCCGCTTCACAGTTCGTTTAACACCGAAATATCATGGCAAACAAGAGAATCTCACACTGCGGACAACTTTTTCCTAGACCATTACAGTTGGGAAAAATCCAGCTTCGTCGTTACAGACTTCTTAACAGATACATACTTGACAGCGAAACTGAGTGTTTATGAGTATATCTTCCCACAGCTGAACATAGGCGACAAACCGGATGCCATACTATATACGCCACAATTTGCAGGCTTGAACTTAGGTAACTATAGTTCCATGGAGAGCCTTTCTCAAGGGGAAAAACTAAACCTGTTATACAATGATGGTATTTCCTGCGTGTTAATAAAATCACAGTAAGGACTTGCACAAATGGTTTATGACAGCTTCTATTCTCGTCCTAGGATTTGAGGACCCGAGGGCGACGAGAAATCAAATATTTTGAGTTATCAGAAACCGAAAAAAGCAAAGGAAGGTAAAAGAAGAAGGTAAAAACAACAGCTGATCGAATTGATGTAATCCAAAGAAACAAAAGAGAAATGGGATGATTACCAATGGTTAAAGTCTTAAGTTTAATATCTGCATTTTTGCAAAGAATTTGCATGTCTAATTCGCATTTATATATTTCATTTTTGAGAAAGAAAGGCGTTACTATTGGTGAAGGCACAGCTTTTTTTGGACTTGTAAGAATTGATTGCACTAGACCTTATCTAGTTGAGATAGGCAAAAACTGTGTTTTAACTGATGGAGTTATTCTTTTAACGCATGGTTATGACTTGTCTGTCTTACGTGAGGTTTTCGGGGAAATGTTTTGTTCTTCTGGAAAAGTAGTTTTGGAAGGGAATAACTTTATCGGCGTTAATTCAGTAATATTAAAAGGTGTAAAGATAGGAAAAAATTCGATTATTGGCGCTTGTTCAGTGGTTACACATGATATTCCTTCTAATTGCGTCGCGGCAGGTAATCCTTGCAAGGTAATTATGACACTTGAAGAATACTATGAAAAAAGAAAAGTATTACATGTTAAAGAAGCAAAAGCATATGCTCTGGAGATATATCGCAAGACAAATAGAATTCCAAAGATAGCCGACTTTTTATTGGAAGAATTTCCAATTTTTCAAAGAACTTCATATTCGAATGGAGAACCAATATATAAATCGTTTCAAGATTTTTTGTTGGATGCAGGCGTTCCCATCAACAATCACAAAGTGGAAAACTGAATTACGTACAAGGGACTGTTACTTATTTTAAACGGTAAAGAATCTGCATGTATTCAGATGGGTCGAGAATAAGGATGATTAAATCCAAAGAAGATTATAAATTCTATTTAGCGGCTGATAAGCTTGCGCTATCGATTAGGTATAAGCGTCCGCGGCTATTTCAAGACGAAATTTGGAGATTCGAACGGTTGCTGCGCAAAGTAGAATACTTGCAGAATTGCCGACATAATCCTATAGACAGGATTGCTTATTTGCAGGCAAGATTGAATCTCCAAAAATTAAGCGTGAAATTAGGCTTGTCGATTCCCCCAAACGTATTTGGGCCTGGCCTTTCAATTGCTCATGGGGGCCCAATAGTAGTGCATCCGAAAGCTATGGTAGGAGAAAACTGCAGAATAGATCGGTGTGTTTCAATTGGAAGTGTTCATCACCCCATTCCTCCTCCGAAAATAGGCAATAATGTCTTTATTGGACCAGGTGCGGTTATTGATGGAGATATTGAAATTGCTGATGGGATAGCCATCGGAGCAAACTCTTATGTTAACAAATCTTTCATTGAGTCTGGTATTACCATTGCAGGTTGTCCAGCAAAGAAAATATCAGACAAAGGTTCACGTAACTGTTGGTTTCGAGCTACGGAGATTTTGCGAAAAGAAGCTGCTGAGGCTCATATTGATAAACCTAAATGACTAGATAAGCTTGATAATTAAAAGAGGACAGATCGTAGAAAGAATATACCAACAGAGTTGAAGCCATCTACTGAGGTTATTAGACCTTTGACGGCATTCAGCCCAGAAATAGGAGAGAGATTTTAGAAATTGAGTAGCATTAAGCCTCACGTAGCGCGCGCGTGTGTAACATCGAAAGAAGCATCTCGCATCTTATCTGATGAAGTAAATAGGCTTTATGCTAAAGACAAAAACTGCTTAATCGAATACTCTGAAGGTGCAAGCAATTCTAGTCCATATTGCATAATTTATTTTAGCAGCGATGCTATTTACTATCCGAACACACTAGAGAATTTTTATGAGCAATTAATTAGGAAAAACAAATATGAATGGTATCATACCCGAATTAATTGCGGAGCAAAGCATATTTTTATTCGTGATGTAAAGAAACACCATTATCTAAGCGGTATAAACAGCCATCTTGATACACTGGAAAAAGTAACTGATTTCTTAAGAGCAGAAACTAACGGTTACAAAATAATTACCCTTGGGTCTTCTTCCGGAGGGTATGCGGCAGTTTTTTTCGGACAGAAGCTAAACGCAGAACGAATCTACTGTTTTAATGGGCAATTTCTTTTGAATGTTCAATATTTTTGGCGGTTCGCCGACATAGAAAAATCAATTGTCGAGAGGTACTCCAATTTAAAGAACTTTTTTACGGCGCCGTCAAAAATATTTTATTTTCACTCTAATAGAAGCCCTCTAGATGTAGAACAATTCAACAACATCAAAAAAACCGGTGTTAATGTGATATCTTTCAATTCGCGCACTCATAGCATACCCTTCTTAAAATGTTGCTTGCCCGTTGTTTTGAATATGGATGTTCGCGATTTGAAGACTTTGTCGAATAAGCGATATGTCCCTTGGTTTTTTTCCATTAAAATGGTTGGATTACGGGGGACTTTGATTGGTTCTTGCAAAGAACTGCAAAGGTTAGTTCGCCAAGGTTTTTTAACGCGAACGTGGAACAACGCGCTAATAATCTGGCTGCTTCTTCTAATCGGCTAGCTTTCATATGTGATCGCGATTTTAACGATTGTCTTGTTTGGGCTTAACTATTTTTCTTTCATTTCACCGTAAACACGCCTGTTACAGTACCTCGCCAGCAAAATATTAAACAGTTCTGAAATCTCTTCTCGTGATCCGTGTTGAGGAAGAAGAGAAAATGAATTTACAGTCTAACCCGACGATTTTGTTTCAGGGAGATAGCATCACCGATGCCGGGAGAAAACGCAAATCCTACGAAGCATTGGGAGAAGGATATGCTATGATGACCGCTGCATGGGTTTCGGCTTCGCATCCGGAATACGGGGCCAGATTTATTAACCGCGGGATAAGTGGAAATCGAATTAGGGATTTAAGAAATCGATGGATAAAAGACTGTTTGGATTTAAAACCTAACCTTGTCTCAATTCTAGTTGGTATCAACGATGCTCTTGGTAAGCCTTTTTGGAAAGAACCAACATCCGTGGAAAGCTTTCAATCAGATTACGAATATGTCTTGGAGCAAACCCGGTGCGATTCAGAAATCCAGATAGTTTTGCTAGAGCCTTTCCTGCTTTGTTCAAACGATAACTATGCAGAAACAAGGTGTAACCTTACTCCAATAATAGGAGTCGTGAGAGAACTATCAAAAGAATTTAAAACTCTGCTAATCCCTTTGAACGACATATTTGTTAAAGCTGCAAGCGTGAAGAATCCGTGTTACTGGTCTCTTGATGGAGTGCATCCAACTCTCGCGGGGCACGCATTAATTGCACAATCCTGGATCAAGGGAATAATTGCTTGCGAGAGCTTCCTGTAAAGTTGTATGGACTGTTTGCTTTAGTCCACGTAGTGTTTGAAATGATTATGCCACTGACGTTCGTACCAACCTGAGCCATGCCAAGACGCACAGTGTTAACCAATGCGTAACCGCAAACCATTTTATGGCTATTAAGAACGTACACGCTGCCTTGTCCCGAAAATGGTTAAAATGGTTATGAGTCTGATTTTGCTTATTAGAGCCTGTAATGGACTTCTTTGATGAACGCGTTTTAGCCGCGCTTAAAGACGGCAAACCCAAAGGTTTCACCACGCTTCTGGGCGAAGTTGGCTTCAGCCATAACACCCTGCAACAACATCTAAAGCGGTTAACAGCTAAGGGCCTTGTTTTGAGGGAAAAACCTGCTGCAAACGGTTTCGGAAGACCCAAATTTGCCTATCACATCGCATCCAGGACCACAAAGCAGGTCACTGCAGCACTCGAAGACCCACGGTGGAGCCAGTGGTCATCCCTTTTAGTCGCTTAAGGCATGTTTGCAGGTTTGAGAAGGGCGGTTACTGCAAAGAAACAAGGAGGGACTGCGCGCCTCAAATTTGCTCCCAAACCCGAAAATAAGACTTATTACCATTTTACACCAATAAAGGGACAAGCCAGCGCGCGAAAGAAAGAGTTATCTTGATATAGCAAGACAGAAGTAGAATTTGTGGACGCAGAGACAGGAGAGAAATATCAGAAATTGAGCAGTGATGAGGTTCTCGTAAGCATCGGTCTGCCTGTGTTTAACGGTGAGAAATACCTCAAAGAGGCAGTGGACTCAATTCTTGCTCAGACATTTAAAGATTTTGAACTTGTTATTTCCGACAACGCCTCAACTGATCGAACGGAACAGATTTGCAGAGAGTACGTTTCAAAAGACAGTCGAGTTCGCTATTTCCGGAATAATAAGAACATTGGAGCCCCTGATAATTTCAATCGCGTCTTTGAGCTGTCTACAGGCAAGTACTTCAAGTGGGCTTCCTGCGACGATGTTTATTCTCCAGAATACTTAAGAAAATGCTTAGCTGTCCTCGAAAAAGATCCTTCGATCATCTTGTGCCACTCAAAAACTGGGCGTATCGATGAAAATGGAAAAGTGATAGGTAACTATGATCGTAGCGCAACCTACCTCGCTAACTCATTGAAACCTCATGAACGTTTCAGCGTTTTCATCAGCATGATCAACCCAGTTTGGGATCTTTTCGGATTAGTACTTCGAACAACTCTTGAGAAGACGCCTCTCCAGCGCAGGTTTATTGGATCTGATAGGAACTTACTCGTTGAGATTTCGCTGATGGGTAGGGTTTATGAAGTTCCTGAATACCTCTTTTTTGGGAGAGAACATCTCGGCTCCTACACTGGGCAGTTTCATAGCAAGATCACAAGGACTAACAGGAATAGCTACCGTACACAATTGGATTGGTGGGGTGCAAGTAATTGGCTTGTTTTGCCACACCTAAAAAATTGTTTTGAATACTTCAGATCTATCAGACGGGTGCCACTTTCAAACTCTGAAAGAATACTATGTTACTATGAAGTTCTTAAGTGGTTCGTAAAAGAGGGATGGCTGCATATCGGAATCGAACTAAAAAAATTCGTGTATCGTCCTTTTAGTAAGTAATGAACGTTGTCAGAGAAATAGGCTTAATGGTACATGCACGAAAAATTCCATTTGTTTGAAGCAAAAATCTGCTCAATCGAATGCTCAATTATAATAGTTGAAAAATAATAGTTGAAAAACGATAAAACACTTTAATGTAAACCAAAATTTAATATACAATAAAACAGACAAAGCTAAGAGTATCCAAAAAAGGTGTTAAAATGCGCGTTCTTATTACAGGAAACAAAGGATACATCGGCGCAGTCATGGCGCCTATGTTGCAGAAAGAAGGATTTCAAGTTCACGGCCTTGACAGCGATTATTACGAAGGATGTCTATTTGGCAAGCGACCAAGCGACGCTGACATGCTGGGTATCCCTTTTGTCAAAAAAGATATTCGTGATGTCACGACAGATGATCTGCGTGGGATAGATGCTATCGTTCATCTTGCAGCGCTTTCCAATGATCCCCTTGGAAACTTAGATCCAAATATGACTTATGAAATTAATTATAGAGCCTCAGTAAGATTGGCGAAAATGGCAAAGAAAGTCGGAGTCCAACGCTACGTTTTTTCGTCATCCTGTAGCACATATGGCGCCTCGGGTTCTGAGGCGGTCACCGAAGAATCACCACTAAACCCTGTCACTCCATATGGAGAATCAAAAATACTAGCTGAAAAAGACATCTCCAAATTGGCGGACAAAGATTTTAGCCCAACTTTCCTTCGTTCAGCAACGGCTTATGGCGTATCCCCAATGCTACGGTCAGATGTCGTTCTGAATAATTTGGTCGCTTGGGCTTACACGACAGGAAGTATCCTGTTAAAAAGCGACGGCAAAGCATGGCGCCCTGTGGTACACGTTGAAGATATTTCCAGAGCTTTCATTGCAGTTCTAAACTCCTCACGTGACTTGGTTCACGGTCAAATTTTCAACGTCGGCATCACCACCGAGAATTTCAGAACCCTCGAACTCGCT
>Ga0208688_1000257_pt1 | contig 36201 bp, 41 predicted proteins | sample June2015DPH_6_15_FD_184696 | JGI IMG/M metagenome (GOLD analysis project Ga0208688, IMG submission 184696) | Peatland microbial communities from SPRUCE experiment site at the Marcell Experimental Forest, Minnesota, USA - June2015DPH_6_150... | ecosystem: Environmental > Terrestrial > Soil >... | reverse complement strand
ATTGGCAACGTGACCCCGGCCGATGTGTACTACGGACGGCGGGAAGAAATCTTACGCAGGAGGGCCGAACAAAAACAACGCACGATTGAGCAGCGGCTGCGTTACAATCTGGGCCGCTGGAACCAGAAACCAAGGGTGGAACTTAAACTCAAACCGTAGCTTGGCCCCCGGGCCAAGCTGGTCTCACAACTTCTGATGACGCACATGGTCGGCTCGCTCTGCATCGGTGCGATTCTGAAGGAACAACTTGTCCGTTTGCCCAACAGCGCCATTAGCCGACTACTGACCGATCAAATCTGGAGCCAACTGAATCTTCTGGAGCCTGAAAGCGTCATCGTTGAAATTGCCAGCGAGCGACTCGTTGAGAAGCGCGAGGCATCGCTGGCTTGCCCAGAATGTGGTGCCGAGCTATGAACAAACCTGATCGAGCAGATTTGCGGCAAGCAAATGTGAGGGTAAGCGGGATCACGTTTGAATCAGTCCGCTTGCGACGGAGATGCGGCTCGGGTGATTGCGACATCTTGATCGACGACCCCCACGTCGGGCGCTTTGCCCTGACCCCTGCTGTCCCCAGTCTGGAACTGCGAGACGAAGACTCCGACTGGCGGCAAGTGACACTGGACGAATTGAAGAAGATTCTCGCAGATGACGGCGAACTCGCGGGAGCTTCCGAAGAGCCGCAGGCGCTCGAAATCGCTGAGCGCGAGTCCTTCAACCGCCGCGTTGCGGAGGGCGAACACATAATGAATGCGGAGATTGCACTTTTCAATGCGGGCATCGCATTCCTTCAACTTCCATTCCAGCAAAACAAGTTCGCCAGCAACCTTTTCATGGTGCTGAATGTGCCGAAAGCAAAAGCCTGCTTGCAGCGAGCAGGATTCCAACCGAAGTTCGATTCAGAGACCGTCCTGTTCGACGGCTGCAACGGGCAGCCCGTCCAACTGATTCAGGGCAAGTACAGGCTGTCTAGACCAAAGAGCGCATAGAAACGGAGCAACTGAGCAGAATGAAAAAAGCCGCCGCAATCTACGTCCGAGTCTCAACACCCGACCAACACGTCGAAAGTCAACTTTACGATCTCCGAGAGTTAGCGGCACAGCGAGGCTTCGAGGTTGTACACGAATACGCCGATCGTGGTTTTTGTGGAAAGAACGCACGCCGTCCGGGGCTCGATGCACTCATGGCTGATGCACGGCGCAAAAAGTTCTCCGTCGTGCTGGTGGCGGCATTCGACCGCATTGCGAGGAGCACTCGGAATTTTCTTCAAGTGATCGATGAGTTGGACAGTATGGGAATTGAGTTCATCTCACGGCGAGAAAACGTCGATACAAGCGGACCGATGGGGCGTCTTTTCGTAACCATTATCTCAGCGATTGCGGAATTGGAAAGGTCGCTCGTGGCGGATAGGGTCAAATCGGGAATGCGAAGGGCAAAGTTGGAGGGTCGTCAGATCGGGAGATCGCGGCTGGATGTGAACCGAGAGCAAGTCGTGCAAGATCGCCGCTCGGGGATGTCTTTGACACAGGTTGCCAAGCGCCACAACATTTCGAGAGCTTCAGTGTGCCGCCTGATGAAAGAGGCAAACGACGATTGCAATCTCGCCATTGCAATTTCGAGTGGAGAAGCCGGGCTAGACGCTCGGCTCTAAAGGCAACGTGAAAACTGGGGGCAAATGATGCAAATCGGTAAGCCGTTGCGAACCATCGTCGTGGAGCCGCTTGAACTTCCGGTGGAACAGCCGACCCGCGAACCTGAGCCCGAGCCGATTCAGTCGCCAGAGTCGGAGCCCGAGCAGGTGCCAGCCGAGCCGTGAGCATCCCTGATTACATCTCGCCCATCGTTGGCTACCGTGTGTGGACGTGGGACACCACGGGGTTGAAGTCGCTGTGCGGAGAGCGTTGGCATCCCGGGCAGTCGCTCGCGGCGAGATGCAGGGCTTCTGCTGTCGTTGGTCGCGCTGATGTCGTGCATGATGCCCACGATGTGCCCCAAGCGAATTGCACTTGTGGCATCTACGCAGTCAAAACGCTCGACCACTTCCGCAGCGCGGGCTACGAGCGGTTCGGAATCTGCGGCGAAGTATTTCTGTGGGGCAAAGTCGTAGAGCACGAACTTGGATACCGTGCCCAGCTTGCGTACCCGAAGAATCTGTTCCTGTCACTGGACGCACTGCCGTTCACGCTGGCGGAAATCCGATCCCGCTTGGAAATGCTCACCACCTACCGCATTGATATCTTCGTTGCCGATCCGAAGGGGAACATCCCACTATGGGCGAAGGAGTCAGGGTGCAGCCCGGTTGGGCTCGATTACCTGATCGAGAGGAGCAAACAGGATCACGACCGACGCCAACAGGAGCGCACCTTGAAAAAGGGCGACCGTGTGGCGATCCTCGGGCGTGGCATCGCCGTGGTCGAGCAGGTTGACAGCAAATGGATTTTCGCAGTGGTTTGGAACAAATGCTCATTAAGGATCGCCCGCAAGGAAATTGTTTGGGATGAGGGGAATATGCGGTGGGAGACGGACGCCAACGCAGCATTCGAATGTCTCGTGCGACCGATGCAGTGACCTTTTCACTCAGGAGGAGATCGTGGAAAGCTGTTCAGCTTTCTTATGGATATGAAAACCAACACTATCGGGCTCTCCAGCACATCAACGAGGCAGTTAGAGCGGATCATCGACGACGCCGCATGGATCACGTACCCACTGCACGTGCTTGTGGGCATCCTCAAGATGTTCGTCTTCGTCGGGCTGTGCATCGTGGCTGTTTTTGTCTCCACCGCCGTCTGGCTGATGACCGCCCACGACAATCGTGCGGAATGGACGAAGAACTTCGTCGCACAGGAGTCGGTCTACAGGGTCAACTTTGTGAACAAAACAGTTGCCGACCGCCCCGTGGTCGTGAAGAAGGGTACTCAGTATCTCGACACCGATGTAAGCCAGATGGTGTGGGAGTGCCCAGAAACTAGCGAGGGTCTCAAGAAGTACACGATGTTCGACGATAGCTGGCTCGAAAAGAAAAGTGACGCTTTCCAGTCGGCGTACATCACAGCCTCTTGCAACATGGTGGGTTTGACCGAGCGGTTACAAGAAGCCAAGGGCGACTACAGCCATCTACCCTCCATGCCCAACGCTCCCGTTGTCTACGTGTCATTCTTGAAGAGCACGGACTACGAGCAGATGGTCCCTGCGGATTATCAGGGTAACTGGTACACGGGCATGTGTTTGGTCGGTGCGAACTGCACGGATGCGGATTTTGTTCCCCGCAACGACTCGATCTTCTATGACGCCATCGCCCCGCAGATGACGGGCAATCAGGATGCGGCGGTGAAGGCTCTGTACGCCACGGCAACTCCTAAGTTCTGGATTGCTGCGGCACACGCCAACGGCATCTACGACAAGGATGCGGAGTTCGCTGGCTATGCGGCAGATGAAGGGCTCGATCTCGCCAAGAAACTGCGTCATCAGGAATCTTCGTCGGACGAGTTCGCTCATGAAGTTGAAATCGGCATCGGTCTCTACGTTGCTTTCATCGTGCTTCTGTGCATGTGTTTCACCCGCCGCTCGCATAAATTCAAACATTCCTGCGAAAACTGAGTATTGGACTCGGGTCGCCAGTGCGTGCTGATCGCTCGCATGGCTGCTGCTCAGGTAGCTGCTTTCGAGAGGATGCCCTCGGAAGGCGCAAGGACACTCACGTTGTCAATGAGCGTTATTGCCTGTTTTCGACAGTTACCGCGCCACGTGCACCCGCGCCGGTGCATAGAGGTATGGGCTATCTTGTGCCAGCAGCTTGAAATGCAATGAAGACCACAACGGCAATTTGAACGAAGACAAGTCCGAGGAGGACGTTCGACACCCGTTCCAATCCAGTTTCCGTGTCTATGTCAGCCCTAGATACTAGCCAGAATGCGCCTACGTAGATCACAGCTAGGCAAAACCAGAGGGCCCTCCACAAGGGTGCGTGCATATCGAAAAGGCCCACAATCCAAAAGACAAGCCACGTTCCTGCTATCCATCGAAATCGGGTCTTGTTTTTCGCCGTCATAAGGATGGGCGTCGGAGTGACATGTCCTAATCCTGAGCATCAGTCGGAAGAGGACAACAACCAGTGCAGATGATAATGCAATTCGGCACTGTTGGCGTAAAATCCCGATATCGCTCACTGAGGGGTTTTGAGCGCAATCGCCTGTTTACATCAACTATGATGGCGACGAGAAAATGAAAATCTTCGAGCACTTTTTTTCTCGCAAACCGGCCCCAAGGACAGAGGCCGAAATCGCTGCACTCATTGAGGGATTTGCTAACGGTACCGGTGGCCGCTGGGATTGGGATTACTTCATCAGTACCCATTTTGAAAACGAAAGAATCAACTGGGCTCAAAAAGAGTGCTTCAAGGTTGAAGAGGAATTTCCGCGTACTGGCCGTGTTGGCTGGTGTAACGAGAAAGGTCTCGACCGGTTGCGAGCCATTGCATCGGAACTCAGAGCTTCCGCCAAGCCGGACGCGTAGTTGGTGTAATTGTTATCGTCAATCATGGGTAGGCTAGAGAATGCCAGTGGAGCTAAATTCCCATCTCAGCGACTCAGCCGTCGCTTTCGTAAAGCAGTTGCTGCCATCTGTCGTTGTTGAATCGGACACCAAGCCGGAACCCGGTATTGATGGGCCGTCCTATCACATTCACCTGCCCCCTGCTGCGGGTGCTGAGTATCGTTTCACGCTCTGGTTGGGCTGCGGTGAAAGGCAAATCAGCGCTCGATTGCTGACAGCAGACGAAACCGCCCCCTTCTGGTATATGCCATTCGAGAAGGCCGCGTTCGGGTCAGCAGAGCAATTGAGTGAAGCTCTTCTCGATGCGCTGGAACTCATAATGCGACACAACACGCGTATCGAACAGAAGCGCGGATTCCTTTTCGAGCACTTCAAATGCGAATACGAATCCGCAAGCGGCTGGAAGCGCCTCGATGGAGTCGCATACTTGCGGTTGATTCCGGCGCTGAAAACGTTGGGGAGGAAGCATGTATATCAATCCCCTCCGCTCGTTCCTGACGTGGCCCCTCATGGTTGACGTTAAATCCCGATAACGCTCATTGACCCGCTCGTGAGTGAGGCTGGGACTCCCGGCGGGATTTGCCGCGAGCGCAGCCTACGAGCCTACGATGGCGTTGTGATTGTGGTTGGGGAACCCAAGTCCCACCATTTCAGGCTGTCCCAAGCCCTTGCCTACCCGGTGGTTCAAAAGGGTTCTTACGCAGCAGCCGCAAGTCGATGAAACCAATGAGCGGGAATTCGCGCTCGGGGGTGGTCACGCGGGTATACCTTTTGGTCTCGTTGAGGCAGCTAGTGACCCACGGGTTCGTTCAATGAAGCCTGAGCCTTCCGATAGACATCCTTAAAGCGATCTATGCCCAATGCAGCCGTGTTCACGACTTTTCTCGCACACCGCAGGTCGCCACGACTTATGCAGTTCTTGATAGTTGGTTCCGCAGGTTTCAGGTATGCGACCAACAGCAGCGATGCCAACTCGGGGTCTGCTGCCTTTTCTGGGTGTTTCTCTAAGTCGTCTCCGACTCCAATTGCTTCTCCGTATTTTCTATAGTTGGCTCTCCCCGTAAGCTGGATGAATCCTCGACCGCGATATAGTTCACCATTCTTGTAGTCGGTCACCGAGTCACCGTGCATTTCATGCAGACGAATGCTGTCCAGTCCGCCGTAAATGCTATTTCCCAACTTGATGGCAGTCGCAATGTCTTCATCGTACCGACCGAAAGGGCGGCTCGTGTTGAGCGTGTTCGCGTACTTCCCCTTGATGGCTACAACCTCAGCACTAGGTGCGAATTGCTCATTCTCAGCAGCAATCGTCGCAAATACGTAAGCGATAAGATCGCGGTCATCGCTCCATCTCGCCCGCCGGAGCGCGGCGAAGACATAAGGGACGTACTTTTCCACGTTTGCACTGCTCGCTCGTGGATACCATTGCTGGACGGCACGGGCGTCGATACGATCCAGTATGGACACCGGAGCTTGCCCTTGCGACCAGCACCACACTATTCCGATCAGCAGAACCGCGAATTCTCGAACCGCTTTCATAAAGTACGTGGCTGAACAGCCATTATGCCTGAGCGGACTCCCAAACCGGGGAGCGGTATCTTCAGTGGGCCGGGTCTGCACTTGCTGCTGGTACTATTACAGCGACTCTGTAGTGGCTGCTTGTTATGGATACTCCGCAGACCAGCGAGAAGGCTGTACCCAACCCGAAACCGGGAGGTGGCAGCACTGGCGCGATTGGACAATCTGCACTTATAGAATGGGCAAATCAACAGGATCACTGGGTTCGGGCGCTGGTGTCAGAGTTGATTAGCACGCGGCAGGGGCTACTCGAAGAGCGAGTCCCACACTACTATGAACTTCTCTTAAAGGAAAAGGAGCTAGCTCCCGGTACGGTTCCTGATGTGCCTCTGCTGTCAGGCAGCTTGAATGGCTCTGGCGCAGGTGAGACCTTCATCCTCTCAGCCTTGGAGGGAGTACAAGACGTCAACGCTCTAACTCCCGCACAGCGGATCGCATTCAACCCAAGGATGACCGTTCTTTTCGGCGAAAACGCATCGGGAAAAACGGGCTACGTTCGCATCCTCAAACGAGCGGCAGCAGTGAGGACCGCTGAGGCAGTGCTGCCGAACGTAATCGCAGTCTCGACCAAAATACCTCGTGCCCGCATTTCCTACCAGATTGGAACGAAGTCAGAAACACTCGATTGGGCTAACGAAGCTGGGCTGCACCCGTTTACGAGGATGGATGTCCTCGACTCACGTGGTAGCCAACTTCATCTTGATGAAGACCTCACATACATCTACACGCCGGGGGAGTTGTCGCTTTTTCCGATGGTGCAGCAAGGTCTTGAGAAGGTGAAGACCAAACTTGAGAGCGACATGAAGCTACGAACCGTGAACACGAATCCATTCCTGCGAGAGTTCGAACGCGGAAGCCCTATGTACGCAAAAATTGAGTCGCTCGGTGCGGCGACGAACATGCAGGAATTGCGCCGACTAGCCGACGTCCCAGAAGAGGATCGAACGCTCGTGAATACCCTGACGGAGGAGATTGAAGCACTCCGGTCGCAATCGCCGGAGGCGCAATCGAAGGTCGTTCAATCCGAGCAAAAGTTGTTGGAATCGGTTTCGCGTACGCTGAATGTGATTGCAACCTTTGATTCTGCCGGATACGAGAGCGCCCGCACGGAGCTTGCACAAGCGCGTCAAAGATTTGATCAAGCGACAACGCAGGCATTTGCTGGACTGGAGATTCCGGGCATCCTTCAGCCAGCATGGAAAGCCTTTATACAAGCGGGTGAAGAACTACTCAGTGCGACCGGGCAACAGCAGTACCCGTCCGCCACGGATGAATGCTTGTTCTGTCGTCAGCGGTTGGACGGTGCTGCCGTCGAGCTTATCAAGAAATATCGCGACTACTGTAATAACGAGCTTCAAGCGTCTGTGACTTCTGCGGAGCAAGCTTTTGTCCGATGTACCAGTCCCATCGCGCAACTGAGCCTTGTCTCTATTCAGGAAAATGTTCGATCAAGCCTCGCGCAAGCAGCGGCTGGAAAGTCGCCTTTACGAAGCGCATCGGACGTCATCGCGTCGGCAATTCATTTGCAGGCGCAGATCGCCGCTAAAGAAGGTGACGGCGGATCGAGCATCTCGCAGGAAGCCGGTCACATTGCTAAGAACATTGATGCCCAACGAGAGGAACTGTCACGCCTTGAGACCGACCTCAAACAGCGATCTGGGGAACGACAATCAGCGTTGAAAGAAAGACAGGCTCGGTTTCTGGATATTTCGTCTCGTCTTCGGTTGGCTGATCGACTGCTGGAAATTGAACACTACGTAAGCGAAGCTCAATGGGTGACGAAGGCCGGGATCGTTGTACGCCGATTTCAAGCGATTTTCAGATCGCTTACCGAGGCTTCGAAGTCAGCAAGCGAGAGGCTCCTCAATCAGAATTTTGAGAAGCGGTTTCGCCGGGAATGCAAGAGGTTGCGTGCGCCTGATGTGAAGCTCTTTTTCCCCGGTCGTCAGGGGCAAGTTGCACGACGCAAGTCCGTTGTCGCTGATCATCGGCTCAGTGAAATCCTGTCCGAAGGCGAACAGAAGGTAATCGCTCTCGCTGATTTCTTGGCGGAGGTAGAACTCAAGTCACACGCGCCCGTTATTTTTGATGATCCTGTGAACAGCTTGGATTACCGACGCATGAACGAATTAGTGGACAGACTCGTCGCGTTCAGTCGAGAGCGGCAGGTAATTATCTTCACCCACAACATCTGGTTCACGATGGAGCTATTATCGCGATTCGATAAGGCTCCCGCAGACTGTTCGTATTACGACGTGCAGGCTGACGGTGTGCGGTTTGGCATCGTGACCAAGGGCACTCACCCTCGGGCGGACACTTACAAGGTTCTCAAGGGCAAGCTGAATAATCTAATTCAATCGGCAGCGAAAGAGGCTGGAGAGACCCAAGTGGCGCTCATAGAAAAGTGCTACGAGTATCTCCGCAGCATCTGCGAAGTGTTGGTGGAGGTCGAGCTTCTACAGGGCGTCACGCAGCGATACCAGCCGAATGTCGGGATGACGAAGTTGCCCAATATCAAGTTCGAACGCTTGCGGGAAGCTTCGGAATCCATCTCCAGTGTCTTCGAAAAGTGCTGCCGTTGCATTGCGTCCCACTCGCAACCCCTCGAAACATTGAATGTCCGACCGAGCCTGTCCGAGTTGCAGACGGATTGGAAAACCGTTGAGGACGCGCTAAACAAATATAGGGAGTAGACGGAAAGAAGGAGCGGCGAGCCCCCGTCGTATGCGAGCTATTCAGGCACCTTCAGCATTTTGTTCAGTAGAGCTTGATATGCGTTTCCTAGCGTGCGGTTGCGCCAGAGATCGTCCTTTCTTGCGATCAGTCCACCATCTCTCAGCAGCTTAAGAGACCGTTTGTTTATGACTCTAGCTACCGAACCTCTGCGTTTCCGATAAGCGATGAAAAATCTGCCGTCTTCCGTTCCGAACTCATCTTCATCACACACATCGTTAAGCGCAATCCTGCCACCTAATCGATGATCCTGCGCCAAATAGAACGATCCGGCGTTCCGTAGCCTATCCCTCTCGGCTCGGGTGGGAAACACCATCCATTCCCACCTCTTCGCGTCCCAACTCGTCTTATCGCTGACATCGTTGTTCGTGCTGCGCTTAGTAGACTCCTTGACATAGGAAAATACTGAAGCGTGATCCGTTCCGCGTCTCTGCCCGTGGGGTTGAGGTGCATGAACACGTCTAAGCAGTTTACGGATCTTCGGATCAATCAGCCTTAATGACTTGCGAGACTGTTGGGAGACAGGAGCAAAGTGATCCGAAATCCACTGAGTCAGAGGAACGGAGTCCTTGCGCCAAGTTCTGTCGAATTTGTCCGCAATGTTCCGCAGGGCTCGGTCGCCCATAGCCCCCGAAAGCCGGAGGTTGAATTCACCTTCAGCACCTAAACCATCTCCCGTGAGATTGGACGAACCAACATAGGCGGCGGAACGCCCTTCATCGGTAAAGAGATACACCTTCCAATGAAAGTGAGAATTTCGAGCAATTTTGACTTCCAAGCAACCGCCTGATCGCTTCTGAAGGGTCAACAGCTTTCGGAGAGCAGCAGCCTCGGTGTATCCGTTGTACAAGCCCACCAGCAGTTTCACGTTGAGCCTTCTCGGTTCGAGCGAAAGAGCATTCTCGATGGCTGTCAAACCGTCTTTGGTCAGAGAGGCTGTCGCCAATCTCGCAGTCGTGCAGTTGTTGAGCCTCCGCGTTAATTCAGCAGACATGTTGGTTACGCCGTGGTTGTCTACCACCTCAATGACCATTGCTTCGTCGCCTCATCTGAAGATCGAGTTGGAGTGTTTCAGCAGCGCGGTTTCGACCGCTTGCACAGTTCTTGACCGTGTTGCCGCAGCAACTGGCGTGCCTGACTCAGAGAGTCGCAATCTCGGGGCGATGGCGCTTAGAGTTCTTTGGGAAGAATCGGTTCATAGTAGCACCGACAGAATGGAGCATCGCATCCCGGAAGTGGTAACTCCGGCACCTCTTCAATATTATGAATTTTTTTAAACCGCTTTATTCTCTCGCAGTCATCGGGGACTATCTTCACTTGCTTAATAAAGCCGAGTCTCTTAAAGCTAAGAAGTTCCTTCTTTCGGGAAACTCGATGAAACGCGTCAAGGTGCATACATTCGAGGCTAGCCTTTGGCTCGATCGTCTTAAATGCTGAAGGATCAAAATACTCAATGAATGTCTTCGAGTATTTCATCCGGGTGTTCAGTCCCAACGCCTTCTTTTCTTTCACCGTTAGAATCACGTCACCATCGAACGCTACTTGGGTATTGACCCGACCAAACGGAACCACGCCTCCCTTGAGTCTTTCGATAAGCTCTGGGATTTTCCCTGCTCTAAAAAGACCGGATGCCATGATCTTTGCTTCGAGTAGCTTCATCACCTCTTCGTTAGACTGACGTTCCAACTCAACTTGCTCTTCCGTAGCCGGAATGCCATACCCCGCGTAAAGAGCGCCGTCTGAATCGGCTGATCTTTTCTTCCCGAAGAAGAAGCCAACGACTGTGCGTGTAACCGATGTAAATAGTCGGGACGTCATGTGACCCATCAAATCTGAGCGTTTCCGCTCGACCAGTCGCGAACGCGTTCGAAGTGCTCCTCGATGATGATCTGTCTTCTCCGCGAGAGTCGATAGCGCCCGTGGGGAGATTATGCCAGATTGGGTGGACGCGGGGCGAAACTAGCAACAGCCGCAGGACTTGTTGTGCAAGGTTTCGTGACCCTCCCAAAGGACGAGCGGAACAATCGCTAAAGCCGCAACCGGGTCTGCCCACGCCACATGCCAAACAGCGTTCACAATTAGTCCCAGCAGGGCAATCAACGAAAGATACCCGCATACCGCTGACTCTGCCGCGTCCGCTCTGAGGGCTGCGCTACCGGTCACGGCTGACAGCCGTCGTTTCTCTCTCGCAAGCAGAGGCATGAACGCGGCTGCTGCTATCAGGATGGCAATCCCCAGAAGCGTTGGCTTGGGCTCGCTGTATCCGAGCAATGGGACGACGGAAGTGCCAACAACACACACAGCGAGGACGAACAGCAGCAATCCCGCAATGCGGGCGGCTTTGCGCTCGGCGTCTTGTGCAGCATTGGTGCAGAACCTCCAGAGTACGGCGACCGCCGACAAGAGTTCAATAGCACTGTCGCCGCCAAAGGCTAATAACGCGGGACTCCGTGCTCGCCAAGCAGCGAAGAGAGATACCGCAGCCTCGGCGGTCATCCAAGCGACTGTGATCGCCTGCACCCTCCGGACTCGCCGGAGAGTATCTGGGTAAACAGCTTGCAGCATGAGGTCATTTTAATGGTGAGCGTTTGACCTCGCCGCTCTAGTAGTGGATATTGTGACGGATGGACGCTGAACAGAGCAATGCTGAAATCGAGTGGCTGGAGCGTATCTTCGAAGTGCCGGACACCAGACCGCTGAGTCCAAGCGACCTCTCGGCTGCCAATCGAAGGCACGACGAGTCGAATTCGCATAGCCCGTGGTTTCGGCTTTGGCAGCGTTATGGTGTCTGTTGCCGAGCCGAATACTCGGGAATCCAATTGCCGGAATAGACGCGGCTAAACGTCGAGGGCGTCTCTGTCCACAACACATCCAAATAGAAGCTGGCTGATTTTGCGGGCCACTTCCATCCCGTCCCAGTACAAGGGGCTGTTCGTTTTGCACCACTTCGCTAGCTGAAGAATGGTCGCCCGACTTACGTATGGTGGGTCACTCTCGGTCAACTCGTTACGCAGCTTCACTGCGAGACTGCGGTCGATTCCTCTTTTTGCCGAGGATTCAAATTCAGCGATGAGCTTTTCCAGCCGAGCCTTGTCAAAGTCCAAATCAAGTGTGTACGGGAGAGCAGCCAAGACAGGTTGTGGCCGTTGCGGACGTGCGTTCTGGTCAACAGGAGCACTCGCCTCCATCGCTAACCATTTGCAGCTTCCCGGAAGCACACCTTCACAGTCGTCCCAAGTCAGCCATCCAATGCGTGAGGCAACGGATTTCCAATCACGTTCTCCCCGATGCGGCAGGTCGCGGGCGATGGCACAGGGATTCCTGTAATCCTGCAACAACCACCCATACAGCCGAGCATGTGGGTTCGTTTTGAATATCGCCGGACTTTGGAACACGAACAAGGTCTTCTCAGGGTCGCGATCCCGCAGCGGCGGCTCTAGCAGAGGATTCTGTTCGAGCATTACGTCGATGTTCCGGGCAAGCTGATTCCGAGCGACATCGAACGACACCTGATATGAAACGTCTGATAGCACCTTCGCCTCAACGAGCAGTGCAAAGCCATTGCTGGCGTTTAAAAGCAAGGCATCGACGTGGGTCGCGCCTTCAAAATCCCTATTTCCGGCCCGTGATGCCGCCCGGAGCACATAAGGAATCAGGTTTCGCTGCCGCAGGTTTTCACGCAGCCACCTTTTGTAACTGACCGGAGAGGGTAGGTGCGCCTCAAAGTAGAGACGCAAGTCGCCTTCGAAGCATTCCTCCCATGTCCGCAGAGTCGCGACGGGAGGTTGCGAACCAAAGCAATCGGTCATCAGGCGCGTGAGTGTTTCAACCCGGTTCGAGGCATAAAAAATGTGTAGCCAACACGCAGCCGTCCAAAATCGCTCGTCTTTTTCAATTTGACATGGACTTCGAAGCGCCGTGAGGGGCAAAGCCTTTTGTCCCAAATCCGTTTGCAAGAAGGTCCGATACCTGTCCGCGCTTTCTTTGTAATAGCGTAGATAATCTTCGGGAGTATTCACGGAGACACCTACCGGAGCAAAATGTTTGGCTAGGGTCGCAGCCGAAAACGGCAGGTAGATAGGGTCAAGAACGTCTTCGGAACCACTGGAATTCAGAGCATCGGTTGGAAAGGTGTTTGTCATATTGGGTTATACAGTCGGACAGGCAATTTCATCAAAATTTTCCGAAAAAAGTTGGCAATTGAAATGCCCTCTGTCTTTCTATTCCGCATACCAATGCGAGTGCGGCGACCAGCGGCTACACGATAGGCACTGGGTCTCAGTCCAGTGGTGTAGGCACGTGGTAGCCAGAGTCGAGTGTGCCGTGATCTTTAACCCACTGCAACAGCCCGACCAACGCGTTGTCGAGCACCTTGGTGCGAGAAGAGTTCCAGCCTCTATTCACATACTGTGAAGGGTTCGCCGCACGAGCAATCTGGACGAATGCACCGAATGCCTCAGCAAAGCAAGTGCGCTGACCATATTGAAATTGGGGATTGTGCCATCCAAAGAATATCTGGGTATACTCGCGGTCCATCGGGACAACAAGTTCGGGAAGCACGTGGTGGAGAGCTTTCGTGACAGGGACTAAAGTCGCTGCGTTCTCGACGATTGGCAGTTGCGACTGCAATCTCCACAGCGTGTCTACAGTGGCACCTACGTCGAGCCGCTGATCGTCAATGATTGCTGTCTCAAACGGAGCAACCGCTTCCTTCAGGCGACTGAGGATCGCTGCGAAGTCGTCGAACGGCTTCAGTCGAGAGCCTCTCACGCCGATGCCCCACGCCCGAAGAGTTTTGTAGAGGGCGCGTTGGAACTGCTCGTCCGTCACTGCGGCTGCCGCCGACCCAAGCTCAAGTCGGCGATCAATGGTTTCGCGGTGGTACTGAAGCTGGTCAGACCTGCGAAAAGGACCGTTGGACTCGAAGTACGATAGCCATTTGGGAAACTTTTCAACCAGAACTTCGGTCAGGCCCGTGTTTTTCACGATTGTCATGCGTCCACCCGCGAACTTGTCGCCATGTCAAACCTCATCGCCTCTGAACACTTCCCTGAAGCCGCTCCAGACTCACTGGATTCTGTCCTCCTCGCCGAGAGTGCTTCGGTTCTTCCCAATCACGCGCACTTCTTTCCCCCGCAGACCTGCATATTTGATCGCCATGCCGAGTAGCGTGTATTCGTCCTCTTGGTAATCGGCGGCAAAGGCGTCTTGGTGGAGCAACACGAGTTCCGTTTCATCCGCGCACGCTTTCGCGAAGTCGGGAAGCTTCCTTCTGATGGTCGCGATCAGGCTGGACTCTCGCTGCATACGTTCGTCGTTGGTCATCGTGCTATGAGAATAGCCGATTCTGAGTCTGGGCGAATTCCACAGGTCGAGAGCATTCCTCGTCGTCAATCGCCACTTGATTGATCCGAGTGCTGATGGGATAGCAACGCATTTGCCGAGCATCGTAGGGCTTCAGCAGATCGGTCGCCGCAGTCACATTATTCATCCCCGGATCTAGCCATAGGTCGTAGCTGTCTGGATCAAGAATGACGGGCATTCGGTCGTGGACTGGTGCGGTCAAAGCATTTGGGGTCGTGGTCAGAATCGAGCAGGTCTCTAGGGTCTTGCCGCTTCGGTCCTTCCAGCGATCCCATAACCCTGCGAACGCGAACAACTCCCCGTCATTGACTTCAAAACAGTACGGCTGCTTGGCTTTCCCCGTCTTCGCCCATTCATAGAACCCGTCCGCAGGAATCAGGCACCTGCGGGATTTCAACGCATCGCGAAACGCGGGCTTCGTACTCGCTGTTTCCGATCTCGCGTTAATCATCTTGGCAGCGACAGACGAGTCTTTCGCCCATGACGGAATGAGTCCCCAGCGGACTAGCGACAGTTCGCGGACGGGCTCTTTAGGGTCTTGTCGGATGACCGGGATAGGCTGAGTCGGGGCGACATTGTAGCGGGGAACCCAGTCTGATTCGTCGGAAACGCAGTCAAAATATTCCTCGACAAGCTGCTTCCGCCGCGACAATCGGTAACGTCCGCACACAGGGAGATTATGGCAGATCGGGTAGCTTACCTCGCACGGCACTTGCACTCGGGGCCAGAGTGCGCGATGCTTCCATTCGTATGACGTTCGAACTCGTTCGCTACGATGCCGCTCGCAAGGCCCTCGCCGCCGCTCACCGCGTCGATGAAGTCAAGCGAATCCACGACAAGGCCACCGCCTTGCTCGCCTATGCGAAGCAAGCTGGCGACTACGAATTGCAGAACAAAGCAGCCGAGATCAGGATTCTTGCCGAACGTCGGGCGGGCGAACTGCTGGTCGATATGCACGCGACCGGACAGAGGCAAGGAAAGGAAGGTGGACGCCCGGCAAAAGTGTCGTCGGCGACGACACTTCCGAAACTCGGGATCACTCGTGACCAGTCTTCCAAGTGGCAACGGCTGGCAAAGTTGATCGACGATGCCACGTTTGAAAGGGCTCTCATTCGGGCAAAGGAAAGGAATGGGGAACTGACAACGGCTGCTCTGCTGCGCGAGATTAAGGAGATCATGCAGCCAGCGGGCGGCGTCGTGGAACCGGATATCAACGTGGTTGCGGCAGAGCTAACACGGGACATCGAGTCTGCCAGCAGGAAAGAAAAACTAAACGCTGTCGTTCGGCTTCGCAATCGCCTCAACCCGACCATCAGGAAGAGCCTGATCTCGGCGCTGAGGAACGCGGCGGGGGACGCGGCCAATTTTGCGGCGCAGCTATCTTCAGACTTTCAGGAGTTCCCTTCAAACGGAAAGTGCCATCAGCGTTTGATCCGCGAGCACATGGCAGCGCAGCCGGAGCCTGATCTGGAAGAAAAACGGACACTGGCTGCCGATTTCAAGAACGCGGTTGTGCGAGAAATCAGCTACGACGAGGCAAAGAATTTGATCCTCGCGAATGAGTATTTGGCGTCAATGGGAACGACGGAATTTTCATTTGCCCTCTTCTTCGGCGAACATCCTGCGGGCGTCGTTTGTTTTGGGCGCACTGCGGGAACCAACGTTGCCGCGTCCATCTGCGGCGCGGAGCACGCGGGCAAGGTTGCGACCCTTACACGGGGCTGTACTTGCTGGTGGGCTCACCCCCACAGTGGCTCTTTCTTAGTTAGTGCGGCATGTCGCGAAATGACGAAAAAGGGCTACCACATCTTCGTCGCCTACTCCGACACGACCGCAGGCGAAATCGGCACGATTTTCCAGTCGTGCAATTTCTTGTACATCGGACCTACGAGCCCGACAGAGAAATTTCGCACGCCGTCCGGTGCCGTCAAAGATGCGCGGTTGGTCAGCGCATACTCTCGCGACCGGACTGGGGGCACCCTAAAGTACAAGCGGACTCGCGCAGAGCAGAAGCAACTACTCATTGAGGAAGGCTGCGAGTTCTTCAAGGACAGCGGACGAAAGCATCGCTACGTGGGAATCTACGGGGATCGGCGCACGAAGCGGATTTTACGCGGGGCTTTGAGATGGCAAGTGCTGCCGTATCCCAAACGTGACAGAACCTCAGAGGCGATCCCTGACCCAATTGCGCCGGGATTCGATGACTCGGCGTTACTTCCGATGTAGTCACAAGTTGCCCACCAACCACTCTTCAGGACTGGCGGAAGCTATGCCGTTGCTGCGTTCGCCTGCGTGCCCTTCATCTCGCACTCCGCTTGAAGCATCGCATCCTCCTCGGTTCGAGCAAACATGACAAACCTTGTAATCTCACTTCGAATACCAGTCGGAATGTGGCGACCGACCGAAGCCGTCGTTACCTCGCACGGCACTTGCACTCGGGGCCAGAGTGCGCGATGCTTCCATTCGTATGACGTTCGAACTCGTTCGCTACGATGCCGCTCGCAAGGCCCTCGCCGCCGCTCACCGCGTCGATGAAGTCAAGCGAATCCACGACAAGGCCACCGCCTTGCTCGCCTATGCGAAGCAAGCTGGCGACTACGAATTGCAGAACAAAGCAGCCGAGATCAGGATTCTTGCCGAACGTCGGGCGGGCGAACTGCTGGTCGATATGCACGCGACCGGACAGAGGCAAGGAAAGGAAGGTGGACGCCCGGCAAAAGTGTCGTCGGCGACGACACTTCCGAAACTCGGGATCACTCGTGACCAGTCTTCCAAGTGGCAACGGCTGGCAAAGTTGATCGACGATGCCACGTTTGAAAGGGCTCTCATTCGGGCAAAGGAAAGGAATGGGGAACTGACAACGGCTGCTCTGCTGCGCGAGATTAAGGAGATCATGCAGCCAGCGGGCGGCGTCGTGGAACCGGATATCAACGTGGTTGCGGCAGAGCTAACACGGGACGTGGAGTCTGACACCAGAAGAGAAACATTGAAGACGGTTGTCCAGTTGCGGAATCGCTTGAATCCCACCATCAGGAAGAATCTGATTTCTGCATTGAAAAACGCAGCGAGGGATTCGGCCAATGTTGAGGCGCAACTCTCCAAAGATTTTCACGAGTTCCCTACGAACGGGAAGTGCCATCAGCGTGTGATCCGCGAGCACATGGCAAAGCAGCCCGAGCCTCAACTAAAGGAGAAAAGAGCACTGGCGGCTAATTTCAAAAACGCGGTCGTGCGTGCGATCACCTATGCCGAAGCGAAGAACCTGATCCTCGCTAACGAGTGGCTGGGGAACATGGGAACCACTGAATTCACCTACGGGCTGTTCTTTGGTGGTTATCTCGGCGGTGCGGTTTGCTTTGGCAGTACAGCGGGAACAAATACGAAGAACTCGGTCTGCGGTACAGAACATGCCGACAAGGTTCTAACTTTGTCTCGCGGAGCGTGTCTCCACTGGGCGCATCCCCATTCGGCATCGTTCTTGATAAACGCTGCGTGCAGAGAGATGACAAAAAAGGGTTACCACATTTTCGTGGCGTACAGCGATCCAGCGGCGAATGAGGTCGGCACGGTTTATCAGGCGTCGAACTGGTTGTACTGCGGAACGACCAACCCCACCGAGAAGTACAGAACACCAGAGGGCAAAGTCTGGGATGCCCGGAATGTTCAGCACCTCACACGCGAATGGGAAGGCGGTGAGGTGATTTACGCACGCACCCGCGCTCACCAGAAGCAACTGCTTTTAGAAGAGGGCTGCGAGTTTTTCAGGGACGGCGGGCGAAAGTTTCGCTACGTAGGAATTTATGGTGATCGCAGGATAAAGCGGATTTTGAGACGTGCATTGAGATGGGAAGTGCTTCCGTACCCCAAGCGTAAGCAGGCTTGCGACACAACGTCAGAAGTCACTGTTGCTCCATCTCCAGAGTTGGCAGTCTTCGACGATGCCTCGGTGACGCTCACGACTGTCTAGTTCACGCCCGCAGGAAAATGTCCATCCGACTCCATGATGTTTTTACAATTGGAGTTCCCACGGCGACAGATGGCACGCCCTGATCTGGAAATAAGGGCGCGGCGGCGTTACCGCGCCCATGATTCGCTAAATCGCGAGTTGACTCGGTTCGTCATCAGAGGTTGAGGCGGCAGCGGCAGCAATCACGAGTTCTCGGGATACATCTTCTTCAGGTTGAGGAGGACGGGCCGCAGCAATCGGTAGTGCTTCAGGTCTGAGAGAAATCCCGCTTCAGCAATCGCGTGAAGGAAGCTGGTGCCGTGTTCGCGTGCCCAGATCAGCCAGTCGTGGAGTTCGTTGTCAGTGCTGGCGGAATGCGGTTCTACGCTTGCTCCCTGAGCTATCACGGCGAGAGTCGCCACAACAACGGGGTTGTCAACTGTGGTGCCCGCTGTCCAGCCGAGAAAGCCGAGGCTTCCGTCTTCCTTTGGGTCGAGGTGAGCTTTATTCGCTACTGCACCGATGTCGGAATCGTCCCAAGTTGTGGCGACGGCAACGCCATCGCCGAGGAGCACGCAGACATAATCGCCTTCGGCGAGTAGCTGAGCGACTTTGGCTACGAGGGCGGGATAGTTATTGAAATCCTTCACGACTTGACCGTAGAAGCTCATTGCCAATTCTCGTCTTCTCGTGTGTCAGCGAAGGGGTCAGCCATGTCCGCCCAATTTTGGAGTAGGAAGTCGATGTCCCCACATCCGCTACCGCTTCGCTTCACATCAATTCTTGATCCAATTCCACCTCTGGCGGGGAGAGCCCTGTTAGAGGCTCGGCCACGATCTCTCCAGCGAAAAACATCGCGTCCTGAGTGGGCTTCACGATCAAAAGCCCTTCCTCCGTCATCCTGTGGTCTACTCCGTTGTAAGCGGATGTCAGCAACTCAACGAAACGAAATTGGCTCTGCGGAGTCCGCAGCACACGGCGCAGTTTCGGGAAGATCTTGGCACAGAGCTTCTCGATTTCATCTTCGGTTGGTTCAGAAATTGACTCAGTGAGGCAATTTGCGTGTGGGTGGAGAGATTGCTCGTACTTCAAAGCGAGCCGATCAGCAGTCGCCCGAGGGATTGCCCGTTCCTTCAGCCACGCACTCCATTGCCCATTCCGACCCGGCCTAGCGAGCAATTCCTTCATCTGGTGAAGAAGTTTGCCAAGTTCATAGCGGAGAGCACGGAACTTCTCCGTTTCGTGCTTAATCGAAGTCTGAAATTCCCGGTGCGCCTGCCAAAGCTGTGTGATTCCGGTGGTCAGGACGCTTTCGTCGTGCGATGGGTTATCTGCTTGGGGAGTCTCCGACATCGGGGCGTCCAAGAAGAATGGTGTGTGAGCCTGCTCTGTCGTTTCCAAGATAATCGCCTTACAAAATTGAGATGTCAGGAGCCAATTGAACGCCCGCGAGCGTCAGTTGCTCCTGTATAAGCAACTCGACATTGGGAAAACCTTGGCGATTGGCGATCTGGAATTATTTTCTAGGTCCCTTGGTCGATGCCCCGTTAGTCCAGCCCTCACTGTGGGCTGTAAAGCTGCTCCCACTGAGCACGCTTCTGTAATTTTGATTCCCGACTTTCCGTAGCTTCACTAATTTGATCGGCTAGGTCGGAAAGAGCCGATTCGACGGTGTTGTCGTCGGTCTGCAAGCGAGCGTCATGGATGAGTTCGACGATTTCGTTCACGGTTTGCTTCCGAGCCCATTCTGCATGGCGTACAAGCCGCAGTTCTTCCTCCGTGAAAAATTCGCGAGGAATGCACCAAAAGCACCACGCGTCGGTCGCCAAGAAATACTGCTCGCCGTCACCGAACGGACTTCCGATCCCGATCCACCAAGCGGGTTGATTACATTCACGGCACCTTGCCTGTTCCCACATTTGGGCTTCGGAACCCAGCGGCCAGCAGAAGCGAATGGCTCCCGTCGTGTCCCCCAACTGCCTTGGTTCCTCCCACTGAATCTCATCCCACGTGCAAATCGGCCTCTGGGGACGTTCGCGATATGGTTCTTTCACGATTTCAACCTCCTATTTACTTTGATACTGAGTTTTTCTGGGATTACGGTCCAAAAATCGTGCCGAGTTCCTGTCGCCAGTCACGGCCTAAACAACGTCCCGACCTGTGGGCTGCGGGTTATCCCGAAATGAATTAGCCGCCATGTCCAATACCCGATTTCGGGAGAAAAACCTCACTTTTATGCGGTAGGCGGGTGGTCTGGGCGTATCTCATTCAGCGGGGGGCTTTGTTTTGCGGTCGAAAAAATGACAACGGATGGTGAACCGACTTTGAGTATCAATGATAGAGGGCTTCGACGCTGACGGGCGGGCGAAGATTTCAAGGGGGCGGGTTCTTCACGCTTTGTTCTTACCCCCGCCTCCTACGCTGATCTTCAGCGAAGGGATCAGAACAGGGCACAGCGTAAATCAAACAAGTAGGTAAGAAACATGGATTTCCAACAAATTTTGAACCATGCACGTCGCGGCGTGCACCAGACGCCAACGTTACCGGGTCTTCGGCACCCGTCCATCAAAGGATCGCTCGAATTCGCGACCACAGACATCGACACCCTGAAAAAGTGGGCCTGCAACGGCTACGCGGAGCACAATTGGGTATCCGTGGCAAAAAGCGGAGCAGCCTGCATCCTCGATATTGATGACCCAAATCAGGCGCAGCGGCTCGCGATGCCAAACTACGACGACACGTTTGTCGTGAACTCCCCGAGTCCGGGACACAAGCAAGCTTACTACTGGCACACGGCTGCATCCGAGGAACTGGGCAATTGCAACGTTCTTGGTTCCGATGGCAAGCCTGTCGTCGAGTTCAAGGCTCACAACCTGACATGTGCCTCGCCCGGTGTGAAGCGCACCGACAAGGAACCTTACGGAGAGTACGTTCCAGCGAACGATCTTCCCATCAAGCCCATCCCACAGGAAATGGTCGATTGGCTGAAGAAGAACAGTTCCAAGAAGGAGACTTCATCTCGGCGCATCAATAAATCTGGTTTCCACTCTAGCTTTGATCGCTATGACTGGATCGACCATTATGAGCTTTCCACTACAAGCGAAGAGAAGACCGGGGAGGGCGTCTTGTACGTCGAATTGTCCGAGTGCCCGTTCGTTGGTCGCGCCCATGAAGGTCAGTACAAGGGGAGCTTCAAGTGCTGCATCACTTTCGGGAACCGCATCGGGTTCAAGTGCATGGCTGGGGGGTGCCAAGACAAGGACATTAACGACCTCAAGGAGGTCCTGTCAGAAGAGCATGACATCGAGGACTACCCATATCTGATCTACGTGGAGGACGATGACGATCTGCTGTTCAACAGCCCGAGTTTCCCTGTCGCGGACGCGGATGCGCCAGAACCTCAATCGCCTGAGGCTGTCGTAGCGTTCTTGAATGACGAAACTCAGACTGAAGCTGAGCCTGAGGAGCCTAAGCAGCCAGAGATCGACACGACGGGGTTCAACTACCGTAAGACTGACACGGGCAATGCTGAACGTTTGGTTCGGCGCTTCGGTTGTCGCATTCGCTATGTCCGCGATATCGGCGAATGGCGCGTCTGGGACGAGAATCGTTGGGCACCCGACACCCACGGGATCATTGACCGCCTCGCCAAGAAAGTCGCTCAGGAAATATTTGAAGAAGCTAAGGATTTGGAAGACGATGAGCGTACATCTATGTTGCGCTGGGCGATCATCTCTGAGGCCAAGGAGCGTCGGAACGCTATGATCGATCTGGCATCGAAGGAACGGACCGTGGTCACCGTCATCAACGACTACGACCGCGACCCGTGGCTGTTCAACTGCCAGAATGGAACCATCGATCTGCACACGGGCAAGCTGAAGCCCCACGATCCTGCTGACATGATTACGACAATCAGCCCAGCCGTGTATGACCCCGAGGCTGAGTGCCCGCAGTGGCTCGCGTTCCTCAATGAGGTTATGGGCAGCGACCAGCAGATGGTGGATTTTCTCTCTCGGGCGACGGGTTACACCCTGTCCGCTGACACGTCGGTGCAAGCTATGTTCTTCCCGTATGGTGACGGCTGCAACGGGAAGGGCGTGTTCCTTGAGGTCGTGCGGTACGTCATGGGTGGTTATGGCAAGGACACGAGCTTCGAGACCTTCGTCATCACCAAGAACAAGAATGAGGCTCGTAACGACCTCGCAGGATTAGTGGGAGCGCGGTTCGTCACGGCTTCGGAGTCTCAGGACGGCCACAAGCTGGACGAGGCTCTCATCAAGAGGCTCACTGGCGGCGACCCAATTACTTGTCGGAAGCTTCACCACGAATTCTTCACGTTCTATCCGAATTTCAAGATTTGGATGCACTCCAATTACAAGCCCGTCATCCGGGGCACTGATTGGGGTATCTGGCGTCGTCTGAAGTGCATTCCGTTCGAGGTCACTATCCCCGACGACAAGAGGGACGAGCAGCTTGCGCCCAAGCTCAAGACTGAAGCGCCGGGGATACTACGCTGGATGCTTAAAGGCATGGCTGACTACTTGAAGTTCGGGATGATGTACCCAGACAAAGTGAACGAAGCCACGACCAAGTACCGCGAATCGCAGGATGTGGTCGGTCGGTTCCTTGGCGACAAGTGCGTCATCGCGGAGTACGCCGAGTCAAAGCAAACGGAGATGTACACAGCGTTCACCCTGTGGGCTGAGGCTAACCGCGAGCACGTCATGAAAGAGAGCCAGTTCTCCGATGCAATGCGTAAGAGATTTGGAAAGCCGAGGCACAAAGCAGACGGCAACTACTGGCAGGGAGTCGGGCTCAAGACCACCACGCACCAGCCTGATGTCGATCCGGAAGCGGTACTGTAGCTGACGAAAGCTGACGAACTGACAGGATTTTCTACTTTTTCTCTATATACGCGATTGAGTAAAAAATATAGAAAAAGCCGTCATTCCGTCAGCTTTCGTCAGCCGACCGCTAACCGTGGGCCTTCAGGAGCGAACCCAGACTGCGCGGCTCAAGCTCCTTCAAGGTGCAATGAAGGTACGTTGGAGAATTGTTCAGGTGTAATTCGCGGACTTTCAAAACCCATTTTTAGAGGCGGAAATCGTGGCGGTTACTTGACTGCTCCGAACCACCCACATGCAGAAATGCCATCAATACTGGAAAATTTCTAACCCGCGTCTCAAACGAGGTCGCCAGTAGGACGGCTCAAGAACACTTTGCTGGAGGAAAACGCGATCATGAACGCACGAAAACCGATTCGCGATGCAATCATCGGCAAGAAAATTTTGCACTGGCGGAACGCTGCCCGCAGTCCCAACTTCTACAAAACCATCTCTCCATCTCGGGCACGCAGGAATTTCTGGCGGCTCTGTTCCAACTACCCCGACATTGCAAGGCGGCTTGGGCTCGACGAAGCGAGCGTTTACGACTAGATCCCCCAGATGAAAGAGCGGCACGCCTCTGCAACCTGCGGGTCGGCGATCTTTTCGCAATTGCCGGGGGTCACGAACACCAAGTCACCCTTTCCCTCGCCGTCTCGTCTCTGATAAGGCTCTCTGAACCCAACAACATCGCCCTCGGCAAAGCCTTCTAGCTCTTCGGGAGCAGCAACGATGCCGAAGTTCGCGGGAGCGTTCGACACCAACAGCAACAGAAGATCGCCTTTCACGCCCGTGTCAACCTTACGATTCAAAGAATGCCTCCCGCCTGTTAGGGACCTGATCCCATGCCTTGTCGGTCAGAGTCCAATGGTTGTACGTGTACGGCCCGGAGCCACAGAGTCGAGCTGTTGCCTTTCCCTCTTTGCGAAGCAAACGGGCAATCTGGCGTAGGCTGAGTGTGTTCGTCCCATGAAACGCTCGTGTCCCTTGCATCTCCGACGTGCGAAGACCGTTGCCCCCGCTTTGTTTATCCTTCGCCAACATTGCGAGCAACTCGTTGATTGCCCGAACTTCTTGCTCTCTTGTTAACCGCATTTGCTGCCTCCCTTATGTTCCCAGCGGAGTGACCCCGCAGGGCATTTTGTTCGACTACTCCTTCGACTACTCCTATGTACTGACTTGGTAAGGAAAATCTCGTATACACGAGATTGCTCGGGACATTACCCCCCCGAGGGTGTTGAATGCGTACCCACAGTTCGTTTAGGAATGGGGCACGGCACAGCCGTGTTCTTCTGTAGCACTTAATAATCTGTTTTGGTGTTGCTGCTCGGGCCGGTAGGACGTGCCTCGCTTCTAAACGAGTGCCTGAGTAGCGGGTTAGGATGGCTCTGTGGCGAACTCGCCGAGTCGGTGCTTCCGCTACTATGATACTAACACAGGACGTCGAATCCCGCAAGGGGCGGGCGTTTTGGGGCGATGCTCGCGTTGTTTGCGGATAGCGGTGATCCGTCGAACGGATTGGAAACGCTGGGAAAGATCAAATGTTACGCAGGTTTCGATCAAAATCGGGTATTAGTATATGACCGAACAGATCGTGCAGCCGCTGCGAGCTTACAGCAGCACCTAATACCTGCGGCAAACGTCAGTACGACGCGGAAGCTGTAGGGGGCGCGTTCTTGGTGATTTCAATTTGCCAAGGTGCGCTCATGTCTTCAGTTACACTCAGCTACAAACCATTTTCCAAAAACCAAGCGTGCTGGTCGGATTCCAGCGACAACGCGGCCTGCCAGCATGTGCAGGAAGAGCACTTCGTCGTTGTCTCTGCCGCGATTTCAAGGAAGCAGCGGATATTAAATCCGCTGCTGCTCCCGAGTGATGGCTTATTTAGTGATCTCGAAGCACACGTGTGCCTAGACTGTGCCCGAACTGTGACCATTCCGAGCTTGCCGAAGGGTGCATAATGGCAAACGGCAAGAGATCGGAGCAGTTCGCGGGCGTACCGCGCCGTTTGTACCGGGTCAGCGAGGCTGCCTACTATCTCGGCATGAGCAAGTCAAAGGTGCGGCAACTTGCGTGGAGTGGTAAGCTGCCCTTCGTACAGGACGGCGAGAATACCCTCGTGCTGTTTGATGTCCGCGACCTTGACCGTTGGATCGACTCCAATAAGGAAGTTATGCAATGAGACGCGAGCGAGGAACAGGAAGCATCTATTCGCGTGGCGGCGTGTTGTGGATCAAGTACCACAAGGACGGCAGAGCTATACGCGAATCAACGGGGACCGCGTCAAAAACGCGAGCCAATCGCCTACTTCAAATGAGACTACGAGCCGTGTCCAGCGGTGAGCCGTTTCGCCTTGGAATGGAGAAGATTAAAGTCACCGAGTTGGCTGAGGATTTCTTGCAGGACTATCGTATCAATGGTCTCAAGTCGCTGGATGATGCGAAGGCGCGTTGGAGGCTCCATCTTCAGGAGTGGTTTGGCCACCTTAGGGCGGCACACGTGGGAACCGACACTATTAAAGCCTACATCGAGAAAAGGCAGCAAGAGGAAGCAAGCAATGCGACGATAAACCGAGAGCTTGCAGCTTTGAAGCGCATGTTTTCGTTGGGAATGAAGTCCACACCGCCGAAAGTGTACCGGGTGCCAGCAGTTCCTCACTTGAAGGAAAACAACGTTCGGAAGGGGTTCTTAACGATAGAGCGGTATGCAAGACTCGCAGATGCTTGCGCCTCAGTTGGGCTGTGGCTCAGAGCAATGCTCGAAGTTGGATATACATTCGGTTGGCGCGTGTCCGAAGTGAAGAGGTTGTGCGTCCAACAAATCGACTTGGGGAGTAGCCGCATCCTACTGGACCCGGGAACTACGAAGAATGACGATGGCAGAGTTGTGAAATTCAAGCCCGGATCGACTCTGGCAAATCTCTTGTCTGCCTGCTGTCATGGCAAGCATGTGGATGACTACGTGTTTACGCGAGAAGACGGGAGTCCGATTCGAGACTTCCGCACCACATGGGCGAAGGTTTGTTGTGCAGCAGATCTAGGGCAAATGGTCTGCCCGCAGTGCCGCAAGGCCGTTGATACCGCTGGACGTTGTGCTAAGTGCTCGGTGAAATGGAATCTCAAGAATCTAAAATACGACGGACTCATCTTTCACGACTTACGTCGAAGTGCTGCTCGTAACGCTCGCGCCAGCGGCGTGGCGGAAGGCGTGATTATGAAAATGGGCGGATGGAAAACTCGCTCAGTTTTCGACCGATATGCTATCGTTGCAGAGAGTGACATGGCAGACGCGATAGAGCGAGTAGAAGCACTTCGGGCACAGTTTGGGCACAAAGGAGCAGAAATCGCACCAAAAGAAGTGCAGTTGGCTGCCAGCAAAACTTACCGTAAAGTGCAGTGAATAAAGCAACTTAACTCCAAACGCCGGGATGGCGGAACTGGCAGACGCAGCGGACTCAAAATCCGCCGGGCTTCGGCCCTTGGGGGTTCGACTCCCCCTCCCGGCACCATGATTCCAAAGGACTTGTAGTGATCTCCTGCAATCGTGAATGCACCACCCGAGGTGCAACTGTGCGCAAACTGTGAGTAATCTGCACGAGACCGCAGAGAATTCTAGCGCCCTCTTTCGGCGCTCTGCAATGCTCTAACCCCCCGGTTAAAATTGGCCCACAGTCGAGAAAACTGTTAAAACTGCAAAACTCGAATCCCCGTCGCGCGTGGACGAGGATGCACGCTGATCGGCTCCGTGCTTGGTACGAAGCAAACGGTTGAGCAGGGAAGTTTCAGCGTTAGGGTAGATCTCCAACCCAGTGAGCACACCTTTACCGCGTATTTGAGTCATGTAAGCGATATGAACATTCTTGACGTAGAAATGCCCATTCCAATCGTGGACTTCGAACGGATCTGAATCGGACCAATCCACGCGAAAATCTTGATCGGACCACGTCGGTATGTTCTGCCACCGGGTAAAACTCTGCGCACGAGCGGAGGCCGTTACATCAAGAAGCAAGGCCATTATGGCCACAAAGAATCGCGGAGGAGTCTTATTCATTTACCTCTGCTTCCCTTTCTAGCCCAGCGTTCCTACTCCGTCGCCCCCCTTGGACGATTCGACTCAGACCCCAAAAACTTTCTCCCCTTTTGCTTTTCGACGCTTGCAGGTAGTGTCCAACTCCGGTTAGGACAGAGTCTATCTTGGGGCCGTCGGGCTTCGCCCCTTCGACTCGCTGCACTCGCCCAGGGACAGCCGAGGCGGCTGTCGCCACATGAGCTGTGGTGAACTACTGGCTGCCCTTCTGCCCCGCCTGAAACTTCGTCCAGGGCCCCGCCTTCATATCGCGCAGCAGCGGCTTCTGCCAGGAATACTCCGGATGATGCTCAAGAAAATCCGCCGCCGCAAAATCCGCACCGCAAGGATGGCCGGCGCGCGCCACGAAACTCATGTTCTCAGCCATCTTGCTATCCGTAGCCTTTCCCTGCACGGCGCCTCCGGGATTGTACGCATCCCATTCCCACTGTTTGACGCCACGCGGCGACGCATCGCCATGTCCGCACAGCGAACGCTCGTTGGGCTGTGCTTTCTTCTGGAAGCTGTCGAAATGATCCGCCAGGAACGCCTCGGCCATCTCGACGTCAATCGTTCCCTTAGCGTGCCGCACCATCTCATCCGCGCGGGCATGCCGCGCATTCATCGAAGACGATGCGTCGTTGGGATCGAAGCCGCTGGTTTCCTCGCGGATCAGCTTGGGATCGCGGGGAAAGTTCGAACTCACGAAATATCCGTCATTCGTCCGCCACAGCGGAGTATTTTTCAGGCCGAGTTCGAGATAGGCGATCTCACCGGTCTTGCGGTCGCCGATGAGCCAGTCGTTGGCGTAGCCCCCGTTGTTGCCTTCCTTGATGATGCGCACGTAGTCGTTAATGCTCTGGGCGTACTGCAGCGCTTTGCGCGAGCGCATGAATTCCGGCTTGCCGTTCGGGTCCCATCCCTCGAATTGCGTGATCGTGGTTTCAGTGATCATGATGCCAGCCGAGTTCACGCCGAAGTCGTCGTCGCTGGTGATCACCCCGGGAAACCCGTCCATGAGAATGCGCTGCCCGTTCCGCGGCACGATGTCGAAGATCACCACCCAGCGTTCGCCTTCCAGGTAACTGGTCCAGTTGTTGTGGGCGATCACGATCTGGTGATCTTTGGTGTAGCTGCCGGTGGCGATGAAGGCGCTGCAATTGCCGGGAGCAGCCAACTTCGGCGCGTTCGCCGGCTTCCCCTGCTGGTTGGCGGTTTTCTTGGTGGTCGTTTTCTTGTTCAACTTATTCAACCACGGCACGTAGTAGTCCGGCACTTCCTCAAATGCATTGAGTGCCACGATGTCGTAAACGTCGAGGTCCATGCCGTGCGCCTTCACACCGTCGGCGATGCCCTGCAATTCCTGCTGATACTCGGCATCGATATGGGGCCACAGCATCGCGCGCGCCGTCTTGCGGAAGAACTCCCAGTCGCGCTGTGTGGCGTGCGTGTCGAACAGCTTGATCGCTGCGAACGCGTCTTCGATCTCGGCCGCCAGCAGATACCCATGCTGGAAACCGATATCGGAGGGAGATCCCTCCAGATGAACGTACGTCCACCCGCCCTGCTGGAAGCGGCAGGCCTTTTGCAGCCGCGGATCGGAAGCAGCCGAAATGGCGTTTTGCGGCTGCGCCGCGCACATCGACGCAACCAAAAGCACCGCGGCCAATGCGTCCGCGATAGCCATCCACTTCGCAAGAACAAAGCAGAAACGCCTATCCCACATGGAATCCTCTTGATTTCGGATCTCTGCGATTGACGCCGAACGTCATTCTAGCCTAGTTCCGTATTCGCGCCGGCAAGTTCGTGGAACTCCAGCCCTTTGCCGGACCCTCTTCTTATTCATCAACATTTAACACCGGTTGCGTGTTCGCCCCTGCGTGAGGAGGGGCACTGGACAAACAACTTTTCCCGGAAAGCTCTCGCTCTAAGATACGTGGCGTGTATATCGGTGTACCAAACAAGAAGGATGCCGGGCCAATTTGTCTGGGTTACGACCGCCGAGGATGGCTCTGCCAGACGCTGACCGCCTGGGTGGTGGTTCCCGTCAATTATTTCTGGCGTCCGCAGTTCGACGTGAACTGGGCCCGTGGGCCTCGCCTCCACCGGTCCTCCTAGGTGCACCCGTTCGCCCACCTCTTTATTATGATTGGTGGCGCACGCTATCTCGTCGATGTGTTCGGCAATTTAGGACCCTTGTATTGCCGACGCGCCGCGTGAGAGGAGAGATTCGTTAGCATGGATGGTGTCGGCCCGAACCCGTTGGCTGTACGCACGGAGAACGTTTGCCGTCATTTCCAGATGGGTGACGCGTTGGTGCGCGCGGTGGACGGGATCTCGATCGACATCCGTGCCGGAGAATTTGTGGCTCTGCTGGGCCCCTCGGGGTCGGGTAAGTCGTCATTGCTTAACCTGGTTGCAGGGCTTGACCGCCCCACCTCGGGCGCGGTGATCGTCCAGGGAAACAATTTAGCCACACTCTCCCGCGAGAAACTGGCCAAGTACCGCCTTCATACCGTCGGAATGGTCTTCCAGTCGTTCAATCTGATACCCAGCATGACCTTGTTGGAAAATGTGGAGCTCCCCATGCGCTTTGCCGAAGTTGATCGCCGCGAGCGTGGGGCACTTGCGCGCCAGTCGCTCGAACGCGTGGGTTTGAGCGGACGGCTTGCCCATCGGCCCATGGAGCTCTCGGGTGGTGAACAGCAGCGCGCTTCGTTGGCGCGTGCTCTGATTAACCGGCCCAAGCTTCTTCTGGCGGACGAACCAACGGGCAATCTGGACAGCCGCACCGGCACCGAAATCATGGAGCTCATTCGTAGCTTCAATCAGTCGCTGGGCATGACCGTGCTCATGGTTACGCACGAGTTGGCTCTCGCGGAGAAACATGCCGGGCGGATGGTGCATCTGGCGGACGGCAGGCTCGTCGATGACATACGCAACGATGACGTGCCCAATGTCTCGTCAGTGCCGGCGAGCGAGCAGGGAGGGACACAGTGAAGTCCTACGACGTCATCGACCTTGCCGTCCGCAATCTGCGTGAGTCCGTCTTCCGCAATTCGCTGACGACGATCGGCATCTCCGTCGGGGTGGCGTCGTTGGTCGCCATGCTCTCGCTCGGCATCGGCCTCCAGCAGCTCGCTTCACGCCGACTGCAGAAGTCCGGCTTGTTTGACACTGTCGTTGCCACCTCAAGACGGGACTTCCGCAACTTCCGGGAGCAACGAGATGAGGGCCCACCACCGGCCGAGAGCCCGGCATTGGATGAACCGGCGCGACAGAAAATCGAGCGACTCCCCGGCGTTGTCGAGGCCTATCCTGATATTCGGTTCGTTACAGAATTACGTTTCGGCGACAAGCCCCACCTGACCATGGTGGCTGGAGTACCATTTTCCGCCAAGAACAACAATGATGCTTTCGATGGCATGCAGGGCAGTTTCTTCTCGTCGGATGCGGTTCCTGAAGTCATCCTGCAAAAGTCGTTTGCCGAGGAGTTGCTGGGCAAGACACCCAAGCTGGGCGCGGACAACACTAACATTGCCGAGTTGGCGAAACCTCTACTCGGAAAAGAGTTGATGATGCGCTATGCCGAGCGCATTGCGCCTCCCTCGTCTACGGGGCCTGGTGACGGTGCCGCGTACTCGGTCGTCTCACGCCAGCAAGCACTGAAAATTGTGGGAGTGACGGACCTCGATCCGGATAGCATGCGTGGAACTGCCCGGGCGCGCGTCTTCCTGCCGCTCAAGCTTGCGCAGGACCTGCACGTTATGCAGTCCGACCTGCGCGATACCTCGCCTAGCAGCGCGCCAACCTATACCTCGCTCAGTGTGCGCGTAGGGAATCCCAATCAGGTCCCGGTCGTCGAAGATGCCATTAAGAAGATGGGATTCAGCGCTTTTTCCATCGTCGATGCCACCCGCAGTATGCGCCAGTTCTTTGCTGTGCTCGACGTGTTTCTTGGGATCTTCGGTAGCCTGGCCCTCGCCGTAGCTTCCATCGGCATCGTGAACACGCTGGTGATGGCCATCCTCGAACGCCGGCGCGAAATCGGAATCATGAAGGCGCTGGGTGCCAGTGACGCTGACGTGCGGGGACTGTTTTTCGCCGAAGCGGGCGCCATGGGTCTCGTCGGCGGTGCAGTCGGAGTCGCGCTTGGTTGGACCATCGGGCGTCTCATCAATCTCGGAACGAACATTTATCTCGAGCGCCAGCATTTTCCTCCGGCACAGATCTGGTCGGTGCCGCTGTGGCTGGTTCTCAGCGCGATAACTTTCTCCATCGTCGTCAGCCTGCTGTCGGGGCTCTACCCGGCGGCCCGAGCCGCGCGTCTCGATCCTGTGCAGGCACTGCGCTACGAGTAGACTGGTCACAATGCGCCGGCTGGCACTGTTCTTTGTCGCGCTTCTTTTCTCCCGCGCCCACGCTCAGGGCCGCATCGACTGCAACGCGCTGGAAAGCCACGTTCTCGGTCAAACGGTCCACTACTGCGTCCTGTTGCCACTCGGCTATGACCCCGCGACTGCCGGCCCTTCTCCGCGTCGTTATCCCGTGCTCTATTTTCTGCACGGACTTGGCGACAACGAACAGACCTTATTTAAAGGTGGTGGATGGGACCTGATCCAAGACCTCCGCCAGCAAAAACAGATCTCCGATTTTCTGGTAGTCACACCCGAAGGGATGCGCAGCTTCTACATCAACTCCGCCGATGGCCGCGTGCGCTACAGCGATTTCTTCGTTCGCGAGTTCATTCCCTACATCGAGGCACATTACTCTATTCGGCGGGAGCGCTCGGCACGAGCAATCAGCGGTGTCTCCATGGGTGGATACGGTGCCCTTCGGTTTGCCTTTGCCCATCCGGAGTTATTTTCCTCGGTCAGTGCGCAGAGTGCCGCGATCATCACAGCATCGCCGCGGGAGACAACTGCGGCTGTGCATTCAGGGACACCGCTAGGTAGGATGCTGGGCGCCGTGTTCGGCAATCCCATTGACGTTTCTCATTGGGAGCAGAACAGTCTCTTTGTTCTTGCGAAGCAGAATCGGGTGCGTATTGCAGGGCTGTCTATCTATTTCAACTGCGGCCGTGAGGATGAATTCGGATTTGAGAAAGGAGCTGCGGAACTCCACCGGCAACTTCAAGCGGAAGGCATCAAACACGAATTTCACCTCTATCCCGGCGACCACAGCGCCCTATATTTTCTGGCACACTTAGGTGAGATGTTGAGGTTTCATTCGCGTGTGTTTGCGCCAGAGAAGTAGTTTCCTCGGGCAAAGGCCCGGGCCTACCTGTCTCTCCATGCGTCGGTTGTATCTGGGAGTGAAGTGCTGTAGTGGACTGATCTTCAGTTTGAAACCTGCATGGAGCCCCACCTGCAGCGAGCGGAATCGCATGCCATCGCCACAACCTGTCGGAACCGCGAAGTCGCTTTGGGGACTCTGATTCCCACGCTCACCGCCCCCGCGGTCCACATCCTCTTTCTGGGCAGGCCGCTGCTGCCACACAATTCCTTTTTAAAACAGCGGTGGGGCCGCTTGGGGGTTGTTCTGGGGCGTAGTTGGCACCTTGCCCACCCCTGGGTATCCCCTGCCAGCCGGCTCCAGCTCTGGGTAAGCCGGTCCATAAATGTCCCGTTTCACAATGTCGAGAACCGACGAGGTAGGCGTAAAATGGCGACGTTTTTGAAGTCAATAAGGATATTCCGCATGTTGAGACTGCGATGTGTTTCTTTGTCCGTTTTACTTCTGCTGCTCGGGTTCCGTGCCACCGCTGCGGGCCAGAGCCTGGCGGCACCGCCGCACCCTATCGTGCTGCACGCGGCGGGAATGCTCGACATCAAGAACGGTCGCATCGTGAAGCCCGGCGAAGTTCTGGTGCAGGGTGAGCGCATTGTCGAGGCGGGGACTTCGGTGAAGCGTCCCGCGGGAGCGGAGGTGATCGACTTGGGAGATCGCACGCTGCTGCCAGGCTTGATTGATGCTCACGTGCACCTGTTTCTGCACCCTGGCGCGGAGGATTTGCAGACGGTGCAGGAATCGGTGCCGCAGCGAACGATCACAGCGCTGCTGGCGGCGCGCGATGACCTGATGGCGGGATTCACCGCAGAACGCGACATGGGGACCGAGGGCGCGGGTTCGGCGGATACGGCGGTACGGGAGGCGATTGATGCAGGACGGATTCCCGGGCCACGGCTGCGCATCAGCGGGAATGCAGTGAACATCCTTGGCGGTCACGAGGACGCGATTGGCTACAACCCGGAGCAGCAGGTTCTGCCGAATGCAGATTATGCGAATAACACAGACGAACTCGTCGCGGTGATGCGGCGGCAGTTCAAGGAAGGCGCGGACTTCATCAAGATCTATGAAACGGGGTGGGACTCGGTGCGGGACGGCAAGTTCCACACGGTTTATCAGTATACGGAGGCGGAGCTTGAGGCCGCGGTACACGAGGCGGCACGGCAGGGCCGAAAAGTGGCGGTGCACGCGACCGGAGAACCGGGAACGCTTTATGCCGCGCAGGCGGGGGTGGCCTCGATCGATCATGCCTATCAGCTCAGCGACGAAACCATGCGGCTGATGCGCGAGAAGCAAATCTTTGCGGTTCCAACTTTTGCGATCTCCGAATATTTTGCGGATCACGCGCCAGCGCCCGAACTGGCTGCGCGCGAACACCTGATGCTTGATCTGCATGCGCAGGAATTCAGGAAGCAGGTCGCGGCCGGAGTGCCGATGGCGGTGGGGTCCGACGTGGGGCCATTTCCGCATGGCACGCAGGCGCGCGAGTTTGTGCTGATGGTGAAATACGGCATGTCGCCGTTGGCGGCGCTGCAGGCGGATCTGGTGAACGGAGCGAAACTGCTGGGCTGGGACGGGCAGATTGGAGCGCTGGAGGCTGGCCATCTCGCGGATGTGATCGCGGTGGCGGGCGATCCGCTGCAGGATATTGGAACTCTGCAGAACGTCAGCTTCGTGATGAAGGGCGGCGTGGTTTACAAGAAGTGAGCCGCGGGGATTCGAAAGAAAACGCTGGCAGGTTATGCTGTCAGCCGTTTCCCCTGAAAAAACCGAAAAAACTGGCGAAACTGAAAACTGGGTATCACGGGCCACAAGAAAGCGGCCTCCACTCCCCGTGCCCGCCACTCTCCTCGCATACGAGCAACATTTGGCGGTCGAAAATCCCCTGAAGTGAGCTGGAATTGTCAATGTCGCGTTTTTCCTTTTGCATTTTGCTTGGTCGAGGTCCCGATCCAGAACAACGGACGATTTGGCGGCGTCATCCGAGAGGCGAACACCATCATTCTTAACAATCGGTAGCCCAGGGGATCGCTCTTTTCTCGACCAGTTGCGTTCTTGTTCTTCTTGATCGCTGTAATGGGAACATAGAAAGGTTACAATCCTATAGTTTTTGCTGTGTCACGATTTCGCGTTCTTACTGGAGTCCCGTTTTCTAGGGAGCTCCCGCACGTGCGTGATCTCAATCTCCTTCACGCGGACCGGACTGCGGGAATTATCGTTGGCGAAGTGCGATAGCGGGGACGCTATTGGATAAATAATAAGGTTTTTCTCCCAGTGGAAAAGTTTCTCTAACTACATGATCTCTGCTTCCTACAAACCGAAAAAGAAGTTCATGCAGCTGGCCATCGCGGAGGCAAAGCGCGCCCGTGACCGAGGCGACTATCCCATTGGCGCGGTCATCACACGCCTCATGGGTAGGCGCGAAGTGGTCATTGCCAGCGCCGGTAACCGAGTAAAAACTTCGGGGTCAAGCATCAAGCACGTGGAGTTGGAAACGCTCAAATACGTATCAAGCGGCTATGGCCGCTACCTGCCCGACTTCGTACTCTACTCCACGCACGAGCCCTGCGCCATGTGCGCCGGCGCCTGCGTGTGGGCTAGAATTGGCGCGGTCGTCTACGGCGTCTCCCAAGAAGACATTGCCGCTTATGGCCGCAAGCGCGGTACGGAAGACTACAAGTGGCGAGCTTGCCTCATCCCCTGCCGGCTCGTCTTCGAGAAGGGCAATCACCGCATCCCCGTCACCGGCGGTTTTCTCCGACAAGAATGCCAACAATTGTTCAGTTACAGGCCTTCATAGTGGCCGCTGCTTTTATGTATATAAATCGGAAGCAGAGTCGGACGCGGTTGTAACCGCCGATGTAATAGAAAGCTTACAATCCTGGTGAGGAGCTACGACGAGCACGCCTGGGGCACTTTCAACGCTGGATTTTGACGAACGCTGTAAAATCCAGAGTACGTGAGGTGCAAATGTCAGACGAACCAGTCGTACCGGATGCTGCCGCCGCTGCCGCTCTACCTGAAGGCGACGACGAGCTGAAGGCGTCTCCACTCACGTCGTCACCACGCGCAATGAGGTTCTCACCCTCAAGGGCTACGCCGACGCCGTGGTTGCCGATCTCCTGCAAGTTCACGCAATTTCCGCGCACAGAAATACCCGTGAGAACCACACAGACACGGCACGGGCGCTCGCGTATTTCCTATCGCGCAAGTGAGCGCACGTATAGAGGGGAAACACGGCAGAAAGGCCTACAATCCTGCAGTTTGTGCACCCGAACATCAACTATGCGCAAAGAGCTGCCTAGCTGGACGTGCACGGAGAGCCCTGCTTGAGGAACCCACTGCGGAAAATCTGCACGGTGGCGCAACCGCCGCCCGACTATCAACCCCACCCAGGTGATCTCCGTCACTGCGTCCGCAAGCTCGGAGCTGCTAGCTTTTAGAGCGGTCGCACGGACCGCAGCTGTGTCTCGTGACAGTGCACAAACAGACGAGGAGCCCTACAGTGAATGACGTAGCCATCGTAAATGCGGGCACGGCCCCATCTCGTTCCCCGTCGGTTGACAAAGCGCTGAGAAAATTGGCGCAAATGCCGCTGACCGAGGCGTGTGTGTCAGGTCTTTGCGACATGTGTCTTTTCCAGACAGGCCTCTGCAATATGGTCGGCCAGCACTGGGCGGATTCGCAACCATCCAGGCGTTCAGGGGAATAAAAAAATAAATCAGGAGCAATACAGTGAATGACGTAGCCATCGTAGGCGCGGGCATGACCCCATGTCGTTCCCGGTGGGTTGAG
>Ga0208688_1000251_pt1 | contig 36941 bp, 32 predicted proteins | sample June2015DPH_6_15_FD_184696 | JGI IMG/M metagenome (GOLD analysis project Ga0208688, IMG submission 184696) | Peatland microbial communities from SPRUCE experiment site at the Marcell Experimental Forest, Minnesota, USA - June2015DPH_6_150... | ecosystem: Environmental > Terrestrial > Soil >... | reverse complement strand
TCTCAGCGCCACGCTCCTCTTGAAAATGCCCATTTTACGGGCTTTTTCGCAACCTCAACCCCTAACCGAGTTGGTCACTTCTTGCAACCAACTCGCTTTATTCGACTTATGACCGGACAGTAGTGGCCACTAACCACTTGCCACGGCCCTCGACGCCACTCGTCACTGCTCTTGAGGCTTGTTCCCCCGTTATTCGGCTGGGGAAAGAAAAAGTACCGCAGACTTTCTGAGAAACAAAAGTCTTCGCTACCCGCTTTTTCTCTACCGTACTCGTGTCCTGCCCGTTGGAATCCGACGGCACACAGAGCATCGCACTCAGAATGTAAATCGCTCTGAACAGGCTATTTCGAAACATGTTTTCTGGCTTCCAATATCCAATCGGGTTCTGGCCTATCAGTCCAGTCTTTCGGGTTGTTGATACGGGCGTCGTTTGCATCGACGCAGGCGTTGAATTCCGCATTGGCCTCCGGGCGTCCCAACTTATCGAGGGCTTGGCCAAGCAGGCAATGGGCGCCTACCTGCTTTTTCTCAACGTCGAGCGAGTTGGCAAGCTGCGCTGCCGCATCCTTGGGATAACCGAGTCTGATCATCGCCCATCCGTAGTTGCGGTCCAGCGCGGCAAGCGCCCAACCTTTTGGCTGGGCCCTAGCCGATTCCTCGATGACCTTGATTGCATCCGCGTAGTCATTCCGATAGAGAATGAGCGCGCGAGCCAAATTGGAGTATGCTTCGCCACGGTTTGGATCAAGGCTTAAGGCCTGCTGGTATTGCTGGATTGCTTGCTCCCCCTGAACCTCCTGCTCGTAGAGACACCCCAGTTGGTAATGCGCGACGCTGGAATCGGGATCCAAGGCGATCGCCCTTGAAAGACGATCAGCGACTGCATGAGGCGTCATGCCTTTCCTGAGCGCGATATCTCCGCCCACTCCCCCGTTGTACATGCTCGATGCAGCCGATCTTACGTACCAAAGAGCTTTCCGCTTCGCCCACTCCCGCGTCCCGAAATAGGTGAAACTGAGCAAACACACCGCAGCTCCGAATGCGATCGCCTGGCGGTAGAGTCTCCGAAGGTGAAGATTTTCCAGCGACAGGTCAACCACACTCCGCTTCAACGATGCTATGGAAAGCCCTGCCAGTAACGCCGTTCCGAACTCCACTAAGATGGCTACGCCGCCCGATCCTTCGCCTGCATCCCACAGCTTCTTGCAATAAGCGATCAGTAACATAATGGAGGCCGCCACGAAAATTGCGGCCGTCCAGCCAAGGGCGCCGGCCAGGTAATCGCGGTCATCTCCTTCCAAGTTCCACCACCACGAGTCAGCCCTACCAAAAGAGGTCCGCCACTCGTTCAACTCGCTTGCCCGAAAGGATTTGCCACGGAACCACGTCCTTAGCTTCCCATCGATGCCCACGAGCCTCAGGCGGTCCTCGGCGCTACCGAGTCCGTCGGCAACTTGCTTTGAAATTCTGTCCCTCAGCAACAGCAACCCCAAGAGCTGAGCTTCTGATGCACTGGTGACTTGTTTCAGATCTGTCTCATATTTCTCCAGAAGGACAGCTAAATCAGTGCTCGCCGACGACGTTGGGCCGACAGTGCTCATAGACTTTCTCCCTTCCGCCACAACGGAGACCAAAGGCGCCGCTTCGCTCGCATGCTTCCGTCAGAAAGTACTACCAGCCGCCAGCTCAATTTCTTTCTTTACAACCAAGAGAGAATCTACTTGCCGGTTACCTCAAGAAATTGACTCGATGTCCGTGAACGCTGCCCTTGCCGAAAGCTATCGTGGCACGACGTTGAAAGGCATCAGCTTGGTATTGACCCTCCTTGTTCTGGGCTGTACGACTCACTAAATGAGTGAAATGCACGGCTTCCTCTCGATCTCGAGTTGGGTAGTGATTTTCAATCTGGTCATGCCAAGCATCGCGGTTGTAATCGCAGTCATGTTGAACGCCTTCAGCGTTTCCAGACTTACATAACCCATGGTACCATTCTATTATTCCGTCTAACCTTTCTCTTCTTTTGCCAAGTCCTTGTTGCGATAGTTCTTCCCTGATTCTCTTGATGGACGCGTCTGCCGGGAATCTATTCTGTTGGGTCTTTAGGTCCATGGCCCAAGCAACTTGCCAGGCTGCTGGTTCAGTTGCGCCGAATATCCTCTCAAGATCGTCCAAGACTCGCGTAAGGTTTCGCGCAAAATAGTCGACTTGAATTTGGCGCATCACTAAACTATTGAATAGATTATCCACTTCCGATTTAAGCTCCGGCGACAGGCCTTTATTTGCTCCGACATACTGGTTCTCCAAGAATTTCCCGCAGTTAAGTCCAAGTGGGACAGCACGACAAGATGGACTAAACAATTCCTTCCCGAATTGCGGCATCAACCGATTGCGTTCCCGAATAAAGTCAGCTTGAGTGGGGAACTTTTCTCTGAATCTTCTCAGAAGCGGCTGGAGAGACTTTTGGCGGAAGTTCCACTGCATGACCCCTACCGAAAGCCATTGGCCATCCGAGTTTCCGGTGGCTCCCGCCCAGCAGCCGCCGGTTTCATATTGCGAAACAATTCGCATGACGCTGAAAAGCTCTCCAGCTTCGAGCTTTGCCTTTGACATTGCGGCGGTGGCAACAGGATCTACTATGAGTTCTGAATCAGTCTCGGGAACCGGTACGCAATCAGAAAGTATTGGAGTTGTGGCAGCGAAAATTGCCAAAGCGAAGAACAAAAATGCAATAGTAAATGTCCTCATTGCCGTCCCTTTCCTTTGGCTGCCCTGGGATAGCGCGCTAGTGTAGTGCGTCATACATATCTTTACCTATTTCTGGCCTTCGGAGTATCATCCCGCCCGTCAAAACCGGGCGTCTGACGGAGGTCGCGAAATGTAAAGAAGCGTTGGACGCACTACACTAGGTACCTCACTAATTCCGAGCGCGTAGTTGCGTCGCTCGCAACTCCGCGGCTTGTTCGTCCGTCTTTCGGCTGGGAAAGAAAGTACTGCAGACTTTCTGGGAAATGAAAGTCTGCGCTACCCGCTGTGGCTACGAGCTAGTTCATCTCGGCGCTGTTTGGCCCGCCACGACCTGACGGGCCGATGTCGACCCGCCGCGCAGGAGCTGGGAGCCTGGGGGGAGGAGGTTCATGCGTTTGGCACGTTGTTCAAGCATCGTGGCCGCAGGGAGGAGAGCGTCCGAGACGCGCTGCTGAAGCTTGTGAACCTCAGATTTGAGCGACACTGCAAAAACTGGCCGCACAGAATAAACGTATCGGACTCCCGGCACAGCTCCCCGGTCGATAAATTCGCTCTCCTTTGTCCGCTGGACAATCGATGGGATTCCCGAAGGGCCCTTACGGAGCACTTCGTACCCAATTACCCTCTGCAATGGAATTCTCGACCATCTAACGTCGACGCCCTGCGGCGTTTGGACCGCGTTGACTTTGCCCACGGTCAGCGAGGTCTCCAGCGTTGGCGTGGTTGCGTCAAGCTCCTGGGTCGGCAAGCCAGGCTTACGAATCACCTCGCCGCCGCCGGGAAGTATCGGCGACCAATACTTCAGGTTCGACCAGTCGTCGTAGCCCTTAAGAATTCCGAGACAACCGTCCCCGTTGACGTCCTGCTGAAATGTCATCGGCTGAACCCCGTCCGTGAGGGCACAGGAATCGGTGCCACCTGTGGGGTGGGCACATTGCCAGTCTACCGGACAGTTCAGACGCCATACGAGGCTATAAGAATCAATATTGTAGTCGCCGCTCCCGCAATCGGGCGGAGTGATGGTGCAAACGTGCGCGGTGCCCCATGTCACGAGCGCACCGTCGGAGCTAATTCCGTTTATGTTACTCAACTGGTTCTCATTGATATCATACAAGGCGAATCGAGAATAATCGAAGTGGCCAAAAATGCCGAAATTCGCCACGCCCACCCTCTGAAACATGTAATTCATGACGCTCAAATAGTTCGGTTTATACCCGGTGTCATCAGCACCACCGTGATTCAGGCCAAGGTTATGACCCAACTCGTGCATAAAGGTGCCGCATTGGTCGTCGGCATCAGCATTAGGAAGAACGCCGAGGGAAACCAAAAATTCGTCGCCAGGGATGGTCTTCGACAGCCCCGTGTTACTAAGTCCTGCCATTTGGTGGATGAATGCGGCGTAGTGGAACCCGTGGCCAAACAACGCCGGAGATTTCGGAAACCTGGCTGCGCGAATTCGGTCGAATTCGGTCCAGTCATAGTGCAACATCCGATCGGCCCCTAATGAAGTCGAGCCGAGAGAGGTCTTCTCGGGAATCGGCTGAAATGGCCTGCCCGGAATCTTATCGGGCCAGATGAGCACAAGACTCACGCCTTTGTTGTTATCGACCGGTGCGAAGTCGAAGGCCCGAACTACCCGCTCGAGAGGCGAGTTCTCAATGGCGTGGGCGTCGGCGGGTGCGCCGAATGGCGTCGGTTGCTTGTCGGAAGTGGGAACCGGGCGGTGCGTGTGGTCCGCTGCGGCCATCCAATCCACCCAGACGATGACGGCCTTACGCCCGGGCCTAGCGCCGGTCAGGTTAATGTGAACGGTCTGGCCATCGGAGAAGGTTACATCAACGCCGCTCTTTTTCCACTTGTCGGGTACTCCGTCCCCGTCGGAGGACGTCAAGTCCTCGGCCAGCGCTGGCGCCGCAGCAAGCGCAAGGAACCAGATTACCAATAGCGTGATTGCGAGACGGCGATGGCGTGTGGGGCGGTATATCATTTTTTTGAGGCAGCCGCAGGAGCGGGTGCGGACTTATTCGGCGTCGTCTTTGTCTGGTTAGCAGGATTCACGGATGCGGTCGTGGTTGTAGATCCACCGCCGGTGAGCTTGCTGAAATTCGGCGTCTGGAACGTTATGGCGACGGCGAATCGGCTCGTCCAACGGTTCAGCGCAGTCGGAGTAGCTACGTTGGTGGGAATGGGCGTGCCGTCGCCAAATCCCTTCGGGAAGTCCGCAAATTGGCCAAAATGGAAACCCGGTGTAATGTATAGCCGATGCCAGAAATGAACGGAAATGCCGGCGAAGAATCCGAGCGTCGAAACGTTTGCTCCCCCCGACCCGAAAGTGATGACGGGGCCAGCCGATAGCGCAAGACCCGCTTCGTACGAATCTAGCCGCGGTACCTCATAGTTAAGAAGCGCCACCGCGCCGGGTCTAATGCGAGAGTTATTACCCACTGCCAGGACGGGAAGAGTCTGCCCTGGTACATTGGCAGACGTGTATGTCCGGGCTGCCAGCGTCGTCGCCATGAAACCAGCCGAAAGCACCAGGATGTTGGACGCGGGCGTGATCGTGAACGTCTTGCCGGCTGCCGTCGTTTTCATCTGCAGTTGAGATGGGGGTGGCTGTCCCGCGGGTATTTGGCTCGCGGGGATGAAGTATTCGTTCACGGTCACCGTGCACTGCTGGCCCGGCGACAGTGTGCAGGTCTTGGGATCCGTTTGGTGGCCAGGTGCGTTTACCCTCGCATCTACGGACTTGATCCAGTCATAAACAGGGTCGAAGCCCTTTGGTGTTTGGCCGTTGAGAGTACCCACGCAACCCGACGGGTCCGTAGTCTTCAGCTTCTCGATGGTAGCGAGCGGCGCCAACTTGGTCCATGCCGCCAGCGAGTCCTTTAACGCGATACTTGAATATGCCCCACCACTTAACGAGGGATTCAGGTTAGGATCGGTCTTGATTGAAGTTTCGAGTGCCGAAAGTTGGGACTTGAAACCGGAACACGCATCCTCGCCGCCAGCCTTCGTTGTCCCGGGATTCAGCACCGCGAGAAGATTAGCAAGGTCATCTATCGCCGCGGTTGACACGGCTGTATTCACAGAATATTGATAAAGTATGTCATTCACGTTGGTTACGATAACCTGCAAAGTTACTTTGCGGTCTATGGTGGCAGGCGCGCCAGCAAGTGATGGGTTAGCACTTGACCAGTCAATCGTCACAATCTGTTGGCCGAGTCCGTTCAGAGATATTGCCAATACCCAGAATGCCGTCCAAAAAATCCGTCCCATTGGCGATCCCCTTTTGCCCGGAAGAGTCTGCGTGAAAAATGCGTACCGGACTGAAAATGTTAGTTCAAGCGACAAATAAGCAGCCTACGCTTCTGCGCGGGCCGAACGCCCCGGGCCGGGTCATTCGTCTGTCGTGTAATTAACCCGGGGGTCTTGCCCTCGCGAGGTAGCCGTAGGGCTTCATTCGTTACTCAAGCTAGTTGTTTTGGCGAACCACCCGTCCAGAACCCGGTTATTAAACATGCAGCTAAGTACGCTTGTCAAGACTTTTCTTAGGGTGCAGCGCGGAGTTTCGTCGTTTGAAACTCCGGGCCTTGCTACTCCGTAATCCGGATGGGAAAGTGCTCCGACCATCCGCATCACTCAGAAACCAAGATTTGGCGATGTGAAATCGCTGCTACAGAGAGTGCCGCAGACTTTCTGAGAAACGAAAGTTTGCGCTACCCGCTCATTTCCTTCGTCGTGCTTTCGCCTTCTGCGGGCGCTTCGCGGAATCGACCGCCGGTCATTTCCCAGGAGCGTTCTTCGCGCGGGCATTGCGCTTCGGCTGCTGCGCAGCCGCTTTCGGAGCGAACGGCTTGGCCTTTTGATTCCAGTCCGAAATGAAGATTGGTCCGAAGTACTTGGCAATCTCCTCGCTCTCGATAATGACGCCTGCGTCGCGGTTCTCCCGGATGCCTGCGGGGGAAAAGTTCTGGCTGCTGACAACGACGGCCCGCGAGTCGACTACGAAGCCCTTGTTGTGCACATCGGGCTGCAGGGAAATATTCGCAGTGAGATCGACGCCCGTCGACTTCATCTTCTCGGCCCATTTCTCACCGTACTGAAGGCTCTCGATCAATCGCACATCCACTCCGGCTGCGACACGCTCGGCGATTGCCCTAAGCAGCGCGTCGTAGTCTCCCGTTCCGGTCGAGGCCTCGATGTACTGGAGTTGAATGTAGAGCGTCTTCTGAGCGCTCGCGATGAGTTGGAGGATGTTGGTTATGTACTGCCCCTTGGCCGCGTCTCCCTGCAATGTGTCCGGGGTGAGTAGTGGCGTAATCTTGACGCTGATATTCTTAAACACTTTGGCGGGAACGAGGCTGGCCATCGTTGCTCTGACAGATTGAGCGGGAGGCGGGTTAGCTTCGGCCGCCAGCTTGGCGTTAGCGTCGGACACCGCCGCCGCCACGTTGCTCGGCTGAAGAACTTGGTATTGCCGCGCGGAAGCGAAGTCCTGATTGAGGTAGGCGGCGAAGATCTTGGCTAGTTTTTCGTCCTCAACAATGACGTGCCAGTCGCGGTCTTCCGTATGCGGCGGCGAAGCGAGGTCGGGCTGGTTGCTGTTGTTTAGGTTGCCGCTCGACAACCACAACGCCGTGTCGTCACGGACGATGACCTTAATATGGTAGGCGTACGGAAACATCCACGCGGAAACGAACGTGTCGGAGCGGACCAGGGCGCGCACGATCTTGGCGCGATTGCCGATGGATCCGTCGAGTTCCTGCACGGTTTGTGTATCGGTCTGGTCGCGCGTCGGGTTTGGCGCAGGATTGTCGAGCACCATTTGCAGCGTCTTCGATCCAACGACGACGCTCTCAAATGTTCTGAGGATTCGGCCCGACGTGAAATCGTACATTCCGACGATGAGGGATTTCTGCGTGCCAGCGAGGAAAGCTTCGAGCGTGGCGAGTCCCGCATCGGGGCTCACATGTGCCGTGATCGTCGTGGTCGTGGAGATGGGAACCAGCGGCGCGTTGGCCGCAGGTACGTACTGGATCGGCTGCTTCGTCGCGTGGGCGCCGAGTGCACGCTTCGTGGCAGGCTGTTGGGCCGTCAACTGCGCGAGCGCCTGCGGCTTCATGCTTTGCGGGTCCTCCAGGAGTTGACCGCTCGGCATCTCTCGCTCGAACGGCCAAGAAGGCTCCTTGTCCTCGGGGCGTCCGTAGGCCTGCACTAGCGCGGCTGCGGCCGGATCGTGCGCGCGTAGACGCTGATGCCCAGTCGCCTCGCGGACATCCACAGGGATGCTCCCAATGGTATTTGGAAGCATTTCGTTTTTCGGGAGTCCGGTTCTCTTGGTGTGGACTGTCGCGACGATGGCCGACTTACCCGTGAGCTGGTGCTTCGCGATCTCGTACCCTGGCCGCACGGCTAAGACACCGGGCTTGCGAAGCCGGGTCAGGTTCTTTCGGATGGCCTGGTCGATAGCCTTGGGCGTCGGCGTTGTCTTTTGTGGCATGGTTCAAACCTTTCTGCCTCGCTTAGAGATTCCTGCCTTTTCTCATAAACCGATAGAGGCCTAAAATCACCCGCCCCGCTCTCGGTTGTAAACGCCAGCTTCCAACGTCCTTGAAGCCGATAGCGCGGAGGTTCGTCGTTTGAAACTCTGCGGCTTGTTCCCCCGCTAATCGGGCAAGAAAGTACCGCAGACTTACTGAGAAACGAATAGTCTGATCTACCCACTTGCTTTTTCAGAATCTCTCTCGTTCATTCTCAAACCGGCGAGACATCGTTCCGAATTCCTCACTGTTGAAGGCGAGAATCGCGAGCGAAACGTGCCATTACAAAACCCAGTTCTCTGCGTCCCTCGCCGCGCTGAAATGCGTGCGTGAAATCTGGCAAACCGTAGCGGTTGCTCATGAGATCACCGCCGTAAGATCAGCCTGGAGCGTGGCCATATCGAAACCAGCCGGGGGCTGCCAGTCCGGAGAGAGCAGCGCATGAGCTTCGTCGCAGTAGGTGCCCCAGAATCCCCAGGTCATCTTCTTGGGCGCGCCCCAGGTGATGCAGGTCAGGCCGTTGGCGTCGTAGTCGGGGACGAAGACGCAGTGGCCTCCCCACGAGCCGGGCTTGCCGTTGGGGCTCGTATCCACGTCCCACACGTCTTGAGTCTGCGCGCTGATCGGCAGCTGCACTCCGATGTAGAGGCCTCCGAACAGGGCGATGGCTTGCTGCACGTGAAGGGTGTCCTGTGTGTCGGGATCGGCAAAGGCGAGTAACGGGTGGCCGTTGAATCCGTTCTGGCGCCAGTCGTTGAGGACGTCCAACTCGACTCCTCCCTGGTCGCTCGCCGGATTGCTCGGGTTGTATCCATCCCATTGCTCGTAGAATTGAAGGACGGTCGAATCGGGAACGGTGACCTCTTTCCCCTGCGAAAGCGTCCACACCTGGATGGCGTGACCCACGCCCGCGATCGTACAGTCTCCGAGGGTGTCGTTCAGCATCATCCCCCAACTCGTGATGCCTTGAGAATTGGTCACCGCAGGCGGCGGAGGGGGCAACGCTGGGGTCAGATACCGAGCGAGCCTCAGCGTGCGGCGGTCAAACCGGCGCGGCTTCTTGCCGAGCTTCATTCGAGAATGGTCAACCATGTTCTCTCCCTTCCTTAAAGGTCGATCGTGTAGATGCCCGTGGGGGCCACCCCAATCCAAAATCGCTCTCGTCGATCCCGGACCCAGGATTCTGGGTTCCGGTGCCCCGCCAATCCAAAATCGAAAATCTAAAATCCAAAATCCCACTCTACAGGTAAACGCGCAAGCGCCGCGCAAAAGGGGACAGAGTTCACAAGCAGGTCAGTGAGTCAGTGCTTCAGTCCCTCAGTTACTGAGAAGCTGAAGTACCGGCCAACTGACACACCGACCGCCCACCACTTGCGCGCCTAAGCGCTCAGCAACTCACGCGAGCGTTCGCATCCACTCGGGCCGATACACCTCAGCGCCGCTATGGCTTTCGAATCTCGTCGTGCACGGCCACCGTCGCATGCTTAATGAACCGACGCAATAAGAGCTTATTAACTGATGCAGTGATTGCGAGGGGATATTAAGTGCGTCTAACCGCTATGTCAAGAGAAATTTTGGCCTCCACGACATGCTTAACATTGGTGTAATGTAGCCCTGGCACGACCGCTGAAACAGGACTATCTTTGGCTCCCCTCTCACTCTTCCTGCCGCCCTTGGGAACGCGACGGAGTTGCCGTCGAGAAGCTGCCTCACATCTACGCTGGCGTCACGCAGCGCGCCCGCTTCCTGTCGTTTTCCGCCGAGTGCCGCGCTCGCACAGTCGATTCAAGATTCAAGCTTCGTAATTCATCGAGGCGAGGGCGCGGCAAGGAATTCCGTGATAGCTAGCTCAAGGGGCAAAAATGGGGCGCGACGAGTGCCGTTCCAACTTTTTTGGGCAAACAGTTTTCAGCCAGTCAGAGAGTCTTTGCGCAAGACGTAGGCGCAATACATAGGCGTAACAAGTTGGAACGGCACGAGGCCTATTTCTGCTGACCAACTCATTCTAGACCTGTAAGCTTCAGAAGTTAGATCGAGGAGAGGCCGGGAGCAGGCAGCCTTACTCCGTGGCGACTGGTGGAACTCCGAGCACACTGACTCGCAGGACTCTCACCACCTGAGCATCGAAGAAAAGCCGATGGGGTGCTTCTGCGAGAAGTTGGCGCGCGGCAGCGTCCGCCACATGGAGGTGGTGTACTTTGACCCGGGTAAGAGACTGCGCCTCACCGGCGCGCTGGGCCCGCTTCAGTCGATGGCGGCCACGGGCAACCTGGGAATCGATCTCTCCCCCGCGCCCGAAGGCACCCAACTCGAGGCCACCTACGCCGTCGTGGGCTACCTTCCCACAGGGATGAACGCCTGGTGCCGTTCCAACTTTTCTCGGCTAAAACGGGTCATCCACGGCGCAAACCCGGTCAGCAAGGTACAGGTGGAGTAGATTGCCGAATTAAGTTGGAACGGCACTGGGCCGCGCCCGTCGATACCGTGCTGACGGAGCAATTCACACGCTTGAAAACTTACCTCGAAGTCGGGGCCGCCGCCCTCAAGCCGCCTCTGTCAAAATAGGCCAAAGACATTCCGGCACCCGCCCGCCGCTTCCGGGGTGCGCACTTGACGAACCGCAGACTCACAGAGCGGGTCTGCGGTCCCGGCTTCGCCAAGAGTCTCATTGGTCGTCGGAAGCCTTCAGCTCCGGACTCAAGGCTTACCTTCAACGAGCTCGTCGTAGTCTTCCGGGCCGGGCTCCGCGCCGTCAGGCCGTTCCCTCGAACATAGATCTTGGGATTGCTTCTCCCTGCACCCTTTCACAAAGCTCGTACGCACTGCGGTACACTCAGAATCTCGTCCACCTCCGCCCTGTCCACGTCCATCACGTGCGGAATTCCACTGATTTCCGATGCTTCATAGGTCAGAGCCGCGAGATCGTCGCGACTAATGTGCTCAACCGAGAACTTCCGGCTTCCAGCCATAAGCTGGCGCAGACCCTGGGCTAGACGCTCGTAATACGTGTATAGACCGAGGGCGCCGGCCGGCAGTGTCTCGAAAACTTCCGCACCCAGTTGCTGACGTAGCTCCGTCGCTGTCACGAAGATCTCGTCTCGTGTTCTGCCGAAGCGCTCGATATAGACCGGCAGTTGTCCTTCTTCGATCGCCCGCCCGATGGTCTTTCCGACCATGGCCGCGGCGATGGGAGCACGCGCCATGCCGACCAGCTTTACAAAAGGCGCGCCTAGCGCCAGCCCTTTGAAGATCTGGTCCTCAAAGGTGAACCCGCCGGCTACAGCCAGCGCCGGAACGTACTGCCCTTGCTCCGCCAGCCGCTTGGCGTAGACATACAAGAGCGAGTGGAGTTCCACCGGAGGAACCCCCCACTCGTTCATCATGCGCCAGGGGCTCATGCCCGTACCCCCACCCGCCCCGTCCACGGTGAGAAGGTCCAGCTTGCACTTTGACGCGAAGGAAAGGGCGCGCGCCAAGTCGGCGGGACGGTATGCGCCAGTCTTGAGGAAAACGTACTTCGCCCCGGCCGCGCGCAGCTCCTCCACTCGCCGCGCAAAAGACTCTTCCGTGACCATGCCGACGCGCGAGTGCCGCTCGAACTCCTTAAACGCGCCATGCTCAAAGGCGCGGATGACGACGGGATCTGTGGGATCGGGAAGCACGATGTATCCGCGCTGGTACAGCATCTGGGCTTTCTTGAGCGAGTTGATCTTCACTTCCCCGCCGATATTCTTCGCCCCCTGACCCCACTTCAGTTCGACGCACTCCACCCCGAGTTTCTTAATTGCGTACTCTTGCACCCCCAGGCGGGTGTCTTCGATGTTCGCCTGGACGATGATGGCGCCGTATCCATCGCGCTGGCAGCTTCTGTAAAGATGCACGCGCCGCTTCAAGTCCGCCGTGTCCACAACCCGGCCGTTCTGGATGACCGCCTCGGGATCCATGCCGGCGACATTCTCGCCGATCGTCAGTCCGGTGCCAGCCAGCGCGGATCCGATCGCCAGCCCTTCCCAATTGTTCTTGGCAATGTTGGTCGACCCGAGCCCGGGAATAATCCACGGGTAGCGGAACTTCAGCTTGTGGTCGTGACCGAACGCGACTTCCAGCTTGACGGCGGGAAAGATGGCCTTGTCGCTGTCAGCTTCAATCCCGTGCGCACCGGTAGCGGTACCCATGATGTTGAAGTGAGAGTAATCCACCGGGTACGCTTTTTCGCCCGCCGTGGTAATCACCCCGAAGGGTTGCGGATAGATCACCTCGTGACCCCGATAGGCCGACTTGCCGATCTCACACATGCCGATGCAGCCGTCCACGCAGGTTACGCACATGCCGGAAGCGGGAACGACCGAACCTTCGGTCCGGTTCTTGGTGAGAGTTGCAGCCGAGGAATTGACTCTTGAGAACGACATCGCGGTGCCTCCCTTGAACGACTCTTCAATGATTCGCCGCACTTTCCGGACGAAAACCCCGTTGCCGGGCCTTGTCCAAGCGGCTTAGTCTTTCCTGATTTCGCACGCCACGCACGGCGCCATGTAACACATCATGTCATCGAACAGCTCCTTCTCAAGGCACGGCGGGCTCAGGTTCGCGCAACTGCCGCAAATCGCTTTTTCCGGCTCGTTGTAAGTGCAGCGGAGCTGGCAGGCGGGGCAAACATACATGCAAGCGCCGCACAGCCGGCACGCTTCGGAGGGCACGTCGAAGGGCGTGCCAATGCTCCGCTTCTCGCCGCGCCCGCGGAAACCGATGGCCTTGGCCATCATCTGCTCCTCGCACATGCGCACGCACAAGCCGCACAGGATGCAGTCCTGGTGCTCCTGGCGGAAGCGTTGCCGGCGCACCTCGTGCGCCGCGGCGAGGTCCTGGATGATCTTCGATTGCGGGCACGACGCCAGCAGCAACTCCAGAATCATTTTCCGCGCCCGCATCACGCGCGAGGAGCCCGTCCGGACCGCGAGCCCTTCCTCGGCTGGGTACGTGCAAGCCGTAACCAGCTTCGCCTTCTCCCCCCGGCCGATCTCGACCACGCAGAGGCGACAGGCTCCGTACGGCGTCAGCCCATCGAGATGGCAGAGCGTCGGGACGGGGAAACCGAGGAAACGAGCCGCTTCGAGCAGCGTCGTTCCTCCCTCGACCGTCACCGGCAGTCCATTCATGGTCAGGGTGATCATGGGTTCCTCTTCACGCTCGCTTATCTCGGCGGTACGGCGATGATCGCATCGCCCGCGATGGCGTCGAACTTGCAGACCTCAAAGCAGGCCCGGCACTTGATACATTTGGACTGGTCCAGGTTGTGAACTTCTCTTCTTGGCCCCGTGATCGCTCCTGTCGGACAGACCTTTACGCACAACGCGCAACCCGTGCACTTTTCAGCGATCACGCGATATGTAAACAGGTCCCGGCATACTGTAGCGGGGCAGAACTTGCGCTCGATGTGCGTGACGTATTCATCCCGGAAATAACGCAGCGTGCTGAGAACAGGATTGGACGCGGTCTGTCCCAGCCCGCACATCGACGCATCCCTCACGACCAGGGCCAGTTCCTTCAAGAGGTCGAGTTGGTCCAAGGTCCCTTTGCCGGTAGTGATGTCATCCAGGATCTCCCACATCCGCTGCGTGCCCTTGCGGCAGATGAAGCACTTGCCACAGGACTCGTCCTTCAGGAATTTCATGAAGTACTTGGCGACGTCCACCATGCAGGTGTTCTCGTCCATCACAATCATGCCGCCCGATCCCATGATCGAGCCCGCCGCGGTCAGGCTTTCGTAGTTGATGGGCAGGTCGAACATCGACAGGGGGAGGCACCCGCCACTTGGCCCGCCCGTCTGCACGGCTTTTATCTCTGCCCTCCCGGATGGTCCGCCGCCTGCGCCGTGGACAATCTCCCCGATGGTGGCGCCCATGGGCACTTCGACCAGCCCGGTGTTCTTGACCTTTCCCACCAAGCTGAAGATTTTCGTCCCTGTATTCTGGGGGCAGCCGACCTTGGCGAACTCGACGGCACCTTCGTTGATGATGATCGGAATGTTCGCCCACGTTTCCACGTTGTTAATGGCGGTCGGCTTGCCGCTGATGCCTTTTTCAACGGGATAAGGCGGCCGCTGGCGGGGTTCGCCTCTTTCGCCTTCCACCGACCGGATGAGCGCCGTCTCCTCGCCGCACACAAAGGCGCCAGCGCCTTTCACAATCTGAATGTCAAAGGAGAAGCCGGTGCCCAGAATGTTCTCGCCCAGAAGCCCCAGTCCGCGCGCCTGCCGCAGCGCGATGACCAGATGTTTGATCGCCAGCGGGTACTCAGTGCGCACATAGACGATCCCCTGCGTAGCGCCAGTGCCGTAGGCCCCGATCAGCATTCCCTCGATGATGCTTTGCGGATTCCCTTCCAGGACGCTGCGATCCATGTAGGCGCCCGGGTCACCCTCGTCCGCGTTGCACACCAAAAACTTGCCGTGACCATCGCGCGCGTTCGCCAGCAACTCCCACTTGAGGCCAGTGGGGAATCCGGCTCCGCCGCGACCGCGCAGATCGGAGGCTTTTACTTCACCCACCACCCAGCGTGGATTCCCTTGCTCGAGAACTTTTACGAGGGCCGAGTACCCACCATTTTCGATGTAGTCATAAATGCGAATGGGGTCGATCTTTTCGTTGCGCGCCAGAACGGTGCGCCTCTGTCCTTTGAAGAAAGGAATATCGCTCTGCTTCTGAATCCTCTTGTGAGTTTTGGAATCACGCCAAAGAAGGTCTTCGACCACCCGCCCCTGGCTCACCGCCTCGACAATCCGGGTCATCTGCTTGATCCCGAGCCTTGGGTAAAAGGTGCCCTCCGGCTCGATGAGCACGCTGGGCTCCGCCTGGCAGAATCCGTGGCAGCCGGTGATGCGGATCCGGATCTTCTCCGCCAGTCCATTGCTCAGAACTTCGCGTTTGGCGATGCGGATCAAATCATTGGCGCCGCTCGCCTGGCCGCACGTCCCTGCCGGGATGACGATCACCGGGATCTGCGCATCGCGGTCGACGATGAACCGCTCTTGCAGCGCCTTGAACTCCTCGATCGATACAACTCTTTCCATGCCTGTCTCCCGTCGGCCGATCGACAGACTCCCCCAGCCACCCCGTTCAGAGTGTGCCGCCGCTCAGATCGAGAATGTGGCCTCTGCAACCTCTTCGCGAACAAATCTGGACAACGCCGCCCTCCCGAACAATCATCGGGACCATTGGCGCGCCGCACTCGAGGCAACTGGAACCACCGATGAGGTGCGCATGACAGTGCGGGCAGAAGAAGTCCACCATCACCTCCGCCGGGATCTCGCGCTCCGATTGCAGGTTGTAACTTCCGTAGAGGCACGACAACCGCAACCGGAAGTGTTCACCCGCGAAAGCCACCGTGACGCTGATCGAAGGCTGGCCATCCACCCGATGGACTGGGTCCATCAGGCTGTGGTTGCACCGCGGACAACTTACCTCGACAGGGAAGATGCGCTGGTCGGTCGTCACGTCCACGTTGTCCAAACCGTTCCGGGCCTTCTCCAGAATCTCCTTGACCTGGACCGGGCTCACGTTCGAGAAGTAATGCCCGTCGACCACCACGATCGGGCCCAAGGCGCAGGCGCCCAGACAGTTCACCGTTTCCAGCGTGAAATCGCGGCTGGCGGTGGTCTCTCCCGGTGCGATGGTCAGGGCCCGTCCAAACTCTTCCGCGATTACCGGGCCCCCTCTGACGTGGCACGCTGTACCCAGGCAAACCGAGCAAAGATGCTTGCCTCGCGGTTTCAGGCTGAAGGAGCGGAAGAACGTTGCCACCCCGTAGACATCCGTGAGGGAGCGGCCGGTCTCCTCAGCCACCACCCCGAGCGCATCAGGCGGAAGATAGCCGTACCGGGCCTGAATCCCCTGAAGGATGCCGATCAGCCCTCCAAACTTGCCAGCGTGTTCTTCTACAATGCGTGAAACGTCCTCCGAACTCATATCGACTCCATGGCCCAAGGGGAGGCCGCCCGCGACGCAGAACTACCGGTACTCCTCGCAACGCCAGACGCCGCCAGCCGGTTTGAGATAAATGCAGACGTTTCGGTCCTCGCAACTGCTGCACAGCCCCTTGAACTTGGTCTCGGATTCTCTACTGGAGGGTTTCTTCCAGAGCTTCTCGAGTTCCACCTGATCCGGGCTGGGCGGTGGCCGCCGAATCGGCGGGCACGGCTCAAATTGCCCGCAGTTGAGGACGATCTGTCCCTTGTTCCTCGGGTAAATGCAAACTGCCTCGTGCACACAGGCCGAACAAATACCGCAGGTTTTCGCCACTGCTTCAGTCAGTATTGCCATTGCTCGTCTCCTAGTGGGCGGTACGTGCTTTCTCACCAACACCCACGCACAATGGCGCAACTTGGTGGCCAACCTGTGACCGCCTGGATCAATCGCCCTTCAGGCGGCGCAACTCAACTACAATCAGAGGGATGCAAACCTGGCAGATGGCACGTAGGGAAAGGAGTTTCGTTGCGGAGGCTGGGGAGTTTTGTACCGCCGGGGAATAGTTCCCCGGTGGCGGGTAGTGTCTGAAAAGTGCGTTGATGCGGATAACTCAGCGAACAGGCTCAAAACCGCTAATCCATTTGAAGCCCGCTGGCGGGGTTATCGATGCAATGTGAAGGTGACCGCCGATTCCATCGCAAATCATTTTATCAATTCTCTTAGCCATCGGGTCATAACATGCGAGGATGTGGTTACGAACGATGTCAACGGCCTTAGGTATAGTTGTAGAGCTTTGCGGCGATGCCCTATATACCCGGTACTTAGCAAAACGTTTGTCCTTGAAATCGTTCAGGGCATCCCAGACCTTTTGAGAGCCGTAACCACGTTCCTCCCCGGGGTTGTAGCTGGATGGCCTGCGGTAGTAGAGCACCCAAGTCTTGATTTCGATGAAAGAATCTGACGCTATAAAATGAAGGGATGTGGTTATGGTAGCCAAGCACAAAAACTCTAGCTATGGCCATGCCGGGCTCATTGAATCCGCCTTCTTCAGGGTTGTTCGGGTAAGTTATCTTCCCAGACTCTTTGGCTTTTACGAGGTTATCGTGCGCCGGTCGGCAGAGGCTCTTCATATAGAATGCTGGTTCCACAAATTGCTTGTTTGCCAATAAATTCGCGGCGTCGCGAATCTCCCAAGTGAGGTCCATTACGACCTCATCGCTCTTGGCGGGATTGCCGAGTCCCACCGTCCCGACCAATGCATATGCGAGTGACCTGCCGCGATTTTCGATGGGGAATATTTTTTGCGCATTGTCGGCAACTATCTCGGCACTCTCAATTTCGCCCTTGCGCTGTCGTCCGTCTGCTCCAATAACGAACCCATCCCTTGTATAAACGATGAAAATGGCGGTGGGCATCGGGGAATGCTTTCCATTCTCACAGTTCGACCAGCAGTCCGGCATTACGGGGTCGCCATAAAGGCTTGTCACGGCGCACACCCCCCAGTAGTATAAGGTGTGCGCCCGAATGCGCCCCGAACAACTTCTGGAAAACCAGAGAAGGGCCCGATTCACGGTCGCGCTTTTCCGGTTACTGCCCAATCTTAGTCAGTAATTCTTTCAGTGTCGATACGCGGGTGGCGCATACGTCGTGCACTTTGCGATGTATGCGGTCTTTGAAGATTGCGATTTCATCCGGCGTTTCGTCAGAAACACTGTTACGGACTGGGCATTTGGCCGTGGATAGAGTTCTTTGATCGCCGCCGCGCACCAGGGGTCGCATACATCCTGACCAAGAAGGTCAGGACGTATGCGCCACCCGCCAAAATCTGGAATTCAAGGAACTCATAGCTAAAAGTGGATAACTTTCAATGTTTGCGCGCTTGTTCTAGTTTCTCCAGTATTTTTTTAACTCTCTCGTATTCGTCGCTGCTCCTTTTTGACTGTAGTTCTAAAGGGAACAACTGGGCACGGTAAAATGCGTCCCGCGTCCCACCTCCCCCCTCTTTCCTAGCAGATTTCCATTCACGAGAGCCGATAGGACTAAGCAGTTTCTCAGACCACTCGCACAGATGTGCGTCACGCGATCCTGCACCGACTCTCTGGCTCATTTCTTGCTCATACTTTAGCATGTCCTGGGCACAGCACTCTCGATAGGTATCGGCGGCTCGTTGGTCCGCTTGGTCGAGGAGTTTTGGGGTGTCGTCGCCGCGTATCAACGCGCCCAGAAGGCTTTGCTTGTGCTTGCTTATCGCCTCCATGTCACTTGAATATCTACCCGAAATAGTTCTAAGTTTTTCTGTCAGTGGCCTAACCCAGACGGCAAGTTGTTCGTCAGTGCAATCTCTCAGGTCGTCCCCACGGCACGGCCTAATTTCCTGCGGCGTCACGGCGGCCTCTTTAGGAATAGATTGTTCTTGGCGGAGCTTGTCCGCAACGGCTGTAGCCAATTCCTCCGTGGTTGGCACATGGACAGTCGGAGCAACGGGTGTCACTACTTGTTCCGTATTGGTCGGACTTGGTTGGCGGTTTTTTTGTAAGTTAGGTAATCTAGCATGTTTCGGAGAGAGCACCGATGGCGGGTTAAGTCTAGCCACCAACGAATCAATTTCTGCTGTAATAGTCTTTCCTTCTTGTGTCATCTGTTCTTTCAATTGAGCAACCACTTGTGAACCGGATTCGCGCGAAATGCGTTGTTGAAAATATACTGAAACACTTATGACTATCCCGAAAACAACGACACCCACTTTCCAGATCGGACGTTTTCGTATTCGCTCGTCAAGTAGCTCCACCATAAACCCGAAGGCCGCCGGGAGAATCACGACCGCCCAATCTAGGAAATTACCTAACAATGGTGCACCTCCTCACTTCGTCCGAGGATTGTGCACCCCAGGCTATTCTTGGGTCAAGCTGGTAGCCTCCGCCTCTGAGGTCCGCGGCTTTTCTCCCGGAATTCGCGTCGTCGTGGTATCGCGCATGATACAATCACGACAGGCGAAAAGCGGATTCAAAGACGCATAGACCCACTGAAGGGGGTTCAATTGTTATACTTGGTGAACATTAATAAAACCGAGCGAGGCTACGAGGTTTTGCCGACGGCTCACACCTGCAAGGACCTGCGGGAGACAGAGCTTTGGCTTCGCGCAAACTTTCAAGTAACTCCGAACGAGTGGTCCGACTTGAGACGGAGACTCGAGAGCGGGGGTAAGGTTTCTTTCGAAAGAAGCGCCGGAAAATCCTATCAGGTAGGCTAGCAGGCTCGGATTGTTCCAAAGGCATAAATCTGAGGTCTGAAGTTCCGACAATCAGCTTGAATGAGGCGGCCTATGCGAACTCTAGCCATCTCCCTAGCTTTGAGCGCAATTCTTTCGTCGCCCGGACTAGCAGGCGCTAAGGGAAGAAGGAAAGACGTACCGGTTGCGCCCTTGCCCTCCGCGATTGTAAATGCAAGAAAGATTTTCGTCTCAAATGGCGGCGGCAGCAATCTCGCCTACGATGCTTTCTATTCGAAGATGAAGGAGTGGGGCAAGTATGAGATCGTTGGTTCGCCTGAGGAAGCAGACCTAATAGTTGAACTTTCCTACCGCGTCGAAGACAAGGGCACTCGCGTTTGGAGTTCGACGAACACCTACAACAACACAACTCAGGTCCACAGCGCCCAGATTGTCGATCCTCAACTGATTCTCACCGTTTACGACGCCAAGACGAAGAATTCCCTTTGGTCAGAGACTGACCATCGAAAACTGGCAAGGCGGGAGAAGAACAGAGAGAAGGAAACCGTTAATTCTGCTGCACGTCTCGTCGAGGATTTAGAAACTCGGGTGACCGTCCCTCAATGAGCAGGCAGCGCAGAGTTTCGGTTTGTGAAACTCCACCGTTTTATCTTCGGTAGTGGGTAGCGCAGACTTTCGCTTTCCAGAAAGTCTGCGGCTTTTTCCGCGCGTATTCGTTCGTATCATTTTGTCGCCACACGAATCATGTCGTCGCACGCCCTGTTATTAAACCTCGAACCACGCCACCGTTTCGTACCAAGAGCCGCAGAGTTTCAAAATACGAAACTCTGCGCTGCTCTGCGCTACCCACTTGCTGGGGCGATTCTGCGCGATGGCGGGGCATCGAGCGAGCGGTGTCGCCAACGTGAGGTCCCGCCCCCGGCTCGCCATTGAGGTAGAATGGTGGCGTGGCAAGGCGAATCAGCATATATCCCCTATACGGCTTAGCTGGTCAGCCTGAGGACGAACCGTTTAACGAGGCTGTCCTGCCTTTCGAGGTCATCCCCAATGTCACGCTGGAGTTGGTTTCTCCCTTGTTTAGCGATGAGACTTGGGATTGGCTCCAAAGTTATGTCGGGAAGCGCAGCTTGGATGATTTGAAAGGTGTCCGGCACGCAATTGTTCACAGGTATGAGACCGAGCAAGAGGCGGTCAATTTAGGAGCGCATTCAGATTCAAGGAAGCTGATACAAAATATTGCCGCTCTTTTGAGATTGATTCGTCCAATGACGCAGCGTGCTCTATTGATACAAGGCGAGTTCCGGCGCGATGACACCCTTGATGTCAAAACCTTTGATCACCCCATTGATTTAGAAGTCCCGGAGGTACAGAAGCTTTTTTGCGTAAGCAATCGCGATGCAGACGCACTTCGGGAGTTGGCACCCGAATTTCTGAGGGCGATGGCGGGAGAGTTCTGGAAATTCAGAATTGCAGTGCAGTTTCACGACGCTGGTCATTTTCACGGGGCATTGTTCTGGAAGGCACGCTATATGCTTTGGTGTTCGGGATTGGAGTCCATCTACACCTCGCAGGACCGAGAACACAGCGGTAGTAATGTTGCCCGCGAGCGCATAAAGTGGTTCCTCGGTGCGAACACGCCCTTATACCCGCTTGGCGACATTCCCAGTTTTTGCCCACAGTCCGATTTGACTGTCGGTCAAATAGTCAAAGAGCTGTACGATCTTCGAAATTATGTCGCCCATGGCGATAAGACGCCCGATGAGTTCTTTCAGAAAAAGGTGCGTCGCGGTCTCAACGGTGATCTAAACTTAGTTCAGGTCTGCTTGGAGTGTGTCAGCTTTATATTGCGCCATTCTCTTCTGAAAATTCTGCAAGAACGTCTGCTCGAGAATTTTGCGAATTCGCCGGTCGCCGAAAAGTACTTCGAGAATGCTGGCCTGACGAACACACTTATCAGACAGAGGGAGATGCGGCAAGCCAGGCCGCATCCGTAGAGCAGCAGCAGGGCTTCGGTTTGTGAAACTCTGCGGTTTTATCTTCGGTAGCCAGGCCACACTGCTAGCCTATTGCACGGAAGGGCGACCCGGAAGAAATAACCGCGGACTTCGAAGAGCGGAAGTCCGCGCTACCGGCTGGTGGGATTGTATGGAATTCCGTAGCCGCGTGCAAAATGAAGCAGTATCCAGTGACCGGCTTTTCAGGACAGGGGCGCCGCCGAGGTCTTCAACTTCTCGCGCAGCGTCTTGCGGTCAATGCCAAGTATCTCCGCCGCCCGGGTGCGGTTTCCATTGACGTTTGCCAAGACATTGCGAATGTACTCGGCTTCGACCTCCGCCAACGTCCGGTCGAACGAGGCTCTTTGCAGGGCGGAGAACCGCATCAGCGAGGGCAGGTCGGGAACTTCGACAACACCACCCTCATTCATCACGATAAGACGCTGCACGACATTCTCAAGTTCCCGAACATTCCCCGGCCAATGATAATTGCGTAGCACCTGTAGTGCCTGGTCGGAGAAATCGGGAACCGCCCTTCCCATTTCTCCGGCGAATCTTTCCGCGAAATGACGTATCAGAATCAGGACATCATCCCCTCTGTCCCGCAGGGGAGGCACGTCAATGGTGAGCACGTTCAGGCGAAAATAGAGATCTTCTCGAAAAGCGTCCTTCTTCACCAAGCTCGGCAAATCCTTGTTGGTGGCCGCCAGAATTCTGATGTCCACATGCCGGCCGCGCGTCGATCCCACCATGCACACTTCCTTCTCCTGTAGCACGCGCAGAAGTTTGACCTGCGTGGAAAGTGTGGTCGAACTGATCTCGTCGAGAAAAATTGTCCCCCCCTCGGCCGTCTGGAGGAATCCTGCACGCGTCTCGGTAGCACCGGTGAACGCACCCTTGATGTGTCCGAAGAGTTCACTCTCAAGGAGTCCTTCGGGAATGGCGGCGCAGCTTACCGGCACAAACGGCGCTGACGCCCGCGGGCTGCTGTAGTGAATCGCCCTGGCCACCAGCTCCTTGCCCGTGCCACTTTCTCCCGTAATCAGCACGGTGGCCGGCGTGGCCGCAACCTTGGCTATCGCACTGAACACCTGCCGCATCGCCGGCGACTCGCCCACCAGTCCGGAGGGTGACGCTGGCGTCCGGAACGCGGGGGCTTGCGCGGCGCGGCGGCTCCGCAATTTCTCGAGCGCCCGCCCCACCGCCGAAAACAACTCTTCGTCGGTAAAAGGCTTCGCCAAGTATTCCTCAGCGCCTGTCTTGACCGCGTCCACGGCGCCGCCGATCGAAGGATAGCCGGTGATCATCATCACTTCCGTGTTCTTCAGGTTTTCCCGGACGTGCCGCACCAGATCAAGGCCGCTCACTTTGGGCATCTTCAGGTCGGTGATCACCAAGTCCACTGCCATCTGCTCCAGAGCTCGAATGGCATCCGGTACGCAGGTGGCCGTCAGAACCTGGTAGCCCTTCGACTGGAGGTTCCGCTGGAGGACTTCCAGCGTATCCACAGAATCGTCTACAACCAGGATTCGTTCTTGATGAGCCGTGCGGGCCATCTCAGCCACTCTTTTCTGCCTTCCCGGAACTGTTCACCGGCAATTGGACTTCAAATCGCGAGCCCCGGCCAGCCTCGCTGTCCACGCGAATGACGCCCCGATGTGAGGTCACGATCCCGTGTACCACCGCCAGCCCCAGGCCCGTTCCCTGGTCTACGTCTTTGGTGGTAAAGAAAGGCGTGAAGATCTTGCTTTTCACTTCCTCGGTTATGCCGGTGCCCGTGTCGGTAACGGCCAGGGAAACGTAGTCTCGACCGCGATGGGTCTCGATCGTCAACTTGCCCCCGCTCGGTGACGCCTGAATCGCATTGACGACCAGGTTCACCACGACCTGCTGCAACTGCGATGGATCAGCGCTGATCTCCGGCAGATTCGGCTCCAACGAGCGCACCACCTCGATTCCTGCTTTCGCGCACCGGGACTCGAGAAAGTACAGCCCCTCCTCGACAACCTGATTCAGATTCACCTGCGTCTTCTGCAAGGGCATCTGCCGGGAAAAAACCAGCAGCTTATGGATGATTTCTCGAGCGTGCAGCGAAGTCTTGATGATCTTCTCCAGGTCGCCTGCTGCCGTCGCCGGCATTCCCGGCTCCTTCTTGGCCAATTGCGCAAAACCCAGGATATTCGCCAGAGGCTCATTCAGCTCGTGCGCCACACCCGCCGCAAGCTGTCCGATGGTAGCCAGGCGATCGGCGTGCCTGAGCTGGTCCTGCAATTTCGATTTGTGGATCTCGGCCTCTCGACGCTCCACCACCAGCGACACTTCCCTTGCCACCGTGTCGATGAGGCTCTGCTCTTCCTTCAGGAACGGCCCTTCCACAAACCCCGCCTTGTCACGCGTGTAAAACACCTCGACCACGCCGCGCCGCGCCCCACCCACCAATATGTCTGCCGCCTGGCGATGCGGGCCCTCCTTGAAATCCGTCGTGGTGTGCGCGCGGCCATCCAACAAGATTCGTGCTGTGGCGATTTGGGGATACTGCCAGGCGGGAGGAAGAAGATCCACAATACCCTGGAGAATCCCTTCCAAGGCGAGGCCAGGCCTCTGGGCTACCTGTGCGATGCCATAAAGGCAGGTCAATTCTTTGACCCGCTCTCGCAAGGCCCATTGCACGCGGCGGGTGGCGATCGCCAGCCCCAGTGTCTGCGCGAACTCCTCGTATGACTCGACCGCCTCGCGGGTGAAATGGTTTGGGTGAAGGCTCTTCAATTGAAGGAGCCCCACGGTCCGATCATCGACAGCGAATTGAATCACCGCGACGGATCGATAAGACCCTCCGAGGAGAACCGTCGCAGCACCACGAAGCCGCATCGGCTGGTGCGCGTCTCGCGTCCAAAAACTCCTCTGGCCCGCGGAGAAGGGCAACCACCGTTGAAAGCGGCCACCGAGGACATCCTGGCAGAGGCGTTGAAGGCCCGCTTCATTCTGCGGCGTCAGCCGGTTGGCGCGCGACGGATTCTTTGCGCGAGGGTCGTCCAGAACTAGAAAGCGAAACGAACGCTTCGGCCGCTTCGCCGCTTGCCAACTGTAGTGCAGTGCACCATCATTCAGTCGCAGCTCCACAGCATCGCTCTGAGAGAACTCCATGAGCATCTTCGAGACTTGGCGAAGGAAGTCGATGCGCGGTAGCCCGCGGTTCGCTTGACGCAAGACCCTCCGCGCCAGTTCGGACAAGCCGCCCGATTTCCGCCTGCCGCGAGCCACAGTGGCCATTCGCTTTGAGCGGGGACCTTCCTGCTGAACTGCCATCCCGTCCCGCATTGTCAGCCGATGGATGATCCGAGTCAAGAGGTGGCGCCGCCTCGGCCGCGCACTCACCTAGGGATCCCATAGGACGCAGGCAGCGAATCCGAAAAGGCGGCTACCGGAACGTAGGCAGGCTGCGGGAGCATGCTGCGCGGACGTGCGCCTTGCTGACTCCATAAGGGCGCTTCGCGCCTTTTGCCTGCCAGGATTGGCGGATGGCCTGCCGACCGTCTTCCTTTGGAGCGCAAGCCGAATCGAGCCGCGGGCTAAGCTACCGGGGCAGGGCTTGGACTTCAGCGAGCTCGGAATATTATACATGATATATTAACGTATAAATAAAACACGCCGCGAGGAGACTTCCCAAATGTAACTATTGAAACTTTTGAAACTATTGAAACTAATTTTTCTAACTGACGTAAATAATGAACTTGCGCAAAAAATAAATTTGCAGAAATTTGCGATTTTGGGAAAAGTGTGGCATTTTGCCCCACCGATTCCATTTTTCATAGGCCCGGAATTTCGCGTGGGCTAACACAAAATCGAAGAACCGCAGGCTAACATTATTCCAGCCAACAAGGTCAACCCGAGTTTTTCCCACCCTCAAAAAGGTCTCTCCTCGTTTATAATCCAGGTTGGCCCAGTTGTACTCTCGTGGCCACCGCTCCCAAACAATTCGCCGCCGCGCTGAGGTGGAGGCGGAACGCGAAATGCGGTCGAAGAGCGGAGCCAAAACTCTGCTGGGCACTACCGCTGTGTCATCGAGCGCGAATCAGAATGGTTTCGCCGCGAAGCGGAAGCGGGTGAGAGAGAAGCTCGCGCACTTGTGTGAGAATTCAAAATGAAAAATGGTGAATTGAGAATTCAAGACCGTCATTCGATGCCCGTGGCTGGACGGTCATCCATCTTGGTTTCCGCGCCCTGATTTTGAATTTTTGATTTTTCATTTAGAACATGTCGTCCACGTTGGAAGCCGTAAGTCCGGTGCTCCTCCGCCTGCTCGCATGTTTCGTCCTGGGCTCGATTCCCTTCGCTGTGCTGGCGATGATGGGCACGGGCATCGACATTCGGAAGGTAGGCTCGGGCAATCCTGGGTTCAACAACGTCCTGCGGGTAAGCAAGCCGCGTGCCGTGGTGGCCCTGATCGGCGACCTGGGCAAGGGCGCTTTGGCGGTCTGGCTGTTTTACAAGTCCGGCGACGGCATCACGCTGGGATGGCTCTATGGATTTGCCGTCGTTCTGGGGCATTGCTATTCGCCCTTTTTGAAATTTCACGGCGGAAAGGGAATCGCCACTTCCACCGGCGTGATGCTGGTTCTTTATCCGATTTGGGCGGCCATTTCGGTGGTGGTGTATGTGCTGCTTCGAGTGGTAGGCCGCAAGCTGAAGTGGAAAGAGGCAGGCGCCATCGCGTCAATCAGCAGTTGGGCCTTCTTTGCGCTGCTGATAGCTGTCTTCGTTGGCCGCTTGACCGCCATTTACGCGGCCCTGATGACGCTGCTTCTCATCTGGCGGCACAAGAAGAATTTTCAGAATTTGTTCGGACAAGAAAACAGTGGCGAGTGGCCCCGCGCGGCGGGGGCAAATGGCAAGCAATGAATTGCCGATGCGTTCGCTACGCTCAGCACAAGTTTTCGATTTCCGATTGGGCGGCGTCTTAACAATCGGCATTCCACAATCGGCAATCGAAAATGGCTCACTCATTCACTCCCCGCGCCCTGTTGATGTATCTGACCACGCGAGGAACAACCGAGACTGGCAGGCGCCGCGTGAAAAACACAAAAACACGATTGGCAAATCCGGGCACAACCAAGCGTTTGCCTTTGAGAGCCTGACGTACGGCAATTTTCGCCACCGCTTCGGGGCTGGCTCCTGCGGCTTTGTCTTTCTGCGCGATGCCCGCCCGAGCCCGAAATTCCGTTTGCGTTGTTCCCGGGCAAAGGGTGGTTACGGTCACGCCGGTGTGCTTCAATTCCTCGCCCAACGCCTCAGAAAAGGTGAGCAGAAAGGCTTTCGCCGCGCTATAGACCGCCTGAAACGGCACGGGCGCGAACGAGTACACGGAAGCGACATTCAGGATTCTCCCCTTTTTGCGGGCCATCATTTGCGGCAAGACAGCTTTCGTCAGTTTCAGCATCGCAGCCAGTTGAACGTTCAGCAGATCTAATTCTCGGGCAAGGTCTGTTTTTAGAAACTCCCCGCCCACGCCGAACCCGGCATTATTGACGAGAAATTCGACTTCGATGGGCGCTGCGAATAGGGCTGCAATCAAACCGTCAACCGATTCCAAGTGGCATAGATCGGCCACATAGGCTTGGGTTTCGATGTTGTATTGCTGGCGGCACTGTGCGGCGACTTGGTGCAAGGGGAGCTCATCTTGGGATGTCAGAAACAGGTTGTACCCTTTGCTCGCAAACTCAAACGCCAGCGCCTTGCCAATGCCTGAAGACGCGCCGGTAATCGTCACCCATTTCTTCATGTCAGGAATTAGGGATTAGGGATTAGGGATCATGGAATCAGAGGTCAGGAGCGGCATCCGCGTTTCTTCTTCTCCCTAATTCCCAACTCCTAATCCCTAATTCCTATTCTTCACTGGTTTCCTGCCCCAAAGATATTCTCCGGGTCAACGGCCCGTTTCAGCTCGCGTTTCCACTCCAAAGCCGTGGGCGACAGGATGGCGGGCAAGAATGCCCGGCGGATTTTGCCCACCCCGTGGTGATGCGAGAGCGAACCGCCGGAACGCAGGATTTCCTCGCGTGCCATGTTCTCGAGTTCTTTGTAGACTTGGGCCGGATGCGGCACGCCTTTGTAGTAGAAACCGAAATAGAAGTAAATGGCGGCACCTGTTTCGTAGATTTGAGTCACGCGCGCCGACACGAAAGGTTTGGCCGGCAGGTTTCGCGCCCGATATTCGGCTTGGAGTCGCTTCTTGACGTTTTCGATGAGCGGCAGAACGTTGCTCCAGGAGGCGGAAGTTTCAAAAGACTCGGCGATGATGTAGTAAGGCATCAGGAAATCACGGATGTAAGCGATGCTGAAAGTCAGTTGATAGCCGCGCCGCCCGTTTTCCGCGCCCGCTTTCATTCCGCCGTGTTTCCTGGCGATGCTGTAAGCCGCGCGCTCCTGCTCCGCCACTTCGCGCCGCGTGCCTTCAAATACGAGCGTGCAAACCACCATTTGATCCGGCCGAAAGCCCTTGAGCTTGGTGACCACAAACTTCTCGATTTGACTCTTCCAAACGCCCAAACCCTTCGGCGCCGGCTTCAACGCTAGGGCGAATTGAAACTGCAAATTGTCGACCAGGCGAACGCTGGAGGGCGCTGACGGTTCCAGCGCCAGTTCGCGCATGAACTTGACGCCTTCTTCGAAGGTTGGGAAAACAATGGAGCCGTAGGTTTGCACCTCGGGAACTGGAAAAAGCTTGATCACGGCCGAAGTGATGATGCCCAGCGTTCCTTCGGAGCCGAAAAGTATGCGGCGCAAGTCGGGACCAATGGATTCACGAGGCACACAGGTGGCGCGTTCCAGGTTTCCCTTCGCGGTGGCCACGGTAACGTCCAGCACCAGGTCTTCGATGTTGCCATATTTGTTTTTCTTCATGCCGCTGGCGTTGGTGGCAATCCAGCCGCCGAGGGTTGAAAACTCGATGCTGTCCGGCTCATGACCGATGGTGAAGCCGTAGGCCTGAAGCTGCGACACGATGTTGCGTCCCACCGCTCCAGCCTCAATCGAGGCCATGTGATTCGCCTTGTCGATCCACCGAATGCGGTTCATCCGCTGCATATCGACCGAGACGATGAGGCGTTTCTCGCTGGCTTCGCAGACCAGTGCGTCGGTGACGTTAGTGCCGCCGCCGAAGGGAATCAGCGAAGCGTGGTGCCGCTTGGCTGCGGCAATCAATTGCACGATTTGCTGTTCGCTTTCCGGAAACACCACCAGGTCGGGAATCCGCGCCAGGCGCTCATACTTGATGGCGAACATTTCCTCCTGCGTGTGGCCGTGACCGTGCCGCAGCCGCGTCGGGCCATCCGCCGCGATTTGTTCATCGCTGAAAAACCGTTTGATCTCGCCGAGAAACGGCGCGTTTTCGACCGGCGGGGGAATGTGCGTAGGGTAAGATGGCGAATTGACGTCTTTCGGCTCGAGTGCAACTCCGAGAGTTTCGCGAACCCAGGGCAGCAAGCGCGTCAGCTCTTGGCCACACAATTCGTAGCGATTGCCCAGGAAGAACGCATGACCGTTCTCGTTGATGGCGAAGCCGCTGTCACGAAATCCCCACACGTCAAGACTCTCGGCGTCGTTCGCGTTGGCCGGCAATGGTTCGGGAACGATCAGCGATTCTTTCGGCACGGCCGCCGGTGAAGTAGGCAACGATTGCTCCGGCGCGACCACAGGGGATGACATTTTGACCTCTCTCCATGATGCAGTTTATCACCACTGGCGACGGAGCACAGTGTACAACGACCAAGTCTCATTGGTAAGATGAATTCTGCGGTCCGGGCCCATAGCTCAGTTGGTTAGAGCAGCGGACTCATAATCCGTTGGTCCCAGGTTCGAGTCCTGGTGGGCCCACTTCGGACTGTAGGCAGAAAGCAGTAGGCAGAAAGCAGAAAGCAGAAAGCCGAAAGCCGAAAGCCGAATTGAACCTTCCTGAATCACCGAGAGAATTGTAAGAATCCCGCGCCAACGCAGGCTAGTGCCGTTCCAACTTATTAGACCTATGTTCAACACGTACGTTCAGTTTCGCCCCATAATCGGGATGGCCCCGAGAAGCTAGTCCCGTGCCCGCCTGGTTAGGTTCTTTTCGGAAGCGTTCGCAGTCAACGAAAGCGCCGTGTGGGCAGAACGGGTTCGGGACTTCTTTAGGCGGTCACGGGACTAGGTCGAAATAGTTGGAACGGCACTAGGGGATTCACGGTTTCGCCAGCCTGGTGTCCTGTCCCGTCTGATTCTTGCCAATGCCAAGGCAAAGCGGCAGCTCCGCCCCGTACTTGGCCGGCGCGGGGCTCCGCTGTCGCACCCCAAGGCGCCTGCGGCGCTCACACGAAATGCGAGCGAAGCCCGCCTTGGACTGCGGTAGCGCCAGCTACCGCGTTCAAGGGCTCAGGGGAACGCTTGTAAAGAATTAAGTGGGACAGAACACTGGCTGACTCCGAACGCAGTGGTGACAGGTGCGAGGCAGCTGGCAGTTCTGCCCGAGATGGTCCCAAGGTCTCGGTTCATCGCAGTCGATTGCAGAAAGCACGAGAGCCGCCCGCAGCGTGGCGCGCCAGCTCGTCATTCCCGCTTGCGATGTCGGTGGTCAACTGGGGCGAGGTCTATTACTCAGTCTGGCGCGCGGTCTCCTGATCGCTGCCGAGGCTCCATGAAATGAAAAGGACCCCTAGCGGAGTTCACCCTGAGGTAAGAAACAGGAGTTTCGGAATCGGAGAATAGGCGACACCAACCGAAGCTGAAAGCCACGCCTTTTGAAGCATGACCGTCGCTCTTCTTTGATCCCTTCCTATTTTCGCATTCGCGATAAGGGGCTTGACTTTTCGTGTCCTGCATGTAGTATTACATCCATATGAAGATCGCACCCAAAGGCCCTCAAGCCGCTCGACTCCGGCAACGCAAGTTTGAACTCCTCCGTCGCTTCTCCATTCCGTCCGACCTCCTCCCCGGTTCGCTTTCGCTCACTCACCGCCGTTGCGGCCAGCCCACTTGCCACTGCGCTCGAGACAAGCAGGGACATCCCGTCTGGTCGCTCACCTTCATGGTGGGAGGCAAGAAGCGCGTGGAGCACATCCCCAACGGCTGGGTAGAGGAAGTCCAGCGACTAGTCGAGGCGGGGCGAGAGTTCAAACAAGCGGTGGCCGAGGTCTTCGCCGCCAACGCCCAACTGCTGGCGCTCTGGCGGCGACAGAAGGGGCGGTGAAAGGCCCCACGCCACGTCGCCTGCGCCGCTATGTGGAGAAGTGTCTGCGCCTGAAATCGTATCTTGAATCGCCAGGCGATGGCCGCACTCAGCCCCGCCTTCCGGCGAGGGCTTTACTGTGGGCTTTGTTGATGGGACAGTTCCTGCGCCGTTCGAGCTTCGCCGGCGTGGAAGCGCTGGCCCGCTCTTCCGCCTGCCGCGCTCTCGCCGTTGCCCGCCGCTTCGGAGACGACGCGCTCGGGTACTTCACCGAGCGGCTCCGGGCGGCGCTCACCCGGCGGGCGGTGGTCACCGCCGTGCGCCAGGCCAAGCGCAACAAGGCTTTCGATAACTGCCGCTTCATCGGGCTGGCGGTGGATGGAACGGGCGTGGCGCGCTGCCGTGAAAAAGTCTGCCCGTGGTGTCGCCCTCACCGCAACCAGAAGAAAGAGATCGTCGGCTACCACCATCGAGTGGTCTTGGTCAGTGTGGTGGGTGCCGGCCTGTCACTGCCCTTGGACGTGGAACCCTACGGCCCCAGGGACAGCGAGTACAGCGCCGGTCGCCGGCTGCTGCCTCGCGTCGTCGCCCACCTCGGCCGCCGCTTTGCCCAGTATGTGGTGGTCGATGGGGAGTTCGCCCGAGCTCCCTTCCTTCACGACGCCGGTGATCTAGGACTCCACGTCGTGGCCCGACTAAAGGGGAATCTCCCGGAACTGCTCGCGGCCGCTCAGAAGCGGTTTCCTCACCAACCTCCTCACCAGGTCTTCGAGCATGGCCAAGATCGAGTGGAAATCTGGGACGCCGACGACTTTGATCCGTGGGATACGCTGCGTTGGGAAACGGTGCGCGTGATTCGCTACCGCCAGCACAAGCCGAACGGCGACGTCGTGGAAGCTTATTGGCTCACCGATTTCCGCTCCTCTCAGGTGAGCCCCAAGACCCTTTATCGGCTGGCGAAGAGCCGCTGGGAAATCGAGAACCAAGGCTTCAACGACGCCAAGAACCGCTACGGCTTCGAGCATCTCTGCCATCATCACCCCAACAGCCTGCTCCTCGTCTGGCTGCTGACCGCCTTGGCCCTGACCATCGAGCGGCTCTACCGAATTCGTTTCCTCCATCGTGGTACCCATCCGGTTCATGAAGCCATCACCCTCTGGCAACTCCTCTGGCTCAGCTTGTCGCGCCCCATCGCCGACGACACCAGTTAGCTTCAGCCTTCCCTCCCGCCCGGCCCCTCAACAGCTTGGCTCCCCGCCGGTGGCCTCCACCGCCCCAGCGAACTGCCCTCGAAAATAGACCACCCTTCGCCCCGCCCTACCTGAGGCGCTCAAAACCGCACCGGTTCTGCCTCTCACACACCGTTACCTATCAGGATTCCGAAACGACTGCCTGGGCATCCTGGGCCTTGACAGGCGGCGAAGCCGGACGTATCGTTCTGATTTCGGTAATGGCGAGGGGCGTAAAGTCCGTTCGAAGCAGTCTGGTTAAGCTCGGCATTTCGCTTGCGAGCGTGTGCGCGACCCTACTGCTGCTCGAGACGGGAATTCGAGTTGTCAGGCCTCAAGACATCGACTATTGGGATAGTCGTTCGATCCGGCGTCTCCAAAATACATCCCCTCACTTCATTGAGAACATTCCTCATGGTCGCGCCAACTTTATCGGAGTGCCGGTCACCATCAACAGCAATGGTCTGCGAGGCGATGAGATCAGTACGCCAAAGCCAGCCAATACCATCCGGATCGTGGCCGTGGGCGATTCGATCACGTTTGGTTATGGCATTCCGGTCGAAAACACCTATGTGAAGGTCCTGGAAAGGCGACTCAACGCAAGCCCTCTTGACAGTAGGACACGATACGAGGTGTTGAATGGGGGAACGCTTGGTGGCTCACTCTCCGACTACTATCACTTCCTAACTCAGAAAGCGGAAGTGCTCCAGCCTGACATAATTCTCATCGGTTTGGCACTGAACGACATTCTGGTCTATTCGGACTCGGGATCGATCTCGGAAGCTGGCGCAGAATGGCAGGGTAAACAACTGCCTATAGCGCGAAGGCTGAGTAATTCTATGCTCCGACACTCGCAGCTGTACCTGTTCTCCTTCGCACGCCTGAAATCGTTCTTATACGGATGGAGAGTCCTGGACATCAACAAAGTCCAAGGCCTAAATTTTGTGGCCCTGACGCCCCCGACGGAGTACCAGAAGAAGGCATGGGAATCGAGCCTGGGGATGTTAACGCGGATCTCTTCGTTTTGCCGAGAACATGGCTATAGAATGGTTGTGGTCGTATTCCCGATGCAGATGCAGTTGTCGCGCGCGGAACTCACATTTTATCGTGACAAGTATCATCTGAAACTTGGGGAGGAGTCGCTCTCCGGGGAACCTCAGCGGAGACTTAGGGAGTTCGCTGGGACGGCGGGAATAGCTATTGTGGATCTGCTGCCGGTGTACCGTTCCTATAACTCGAAGAAACTTTATCTGCGAAACAAGATGATCCCCGCGGATCCGACCCATCCGTCGGTCATTGGAAACAAGATCGCAGCTGATGAGATTTTTCGGGCACTCGCGATCAAATGAGTCCGCGTTCAATGTCCGCACAAACGGCGGGGATAAAGGGTGGTTCGCGACCACGCACGATGAGTGTTGGTGAGACGCGGTCCTGTTGTTTCGAGGCCCTGGACGGTGCGTTGCGCGAGCAGGCGGGCAACATGGAGATTTGAGCAGAGATTGACGCCCGCCCGCGACAACAATTATCGGGAAAGCAGCTATTCGGCGGCCATGGAAAGGAATGTCCACAGCCAGAAGACCGCACTCAGAAACAGTGCATTCGCGCTGATTCCCAGGAGTAATTGCTTACGAAGCTCCGGATATGGGGATTCTTTGCTGTAATGCAAGAAGGAAATGCTTTTGACGCCCAGCATGCGCACCGCATAGCCATCAAATACAGCATTCGACATAGCCACAATAAGATGTCGGCAGCAACGCGCATAGACTTCGGCTTTGGGATGGGGCTCGAGCGTCGCACCGCTTCTTTCAAAGGCTATCGCCTCCAACTCGCCAGCTGCCACTGCCTCATGGAGGTCGAGGGCGGACGCCAGGCTGGAGTGGATGAGGACGACGGCGTCGCAGGTGGGATCGAGTAAGACCCACTGGTTGGCTTCGTCTATCCACACCTCGACGTCGACATGACTGTCTGCCCCCCGGCGATGCAGCGAGTTGATAAGACACACGATCCTTGCGTCGAAGCCGGCGCTGAGGAGAGCTCCCAGGAGGATGTACGAGAAACGGCGACAGGAGCCAGGTACGCTGTTGCGCTGCTCCTCCAGGAGCCGATGCGGATTCTCATGATTTCTTCGCGCTGGCATCAACCACATGCGCTTGTCTTGCGATTGCTGCCGTCTTACCCATTGTCGGATTGCGATCGCTTTCGACAGAGAATCCGAATAGTCCACTTCGAGAATCTCGTCGAGATTCCTGCGAAACTGAAGCAAGCATTCTGAATTCCGGTCCTGCTGGATGAAGTTGGGCAATTGGCGAGAGCTCAGGATTCGAGGATCAGAAACGTTGTACACCGATGCTCTAAAGACGACGATTTGCGAGGCCAGGTAACCGCAGATGCAAGCGACGAGAACGAGAGCGGTTGCCAACAGAGCAAAGTGATAACTTCGAAGGACGTGCCGAAAATGGTGAAGTCCCGAGATGTCAAGACTGGTTGGCTTCAAGGCGACGAGCACGGCGGTCTGGAGGATCAAAGTTGTGATCATGATTCTCCGCCGGTGCGAAGGTGATGCCAGAACCTGCGAGCGTGATTCTGAGTCTCTCACCGTTTCTCTCCCCGAGCGGTCATGATTTGTCCCGGTCCTAAACTGCGTTCTTGTCCAGGAGAAAATTCTCCAGCACCAGCGTGTCCATTTCGCTCTTCATGAAGGTGCTGAATGCCTCCGAAGGGCGGTTCACAATCGGTTCTCCCCTGAGATTGAACGAAGTGTTGAGTACGACCGGCACTCCGCTGGCCTGCGAAAACCGTTCTATGAGGCGGTAGTAGCGCGGACTCTGATCGCGAAAGACCGTCTGCAACCGCGCCGTCCCGTCTACGTGTGTTATCGCAGGCAGGGCGGCCCTCTGGTTTTCTTTAACAGGAACCACAAACTGCATGTAACGGGCGGGAAAGTGCCGCTCTGCGTTGGGCAACTCAAAATACAATTCAGCGCGCTCCGCCAGAACTGAGGGAGCGAAGGGACGATAGGGTTCACGAAATTTGATCTTGGCGTTGACGATATCCTTCATCTCGGGATTGCGCGGATCTGCCAATATACTTCGGTTGCCGAGAGCACGCGGGCCCCATTCGAATCGACCTTGAAACCATCCGACCACCTTCCCGTGGGTCAGGCGATCGACCAGGTGGTCGAGCAGCACGTCATCGTCTCTGTAATGGCGGGAGGGAATGTTATTGTCGCTCAAGAACTGCGAGACTTCGGCCTCCGTGTAGGAGCAACCCCAGTATGGATGTTCCATGACGAATTCACGTGGTTTCCCAAGCAGGCAGTGGTAGACCCAGAGCGCGGCTCCGAGTGCGCCTCCACCGTCTCCGGGAGACGGTTGTACATAAAGCTCCTCAAAGGGTGTTTCGTGTAATAGCCGGGAATTCGCCACACTATTCAGGGCGACACCGCCGGCGAGGCAGAGACCCTTGAGGCGGGTCTCCTTGTACAGGTTGTTCGCCATGTTCAGCAGCAGCTCTTCGGTCACTCTCTGGATGCTTGCGGCCACATCGGCATAGTGTTGGTTGAGCTTGCAGAGTTGCAGATAGTTGGCGGGGGGAGTTCCGAAGTAACTGGGAAAGCCCACCTGCTTTGTGAAGAACAGCATGTTGGAGGGGCGCGGTTCGCCAAAGAGATCGACAAACTTGTGGTTAAAGCTCTGGTTGGTTGAGCGGTGAAAACAGAAGTAATCCAGATCAAGTGAGAACGATCCGTCCGGGTTCTGCCGCACTAGCTTCCAAACCTTGTCGACATATCGAGGTTGCCCGTAAGGGGCCATCCCCATCACCTTGTACTCTCCCTCGTTCACCTCAAAACCGAGGAAAGCGGTGAAGGCACTGTAGAGCAGTCCGATCGAGTGCGGGAACTCGACCTGTTTGAGCAGCCTTACATGGTTTCCCCGCCCCACACCGCACGTGGCCGTTACCCATTCGCCCACACCATCGACGGTCAGAATGGCAGCTTCGTCGAAAGGCGAGCACAAATAAGAGCTGGCCGCGTGGGATAGATGGTGCTCAGAGAAGAGCACGTTCTTTTTTGCAACGCCAAGTTCGGAAATCAATTTACTCGCAATCCATAGCTTGTCAGACATCCACGAAATCATTGACTCGCGGAAGATGCGGCAGGACCGCGGATAGGTTTGGAGGGCGGTCATCAGGATACGGTCGAACTTTCGAAACGGCTTTTCAAAGAAGACGACGTAGGAGAGGTCTGTGCTCTTGATTCCGGCCTGGTTGAGACAATATCGGATTGCGTTTGTTGGGAAGCTCGAGTCGTGTTTTACCCGCGAGAATCGCTCCTCTTCCGCAGCGGCAAGCAACCGCCCGTCTTTCAGCAGTACCGAGGCAGCATCATGGTAGTAACAGGAGACTCCCAGAATATACATACGTGCCTATTGCCTCTTCGCCCAGTTCAAGTCTTCCGACTCGTCGGGACGATCGAGCCACTGGGTCGGGCGCCGCTTGACACGGAGCGGATCGAAAAACAGCAAGACGGCAATTCCAAATGGAAACATCAGAACTACATAAAACACTGTCAACAGAAGTCGGGCTTGAACGTCCCCAATCTTCTGTGCGATTCGTTTCCACGATCGCCACGCCCTCGCAAGCACAGAACTTGTCCTAGGAAAATGTATAAACGAATGGGGCGATCACTGAGCTCTGAGCCGCGATGATTAACGCTCCAAACAAAAGGAGAGTGATCACAATCGGCAGGAGCCACCAGCGTTTGTTATTTCCAAAATAGGTCAGTAACTCGGCAACGATACCGATGCTCAGAGCGAACTTCCGGAGGTACTTCATCAGAAGCCTCCTTTTGGACGAAGGGGAGCAAACATGACAATATACTACTTAGTGCCCTACGGTGTCAAGGCGAGATGCAGTTGTGGTTGTGTCAAGCATTTGTCAGTTGAGCTCCGCGAGAATACAAGACTTCGAACCAAGTTGTTCCGCAGCGAGCGATCCAGAGGCGGAGCTTGAGGAGGCGGTGAGCGCCGCGTCGTGTCCAGCGCAT
>Ga0208688_1000240_pt1 | contig 37958 bp, 26 predicted proteins | sample June2015DPH_6_15_FD_184696 | JGI IMG/M metagenome (GOLD analysis project Ga0208688, IMG submission 184696) | Peatland microbial communities from SPRUCE experiment site at the Marcell Experimental Forest, Minnesota, USA - June2015DPH_6_150... | ecosystem: Environmental > Terrestrial > Soil >... | reverse complement strand
CCGTGAACAAATCCATAAACTGATCGACGGCGGCCGTTTCATTGATGGCGTCGCCGAGAAGGCTGCTTGAACCCGCTTCCCCAGCTTCCTTCTCAGCCCAGCCGTCCACAACTTTTGGTCATATCTCGCTCCCGCAGGCCGAAAACCAGTCGCAGGATTTTTTTGAGTTGGATGACCTCACGCGCATTGGCATTTCGTACTAGAGAACAATATTCGTCTATCGTGCCAAAACAGCCGTCTCGAAATAGCTTGAGCGAACGCTTCATTGGATCGATCCACTGGTTGAATTGTGCCGCCGATCCTATGTGCTGCGGCCCTGGTGGAATACCTCGAATAGCGGTCAGCACTTGTTTTTCCAGAGCCTCCTCCGATGCCATCAGTTCGCGCAGATCCATTGCCGTTGGGTAGCCCGATGATACTGAGGCCCCCGCACCGAGAAAAATTACGTGCTTGGGAGCACTAGGGGAAGGGGCGGGTTCGGCAGATGGCATGATCTTTCAAGAAACATAAAGCCCCGCAAAATCGTTTGCGAGCAGCTTTCCGCCATGATCGACCACCGACCGTGCGGGATCATTACGTCAGAAGCCACGCCCGCAGGAATGGCAGGGCCAGGAACCGGCCCGGTTGAGATCGCCTCCCTGTCTCAGGCGCGCGTCGGAAACACTTGCTCCAAGGCGTCGGAGAAAGGGGTCCTCTAGGTTTTGAATTGACCGGTGAGGGATGCAGAAAGGGTCAGGTTTGAGATATTTCAATCACGCACCGTGGCAAGGGCATGGCGCGGCTTTGTTTTCGATGATCGATGACCGCGGAAAGATCCAAAACCCGACCCCGTTGGCCACCGAGCGCAATGCCGGTTGAGCAGACAGAGCCTGCGCCTCGATTTGGATTTGGAAAATGCTATACACTCCGGCGGCCGGCGCCTAATAATCGTCTGCTCCTCTCATTTCCCCCGGCGCGCCTTCCCGGTACACGGCCCGCGCACCCCTTCATCGCGGCGCTGATGCCCCCGCCTCCATCCTCCATCCCGCCCCATCGCTTATGAGCCCGGATCACCCAATGCCCCGCGTTCAGGCGCACAAGTTGGCCCGGCTGGCGTTGTTTGGGTTCATCCTCATCTTCGTCATCGCCCGCGTATTCGTGCTCCTGATCATGTCGCATCAGATTCCGAATCTCTATTTCTTCATGCAGGGCACCCATGTTCATCATTTGAACTACGGGATTTTTTTGCTGGCGGCGGTCGGAGGGTATAGCGTGTTCTGCCGGCCCGTGGGGCGGACGGCGGAAATTGTCGCGCTGGCTTACGGCGTCGCGATGGCGCTCACGTTCGATGAATTCGGCATGTGGCTGCACCTGGGGGGAAGCTATTGGCAGCGGGCCAGCGTGGATGCGGTGATTGTCATCGCAGCTTTGTTTGCCCTGTTCGCCTATGCGCGGTCGATCGCCCGCTTTGAATCGCATCACTTCTGGGCCTTCGTCATTTTGCTCGCGGCGCTCGGCGGTTTCGGCTGGGCCGTAGTCACCGCCGGCAATCGCGTGGGCGATCTGGTTGGGCCCAAGCTTCACGAATTGGAGGAGTCGTCGTCACCCTGACCTGCCCCACGTCCGACTGGGCTCAGTCGAACAGGGGCTGGTGCACCCAGCGCCGGCCGGAAAAGAGGCCGCGATCGCTCAATTTCAGATCGGGGATGACGAGCAGGGACATGAAGGAGAGGGTCATGAACGGAGCGTCGAGCCGGGAACCGAGCCGCTTGGCGAGCGCGTCAAGGGCGAGGTAGCGCCGCGCCACGGCGTGGCCCTCGCCGGTCGCCATCAGGCCGGCGATCGGCAGCGGCAGCACTTCGCGACGGCCCGCTCCGACCACGCTGAGCCCGCCCCGTTGCGCGATGACGAGGTTGACCGCCGCCGCCAGGGAGGCGTCATCCGCGCCCACGGCGACGATGTTGTGCGAATCGTGCGCCACCGACGAGGCAAGGGCGCCGGCCTGCAAGCCAAAACCCCGCACGAAACCCACCGCCACGGGCGCCCGGGGCACATAGCGGTTGACGACGGCGAGCTTGAGCACGTCGCGCGACGGGTCGGCCACGGCGCGCCCCGCGACCACCCGGGCGTCCAGGCGGCGGTGCCGCGTGACCAGTTGGCCGTTGAGGGCCTCGATGACGTTGAGCCGGCCGGGTCCGGCCGCCACGGCAAAATCCTCCGGCCGGCGCGGCTGGGCGCGGAAATGGTTGACCACCTCCACGGGCTGGCGCGGCAGGAGGCAGCGGCCGTTTGCCGCCACGAGCCGGCCATCCAGATAAGTGCGCAGGACCCGGAACCGCCTCCAACCGTCGACCACGATCAGGTCCGCCGGGTCGCCTTCGCGCAGCAGGCCGACCGGAAGGCCGTAGTGCCGCACCGGGTTTACCGAGGCGCAGGCGAGTACGTCGAAACGGTTGGCGCCGGACGCGAGGGCGCGCCGGACATGCGCATCGAGATGCTGGACGAGCAGCCGGTCGGGATGGAGGTCGTCGCAGCAGAACATGCACTGCGCGGGGTGCGTCTTCAGCAACGGCACCAAGGCGGCGAAGTTTTTCGCGGCCGAGCCCTCCCGGATGAGAATCCGCATGCCGGCGGCGATCTTGTCCTTGGCCTCGGCCAGGGTGAAGCACTCGTGATCGGTCGAGATGCCGGCGGCGGCGTAGGCGGCGGCGGGGGCCCCGCGCAAGCCGGGAGCATGGCCGTCCACCGGCTTGCCCCGGCGCCGGGCGGCGGCGATTTTCGCGAGCAGGCCGGGTTCCCGCGCGAGCACCTCGGGGAAGTTCATCACCTCGGCGAGATAGTAGATGGCGGGCTGGGTGAGCAGGCGGGCCACGGTGCGGGTGCCGAGCGCCGCCCCGGCCGTCTCCCAAGCCGTGGCCGGCACGCAGGAGGGCGCCCCGAAATGAAACTTGAACGGCGTGCGGCGTCCGTCCGCGATCATGTAGGCCACGCCGGCCGCGCCGAGGACGTTGGCGATCTCGTGGGGATCGGAGACGGTCGCGACCGTCCCGTGCACGACCGCCATACGGGCGAACTCGGACGGCGGCAGCATGGAGCTCTCGATGTGGATGTGGGCGTCAACCAAGCCCGGCAGGATCAGGCCGGCTCCGCGTGGATGAGGGTCGCGGAGGATGCGGCGGATGACGCCATCGGCGATCTCCACGGTTCCGGGGTACTCGGTTCGGTTGCAGACGTCGACGATCCGACCGGACAGGCGTTGGACTCTCATGGGCGCCCTCCGAGGTGGCCCGCTTTTCATCATAGGCTTGGTTGTCATCGCCGTCGCTGGATCGCCCAAAACACCGCCTCTGCTGTCGCGGGTGAAGCGAGCGGCACTTCGCCGCCGGGCGCCCCAAACGCCGCCACCGCGTCGCGGATCGCCTCCCGCACCGAAATGGCGAGCATGAATGGCGGCTCGCCCACGGCCTTGCTGCCGTGGATCACGCCCGGCTGCGCCGCGTCGGGCAGCAGCGTGACGTGGAACTCGAGCGGCGCGTCGCTGAACGCCGGAATCTGATACGTGCTTGCGCTGTGCGTGGTGAGCCGGCCCTCGTGGTCCCAAAGCAGCTCCTCGCGCGTCAGCCAGCCCATGCCCTGCACGAAGCCGCCCTCGATCTGACCGCGGTCGACGCCCGGGTTGAGCGATTCGCCGGCATCCTCCACGATGTCCACGCGCCGCACGCGGTGCGTCCCGGTGTAGCCGTCGACCTCCACCTCGGTCACCGCCGCTGCCCCGACGTAGTAGTAGAACGGCCGGCCCCGGGCCGTCGTCCAGTCCCAGTGGATGTCCGGCGTGCGGTAGAACCCCGTGGCCGCGAGGCTCACGCGGCGGACGTAGGCCTTGCGGCACAACTCGGCGAACTCGATGCGCATGTCCGGCGCACTCCTGGCAAAAACCTGGCCGTCCGCGAAGACGAGGTCGGGCACCGTTGGCTCCCCGCCCGCCGGACCGGACTGCCCGTCCCAGGGGGGCAGCGTGCCCGCGGCCGCGCCCGACTTCACCGCCAGCATCCGCACCGCCACCGGCGCCAGCCGGTCGCGCAGGGTCGCGCAGGCCGCCGCCACCGCCGCGCCGTTGAGGTCCGCGCCGGCCGACGCCGACGTCGCCGACGTGTTCGGCACCTTGTCCGTGCTCGTGGTCATCAGCCGGATGCGGTCGGCGGGCAGGCCGAGTTCGCGCATGGCCACGCCGAGGATCTTGGTGTGCAGCCCCTGCCCCATCTCGGTGCCGCCGTGGTTCACCTGCGCCGTGCCGTCCTGGTAGAGCAGCACCAGCGCGCCGGCCTGGTTGTAGTGCAGCAGCGTGAACGAAATTCCAAACTTCACCGGTGTCACCGCGAGCCCGCGCTTGATGCGCGGGTGCGCGCGGTTCCAGTCGTCCACTGCGCGGCGCCGCTCCGCGAACCGCGCCTGCGCCAGCACCTGCCGCCAGATTTCCTCCAGGCGGTTGTCGCCGAGCTCGACGCCGTAGTGCGTCGTGTTGGTCTCGCCGCGACCGTGGTAGAGGTTGCGCGCGCGCACCACCTCCGGGGGCAGGCCCAGGCGGCGCGCTACCCGGTCCATGATCTCCTCGATCACCAGCATGCCCTGCGGCCCGCCGAAGCCGCGAAACGCCGTGTTCGACGCCAGGTTGGTCTTCGCCACGCGGCCCGAGAACCGCACCGCCGGCAGGTAGTAGGCGTTGTCGAGGTGGAAGAGCGCCCGATCCAGGATCGCTTGCGACAGGTCGAGCGACCAGCCGCCGTCGGCCACGAGCGCGATGTCCGCCGCCCGCAACCGTCCGTCGCGGTCGTAGCCCACCGCAAACTTCGCCGCGAACGGATGCCGCTTGCCGGTCACGGTCATGTCCACGTCGCGGTCGAGTTGCAGGCGCACGGGCCGGCCGGTCCGCAGCGCCGCCAGCGCCACCAGCGCGGCGAACGCGTTGCCCTGCGTCTCCTTGCCCCCGAAACCGCCGCCCATGCGCGGCGCCTGCGTCACCACCTGGTGGCGCGGCCGCCCGAGCACCGCCGCCACGATCGCCTGGACTTCCGACGGATGCTGGGTCGAGGAACACACGAGCACGGAGCCGTTCTCACCCGGCTCGGCCCAGGCCGCGTGCGTCTCGAGGTAAAAATGCTCCTGCCCGCCCAGCGCGAACTCGCCGTCCAGCCGGCACGGCGCCGCCGCCAGCGCCGCCGCGCAATCGCCGCGCGCCAGCACGCGCGGCTCCGTGTGAAAACTGTTTTGCGCCACCGCCTCGGCCAGCGTGAGCACCGGCGGCCGCGGCTCGTAGTCCACCTCGACCAGCGCCGCCGCCCGCCGGCAGGCGCGCACCGACTCGCCCACCACGAGCGCGATCATCTGGCCGTGGTAGCACACCTCGCCCGCCGCCAGCAGCGGCTCGTCGGCCCGCACCGGCCCGACGTTGTTCACGCCCGGAATGTCCCCGGCCAGCAACACCGCCACCACGCCCGGAGCCCGGCGCGCCGCGGTGGCGTCGCACCGGACGAGGCGCGCCCGCGCGTGCGTCGAAAGCACCGGCCACGCCTCGAGCATCGGCCGGCGCTGCGCCAGGTCGTCCACGTAAAGCGCGCGGCCGGTCACATGGCCGGCGCCGCTCTCGTTCCGCAGGGCGCGCGAGGCGTCGGCGTCGGGCCACTTCGCGCCGTGGCCGAAATCCAGCGCGCCCTCCTGGGCCTCGCTCTGATCGCCCGCGACGAACTTTTCCCACAAGCTCACGATCAACGCCCGGCGATAGGCCGCGCTGCCGCGCACATCGTCGATCGGTTGAAACTCGGTCGCGAGCACGCCGGCCACGTCGGCCGCCGCGTCGGCCAGCCTTTTCCCTTCCAACGCGGCCTCCGCCCGGCGCGCGCGCCGCGGCAGCGCGGCCACGCCCCCGTAGGCCAGCCGCGCCCGGCGCACCACCCCCGCGGCATCGACGTCCACGCAAAACGCGGCGGCCACGGTGCTCAGGTCCAGCTCGCGCCGCTTGGAAACCTTCAGAAAATCGGCGCGGCGCGTCAGCCCCGCCGCGGCCGGGTCGCCGCGCGGCAGCACGATCTCGCGGATGATCTCGCCGGGCCGGAGCACCGTCTGCCGGTAGCCGGTGAAGAACTCCGCCAAGGGCACGGTGCGCTCGCCGCGCGCCGCCGCCAGCACGAGCGCGGCGTCGAGCGTGAGCAGGACCGGCGCACTGTCGCCGATGGGCGACGCCGTGGCCAGGTTGCCCCCGAGCGTGGCCCGGCTGCGGATCTGGCGCGACCCGAACACCCGCAGCATCCGCGCCAGCGACGGGTATTCGCCGGCGAGCGCCTCCTCGATGGTGGTCAGCGGCACCGCGGCGCCGATGCGCCAGGCGGCGGGCGTCGCCGCAAGACGCGTCAGCTCCGGCACGCCCTCGGTCGAAATTAGGCAGGGAAAAGTCTGGGCCTTCTTGTTGAGTTCGACGCCGATTTCCGTCGCGCCGGCGACCAGGCGCGCCCCGGGCTGCGCGCCCAGCAGGGCAAACAAATCCGCGAGCGTCTCGGGACGGAAGAAGCTCCCGTCCGCCGTGGAATAGGCCAGCGCGGCCGGAGCCGCGACGGGCTTCCGCAGCCGCGCGCGAAACGGTTCGGCCGCCTCGTCCGCCGCGGCGCGGCCCGCCAGCGCATCGAGCGCGGCGTCGCGAATCGACCGGTAACCGGTGCAGCGGCAGAGGTTGCCGCAGAGCTGATCGCTGAGCTGGCGGGCGCCGGGCCCGTCGGCACGGTGGAACGCCTCGAAGAGCGACACGACAAAGCCCGGCGTGCAATAACCGCATTGCGAACCGTAGTTGTTCACCAGGCTGGCCTGCACGGGATGCAGGTGCTCGTTCGCCGCCAGCCCCTCGACCGTCACAATCTCGCGGCCGGCCAACATCGGCAGGAGCGCGAGGCAGCTGTTGATGGCGCGGTAGGTCGGCCGGCCCGCCGCGTCGCGGTCGACCAGCGCCACGGTGCAGGCGCCGCAGTCGCCCTCGTCACAGCCCCGCTTGCTGCCGGTCAAGCCCCGGGCCCGCAGAAACTCGAGCAGCGTCGTGGTCGGCGGCACGCCTTCAACCCGAACGGTCCGTCCGTTGATGGTGAGGGTGAATCCGTTGATCAATGCGGCGGGGGACGCATTGACCGGCGGGCTGTTCATGCCTCGGAGGAAAACAGTTGAAACCCCCTCACGCAAATCAAAGCTGGGTTCCCGGCGGCGCCCTCGCAGCCGTCCCTCCCGCCCGATTCAACGATCATGTCGCCCAACGACTTCATGCGCGAAGCCCTCAAACTGGCCGAGGACGGCATCCGTTCCGGCCGCGGCGGGCCATTCGGCTGCGTGATCGTGCGCCGCGGCGTCATCGTGGGCCGGGGCCAGAACGCCGTCACGTCGACCAGCGATCCCACGGCGCATGCCGAGATCGTCGCCATTCGCGATGCCGCCCGGACGCTGGGCACCTTCCAGCTCGCCGACTGCGAACTCTACACCAGTTGCGAGCCGTGCCCGATGTGCCTCGCCGCGATCTACTGGGCGCGCATCCCGACGGTGTTTTATGGCAACACGCGCGCCGACGCCGCCGCCATCGGCTTCGACGACGACTTCATCCACCAGCAGATGCGGCTGCCGCCCGAGCAGCGCCGGCTGGCGATGACGCCGCTGCTGCACGCCGAGGCGCAGGCCGTCTTCCAGGCGTGGGCCGCGAAAGCGGACAAGGTGTGGTATTAGATCCGTGCAGTGGGAACCACTAATGGACACCAATGCACACTAATTCTCAAAGGACGGCCAAGGGACGAGGGAAGGAACATAAGGGGCGACCATTCGGTGAAGCGGTCAACTCCTCAGCTCAGTCGTCCTTCTCATTCGTGTCCTTTCGTGTTCATTCGTGGTTCGATTGAACAGTTCCGGATTAGCAGCGAACACAAACCCCAATTGCCAGACACTGCCGGCGCTTGCAGCCCCGGCGCAACGGCACAAGATCCATCAAGGCGGCTTCGCCCGGCCGCCCTTTCCCTTTCGGTCCGGCCAGCTCGCGTCGTGAAAACCATCGTCATCGCCATCGGCGGCAACTCGCTCATCCGGGACACCCGGCACATGAGCGTGCCCGACCAATACGCGGAGATCGCCCAGACCGCCCGGCATATCGCCGACTTGCTGGAGCGCCGGTGCCGCGTCGTCATCACGCACGGCAACGGACCGCAGGTCGGATTCATCCTGCGCCGCAGCGAACACTCGCGCGGCCTCCTGCACGAGGTGCCGCTGGACTCCATCGTCGCCGACACCCAGGGCGCGCTGGGTTACCAGATCCAACAGGCGCTGGGTAACGAGTTCCGCCGCCGCGGTCTGAAGCACCCCGTCGCCTCCGTCGTGACCCAGACCCTGGTCGATCGCGACGATCCGGCCTTTGCCGCGCCGAGCAAGCCGATCGGCGAGTTCTACACGCGGGAACAGGCCGAAGAGCGGATGCGCGTCGAGCGATGGACGATGGTCGAAGACGCGGGCCGGGGCTGGCGGCGCGTCGTCGCCTCGCCGAAGCCGGTGCGCATCATTGAATCTGAAGTCATCCGGCACCTGGCGGACTCCCATTATGTCGTCGTGGCGGCGGGCGGCGGCGGGATTCCCGTGGTCGCCACCGAGCCGGGCGTGCTGCGCGGCGTGGCGGCGGTGATTGACAAGGATCTGGCGTCGGCCGTCCTCGCCCACGAAATCGGCGCCGACCTGCTCGTGATTTCCACCGCGGTCGAGAAGGTCTGCCTGAATTTCGGCACACCCGAACAGCGCGCGCTCGACTCGATGACGGTGGCCGAAGCCCGGCAATACATCGCCGCCGGGCATTTCCCGGCGGGCTCGATGCTCCCCAAGGTGGAGGCATGCATCCGGTTCATCGAAGGCGGCGGCCGCGAGGCGTTCATCACCTCCCCCGAGGCGCTGGCCGCGGTGTTCGACGGACAGCCCGGCACGCGGATCGTGCCGTAACCGGATCAGCAGGCCGTGGCGCGGTGCTGCGCAGACGGCCTATACAGCGCGCCACAGATTTCTGCGCATCGCAGACCCATGGAGGGCGAGGCTCCCGCCGAGCCGAAACCTGGATTGCGGACGCGGCTCGGCGGGAGCCTCGCCCTCCACACCATGCGTAAAGATCAATGACGTTGCGTATCGTTCAAACGTGGACGCGAACGGCCGCGTTGAACGCTTCAATCAACTCGTCGAAGCGGAGGACCTCCCGTTCGAACAGGGCGCGCCAGTAGTCTGGTTCCCACTGGGCGGCCAAGGCCTTGCTCGTCTTGCCCTGCTGTTCGACCCACGTGTAATACTTCAGGTTGTGGATGGCCTTCCGCTCTGGGTAGGTGAGCTCTTTGAAGTGATCAACCCCCTGGTGGGCCAGCGGGCCGGCAAAATCGGCGACGGCATCCCTGGCCCGATAGGCGCCATGGTCCCGCCGCAACTCCGCCAGGCGTGACTGGTAGAGCTCGGTCGAGTCGGTGAACACGGTGAAAATCACGTCGCGCTCGCCGAGTTCAAAGTATTTGGCCGTCTTGATGGCGGCGAGCAGGTTGCAGATGCTGGAGATGCCGAGCAGGGGGAGCCGCTCGATTTGTTTCCCGTCAACTCCGGCCGACTTCAGCTGAAGTCGCCCGGCGCGCTCGTTGAACAACCGCAGGACCCTCAGGCAGTCCTCGTCGTCAATCGCCGCCACGGCGTCGGTATTGCGGACGTTGTGGACCCACGGGACATGCTTGTCGCCGATGCCCTCGATGCGGTGGCCGCCAAAGCCGTTCATCAACAGCGTCGGGCATTGCCACGCTTCAGTGGCGACGATTTTCAAGTCCGGATGCCGTCTCTTGAGGTAGTCACCCGCCGCGATCGTGCCGGCCGAGCCGGTGGCGGAGAGGTAGGCCGCGGCGCGCAGCCGCCCGCCGCCCAGGTCCGCCAGCAGCTCCTCGAACGCAGGGCCGGTGACGTTGTAGTGGAAGATCGGGTTCCCAAATTCCGCGAACTGGTTGAAGATGACGTTGGCCGGGTCCTTCTTCAGCTCCCAGCATTTGTCGTAGATCTCCTTCACGTTCGATTCGCAGCCGGGTGTGGCAATGATCTGCGCGCCGATTTTCCTCAGCCAGTCGAACCGCTCGCGGGACATCTGCTCCGGCAATACCGCGATGGCCGTGCAGCCGAGGAGCGCGCAGTCAAACGCGCCGCCGCGGCAGAAATTCCCCGTCGAGGGCCAGACGGCCTTGTGCACCTCCGGATCAAATTCGCCGCTGACCAGGCGCGGCACCAGGCAGCCAAACGCCGCGCCCACCTTGTGCGCGCCCGTGGGAAAATACTTCCCGACCAACCCGACAATGCGCGCCTTGACGCCGGTGAGGGCGGCGGGAATCTCGAGAAAGTTCACGCCGCCAAACAGCCCCGTCGGCAGGTCGTTCTTCCAGGTGATCCGAAACAGGTTCAACGGATCCACGTCCCACAGGCCGACGCCTTTGAGCCGGGATTTGACCGACGCCGGAATGAGCGCCGGGTCGCGCAGCTGCCGGAACGTCGGGATGATGATGCCGCGCTGGCGGCAGCGGGCGGCGGTCTTCTTGATGACCTCCGGGTGAAGGCGCTTGATGATTGCGGACATGGTCAGCCTTTCGCAGATTTGTTGAGGAGCTTGCCGAGCACCGCCAGCGGCGACTTGACGCGCGCCAGGAAGATCATGGCGGCGATGACGAACGGCTTGTAGCCCGCCTCGCGATACGTCGCGAGGCGGTATTTCTCGAACACCCCGGCGGACACCTCGCCCTGGGCGCAACTGACGCCGGAAATGTCCGCGGGCAGGCAGTGCAGGTAGAGCGCCTGCCCGTCCCGGGTGAGTTTCATTTTCTTCTCGTCGCACTCCCAGTGCTTGAAGCGCGCGTTGTTCGCGAGGCATTCCTTTTCGAGCGCCTTCAATCCGTCGCGGTCGCCCTGCTGCAGCAACGGCGTGCGCCGGCGCATCACGTCGTAAGGCGCCCACGACTTGGGATAGACCACGTCGGCCTCGCGAAAGGCCTCCTCCATGCCCGCCACCACCTCGAACTTGCCACCGCTCGCCGCCGCATGCTTCCGCGCCAAGGCGACCACCTCCGGAAGCAGACCGTAGCCCTCGGGGTGCGCGAGCGTGACGTTCATCCCGAAGCGCGTCAGCAGGCCGATGATGCCCTGCGGGACCGAGAGCGGCTTGCCGTAACTGGGCGAGTAGGCCCAGCTCATCGCGAGCTTTTTGCCGCGCAGGTTTTCCAGCGAACCGAAGTGGTGGGCGAGGTGCGTCAGGTCCGCCAGGCTCTGCGTGGGGTGATCGAGGTCGCACTGGAGGTTGATCACATTCGGTCGCTGGTGCAGCACGCCCTGCTCGAAACCTTCCTGCACCGCGCTCGCGACCTCGCGCATGTAGCGGTTGCCCTCGCCGAGATACATGTCATCGCGGATCCCGATGACCTCGGCCAGGAACGAGATCATGTTCGCCGTCTCGCGCACGGTCTCGCCGTGGGCGATCTGGGTTTTGCCCTCGTCGAAGTCAGCCAGCGCCAGGCCCAGGGCGTTGGCGGCGGCGGCGAAGCTGAAGCGCGTGCGGGTGGAATGGTCGCGGAAGATGGAAATCGCCAGCCCGGTGTCGAACACGCGGAACGACTGCCCGGCCTGGTGCATGGCGGAGAACAGTCCGGCGAGATGCATGACCGCGCGGAGCTCGTCGCCGGTCTTCTCCCAGGTCAGAAGAAAATCCTTCCCGTAACAGTCGAGCTGCAGGGAGTGGAACTCGGCCAGTTGTTTCTCGTGGGTCTTCATAGGATGAAAAAACAAACCGCGGGTCGTCGCTTCAGGTGGCGGTCGGTTCCGCCGCGGAGCGCGGCTCCGGCGGCGGGCGGGGCGCGGCCTGCCGGATCGCGTCGACGATTTGCTGGTAGCCGGTGCAACGGCAGAGGTTGCCGGAGATGGCCGTCCGGATTTCGGTCTCGGTGGGATGCGGATTCCGGTCCAGCAGGGCTTGTGCGCTCAGCAGCATGCCGGGCGTGCAGAACCCGCAATGGACGGCGTCGTGATCCATGAATGACTCCTGCAGCGGGTGAAGCCGGCCGTCCGGCATCAGGCCCTCGACGGTCGTGACTTCGCGCCCGGCGATCTGCGGGGCGGGAACGAGACAGGAGTTCACCGGCTGGCCGTCGAGCAGGACCGTGCACGCGCCGCACTCGCCGATCTCGCAGCCGCATTTTGTGCCCGTCAGGCCGAGATCATCCCGCAACACCTCGAGCAGCGTGCGGTGGGCGGCAACCGTGAGGGTGCGGGCGCGCCCGTTGACCGTCACGGCCACCGTGCATTCCCGGGACGCCCTGCCCTTTCTCTTTCGGCCCTTCGGCGGGACGGATTTTCTTTCTTCCGTCGTCGCTGGCGACAGCGAAGCAGCGGGCGGGGAGACGGGGGCGAAGGCACATTGCTCCAGCGCCCGTCTCACCAGCACGGCGAGCACCGGTTCCTTGTATTCCGTCGACCAGCGCCGGCCGGTTTCCTTGATCATCTCCTCGGAGACTTTCCGTCCGGCGGCGGCGAACAGCCCCGCGGCCGGTTTCTCTCCGACGAGCATCTGCTCGGCCGCCGTCACGCGCCTCCAGGTGGGAAAGGCCGCGCCGGGAACGATGCGCGCCCCGGCGATGCTTCCATCGTCGCCGATTTGGAGAATGACGGCGACACTCAAGCGGGCAATCGAGAGGGCGTTGCGGCGGCCCAGTTTGATGAAGGCGCTCCGGGCGGTCGCCGGCAGATGGGGAAAACGAATGGTCGTGAGCAGTTCGTCCGGGTTTGCCTTGGTTTGATACGGTTTGAGGAACAGCTCGCCCAGGCTCAGCTCGCGGGAGCCGGCGTTGGACTGCAGGGTGATGGTCGCGCCCAGCGCGACGAGCGGCGGGACGGTATCCGCGCAGGCCGCGGCGTTCATGATGTTGCCGCCGATCGTTCCCCGATTCCGGATTTGCGGCGCCCCGATGGCGGCGGCGGCGGACGCGAGCAGGGGCGCAAACCGCCGCACCAGGTCCGAGTGCTGCAACTGCGTGTGCGTGGCCAGCGGCCGGATGACCAGGTGGCCGTCACGCTCGACGATCCCGCCGAGTTCCGACACGCGGGAGATGTCGACGATCAGCTTCGGCAATTTCGCGGCGGGGCGGCGAAACTCGATCAACAGGTCGGTGCCCCCGGCCAGAAGGGAGGCATCGACGCCGTGTACCGCCAGAAGGTCACAGGCCTCGGCGATGGTCGCGACGGAGACGTAGGCAACGGACTTCATGGCTGACCTCGCCCCAGTTTGCACGCATCGCCCGCCATCGCTTCCTGCTGGAGCGAGCCGCGCGGACCTTTCCGCGACAACTTGTGCCCCAGGAGCACGCGCTCGAGCGTGGCCGGAATCTCGCCGAGGCGCCGGCCCGTGGCGTTGCCGATTGCGTTGACGATGGCCGGCGCCGCAATCTCGTTGGTCGGCTCGCCCACCGACTTGGCCCCGAACGGCCCCGCGGCGTCTTCGTTTTCGACGATGATGCCGGTGATGCGCGGCACGTCCATCGCCGTGGGAATCAGGTATTCGTCAAAATTGAGCTGCTTGGGCACGGCCTCGTCGAAATCGAATTCCTCGAGCAGCCCGTAGCCGAGGCCCATGGCCACGCCGCCGTAGAACTGCCCGAGCACGGTATTGCGATTGATCGCCTTGCCCACGTCGTGGCAGGAAACGAAGCCGACCACGTCCACCTTGCCGGTTTCGGTGTCCACTTCCACCTCCGCCACATTCGCGCCATAGACAAACGTGAAGTAGGCTTCGCCCGTGCCGTCTTTTTCGTGCCAGGAGGTCGGCGGCGCCTGGTGCCAGCCGAGGCCATACATCGGTTCGCCCCGGCGGAAACACTCGGCCGCCACCTCGGTGAACGAGGCGAGGCGCCGGCCGGTGCCATGCTCGACTAGATAATCATCCGCAAATTCGCAGCTTTCCGGGCCGATTTCCAACATGGCGGCGGCGACCCGGAGCATGGTGGCCCGCACGATCTCGGCCGCCTTTTTCGCGGCCGAGCCGCCCATGATGGTTCCCCGGGAGGCCACGGTCGGCCCCGAGTCGGGCACGCGGCTGGTGTTCGTGTTGAGGAACTGGACGCGGCGCATCGACACGCCCAGCACCGCCGCGGTGATTTGCGCCATCTGGGTCTGCGCGCCCTGCCCCATGTCGGTGATGCCCGCCGAAACGATCACGCTGCCGTCGGTCTGGACCGAGACAATCGCCCCCGCGGCGTCCACGCCCTCGGCGCCGAGCGAGACGCCGCGATAGCTGCAGGCCAGCCCGATGCCGCGCTTCCGCGGCGCGTCCGGCGCCGCGCGATAGCGCCGCCACTTCGCCTGGAAATCGGCCGCGGCGGCGGCTTTCGTCAGCACCTCCATCAGGCTGACAGTGTGCGTGAGCCGCTGGCCCGTGGCCGTCACCGCGCCGTTCTTGAATCCGTTCTGCAGGCGGATTTCGAGCGGGTCCTTGCCGACCTTCGCGGCCAGTTCGTCCATCATGGACTCGATGGCGAAGTTCACCTGCGGCGAACCGAAGCCCCGCATCGCGCCCGTGTAATTGTTGTTCGTGTAGACCGCGTAGACGTCGGTCGCGACGTTCTCGCAATAATACGGGCCGGTCGCCTGCACCACCGAGCGCCAGGTGACGAACGGGCTCATCGAGGCATACGCCCCGCCGTCGGCGATGCAGCGGATTTCCATGGCGGTGATCGCGCCGTCGTGCTTCGCGCCCCACCGGTAATACAGGACATACGGGTGGCGCTTGTAGGATTCGAGCATCGACGCCTCTCGCGAGTTGACCATCTTCACCGGTTTTCCGGTGGCGAGGGCGAGCAGCGCGGCCCGGCAACACATCGCCGTCATCACCTCATCCTTGCCCCCGAACGAGCCCCCCAGCGTCGCCTGGACGATCTGCACCCGGTTGAGGTCGAGCCCCAGTGCGGCCGCGACCGAACGGCGGCTGGAGAGAAGATTCTGCACGCTGCCCGTGACCATCACGCCGCCGTGTTCGGCCGGCTCCGCCAGCACCGCCTCCGGCTCGAGATAGGCATGTTCGACGAACGGAGTCCGAAACTTCCGCTCGAGGACGAAATCGGCCTGGGCGAATCCCCTCGCGATGTCCCCCTTGCGCACCCGGTGATGGACGAACGTGTTGTCGTCGCCGTGGATCTTGGGCGCGTCCGGCTGCAGTGCGACTTCCGGATCGGACACGACCGGCAGCGGTTCGTAGTCGACGTCGATCCGGCTTAGCGCCTCCGCGGCGATCTCCCTCGTCCGGGCGGCGACCAGCGCCACGCCGTCGCCCAGATAACGGACTTTGTCCACGGCGAGGATGGCCTGGTTCTTCAGCACGCCGCCGAAGACCTTTTCGCCCGGAATGTCCTGCGCGGTGAGGACGGCCTCCACGCCATCGAGCTGCCGGGCTTTCGATACATCAATCCCCCGGATGCGGGCGTGCGGATGCTTCGCCCGCAGAACGTCGCCGTAAAGTTGATGCGCGACGTTGTAGTCGGCGGCGAACTTGGCCCGCCCGGTCACCTTGCCGAGGGCGTCAACCCGTCGCTCCCCTTTGCCGATGAGGCTAGGAACCATGGGCGCGCCCTCCTCTCGCCGCGAGCCGGCCGGCGATGCTCTCCACGCCGGCGGGCGTCGGTTCAATCGCCGCGGGGATGCGGATGTTTTTCATGGCCGCGTCCACGTCCTTGAGCCCGTGACCGGTGATGAGCAGGACGATCTGCTCGTGGGGCTTGAGCATCTCCGCGGCGCGGATCTTCGCCAATGCCGCCACGGTGGCGGCGGCGGCCGGCTCCGCGAACACGCCGGTCTTCGCCGCCAGGGTGCGCTGGCCCTCCAGGATCTCCCGGTCGGACACCGTGAGCGAAAAGCCGCCGCTCGCGACCACTGCTTTTTTCGCCAGATGCGCGTTGGCGGGAACCGAGACCGAGATCGAATCCGCGATGGTCGCCGGATGGAGGGCGTTCCGATACCGGCCGGTCGTGATATAACGATGAATCGCGTCGGATTTCTCCGCCTGCACGCAGACCAGGCGCGGCAGCCGGGAAATCAGGCCCGCCGCCCGCAGATCATGAAACGCCTTGAACACCCCGGCGAGAATGACGCCGTCGCCCACCGGCACGACGATGGCGTCCGGGACGCGCCACCCGTTTTGCCGGCAGATTTCCAGCCCGACGGTTTTCTTTCCCTCGATGGTCAGCGGGTGATAGGCGGTGTTGCGGTTCAGGCCGCCATGATCCGTCGTGTAGGCGAGGGACAGCCGGAAGGCATCATCGTAAGTGCCCCGGACCGGCACGACGCATGCGCCGCAGAGGATCATCTGCACGAGTTTCGCCTTCGGGGCGTTTTCCGGCACGAAGATAAGCGCCCGTTTGCCGGCGGCGGCGCAGACCGCCGCGAGGGCGCTGGCCGCGTTGCCGGTGGAGGCGGTCACGACGGTGTCCTCCTGCAGGCGATTGGCCTCCGCCACGACGAGGAAGGAGGCCCGGTCTTTCAACGAGCCGCTGGGATTGAGGCCGTCGTTCTTGAGCCAGACGTTGCGGAATCCGCAGGCGTCACCGAGCGTCGCCGAGTGGAAGAACGGCGTGGCGCTCATCGCGTAGGGCGGGAAGAATTCCGGCTCGACCGCGGACAGCAAACTCCAGTCGGGCGCGGTTTTCTTGAATCGCTTGCGGATGGCGCCGTAGTCGAAATCCACCGTGAGCACGCCGACGAGCGGCCTGCCCGGGCGATACGCCCGCGCACAGTCCGGGCAGAGATAGCGCACCTGGTCGCGCCGGTAGCGCTTTCCGCACGTGCTGCACTGGTAGGCGAATTCGACCATGAAACGTCAAACCTTCCCGTTCAGTTTTGCGACCAGCGCCGCGTAGAACGCCACCGCGGCGCTCAGGTGCCCGACCGGGCACGCCTCGTCGGCGGCGTGGGCGTAAACTTCGTTGCCGGGTCCGAGGCCGAGGGTCGGAATCCCCTTCATGCCGGCGGTGGCGATGCCGTTGGTGCTGAACGTCCATTTGTCCACAAACGGAGGCTTGCCGAGCACCCCGGCGTAGGCGTCGACGGCGTTCTTGAGATAAGGCGACGATTCCTCGAGCACCCAGGTGGGATAGTATTTCTCCGTCGGATAGACTTTGCCCGTGTAGGCGGCCTCCTCGTATTTGAGGACGATCACCTTGGCGTCAGGATAGCCGGCGCGCCTGGCCGCGTCCTGCACTTCTGCCACGGCGCTTGCCTTCGTCTCGCCGAACGTGAGCCGGCGATCGAGGTGGAGGTTCGCCCCATCGGCCACGGCGCACTGCGACGGCGAGGAGGAGCGCACCTCCGAAATCGTCACCGTCCCCTTGCCGAGGAACGGATCGCCGCGCAGACGCTTGTTGAGCTTCTCGATCTCGAGGGCGATGCGCGCGATCTTGTAGATGGCGTTGTCGCCGCGTTCCGGCGCGGACCCGTGGCAGCTCCGCCCCTTCACCTCGACGCGGATTTCCATGCGCCCGCGGTGGCCGCGGTAGATGTTCAGGTTCGTCGGTTCGGTGATGACGACGAGCTCGGGTTTCAGGCCGTCCTCGTTGAGGATGTATTGCCAGCACAGCCCGTCGCAGTCCTCCTCCATGACCGTGCCCGTGAAATAGATCGTGAACCGGTCGTTGAGCCCGAGTTCCTTGATGATCTTCGCCGCGTGGATCATCGTGGCCACGCCGCCCTTCTGGTCCACGGAGCCGCGGCCCCAGATCTTGCCGCCCTCGACCTTCGGCTGGAACGGATCGAAGCTCCATTGCGACCGGTCGCCCGGATAAACGGTGTCGACGTGGCCGTCGAAGGCGATCACGCGTGGACCCGACCCGATCCGGCCGAGGATGCTGCCCAGTCCGTCAACGCGGATTTCGTCAAAGCCGATCTGCTCCATCTCGCGGCGGATCACCGCGATGACCGCGCGCTCCTTCGAGGAGAAGGAGGGTGTGCGCACGAGATCGAGTAGGAAGCGCACCGTGTCGCTTTCCATTTCCTTCGCGCGCCGGCGAATCGCCTCGTAGCTGATGGCCGTCAGCGGCGCTTTCTTGGCATGGCCCTTTTTGGTCACAGTCTTTTCCATAAATTCCTTGCCCGCTCGCGGGCGCGGGCGTGCACGCGCTCCACGTCGATGTTCAGCGTGAGTTTCCGGTTCTCCATCAGCACCCGCCCGCCGACGATCGTCGTGTCCACGGCGGCCTGCGACAGGCCGAACACGACATGGCCGGACACGTTCGTGTCCTCCAGCGGCGTGGGCGGGTCGTAGTCGAAAATCGCCACATCGCCCGCGCAGCCTGCGCGAAGTTCGCCGAACCGGAGGCCGAAGATCCGCCCGGCAATCGCGGCGTTGTTCGCGAACAGGGCGCTGGTAACTTCCGGAAATCCGACCGACGGATTCTCGTGCGCGAGATGCTGCCCCCACAACGCCACGCGCAGCTCTTCGAGCATGTTCGTGGTCATGGCATCCGTGCCGAGGCCGACGAGGATGCCGCGCCGGCTCATCGCGATGACGTCCGCGATGCCGACGGCGTTGTTCATGTTCGACTGGGGATTGTGCACCACCGCCGTCCTCGTCTCCGCCAGTAGATCCATTTCCCTGCGATTGACGTGGATGCAATGCGCCGCGATCGAGTGGTCGCCGAGAATCCCGAACCGCTTCAGCCGTTCGACCACCCGCACGCCCGCGGTGCGCCGCGCCGCGTCCTGATCGCTCTGCGCCTCGGCGACGTGGATATGAAAACCCGTGTTCAGCTCGTCGCCGAGACCCCTAGCCTGCTCCAACGTCGCGTCCGACAGCGTGAACGAGGCATGCAGGCCGAAAAGCGCCTTGACGCGATCATCGTCCCGCTCGCGGCAACGACGGATGAAGGCCGCGTTCTCCGCCAGACCCGCCCGGGCGATACGGGCGCCGTCGCGGTCCGAGACCTCGTAGCAGAGGCAGGCGCGCAGACCGGTTTCCCCCACCGCCCGCTCGATGGCCTCCAGCGAGCCGGCGACCGCCCGCGGGCTGGCGTGATGATCGATGATGGTCGTGGTGCCGTGCCGGACCGAGTCGAGGAGGGCGATCAACGCGCTATCGTAGCAGTCCTCCGTGGTCAGGGCCGAATCCAGCCGCCACCAGAGATTCTTCAGCACCCCCGTGAAATCCTGCGCCGGTTTGATCTTGGTCAGCCCGCGGGCAAACGTGCTGTAACAGTGCGTATGCGCGTTGATCAGCCCCGGCAGCACGACCTTGCCCGAGGCGTCGATGCGTTTGCCCGCAAAGCGGCCAAACCGGCCCGGCGGCGCGACCCGCGTGATGAGCCCGTCTTCAATCAGGATCGAATGACGGCGCAGGACGCGCGGGGTTCCTCCGGTTGAAAGAACCGTTCCGTTTTCGATTAACAGCGGGCGCGTCATGGGAGATCGCGTTCAGGATTCCGCCAGCGCCGCCCGCTCGGCCGGAGTGCGCGGGCGCATGGCGAGTGCACCGGCAAAACATTTCTGGGCACACAGCGAGCAGCCGACGCAGCGCGCCGCGTCGAAGACCGGCACGTCCCGTCCGTCCAGCGTCACCGCCAGATACGGGCAGCGCGTGCAATTGCCGCAATGCTGGCAGAGCGCGGCGACGACCTGCGGCAGCTTCTTCGTGGCGGGCAGCGCGTCGAAGGCCGTGATCGGTTGCGGCCGCGCCGAGCCGATCAACTCGCGCACCGACCGGCAGCCGCGTTCTTCGAGCAGATGGCTCAACCCGGAATGCAGTTCGTCCACGTAGCCGAGGCCATGCTTCATCACGGCGGTGCAGAACTGGACGGTCTCCGCGCCCAGCGCCAGGAAATTGGCGGCGTCCCGGTAGTTCATGGCGCCGCCGTTGCCGGAAACGGTGATGCCCATGGCGGAGACCTTGGCGAGCGTCAGATTGCTGATGGGGAGCACGCCTTCGCCCGACATGCCGATCACGACGCCCTCGTCCCAACGGCGGCCTTCCGCCGGGCGAAACGCGAGCGAGGGGAAGCTGTTGGCGAGCGTGACGCCAGCCGGCTTGCCCGGATGCCGCGCGAACACCTCCAGGATCGCCCGGATGATCGGCTGAATGGCGGTGACCGCGCCGGTGAGTTTGAAGAGTTTCGGGTTGTCGGCGTCGCTGGCTTCCAGGATCCAGCCGATGATCTTCGCCGTCAGTTCGGCGTTTTGCGAAACGACGTCGCCGTGCGTGCCGTCGCCGCCCTGCGGGCACGACAGGCTGTATTCGACACCCATCGCGCCGGCATTTTGCAGCTTGCGCGTGTTCGCCTGCCAGACGCGCCGGTCCTCCTCGTCGCGTCCGGTGACCGGGCCGCCCGTCGAAGCCAGCGTCAGGCGATCGGGGAATTCCCGCACGAGCCGTTCGACCTCCGCGCACACCCGGTCGAGGGGATGGCCGGAGACGTTGTCGCAATTGCCATAGGTCGAGCGGCCGAGCACGAACATGTATTCGCTCGGAATGTGAATCGGCACGTTGTCGAACGCCGTCTTCATGACGCCGCCGGACCAGCCCCGCTCGTAGGCGGCGCGCATCTGCTCGTAACCATCCGTGTGCGGCGCGGCGGACAGCAGGAACGGCGAACGAATCGGGCGGCCGAAAAACGCCGCCTCAAGCGGAACGGGGCAAAAGGGCGTGCCGGCCAGCAGTGCGCGGCTCTTGGCCCGGTTCTTGAATCGCGGCGGCTTCGCGCCCTGCAGATACGCGTCGGCCTCCAGCGCCGCGTTTTTGCCGCTCGCCACGGACTCCACCACCGTCGACGAGCCGAGCACCAGGTCGCCGGCGTAGAAAATCCCCCGGGCTTTGGCGATCGCCAGCTGGGGCCGGTTGCCGATGGCGGAAATGATCACGTCGAATTCGCGGAAGACCGGCGATTCCTTCCGGTTGACGACGAAGTTTTCCGGCCGCGGCGCCCGGCCCGCGGCAAGCGTCGTCTTCGCGATGCGGAGGCCTTGGATGCGCCGGTGTTGGTAGACGACGGCGAGCAGTTGGGCGCAGGTGAAGATCTCGACGCCGTGCGCAAGCAGCAGGTCGCGTTCATACTGCGTCAGCGGCATGTCCTGCTGCCGGCGACGATAAATCAATTCGACCGCCGCCGCACCCCGTCGTTTCGCCGTCGTGGCGCAGTCCGCGGCCACCGCGCCGCCACCGAGGACGGCGACCCGCTTGCGGCGAACACTGATCCGCTTCTGATGGGACAGGTAGTGCTGCCAGGAAAGCAGGTGCTCCTCCCCCGGGATGTTCAGACGGATCGGTTCACCCAGCCCCGCGCACACGATCAGGGCGTCGTGTTTCGGCCGCAACTCTGCCGGATCGGTGATGGCCCGGCCCGTTTTGAACTCCACGGCACCCAGGCTCCGGAGAAACGCCAGGTCGGCGCGCACGACCCGCTGGTTGAGCCGGAAATCCGGAATGAGGTTCATCATTCCGCCGAGCCGCTTCTGCTGCTCGTAAAGGGTGACTTGGTAGCCGCGTTGGGCGAGCACGCTCGCCGCGCCCAAACCCGCGGGGCCCGCGCCCACGATGCCGACGGTCTTCCCGTTCGGCGCCGCGCGCCCGAATTTCGCCAGCCCGATTTCGTTGGCTTTTTTTATCACCGCGGCCTGAACGGCCGGAATTTCGATCGGCCGGTCAAACATTCGGCGTGAGCACGCCTTCATGCAGAAGTAATCGGGACACACGACGCCACACACCCCGCCCAGCGGATTCGCCCCCAGAATCAGTGCCGCCGACCGGCGGAGGTCGGATTTCGCACCGACGCGCGCCGCCATGATGAAGTCGGCGGGCGAGCAATCCGCGGGGCAGGCCTCCCTGCAGGGCTTCTCCTCGCAGTAAATGCACCGGTCCAGCTCCGCCCGCAACTGGGCCTCGGTGAGGAATCCATCACGCTTTTTCATGGGTCCGGGGCAGCGAGGTTGGGCCGGGGAGGCACGGGCCGCCTCCGACTCTGCGTGTGCCCCCCTCTCTGCGGTGCCGGTTTTCTGGCGGTGAAGAGGGGAAGAGGCATACGGAAGGGCGGGTTTGGGCGCTGGCTTCCCGTCTGTAAGCGCTGGCAGCGAGAGCCGGCAATGGCTTTAATCTTGTGTGTCATAAGGATAGAAGATTGCGACCCCATTTTGCTGCGCATTTCTTGCGCAAGAATGCGCACCGGGCCGTCCACGGGCCACGAGTAGTGTCCTAATTTGCCTTGTCATCGCGAGTCCGGCACCCTGTCTCGCCGAAGCCTCCAGCGAAGGCGGAAGCCGGACGTGGCGATCCAGCCCCTCGACCGGGCTCGGGGCCCTGACCCTTCGACCTTGCTCAGGGTCATCCTGAGCCTGTCGATGGATGAGCTTGTCGAACGGGCCAGATGGATTGCTTCGTCGCCCGACTTCGCGGCTCCTCGCAATGACAAATTAGGACACCACCCGGCCGCGGGCGCGCCGCCCTTCCCCGCCCGTTAGAAATGGCTCGGGGTCCGGTGGATAAACCGGCCGCGCCCGACCGTGCCGACAAACCGGCCGTCGCGCACAGCGACCTCGCCCCGCACCGTGACGACGCGGGGGCGACCCTGGAAGCTCCAGCCTTCGAACGCGCTGTAGTCGACGTTCATCCGCTGCGTTTGCACCGAAATCGTGCCGCGAAACTGCGGATCGAAGACGACAAGATCGGCATCGGCCCCGGGCTGGATGTCGCCTTTGCGGGGATAGAGATCGAAGATCTGCGCCGCGCGCGTGCTGGCCGCGTTCACCAGCGTGTGCAGGTCGATCCGGCCTGCGCCCACCCCGTAGGTGTGGAGCAGCTTGATGCGCTCCTCGAGGGACGGGATGCCGTTGGGGATCTGGGTGAAGTCGTCCCGGCCCCTCGCCTTTTGCGTCGCGAAATCGAACGGCGCGTGGTCCGAGGCAACCGTGTCGATCAACCCCTCCCGCAAAGCGTCCCACAGCACGGCCTGATGGCGGGCGGCGCGCAGCGGCGGCGACATGATGTATTTCGCCCCTTCGAAATCCGGCCGCTCCGCATAGGTCTTGTCCAGCAGGAGGTGCTGGATGAGCACCTCGAGGTTGACGCGCACGCCACGGCGCCGGGCGGCCAGGGCCGTCTCGAGCGCTTCCTGACAGCTTACGTGGACGACGTAGGTGGCCGCGCCGATGAGCTCGGCGAAGGTCATCAGGTGGTGCACGCCCTCGGCCTCGACGGCGGGCGGCCGGCTCTCATGGTGCTGGGCCGGATCGGTCTTGCCGGCGGCGAGCAGCTCCCGCGCCCGCTCGGCGATGAGCGTCTCGTTCTCGCAATGCGCGGCGACGATGACGCCTAGCTCCCGGGCCAGCCGGAGCACGCGGTAGAGTTCCGTGTCGTCGAGGCCGTAGAGGCCCTGGTAGGCGAGGAAGATTTTGAACGAGCCGACGCCCTGCGCGACGATCTCGCGCAACTGCGCCGCGGTGGCGGCGTCGAATTGCGCCACGCCCATGTGAAACGAGAAATCGCAGGCGGACTTGCCGGCGGCCGCGGCCATCCACCGCTCGAAGCTGGCAAGGGCCCCGTCCCCGCGCCCGGGGTTGCACATCTCGATGACGGTGGTGGTGCCGCCGACGAGCGCCGCCTGGCTGCCGGATACGAAATCGTCCTTCGTCTGCATGCCCCGGGCCGGCAGGTGGAGGTGGACGTGCGGGTCGATGAAGCCGGGGAAAACATAGCAGCCCCGGGCGTCGATGACCTCGGTGTCCGGCGCAGGCGTCAGGCCGGGCGCGATGCGGGTGATCGTTTCGCCGGCGCAATAGATGTCCGCGAGGTAGCGCTCACGCGCGGTGACGATTTCGCCGTTCTGGATCAGGAGGGCCATGGGCGGAACGGGGGTTCGCGTTCTTCGGGCACAAGCTTCGGGGTCCACGAGTAAACGAAACGGTGGCGGCGGCAAGCTGAACCCAGCCCGGGACAAGAAAATCCCGGCGAAGCGGCGCCAGCGGGCGCAACGAGAAACCGTTTCTGCGGCGGGATTCCATGAGTGCGAGAACTGGCTGATTTGAGGTCGCAATTTGTGACCGGTTCATCATCGGACACCGAGACACTGAGAAATAGGGGGAACCGGTCACACTTTGTGACCGGTTTCCAGAAACACCGGGATCCCCGGTTTCCACCGTTCGCCTTCACCGAACACGGCGCGATCATGGCCGCCAACGTGGTAAATAGTCCGCGGGCCATTCAGATGAGCGTGTACGTGATACGGGCTTTTGTACGGATGCGGACGGCGCTGGGCAGTAATCGGGAACTTGCCCGCAAACTGGCGGCGTTAGAGAAGGAACTGAAGGCACGGCTGGATGTGCACGAAGTCGCGATTGTGGATATTCTGCAGCGGATCATGAACCTCTTTGATCCACCGGCCCTGCCGGAGCCGAAACGTCGCGAGATCGGTTTCCATGCGAGGCCCCAAGAATCGGAACGGGCCAACAGCCGGAAACATTGAATCAGGGCGAATCAAGATTCTCCCCTCCCGCCTCAGGCTTGAGGTTGCCGCCGGGTTGGAAACCAACGGGGTCAGTTTTAAGTCTTTCAATCACGCACCGAAACCAGGGCATGGCGCGGCATGAGGGTTCGGATTTTCAAGTCGATTGATCTCGATCTCGGCCGTAGCGGGCGGGCGGCTCGTGGACGGCGGCGTGCGCGGTAGCCACGCCAGCAACGCGGAGCAGTCCGTCGATCGAAAGATCCTCATCAAGGAGCGGCCAGTGGAGGCCGTAGCCGGAGGGGGAAACCTGCCAGGTGTCGCGCGCCTCCGGCGAGCCCTTGGCCAGGCGGTCGGAAATCGCCGCGACGTCAAAGGCATAGGAGCGGCCGTCCACGGTCAGCTCCATCACCTCACCGCGGAAGCGGAGCGATTGGACGGCATGGAAAGGTTGGTTCATGATCGGGGTTGGTTGCGGAGCCGGTTCCAGGCTGAAATCAATTCGTCAAAGTGTTCCTTGATGATGGCGCGTACTTCCCTGAGTTCCGCGGGGCCGAGGTTGTGGGTGTAGGCGGCCTGGATGTCTTTTGTATGTGGATTCAGCCAGAACTTGCCTTCCATCCCGGCCTTCTGGACGTGGATATGGGGCGGTTCGTTGCCTTCGTTGGGATAGAAGAAAAACCGCCAGCCGCGCTTTCGCAAGACTGTAGGCATAGGGGACGGGAAATTCTGAAATCAGGAAGCATGGTCATGGCAATGTTGTTTTCGGGCGGAGAAAAAGGGCGGAGAAAAGGGTCAGGTTGGCCATCCCCTTGGATCACTGCCGCGCCAGTCGCTGCCGGGGGAATGGATTCGATGGACAACGGATCAAGCACCGGCTTGAACAGAAACTCGTCAACGTGCTGAAAGTGGCTGTGATCGCTGTCAGATCGGAACCATGAATGGCTCGACCATCGCGGTGGCGGGAGCCACCGGCAATCTCGGCGGACGCATCGCGAGAGCTTTGCTCGAACGGGGAGCCAGCGTAAGAGCGCTGGTTCGCCACGGCACAGCGCGAGACAAGCTTGAGCGACTGCGGGAGCTCGGCATAACGATTGCCAAGGTCGACTGGAACAGCGCTGCCGAAGTGACACCGGCATGCTCGGGTGCCTCCTGCGTGGTGTCCGCGCTGCAGGGATTGCGGGACGTGATTGTGGAAACGCAAACGGTTCTGCTCGACGCGGCGATCAAGGCTGACGTGCCACGTTTCATTCCGTCCGACTTCTCGATCGATTTCACCAAGTTTCCACCCGGAGAGAATCGCAATCTCGATCTGCGCCGGGACTTCCACCAGCGCCTCGATCAGACTTCGATTTCAGTGACCACGATCTTCAACGGTGCGTTTACCGATATGCTGACCGGTCAGATGCCGCTCATTCTCTTCCAACTGAAGCGAGTCCTCTATTGGGACGACGCGGACCAGCGCATGGACTTCACGACGATGGACGACACGGCCGCATTCACGGCGAGCGCGGCGCTTGATCCGTCCACCCCCCGGTTTCTACGAATCTCTGGCGATCAACTCAGCGCCCGGGAGCTCACGGCGGTCGTAAGTGAGGTGACCGAAAAGAAGTTCCGCCTGTTCCGCGCCGGAGGTCTGGGAATGCTCGGCACGCTGATCAAGGTCGCGCGCAGGCTCGCTCCTGGAGAGAAGGAACTTTACCCGGCATGGCAGGGCATGCAGTACCTGCGCAACATGTTCGACGGCCGGGCAAAGCTGGAGCCGCTCGACAACGATCGCTATCCCAGTATTCGCTGGACGACTGCGCGGGATGTGCTCTCAGCGCGGCAAGTTAGAAAACGACGGTAACACCGCACCCCGAGGAGTGCCACGATGCCTGAGAGATCCGGCCTCAGCCATCGGAAGACCGACGAGACGGCGGTCCGGCAAAGTGACCCTTGCGATCATTCGAGTTCAAAGGCAATGTCTTCTGTCATCCTGGTGCTTACGTTGCGCCCACTCCGGCGACCGGGACGAAACTTCCACTTGCTGATTGCCTGCAGGGCTGCGATCTCAAATTCGGGTTGGGAGGCACTGATCACGTAGGGATCACGCACGTCACCATTGGTGTCCACTATAAATCCGATGTTGACCTCACCCATCAATCCCCTCTGGCGCATTGCAACCGGATAGATCGGCTGCTGCCGAAGGCGCGCCAAAGGAATCTGGTCGAGCTGGGATAGGTCGAAGATGCGGTCGAGGCCCTGTCCAATGCCGGTTGGACGAGCGGGAGGAATGGTCATCACGCCCTTGACCTGCTCGATGCCTGGCGGCGGGGGTGGGGCAATTTGTTGTATAAAGGTGGCATCCGGGGTGATGGTTGGAATGTCCACCAAGGAGGGAGGGGCATAGGTCACCGGGACTGCTTCGTCCTCCGGGGGCAGATCTTCCGTCTTTGGGGTCTGCGGCGGCTCGGGCGGAAGGTTTGGCATTTCGATCTGGATGAGGCCATCGTCCGCCCGGGCAGACACTTTCTTGGTTACTTGGGGGTGCCCATTGAAGCCTAAGAGCGCGCCGGTGATCAATGAGGCTGAGATCACGCTACTTATGATGGTTTCTGCTCGCATGGTTTGATGAGCTGGATTCTATGAATCGTTGGCTTTTGAGCGTCTTTCAAGTTGCAGGCATGTAGCAGCCACTGTGCCATTATTGATGTTTCGCTAAGGCCCTGGTGTTGTATTACATAGCTGGCTTGCCGAGCCGTAGCTTTCCGAATCAGAAAGCGGAGGCTGGCCGAGCCGTCCTGTCAGCCATAGGCTTGGCGACGGCTGAAGCCCAAAGGGCGCGTAGGATGGCGCCCCCACGGGGAATCGAACCCCGGTTTGAAGATTGAGAATCTCCTGTCCTAACCTCTAGACGATGCGGACCGGCAGGTCTTGGCTCCCGCCCGCCCCCGACCCGGCGCGGTCATTTCGAGAACAGCCGCGCCAGCACCCGGGCGCGTTCAAAGCGATGCTCGGTGCCGGCCCGCAGCCTTCGCACGTTGCCGCGGTGCGTGAACAGGATGAACGCGGCGACCGCCACCGCCGCGACGATCCACACCGGCCGGTGCGGTGCCGGCGTGAACAGGACGGCCGCCGGGATCAGCGCCACCCCGGCCAGCATCGAACCGAGCCCGACGAAACCGGTGGTGGTCAGCACCAGCAGCAGCACCCCCAGCATCACCGCCAGCCCGGCGGGCCAGAGCACCAACAGCACCCCGAACACCGCCGCCACCCCCTTGCCGCCGCGAAAGCCGTAATACAGCGGCCAGACGTGGCCGGCCGCAGCGGCCGCGCCGGCCAGCAGGGCGACGCGCAGCGCATGCCCGCCGTCGGCGATCCCGCATCCGCCGATCCATGCCGCGAGCGCGGACTTGCCCACGTCGATCACGGCCACGCCGAGCGCAAACCACAGTCCCTGGGTGCGAAAGGCATTCGTGCCGCCCGCATTCCCACTGCCCTGCGTGCGAATATCAATCCCGCGCCGCCGGCCGAGCAGCAGGCTGCCGGAAACCGATCCGAGCAGATATCCCAGCACGATCCTGGCGGCGTCCAGTATCATGGCAGCGGTGGTTCGTAGTCCTGCACGCCAATCACCAGCGTGCCCGGACCGGCGTGCGTCCCGATCGCGACGCCGGTTTCCACCACCCAGCAGCGATCAATGCCGCGGACGCTGGCGAGCAGGACGGCCTGCACCCGCTCCGCGTCCCCGGCGCAATCACAATGCCCGACGATCAGCCGATAACGGCGCGCCGGATCCAGCCGGCGCGCGATCTTGCGGGCGAACCGCTCCGGCAGATGGTCGCGCCCCCACAACCCGCCCATCAGGCCGATGCGGCCGTCGGCCCGGCTCCGGAACATGAGCGAGAGGCGCAGCAGGCGAGTCAGCGGCAGCGCCAGCCGCGGCGCCCGCCCGCCGCGCACGCCATAACGGATGTCGCGGGCGACCGCATAGAACGCCGTGCGCGGGCGCATCCGGGCCAGACCCTCGAGGATGCGCGGCGCGTCGAGTCCCGCCTGCGCCGCCTCCGCCGCCCAGATGGCCATCAAGCCCTCGGCGGCGGCGGCATGGCCGCTGTCGAACACGCTGATCCGGTCCGCGTCGGTGCGCGCCGCGGCCCCCTCGGCCGATTGCACCGTGCCCGACAGAGCCCGCGCAATGGAAACGTGAATCACGCGCTCGTGGTGCGCCACCAGGAATTCGAACATGCGCCGGAAGTCCCCGGGGGGCGGCTGCGACGTGCGCGGCGACACCGGGCTGGTCCGCATCGCGTCGTAGAGCTCGCGCAGCGAGATCGAGACCCCGTCCACAAAATCGCGTCCGCCGATCGAGACCCGCACTGGCACGACATGGATGTTCAGCCGGTCCAGCGCCTCGGCGGGTATGTCGGCCCCGGAGTCGGTGACGATCGCCACCGGCTGCCGCGGCGCCGCCGGCGACGGCGCGAGCGTGTCGTCCGACTTTTCCCGCGACACCGTGCCGAACCGCGCCGCGGTGGCGAACAGTTGCGCCGGATCGGCGAGGTGCGCGTGCAGGCGCACTTCGCCCCGGGAACCGGCAATGACGAGGCGCGAGAGCGGCAGCGCCAGGAGGGCCGCCTTCAAGGCCCTGCGATCCACGACCCGGGCGCTGACCACGCATTGGGCGCAGTAACGATGGCCCGCGTCATCCGCGCTCCCGGGGAGGGCGTCGACCCCGGCCAGCGAGAACTCCTCGGGCAGTTCGTCGTTCAGCACGCCGCGTCCACGCTCGAGGTAGTCGGCGATACCCTCCAACAGGTCGACGAAGCCGAGCGCACCCGCGTCGACGACCCCGGCTGAACGCAACACCTTGAGCTGATCGGGTGTCCGGCGCAGCGCCTCCCGGGCCCGTTCCAGGGCGCGCCCGAAGCAGGCGCGAATGTCCCGCGCGCCGGCCCCGGCCTGGGCCTGCATTTCGTCGGCAAAGGCCTGGATGACGCTCAGGATCGTGCCCTCGAGGGGCTCGGCCATCGCCGCCCGGGCTCGCGCCGATCCGCGCGTGGCGGCCCGGGCCAGAACCTCGGACGTCAGCGGCCGGCCGGGTTCCGGCACTTCCGCCACCCCTTGGAAAAAGTGCGCCAGGATCGCGCCGGAATTGCCACGCGCGCTGTCGATCGCCTCCGCCGCCGCCCGCCGCAGGACTTCGCCGGCGCTGGCGAATCGCGATGCGCGCACCCCCTGCAGCACCGCGCCCAGCGTGAAGGCCAGGTTGGTGCCGGTGTCGCGATCCGCCACGGGAAAAACGTTGATGCGATTGATCTCCTCGCGCTGCGCGACGACCCGCTGGATTCCCGCGATGAGGGCCCGCCGCAATCCGTAAACGGAGAGATGCTGCGTGCTCATCGTTGCCGGCCCCCGCCGGCGGACCGGGCACCTCCATCAGCCTCAAGCGCGTTGGTTCTCAAGGGCGCCAAAGCTAGTCAAGTTTCGGCTTCCCCTGCAAGCCCGCCACACCCGACTGCTCATTCCCACACCCCGGCCTGCCATCCTAAAGATTCAAAACCCGACCCCATTGCTGTCCCCCTATTCATACGGGGTGAAGTCAAACGGCATCTCCACAGTCGTCTCGACGGGGCGGCCACTCTCCACCCTCGGCAGAAAGCGCCAGAGCCTGACGGCCGCGAGCGCTGCCTCGCCGAAGGCTGGATCGGTCGCGCTCTTGACGGCGGGCTCCAACACGCGGCCCCGGGGGTCGACCCGCAGCGAGACCAGCGCCTGCCCCTTGGTCTTCGCCTTGAGCAGCGCCGCCGGATAATCGGGATTGGGCCCGACGAAGACCTGCAGCGGCGCATCCTGAACGCCCGCAATGCGCTTGGCCACCATGCGGTCCAAGGCCGCCTCCCGCTCCCCGAACGGAATCCCCGAGTGCAGGACCTCCACCCCACCGACGAAAAGATGGAACTGGTAATGCCCCGGCCCGATCTTCGAGGTCATGGGCACGTCCAGTGAGACCGGCTTGGGATCGCGCGGCTCGAGCCGGCCAATCTCGTGCAGAAAAAGGACCTTCCCCGCGGATTCGGTGTCCAGGTCGAGCACGATGAAGACATCGTCGAGCCGGTAGGGAGTCTCGAACTTGGCTTTGAAATGGAACTCGTTGTTGATCGCCGATTCCTTGAAATGGAGGTAGGTTGTCCAGACCTCCACGTCCCGCACGGAAATGAACATCGGCAAAAACTCCTCCGTCTTTTTCAGGGCAAACCGGTCGCCGGAGGCGGGGATAAGTTTGCCATCCACCTTGATGTAGGGCTCGGTGCCCCGAGCGCTGCGCACGAGACACAGCTTTTGCCCCTCCTCAACGTAGAGCAGATTTTGGGCACGGAGTTGCGAGGCCAGCCCCATCACCAAGAGCAAGGCCATGGCCAGGATGCCGCCGGCAGTCATGAGCGCTTTTCTACAATACCTAGATTTGAGCGCCAATACCAATCAGACGTCTCGCCGAAGTAAGCTGCTCACGCCCCTTCCCACGCCCCGGCCTGCCAACTTAAAACCTGCCCCCCCATTGCTGTCCCCGCGGCGTCGTTATGAACGTTGGCAGTCCGGCGCTACCCTGGCGGAAACCACCCGCGATATCGCCCTCGTATGCCGGGTTTGATTTTGAGCGCCGCCAGGGATAAGACGACCCCATGGAAAAACCAGCTCCCAGAAATCACGGCGCACCTTTTCCAAGGATACTGCGCGGCCTGGCCTGCGCCGCCTCCTTTCTCGCCTGGCAGACGGCCCTGCCCGCCGACCCGCCTAGTTCCGCCCGGCAGGTTTTCTTCGACGATTTCTCCTACGCGAGCCGAGACGAGCTGGAAGCCCATGGTTGGATCGTTCGGACCAGGCCCGGCTGGCCGGGCATCGAAGGCGCCTCGTGGAAAAAGGAAGGTGTCTCCTTCGCCGCCGATCCCGCCCAGCCTGGGGGGCGAATCCTGCGGATGACCTCATCCACGGACGGGACGCCAGCCCATACGGTCCAGACGCAGATCTGCCAGCAGCGCAAATTCAAGGAGGGCACCTACGCGGCGCGCGTGCATTTCTCCTACGTCCCGGTTTCAGGGCCGGCCGGCGATGGAGTAGTCGAAAGCTGTTACACCTACTCCACCGTGGATATACCCAAGAACCCCAATTACAGTGAATGCGATTTTGAATACCTGCCCGAGGGAGGCTGGGGCCAGAAGGGGCCGGCGCTCTTTGTCACCACCTGGAGAACGGCCGACCCGTTGCCGGACGGGACGCAGGACAATACCCACAACATCATTCCCGGCCAGGAAGGCGGCTGGCACATCCTCGTGCTTCAAGTAGCCGGCGGCCATGTGCGGTATTTTCTCGACGGAAGACTTATCGCCGACCACGGCGGCCCGTATTATCCCCGGGAGATCATGTCCTTTAACTTCAACCTCTGGTTCACTCCGGAAGGAGTGGGACCTTCGCGGCAATCCCGCAGCTATGAGGAGGACATCGATTGGGTCTATTTTGAGAAGGATGCGGTGCTGAGCCCCGCGGAGGCCGAGCAGAAGGTGCAAGCACTCCGCCAGGCTGGAATTCCCAGACAGGACACGGTGGAAGCGACGGGACTGCCTTGTCCCTGCAACAACTGAGCCCTTGGAGCCCTTCGAGGGTCCTCACGCCCCTTCCCCCGCTCCCCAGAGCGGGGAACCCTCCCGCTCGCCGTTAACAGGGATGACCAGCTCCGTGCCCTATGCCCCCATCCCGGCTCGCTCCGCCGAATCAAACCTGAAGTTTTTTTACCAGTTCGACCCGTTCTTCTACCTAGGCAAACTATCTCTGAAACTCAGCACGCATCAAGAGATGCGTCAGCCACGCCTTCTTACTCCTACCGGGTGGCCTCCTCTTCTTTCGACATAATCCTTGGCGAGCGCCGTTCGGGGGAACGCGGCCTTTTTATCGCGCCAGCGCTTCTCACTATTCGTGTCTCTTAGCGCTTCAAGAAGCGATGAATTCAAATCGTATGGGCGAGCGTCATAACCGCAATCTTTGTAGGCTTTCGCGAGCGCTTCACGTGCAACCATTAGAACTACGCGAATCTCAGTAACCTGGCTATCTGGCGAATCCAAATCCTCGGGCTGCTCAAACGATTCTTTGCACGTCTGCACCGTCTGCGCATGAAACATCCGGCATAGAGACGGGCGCGCTGAATAAGCCAAGCAGCGCTCATCCTTCAACAAAGGGCATGGAAGATTTGCACCCATATGCTGATCGCAACTCAGAGGAGAAATCTTCACGCGGTTCGCCTCGGCCCTCATCAGTACCACACTCTTCTCATCTTCCGTACAATTATTAAGAACGTAATCAGCCAACAGAAACGCCTCCGCAGGCAAAACATCTACTTTCAGATAGCAGCAATAGCAGCAACCAGCACAGCACGCGATCGACGCGCGAAGGCGAATCATGCGCTGGGCGAAAATGTCGTCTAGTTCAACAAGCGCATGTGCTGTCACAGCCTTTAGCTCTTCTGCGCTTTTCGCTGCGCTTATCACTGATTTTACCGCCGCGTAAGAACGTTCGAAAAACTGCTGCATGCTTTTCTTTGGCCACCCACGATCTTCCCTCACGCCCCCTGATACCCCAAGAGCAGGGAACCCTCACGCTCGCCGCTGGGCCGGGCTCTAGCTCAACTTTCTTTGTCGCCCCGTACCCGGCTCGCTCCGCCTTAGTGCCCAACGTATGATATCCTATTGAACTTATTTCGCAGACGCCTCCAATCATTAGCCGTCGAATTAACGCCCCAATATTCTCTTCACGAGATCCAAGAGACTAGAATCATCTCTACTCGCAGTATGTTCACTATATTCGTATAACCCCACTAGGAATGGATCATAAAGGGTCAGGTTGAAACAATTGCGATCAGGCGACGGATGTCCGGATTTTGCTCGAAGCCTGCTTTCCGCAGACGCGCGACGTAGACACTCACGGCCTCAGGCCGGCCCATGTGCAGTTGTTCCGCCAGCCACCGATTGCTGGCCGGGGTCTTTTGTTTCATCCACGCGGCCAGGGCCGCCTTCCACGGTGCCGATTTCCGCTCCTGGCCGGCGGCGGCGGCGGTTCGTTTGATAGCCCGCAGTCCTTGCTCCAAGCGGCGGGCCCACTGCTGCGCGCGAATCTCCTGCGCCCCGGCGCTCTCCCACGCCCGGCTCGCGGCCAGCAGCGCATGATCTTGGATCAGGGCCGCCTTGAAGTCCTGCGTGCCCAAGGCCCACCCCCGGCTCAACGAAACATAGGCCTTCGACTTGCCGGCGGGGCCCTCCGCCGCCTGCCAGGCCAGGTACTGGGCATACTGCGCCCAGCCCCGTCGCTCGTCGGCCAGTTGCCCGGCTTCCGCCAACGCCACGGTCACATCCAGGAACTCCGGCCGATCGGCTTTCCGCCAGAGATACCAGTAGCTCGAGTAGCGGTAGTCCCGCAGCCGCTCCACCGGGACGATGCCGGCCCGCACGGGGTTCAGATGGATGTAGTGGCAGACCTGGCCCAAGGCCCCGCCTTCCTCGACCAGCAGCGCCTTATAGCGGCCCTGGAAGAGATGCCCCCGCTCGCCCCGCAACTTGTTGAAGCGATTGGCGAAGGTGGCCTGAAGCCACTGCATCCCGGCCACCAGGTTGCCCTCCGGCGTCTCCAGCGCCAGGTGGTAATGGTTGCGCATGAGCACGAAGGCGTGCAGCACCCAGTGGAATTTCTCACCCGCCGCAAACAAACAGCGCTCGAACGACTGCTGCGCCCCCGGTGTGCGGAAAATATCCGCGCGATAGTTCCCGCGATTGATCACGTGGTAGATCGCCCCGGGAAACTCCAGTCGCAGCTTGCGCGCCATGCCCCGAGTCAGGCCACCCTTGCTCTCTGCGTCAATCACAATTGTTTAAACCTGACCCTTTATGCCCGGACCCTGCCCCGCCGTCTTAGTCACCCCATCCCAGCTCGCTCCGCCAACTTCGAAAAGCACCCAACCTCAACTGGCATTCGGGCTCGCAATCCGACTGAGCAGAGACAAACTAAGTCTATGCCTTTCCGGCTAGAGACTTCCAAATGTAGAGGCATAGAAAACTACCAAGACACCGACATACCAGTCGGTCCCCGCAGATGGTCTCGCAGATGCCTACCCGGGAACCATCCAGAAGCCAAGCGACGCACCAAAGAGAGCCCATTATACAATTGCCACGGGCTGACTTTCGCCTCGAGGCGCACAAAAATCGTCGATGCCAAAAGCCTCGCCGACATTTTGTCCGATGATAACTATCAACAGATCGACCTAAAGGACGTAGAGCCTGGTGACATTGTCATCTACGTAGGCGATGACGGTGACTGCAACCACTCCGGAATTGTCCTCAGTTGGGACAAGAGAGCGGGCGAGGCATTTCCTACCATATTAAGCAAATGGGGTTATGCCCCCGAGTTCATTCACGCGTTGACCGACGTCCCTAATGAGTACGGACCAAATCACCGCTTTTTCCGTTGTTGCTTATGATCACTCTCACCCGAACAGAGAGAATGGCAATCGTTCAGAGTTACCTGATCGCCAATACTCCAAAGTCTTTGTTCGACTCGCTTCGTAGGTTATCAGCCGTTCAGCGGCTGCGCAGCTCTTGTACCCTTGCCTATCTCGTGGCTGCCTTTGACCGCACGACCGCAAAGGCTCGGAGAAGCGAGTTTGTTATAGCCCTCGCATACGCCTATCTTCTGGCGATACTCAACCACCCCGAAAACACATCCATCCGCTGTCCTGCCGATTCGTCTCGACTACTATGGGGCGAGCAATTTGAGGAATATGCCCGATTCGCATTCAAAGGTTTCCAAGCGATCACTATTGAGTCGCTAGGCAGCCCTTCGCTAATCTCCTCAAGCGCACGGCCAGCAAGGTCGACCACCCTACTCGACTCGGCGGGCCGTCCTATCGCTATTTCCAATCATGCTTAAAAACACGTTTTCAGTCCTAGCCGAGTTCACGATACGGGATGCGCAAGGCGACTCCTTTTCCGCAATCAATATTTTGGAGACTGTCGGAGCTGTGGGCTTTCCTGCCTTTATGCCCAGGGCGTCCTTTCTAACCATTTGGCAGCATGACGACGCAGACCCTGGCACTTATGAGTGCGTCGCATCAGTGAGTTTGTCCGGCAAAGACCTAGTGACAAAAGCGGTCCAATTAGACTTCCAAGGCAAGAAGCGAACCCGATTCAACATTAACTATCAGGGCTTACTTCTGCCTGGAGCCGGCGAGCTCACTTTTGCTCTCAAAGTGAAAGATGGCCCAACCGCTTCGGTCACAATACCAGTCGAATCCCAACAGAAGACCGGCTAAGGCCAACAGGCCAGTCTGCCCCACCGGAAACGCCGATACCTAGAATTCCGCTTGCCACTGGTCGCGTTCCATCGTCACGGCCGCCATCGATTCTTGCAAAGCACGGTCGAGGTCCATCCCCCTTTCGAGGCAACAAAGGGCTTCTCCTACGATCCGCCAAAAATCCCGCTCCGTCACCTCATCAGGGTCGAGCAACTTTGCCAGCTTCCTTCGCCAGCTCCGACCCAGCGCCGCGCGCAATTCACCGACTCCAGACAAGCCTAGATCGTGAATTAGTCCGCCCAAACGCCATTCCGCTGGTCCGCCCGTCTCGACGTGCAGACGATGCCGCCCAAGGCCTTCGCGTGCATTGTCGGCAAAACTAACCAAGCGCGCCCACTTGTCTTCTGGGAACCGAGCCCGAAGGTGCCGGGCGATGTATCTCGCCACATATCGCGCTCCGTCCAACGGCGGAGGGCTGCTGCCCCGGGGCGAGACGGAACGCCGCAGCCGTTCCGGCGGGTGGCCGAAGACCTACCTACGGCTTTGTCACGCGGGCGAGGAGCGCCGCGCGCAGGTCTTGGTTCGTCCAATAACTCTGGCACACCTTTGAATAAGCAGGAACCGCCGTTGACACGAACAGCTTGCCGAAAAAATTCTTGAAGCTCGGCCGCACGTCTTGCTCGAATTTCTTCATGCGGGGATCCATCTGTTCAAGCTGACGGCGTCCGACGAGGTCCTGCAGGTCGACGTACAGGTCGCCATAGAGGTTTAAGGTCGCGCGCGGGTTGTAGATGAACGGGCTAACGGCATTGAATGCCCGCTGCAGCCACGGGTGCACACCCCCGGAGCCAAATTCGGCCCAGAGTTCGCCAAGCCGCTTGCCCCCAACCGCACCCAACTGGAACGCATACTCCGTAGACAGGAGATGGCGGGCGCCGGCCTCGGGGTCGCCGCCCTGCAGCGCAGCCGCGAGCCTGGCCCGGGCGGCCGGGGAAACGGCCGAGTTGTCCAGGATGAAGGAAGCCGTCTTAAGGCTCATGCGCTCAATCACGACGCCGATCATCGCGCGCACCAAGGTGCGCGAGTACGGCTGCAGCTTGCGGCCGACTTGGAGGATCGGCAGGAGGGTGTCGATGGCGTCATCGCCGCGGCCGTCCAGCGCCTGCAGGCTGGCGATGGCGACTCCATGCTGTGACATGGTGCGGAAGACTTGGAACGCGATGAGCTCGGCGTCCTCGCGCGCCGGCGTCAGGTCGCCGATGCGGTCAAACGCGTTGAGTTCGGCCCACCAGGCGCGCACGGGGGCGAGTTCCGCCCAGTGCGCCTCGATCTCGGCCCGGCGCGCCGTGATGGTCTCGCGCCACGGGCCGGACGCATCGGGGTTTCCCCAAGAGGAGGGATAAGGGGGTTTGAATTCGGGCGCCTTGAATTTCTGCGCCAGCGGGTGCGCCTTCCCATAGCGCATCAGCACGTTGAAGCTCTCCTCGGCGCCGGGAAACACCGGCGAGATTTCCTCCATCGTGAGTGGGTGTCGGATCGCCGCCTCATCGTGCGCCAGGTACGCGAGCACGACCCCAAGCGCGACATAGCCGAGGACAATGCGCCACCACGAACGCACTTGCAGCCGCCAGGAGGCCAGAAAGACCCCAAGGGCAACGAGGAACAACGCGAGACCCAGGCCAAAGCAGAGGATCCAGCTTGGGACCGAAGGGTGAATCCCATACATCAAAGCTTGGAGTTGATCGTATACGGGGGTGGGCCACGCGGTCAGACCCAGCAAGAGCAGGAGCAGGGTGACGAGGACAGCCTGCAACCCGAGCGCCGCGAAGCGCAGGCCGCGCTGGGCGAGGGGTTCGATGGAGGTGGGATTGGGAGCATTCATGTTGAGTCAGGTTTTTGTTGGGGGTGTTTCTGCGGGCTCTAGGCGCCCTTGGCCCAAACCACCTGGCCAAAAAAGGCCAATTAGGGAGAGGAGGTGAGAGGGACGCCCAAACTGCTCCACCCGGAGAGTGTTCGTCGGAGACGTTGGGAGATATGACCAAAAGTTGTGGACGGCTGGGCTGAGAAGGAAGCTGGGGAAGCGGGTTCAAGCAGCCTTCTCGGCGACGCCATCAATGAAACGGCCGCCGTCGATCAGTTTATGGATTTGTTCACGG
>Ga0208688_1000238_pt1 | contig 38605 bp, 62 predicted proteins | sample June2015DPH_6_15_FD_184696 | JGI IMG/M metagenome (GOLD analysis project Ga0208688, IMG submission 184696) | Peatland microbial communities from SPRUCE experiment site at the Marcell Experimental Forest, Minnesota, USA - June2015DPH_6_150... | ecosystem: Environmental > Terrestrial > Soil >... | reverse complement strand
GCCGATCTTAACTCCTCAAGGACCACAGGGTCTCGTATTTGTTCCTCAAACGAATGCGAGCGGCAAGACGACGTTTGTGCTTCAAAAGCCAACCATGCAGAATGATGCGGCCTTGTTCACCCCATTACCGGGCATGGGGAATTGGGATGGGGGCAGCTTTTTGCAGGGCTTGATTTCGGCGGTGGGAGTGGCGGCGGCGGGAGTGTACTTGTACAAGTATGCGCGTGAAAAAGGCTACGTCTGATGCACTTCCAACGAACGGCGAACAATGTTAGCAACAGCGGAACTCTCAAAAGTTGCCTAGAACAGCCTACGAATCCCCAACGTCGCGCAACTCCAGGGCGCGACGAAACGACGGAAAGGTGCGCAGCGTGAGTCAGCAGGACGTATACAGTAGCGGCTTCACTCCCACTCAAACAGTGGAACTGCAATCGATGTTCCAAAAGTGCGGGTTTCAGGGAGCGGAATGGATCGATATCCCCCAGTATTTGATGTACACGACACAGTTGACGACCAGTCAATTACTGGTTGGGGAAAAACAGTCAGTAGGAAGCTCAGACGGCGCAGATTTCTACTTGCGCAGGATTCAAGGCATCAACATGGGGACCGTCTCGGCTCCCCAGGTGTGGACTCGGATCAAGATGCCGAACGGCCATTATCTGCAATCTGGCAATTCCGCCAACTCGGCTTTTTCGGGGTTAACCGGTAGTCAGGCCGGAACCCTTACGCCTGGACCGTTAGGGCTCATCAAACCCGAAGTCCACTGTCCGGCAGGATCTAACTTTACGATTGATCTGCTGAACGTCACCAATACGTTCAACTCGCCCGGTTCCAGCATCACAGTGTCGCTGATTTTTGAAGGAGTTTATAGATTTCGACTGGAGAAAGCATGTTAACCGGGGATTCCGTCCTTTTGCGCGGCCCTGGAGTTGCCGCGCGGAGGAATAATGTCGAGAATTCTAAAGCCACGCTTCGTCCATCCGGCGTGCTTCCATCCAGCACGAATAAAGCAGCGGCCGCGATCGCGCTTCCGACCATCCTGACCACGAACCCACTCGCCCCACGCTGGCGGATGGATTCATCGAATCCAGAGGAAACGCCAGATGGCTACCGGGATCAGTTTTTCCAGTATTCGATGAATTTCACCATCGCGGCCAACATCTTCGCGCAGGGGCTTTTCATTATTTTGGACCGAGATGCAGACTTCATTTTGAGGCAGATCGAAGCGCAAGCCTACATTCCTGGCATACCAAACGGAGCCAACGGCGCCTACCGGATACGCGACAGCTTCGGGAACCCTCTGAGTGACGACCTGGTCTTACAGGAAGTGCAAGGGCCAATGTTCCCCGATTTGTGGTTACCAGGTGGATCGCGGGTGTTTCTTGATTACGACAACACGCAACAGGCATTTTCTCAACAGATCGCCGTCATTCTGCGGGGTTGCAAGCGCTACAAGGTCAGGTAAATGAACAGCCACGCTCAACCCTATCCTTACACCCCGAATTACGCGATGTACTCGCGCGCCCCAGAGGGCTGGCACGATGAGCCCTTCGAATACGTCTTCAACTTTCAGCAGGACTTTCCGGGTGGGACTGCTCCCGCTTCGCAGGCGACGTTTTTGAACCAGCCTATGCAATTTGACCCGGACGCTGATTTCTATATGCGCGGCATGGCGATTCTTGCCGATTACATCGTGGGGCTCGAAGGTGGAGGGCCGATCAACTTCACACTCCGTCTCAAGAATCCGTTTGGCCGCGCCCTAGACAGTTTGGCGATCCCATTGAACGCTTACGCCGCGACGCCTAACTTCGACAACAGCCCTGTGTTGCAGGGGCCCTGGCAGGCGACACCGTGGTTTCCTGAAATGTATTGTCCGGCCAACTCAGCTCTGTGGGGAGATTTCACGGCGATCACTACGGGAACGTACTACTCCTTGCACATTTATTTTCAGGGGGTAAAGCGCTTTCAGAACGAACAGTGCAGACCTGGAGACAACTCCTGATGCAGCAGTTTATCGAACGACATCAGGACTACGTGTTGACGGGCATCACCGTCCCACCGAACGGCAATGTCAAGTATAACGTCGCTATGAACAGCGACGCGCCATTTGCTTTGCGCTGCATGTTGTCCTCCGGTTTCCCCGACACGAATTTAGGGAGGGCAACGTTCGGGTTTGCGATTACTGGCCCAGATGACCAAAGGTATTTCGGCGGCAACGGTGAACCGCTGAATGGTCTAGATTCCCTTCTGAATCCAGCGTCCCAACCATTTATTTTCTATCCGCAGATGACCTGGCCGAGCAGTACGACCTTGCAAATCTCCATCACCGATATCAGCGGAGCCGGCATCAGCAACGCCGTTCTAGTGTTCCGGGGTACCAAACTGTACCAGTTGGGGACTGTCTTTGGACCTGCGTATCCACCCCAGTTCAGCGCCTTGAATTTCCGTTATGCTTACTCATTCACCCTCCCTCTAGGCACTACCGGAAGCCCAAGTGTCATAGCCGACCAGCCACTTGATATCCACTCCGATGCCGATTTTGTGGTCCGGTTGTGTTCGGGCATGATAACCGCCGGGGACGGCTTCACGCCGACCGGATGGGATTGTAAACTGAGAGACCAATACGGCAAAGTGTTTTCGAGTGACTGGGTTCCGTTGCAGTTGCTTTTTCCCCAAGGTCTCCAATTGCCGTCTAGCTACAGCGGTAACGGGCTTACACAGCCGGATGTGACGATCTATCCAGAGATCTATCTGCCCAAAAGCACGCAGCTCTTGCTCGACTTGAGACGAACCAGCGGAACGCAGAATACGACCATCGTTCTCGTTTTGCATGGCGCGAAAATCTTTGAGGCAAACTGATTATGGCTGATGTTTTGGCGCTTTCCTCGACGGTCGAACAAGGTCAGAGACCTGACGGCGTGCGCGCGCTGGATCGTATGCTCTGCCGTAGATGTGGAGCAAACCCGGCGCGAGATTCGAAAGTCGCATTGGTCCGCGTCAACGAAAAGGGAGTGCCCGGTATTTGGGAATGCGCGCCCTACTGCATCCCTGACAGGTTATCGCTTCAGAAGCGCGAACGCGGAAGGGTCGCAACCCGTCGAGACACCCGAGAGGAGCGCCAACGCATAACAAAATGGAAGACGAGATGACGGTGGACGAACTGATTGACGTCTTGGAAGAGCTGGACGACGACGAGCTGTTGACGCTCAGAGCCGCGATCGACGAGGAAATAGCCGAGAGGGACGAACCGATCGACTTTGACGACGAGGACGCCTTCGAATGAACCTGAACCCCCAGCAACTACGGGCTATCTATCGGGACTGGTGGCCGCAATACAATCCCAATTCTGTAGCGTTGCTTGAAGGGATCAACCGATCTCATTGCTATGTTCCCAGGTTTTTCGTCGCGCCTTCAGGTGGGAACCTTTCGCAAAACGTTCAGGCTCCTCAGTCCTATGTCAATTTCGTCCTCGAAATTCCGCCCGGGTCTTTCGTCTACGGTTTCTACCATGGGTCGATTCAGAACTTCACCATGCAGGTCACGGATTTGGGGCTCGGGTACAAGTGGTTCAACACGCCGATTCCCGATTCCGTGTTTCTCAGCGACCCCGGCGGACCCTACCTGCTTCCGGCTCCCTACCCCGTCATGTCGCCTGGCACGCTGTTCTTTGAGTTCTACTCGACTGTGGCCCTGGGGGGATCGTCTACCAACTTGGCCATGACGGTCGGGGTGGCTGTGCCTGTGGAGGCTGTTTACCATGGCTAGCTTTGGGCGATTGTGCGTTTCGTCGCGCCCTGGAGTTGCGCGACGTGGGGGATTTTTGACCTGGTTGCAACGAGCGCTGCTGGCGATCGCCAGTATCGTCTTATTTGCAGGTGTGGGGCTTGACGTCAACGCGTTTTTGAGCGATGCTGCAGGAATGACCTACACGGGAGGGAAGAACGGATCAGGGACCTACCAACGTATCATCAACCTGATGCCACCGCACCGGGTTTACATCGAGCCTTTCTTGGGCGGCGGGGCTATCTTCCGGCTGAAGCGGCCCGCTGAAGTAAACATCGGCCTAGATTTGAACCCCGACGTAATCGCCGGTTTTGCAGGCAGAAACGCCGGATGTGACGCTGTCGGCCGATACCGGCAGAAACAGTGGCACTCGATTACCGTCGAATCGAACGCTAGAGGCCTGCAGCAAGGAAATGGCGGGTGTGCGGCGAACCGCATCGAATTGGCCGATGCAAGTACCTTCTTGAAGTCCTACCCGTGGCATGGCGACGAACTGGTCTACTGCGACCCGCCCTACCTGCTTTCCACGCGGAAGACCCTCCGGGACGCTTATCCCTGCGAAATGCGCGACGTCGACCATCGCGAGTTCCTGCGATGCATCCGGACAGTGGGCCGGAAGGCCATGGTCATCATTTCGGGCTACATGTCACCGATGTATGCTGGGGTGCTGCAGGACTGGAATTTGGTCCAATTTCAAGCCGTGACGCGTGGCGGCACCCTGGCGACGGAATCGCTGTGGTTTAACTTTCCGGAGCCGACCGTCCTGCACGACTACAGCTACCTAGGAAAGGATTACCGGGAGCGGGAGCGGATCAAGCGCAAGAAGCTCGCTTGGGTAAATCGTCTGGCCAAGATGCCCCGCCTGGAACGGCAGGCACTCTTGGCGGCGTTCAATGAAGTCGGCTCTCGAGGAGACACCGTGGATCCGGGTGTTGTCGGATCCAACAACGCCCCAATCGCCAATGCGCGATCGCTCACGGCTGGAGCAAACGATGGGGGCCGCACCGCTGGACCAAACGATGGGGCACGGGTATGAAAATAGGCGACGAAGTCGAAGTCCTCTACTCCGGCGAATGGATCGCAGGCAAGATACAGGGCCAGCAGAACGCCGAATCCAACCTAAAGAACGCCCCGGCCAGGCTCTTCACGGTCCTAACCGAAAAGGGAATGGTCATGGGGGTCGCGGTCGAACACGGGAACGTTCGAGCTCTCCAGCGCCCTGCAACTCCAGGGCAGGGCGAAACGGCGGAAAGGTCATAGGTATGGATCTAAAAGCAGGCGATCAAACAGCTCTCATCCGTCTCAGGTCCGGCAGACAACAAACCGGCCCATCGGAAAAAGGGCCCATGCGCCCCGACGCGAGGGATCTCTACAACAACGCCGGCAACTCCCTCGCCAATCCCTACAACGGAACTTACCCTTGGGTTACCCCTCCCCAGGCGGCAACGCAGATTTCCCGGCGCGGAACAATTGCGGCGCCAGCTTACGGGGTCCAAGCCCTGATCACGTCTTTCCAGGTGCCTCAGGCCATGGAAGCCGTTATTACACATATAATCTGCAAATTTGACGGCTCTGGGTTCGTACAAGCCTCTGGGGCCGTAATCTGGACCATTGATATCAACCGGCCCCTGGGAGCGGCCTCACAGGGCTATAATCCGCCGGATTTTGGGTCGATCATCACTCAGTTGGGGGATTTCCTGACTTTTCCGTTCCCTGTGCCGGGTGGAATCCGGCTATCTGAACGCGACACTATCCGGTTCAAGGTGACCACGGCTAATCCGGTTGGGATCGGGGCTCCCAACTACATTACGGCTATGGCCCTTGGATGGTACTACCCGGTAAAACTGGCATTTCCGATTCAGAATTTTGGGGGCTGATCTTTATGTTGGTGCTCTTTTTAGGTTTGTGTCGCTGGCTGCGCCTCTCCCGCGTTCGGGCGCTGAATGATCCAATCGCCCTTCACCGGCCTCCAGGTGATTCCCGCGCCGTCGAGGATACCATCGGAAACGATCACTTCCGTTTTGTTGTAAATGAAACCGACGTGTTCCCATTTTCCGGCGATTTTCGCGAAGACCTGGTTAACAACGGTCATTCCTCCCACTGTTACTCAGATCGAGCACGCCGTCAAGGTCCAGTACGAACCAGCCTCGTGAAAAGCGCCAAAAACATAAGCATTGGCCTACTCTTAGCATCAACTCTAGCCGCCCAAGTAATCTACCAGGCTACAGCCCCAACGTCTCAGACCTTCAATAACATCAACCCCAGGGACAACGCCTTCACGGTCATGTACAACTACTCAGGTTCAGGTACTTTTTCAATCGAGCTGGACTGCGCTGCGGATGCGACGGTGGCGGGAGGGACGCCGACTCCGGGAAGCTTCTCGGCGTGCACGCCGACGACGGGAACCAACCCGAGCACTACCCCCAATTTCGGGTACATCACCTTCATCGGTTATAAGCCTTGGATCAAGCTGAATCTCAAGGCTATTTCATCAGGCAATATGACGGCTCTGACAACCGGTTTTGCGCCGGCTGATCCCGAAGGCGGCGGATCGGGAGGATGCGCCGGAACGTCTACGACTCCCTGCATTGTGGCGGGTCCTAATACACCAGGAACCGCATCGACCAAAAACCCGGTTCAGGTCGCAGGGAACGACGGAACGAACGTCCGCGCGATCGCGACAGACACATCTGGCCGGTCTAACGTTGTGGGTACCGCGGCGATCGGCTCCCCTGAATCCGGTAACCCCGTACCGATAGCGAATGTGGACGGCTCCAATAACATCATCGTCCCCACGTACTGCAATCTAAGTGCACCGGTTTCGCTGACAACTTCCGGTCTCACTCAGCTCGTGGCCTTATCTATAGGCCTGACGGTACGAATCTGCAATATCTCGGTTTCGTTTGCCAGCGCCGTCGATTTTCAGCTCGAGTATGGAACGGGTTCAGCCTGTGGAACCGGGACAACCGCCATCACTGGGGTTTATAAATCGATTCTGACTATTGCTCTGGACTTCAATTCAGGGACGTTGAATGGAATCGCATCGAATGCGCTGTGCGCGAACCTGGGGGCGTCGGTCGTCGGAGGTGGGGTAGTTAATTATGGCCTCTTTTAAGGGAATTGCTAGCGCATGAAAATAGCATTCCGCATCATCACCGGAATACTGTTGGCCTTCGCCATACTCTGTGGTTCAGGCATAGCACCATCGGCCTACAACCTGATCCAGGCAAACGGCTCTTCGGCGGCTATTGGATCAACGCTGAATTTTGCGAACGCAACCGGGGTCACGTGGTCCTGTTCGACTAGCGGCGTCGTCACCACCTGCCAGGCCAGTGCATCAGGCAGCGGAACAGCTCTGTCAAACTACGCCCAGTCGTTCTCGTCGGTGACTTCGGTGATCCTGACTGACAACGCGGGAACCACGTCAAAAATCGCCGCTTGCTACGACAATGCTTCCCCGCCCAATCTGATCATCCCGTCCAACATCGCCGTCACGGATTCCAACAATACGACGGTAACCTTCTCCTCTTCTCAATCCGGCACCTGCGTTGTTAACTCATCGGGGGTTTCAACCGGCGGCGGAATCGTTCTCGCTACGCGAACGGCTACGACGACGACCGCGTTCACATCCGCCGATTATCTTGTGATCGGCGATACAACCGCCGGAAACTTCACGGCCAGCTTGGAAGCATCCCCGACTTCGGGCCAGATCCATGTCATCAAAAAGAAAGTGGCAGCCAACATCCTGACCCTTTCAGGCAACGGCAATAACATTGACGGCGCGGCAACCTTCCCCATCACAACTCAATACGAAAGTGTCACCGTGCAGTTTGACGGTACCCAATGGTGGATCGAATGAAACATTTGTGGCTTGCTCTGTGGTTTTCGGCTTCAATATCGGCTTCTTACATCCCTTCACCAGCTCCGGGAGGAACGGCCGGCGGGAAGTTGTCAGGGACCTATCCGAATCCAGGTCTGATTGCTGCGGTGTGCGATCTGACCGGCTTTAGCGGAACTGATTTTCTTTCGATCTCAACTGGGCCGGTTTGCATCGATTCAGGAATAGCTGTACCTGGTGCTTGGACCGATTACTCCGGCACCATAACGACCACTCATCTGAGTGGCGTAACGATAACCACGGCGCGATGGCAAAAGGTCGGAAAGACGGTGTATTTGAGAGTCGTCATCACAGCCACTTCGGACGGCACGAACCCTACCTTTTCGCTTCCTGCGGCGGCGAAAGACACGAACAGTCAACTCGTGTGTTCCTTTGCTACCCTCAGTGTAGTTCTGTCTCCTGCATCCTGCTATTTTTCGACGGCCAGCGTGATGACAGTGTTCCCGATGGGCTCGGTGACGTTTGTTAATGCGATGACTTACACTATTTTCTTAACCAGTATTTACGAGGGGGCTTGATATGAAGCTTTGGAAGACATTCTCCGTCTTAGCGGCCGTTGTACTGCTTATGTTTTTCTGGAAACCGGCCTTGGGAATCGTCGTGAACGCACTCTACGACTTTGTACAGATCGGCACTCCGTCGAATCCTCCATCCGGCCAATCACGGGTATACGTCAATTCGGGGACTCACCAACTCGCGTGCTTGAATTCGGATGGGTCGAGTTGCGCGCCCACTGGTGGAGGCGGCGGGGCCTTCACTCAGATAGCCCGAACAGTACTGGGTTCCCCGTCGGCAACCGTGACGTTTTCATCACTCGGCTCTTTCAATCATCTCCAACTGGTGATCAACGCAGCTTGCAGCGGCGCGGTCACGGGCGATTTTGTCGATCTTCAGGCCAACGGCGATGCAGGGTCAAATTACCAATGGCAATATGCCGGAGCCCTTGGAGGATCAAGTAATACTTTTCACGGCTCGGGTACCGCCACCGGTCACATTGGGAATGTCTCTTGCGCGAGCGCTCCGGCAAATGCTCAAGGTATCGTTAATTTCACTCTTGAGGACTACGCTACAACGACTTTTTCAAAACAGGGAACCGGAACAAGCGGGTACGTGGCCGACACTGTTTACACCGGCAATCTGTTCAATGCTACCTTCTACTGGATTTGGACTTCCACTTCCGCAATCACGTCCATTGTTCTCAGCCTGACCGGTGGCAGCAATTTTATAACAGGGTCTACATTTACACTTTACGGACTGAATTGATGTGTCCTACCTTCCCCGAAACTATGGTTATGCGATTAGACGGAGTTCTTTCGTCTTGCGCCGTCCTGGAGTCACGGCGCAAGGAATGGGTGATTTTTCGAGCGTCGCATCTGTGATCCAAACGATAGAGGGCTGGTTCCCTGGCTCTCTTTCCCAGACGAACAACAACCCCGGTAATCTCCGGCCTGCCGGCCAACCAGGCTGTACTCCCGTGGGTGGCTTCTGTTCCTTCACTACCCTCGCGGCGGGCCAACAGGCGCTCAACGACCAAATAGCGCTCGACGCCTCACGCGGCGAGACTATCGCACAGTTCGCGGCTAAGTACGCCCCGGCCCAGGATTCCAACGATCCCGCTTCCTACGCGGCCTCAATCGCGGCCGCTACGGGGCTTTCGGTCAATGATCCTTTGTCACTCGCCGATTCGAGCGTTGTGACATCCGTTCCTATTTCCGGGATTGATCTCTCAAGCCTGTTTCCTGACGTTCCTCCTAGCCCTTCAGATGGGTCGGGTGACTCTACTTTGCTCTATGTGGGATTAGGTCTTGCGGCGGGCGCTGTGGCTCTTATGGTACTCCGCTAAGTGGCTTCTTGCGTCTTGTCGCGCCCTGGAGTTGCGCGACGTTGGGGATCAGAACAACGGCTCTCCAGCGTCCAGACAAGTATCGGCATCTCCCCCGATGAAAACGCGGTCTTCCACACCCGCACTTTGACCCTTTAGGCGTCATGCGATGCAGCCATCTTCGCGCTGTTACCGCGCTAACCTTGGCGCGGCGCGCGCATTCGAGCAACCCTAATCCCGACGTGGCTGTTTCGCGAAGGGTATCAACCTGCTGATCGCTGATCAGAGGATTTCGGCCATAGAGGGTGGAGAGACTGTACGAACGATGACAGGCGTTGCAGTGGCGTCTACGAATCCCGCTCGGAAGCCGCCCCATCCACTTTGTTCGGTCGCTTCCGCAATGTGGGCATTTCCGGGGCACTTCTTATCCCAGGATCGAATTCAATGAACCATCATGGCAGCCGGAAGGTTCGACGTGGCGGGAGCGTATAGCAGCCAGCAGATGCGGTTACAGGTTCCGAGAATGACCACCGGGCCTAACCCGGCATCGATTGTTGCGTTGGGCTGAGTCGGAACATCGGGAATCATTGTGAACGATGCGCCTGGCGTGTAGTTCAACAACGGCGGCATCAGGCTTGCGGTGTATTTCAGACCGGGATTGGTTGTGCTTGTGGCTATCAGGGTATGGTCTACTCCTGCCTGGTATGTTTCACGAGTGAGGTAGATGGCTGAGTCGGACCATTGGGCTTGCTGAGGCAGTTGATGGAATGAGAGAGCTGTGATTGCGAGGATGAGTCGTTTGATCATATTGCGCTTTTCGTTTTGCGCCGCCCTGGAATTGCGGCGCGTTGGGGATTGGGTATTCTCGGATAACGCGCTGCACTCGCGCTGGCGTCAGCTTGGCTTGGCTGGCGATTTGACCAATCGGCAAGTATTCCACGTCGCTCATCGCGTTCAGCACGGCCAGGGCGTCCATGCGGTCCTGTTCGCGGATCATGGCCGTCGTATCCGAAAGCCTTCGGCGCTATCCCAGTGCGTATCGACGCAATCATAGGCATGCTGCTTCGTCAGACCAGTTACTTTCATGGCACAGGCTAGGAGCGCGGCTGTTACGTTGAAAACCACAACCGGCGCAACGCCATCGAACAACGCTGAACATTTCTCGCCTAAATCGTTGATCTGATTCAAAACAGACTTTTCTTGCGGGGTTTCGGGATTTTTTAACATACCTAGCTCGCTAGTGATCCATTCGGTAGTCTCAGGCTCGTTTGATCCAGTTGTCTTCGATCTTCACGCGACAGGCGATTTGGCGATAACTTTCCCATGCCTAAAACTCACCGCGCCGCAACTCCAGGGCGGCGCAAAACGATCTAGTGCCAGTAATCGGCATTTGGAGGACTAGAATCCCCAGTTTGTGGAACCTGCCCCGCTGCAAATGTCACCGTCTGACCTAAAATTGTGTAGTCCCCGTTCGTCAGGTTCAACCGCAATCCATTTCGATAGATGTAGATCGGCCATCCGGCTACGGGTGGGTTAGCTAACGTGAAAACCGCGTTGGTGCCGTTTACCGTCCCTCCCATCACTTCCCCTGTTGCTGGCGTTGGCAGGCTCAGAGCGGGGCCGGCCGGTCCAATGGCTCCCGTCGCTCCTGTCTGCCCTTGCGGTCCCGTAGGCCCAACGGCTCCCGCGGCGCTCACTACTCCAGTGGGTGATATCGACAGTCCGGCCCCCGGAACGCCCCAAACCGGGACGGCAGTACCGGGCGGAGTCAGGGCGATCGCTCCTGTCGTGGTCGAAGTGCTCTTGATCTGAGAAATCAGAAGGGCGGTGACGGCCGACGCACTGACCGCGATGAGAAGAGCCGCAAGTAGCAAAAAGATGGTGTTTTTCATCGAGTTCCTTCGAAAGACAGGGCCGAAATCCCAATGTCGGTTGTATTCTACAGGGTACCGAACTATACTCGCACCATAATGCACGAGGTTCAATGCTCTTAGCTATCTGCCTTGCTCCACTTCTTGCTTACGCTGTCTATCGTGTGCTCTGCTCAAGCAACGCGATTGACAGCTAATCCACGGCGCAGTTAGTAGCGGTATCTCCTCCCGCGAACACTGCGCCGTCCGTGTTTCTGCACAACAGGCCAACCGTCACAAACATTCATACAGATCAAAAATATCCGGCGCGCGCACGCCGTCAGGCTGATCTTTCGAAACTGAGGCAAGCGCCAAAACAAAACCTACGTAGGCAACGCGATCAGCTTCGCAAAATCGTCAGAATTCCCATTAAACCAATTGATGTCCACAAGTGTACTAATACCAGCAACCGATCCATTTCCTTGTCTCTGCCAGAACATCCACGTAGGCCACTTGTCCGTATTCGGTTGCATCAATTCGGTGTAGTGAGCTGCCCACAGTGGATACTGAAGCCAAGCCGGATCGGTGAGGTTGCTGTGAGCGTAGGAAGGCGAGACGTAGACGATGAATGGGATGGTCTTGCCGATACTTTTTTGAACCAACGCAATGAAATCGAGCGCTTGCTGCTGATTGTCTTCCGTCAGGGCGCCGGTTTCGATATCGAGCGCGAAGGCGAACTGCTGTCCGGGAGGTATCAATTGTACGGCGGTCGGCGAGACGATGGGAAATGTGGTGACACGGCGTTTGAACACTTCCGCCTGTTTTGCCGGGTCGATCTGGGGACGCCAGAAATGGTATAACCCGAACGGAATCCCGGCGCCAGAACATCCGAACGTGTTGGCACCCATTTTGGGATCTTCGGAAATCCCGTCCGTGGATTTGATGAAGGCAAACTTTATTCCGGCTCCTGCAACCTGCCCCCAATCCACGACGCCCTGGTAGTGCGATACATCTATTCCGAGCAGCGCGTTTGGAACTGGTTCGATTTCGCTCATTGAAGATTTCGGGAGTTGTGTAGTGCCCTTGGCGATAACGTCAGTACCGCGCTGCTAACCATATCCCCGCTGGAGTCGCGCGACCTTGGGCATTCTGTTGGGAACTACGAACTTGCCTCCCTTGCTCCATAAAGTAATCTTATCCGCAGAATGCATACGCCCTTCGCTGTCCAACTCCAGACTCGTATGGCGCTCGGAGGCCAGGACCTTCGCGGCGCCACGCTTGGTCTTCTTTGCTTTGCGCCGCGTCTTGGTTCGCTTGGCCTTTGGCTTGTGGTCATCGGTGTAAAGTTGGCTACCGACCTCCACGCGTTTGCCCTCTTTGCCGCCCACGAAGCATTCGCCCCTAGCTGCTCGTTTCTTTGAAGTTTACTTCGTCATGCTTACGGTTGTTGTCGTTGTCCCAGGCATCTGCATCTGCGCTTGATGAGCGACCAAGAAAGCCTGCATCTGAGCGATTTCGTCGGCGGTGGCCGTGGCGGTGCTCGACAAGATCGCGGTCGTCGTGCCGGATTCGTTCTTAATCAGAACGACTAAATTGGTCGCGGCCGGAATAATCAGATTGAGAAGCGCTAACCAGTTCATGCTGTTTTTGCCGCCTTAATCAGCGCCACACCGGAATTGAGAAGAGCTTGGATCGAGAGGAGCGCGGTCTGTACTTTGGTCTTAGTGGCCGGGTCTTTAATGTTCACCGTCCCATTTTGGACCGCATTGTCAACCGCGGTTTCGATGGGGCCGAGCGTCGCCAGAAGGCTCGTCTGTCCTGTGGCCGACAGCGTCGAGAGTTGCTGTGTAGCTGCAATAGCTGCTTGGTCTCCCTGCTCGATCTGGAGCAGCACGCGGACGATGGCCACTGAATCGGCTTGCGAAATCAGCGGAGGGTTAGTCTGCGAAGCCCCCACGACAACCGTAAAAGCCGTCGAAGTCGCGGCGTTCAAATCGGCTTCGAACTTGGCTACCTGCCTCAGAGTCGGGTCTGAACAAGACGCCGTGACGAGCACTAAGGCTAGGACAACCGCTAGGCTCAGGTGTTTGAAAATATGCTTCATCATGGCTAGACGGCTTTCGGAGCAGGGAATAAGGTTGGTAACAGATCCATGTCGAGTGTGACGAGCAAGGCTCCCGCCGGCACTACAGCGGCATCATACGGCGGCGGACCCGAAGTTCCTTGACTCAGTCCGGGCGCTATTTGAATCGGCGGCATCAGATAACTCGGCACCCAAGTGTAGCCAAATCCAATGCGAGACTTCATAGTCCAGTACGCATCCCAAGCCCAGACCATGATGGTTCCGTCGATCAGATATCCGGCCTTAGCCAGTTCGATGGCTTTTTCCATCCTCGACCCACCTGGTAGTCCCATGAGTGCCTGAACTGCCGAAGGCTGGGCGGCTAGATACGCCGCGCTGTACTCGGTGGCCGTCGCATCGGTTGCTAGATTCATTTGAGCGTGTCCTTTACCCCGAAATATATTGCGTGAATTAGGAGTGCCTGCGTACAGAGTGAATTCTGCCACGGTCAGTTTAGGGTGTCAAGTACTGATCTTCGCAGTTTGAAACTTTTGTTCGTCTTCGCCCTGCCCTGGAGTTGCAGGGCGGTCAGGGATTTCGATGTATGCTCCCCGGCGCGGTAGATCGGGTTCCGGGATGGTCGAGCACTTGGGGCAACGATGATTCCCGTCAATCACAACCCATCTGTGACTGTTGGCTGATTCGTCGGCAGATTTTTTATCCGGGTAATCGGCAGCCTGGGCCAGATTTGCTAGAGCTTCTGGCCCGATCATCCCTTCGCGGGCAAACGGGAGCGAAGCTTTGCCGTCTTTGTCCATCATTTTCATGCAGCCGCAACACATGACAGCCCAAGCCATTATTTGAGTCGCTTTCTTTCCTCAACCGGCTGAAACTCGGGAGTGATGGTCACGCGCGATGGTCCAGAAGTCTGGCCTTTGTACGGACATACCTCACACGCTTCTGGGAATGGATGTGGTCCACTTATACATTGCTTCGCCGGATTCAAATCACACCAGGATGCCTCAGGTCGGCGCACCGAAATCGATACATCGTGCGTATGCCGGTGTTCCACGATGATTCTCTTTGGGGCTCCGGTCTCGTAGAGATTATCTGCCATGGCTACTGAGCTTTCTGCGTTTCGTGCTGACCTAGGGTGTCAGCACGTTGGGAACTTTTGAAATGTGGATGGTCGATATATGTTTCGCCACATTTCGGACAGTTCGGCAACATCGGGTTTCCGTGGCATGTCGGGCATGTCGAGGGAACAGAGCGAAAAATGCCTGGAGCTACAAAAATCGGAGATTTCGAAACCCGTCTAGCCCATTCCGCAATCGCATTATTCAACTGAATCTCATTCAGTGAGTATCCAGTCATCTGCTCAAACAACAACGGCATATATTTTGTCCATTTCCAGGGCGAAGCTTGGCAAAACAGGTCCCATGGATTCGACTTCGGCAACGGCGACCGGACGAACAAATCTCCGGTCGTCTCCATCAACTCCGGGAAGTACCTCAGCAAAAACTGATCGAGAAACATCCCTTCCAGTTCCTCATAGGCTATCTTGGCCGGGAGATTATGTGCTAGGCGACGCTGATCCCAATACAGCGGTGATTCGACAGGGTGACCGGATTTGGTTTCAAAGATGGATCCGTGCGTTTCGCGCGGCCCTGGAGTTGCCGCGCTGGGGGACAACTGTTGAGCCCCGTACTCTGGGGAATGGCTAGTTGCGAGAGCCTCAGCAACGCGGGCTGCGTCGAGTACGATTCGACGTTCCCTTTCCGCTTGCGTGTTCGCGTCTTTCGTTATTTCCCAGACTCCACGAACCAACCATCCGGCAATAAGTCCGACGCACGCCGCGCCCAACGCCCAAATCACGCGAGTACCTCATTCGCTTTCGGGTCCTTCACAATATCAAAATCCTTGATTCCGCCTGCGTGCGATCCGTCTGGGTTCCACTCAAGCGACCCGCCGTCTTGCGATCCGCCGATCCAGACAGAGCGTTGCTGATTCTGCCACGTGTGGTACTGGCCTTGGTTCGCGGGGCATTGCTCGGTCTGGATATTGGAGCCCAGAAGTTGCCGCTTGCAGTATGCGCAGGCCGTCGTCCCGTAGGTCTGAAACGTCCACACATTAACGACCAGCCCGTTTCGTGTCCAATATCGTTTCCCGGCTTGCGGCGTGAGAGGCGGTAACTTCTGTGTGGCGGCGCGTACCTGGGCGTCTTCGGCATTGATCGGCACCGCTTCTGGTTGAGTGCCGGTCAAAAATGGCTCCATGTCCTTCAGCACATTCGCGGACGTGGGTTCGTGGGTGACGACTTTATTGATCGAGACCGTCAATTCATCGCTGTATTCAACGCCGTGGAAGGTTTTCGATGGCATGGAATAGACTTTTGAACGTAAGAGACTGTTGGGCGTTTTCTCGGCGATGACCGCGGTGATGAATTCAGTTTCGGCGGGTCCTTTGATGAGGAACCGGATCAAGTCTCCTCTTTTAGCGGCGTCCAGTTGAGCGACTTGCATCTTGGCCAACGGCTTCCAGATTTCAAACGCGTCTGGAGCAATGGTCCGCAGCTCGCCCTGATAGAACCTTTTATTGGCTTCGATGATCGCTTCGGCCTGTTCCTTCGTCGAGTACGATTCAACCCGCACCTTCATCAGTTGCACTTCACTGGCGTCTACAATGGAGACTCCTAAGGGAAGGGTTTTATCGGGCATGTTCTAATTCCTTGCTTTCGACATTCGCTATTTCTGTTCCGCCCTGGAGTTGCGGAACCTCAAGGCTGATCGTTAACAACCGATCCATCAAAGCGAACCCTGATTCGTTAAAAAGCTCGATATCGAGAGAACCGAGGGCGCAGAGGTCGAGGACCTGGAGGGCGAGGGCGCGGGCGAGGGCGCGCTCGAGGGCGAGGTTGATGGGGAGGGCGAGGTCGAGGGTGAGGTCCAGGGCGAGGGCCCGGGCGAGGGCGCGGGCGAGGGCGCGGACGCGGACACTGCCGCGGGGGGTGATGGCGAAGGCGCGGGCGAGGGCGCGGCCGAAGGAGTTCAGAACCTTACTAGCCTGCTTCGCGGTATCCCAATCACGGATCTCTGGCAACGCCCTCGCATCACGCGCTAAATCTTTCAGATTTCGCGCCTCGCAGTAAACTGCGAGAGCCCCCCGAACCGACCAATCGATAATCATCCAAGCCCGCCGTTCGGCATACCCATCATTGGAGGTTCCAATGGACATAACCAAGTAGGGTTTCATCTTTTGTCTGTCCGCATTGCCCAATCGGTCGTTCCACGTGCGGGCGAATTCGCCGAAGACGGGGCAGACGCAGGCGGGATGATCCGAATGCTTCTCTTTCACAATCCAGGCCACAGCCTCCATGAAGCAGACGCCGTGTGAACGGGTTGGATGAGAGCCAGCACTTAAAGTGATGTTATCGATGCTCTTCGTTTTTGCCATTAGTTCTCCTAGGGAAGGGTTTTATCGGGCATGTTCTAATTCCTTGCTTTCGACATTCGCTATTTCTGTTCCGCCCTGGAGTTGCGGAACCTCAAGGCTGATCGTTAACAACCGATCCATCAAAGCGAACCCTGATTCGTTAAAAAGCTCGATATCGAGGGAACCGAGGGCGCGCTCGAGGGCGAGGTCGAGGGTGAGGGCGCGGGCGAGGGCGCGGACGCGGGGGGTGATGGCGAAGGCGCGGGCGAGGGCGCTGCCGACGGAGTTCAGAACCTTACTAGCCTGCTTCGCGGTATCCCAATCACGGATCTCTGGTAACGCCCTCGCATCACGCGCTAAATCTTTCAGATTTCGCGCCTCGCAGTAAACTGCGAGAGCCCCCCGAACCGACCAATCGATAATCATCCAAGCCCGCCGTTCGGCATACCCATCATTGGAGGTTCCAATGCACATAACCAAGTAGGGTTTCATCTTTTGTCTGTCCGCATTGCCCAATCGGTCGTTCCACGTGCGGGCGAATTCGCCGAAGACGGGGCAGACACAGGCGGGATGATCCGAATGCTTCTCTTTCACAATCCAGGCCACAGCCTCCATGAAGCAGACGCCGTCTGAACGGGTTGGATGAGAGCCAGCACTTAAAGTGATGTTATCGATGCTCTTCGTTTTTGCCATTAGTTCTCCTTTTGATTGTGGGGCTTTTCTCGAATGTCGAGCGGTGCTTGCGTCTCTTCCGCGTGCGCCTTCCGAAGATTCATGACACCCATCCGTATTCTTGCTGACAGGCTTCTTTGGCCTGTTGCAGTAAGACGAACTGGCCTTGGTTGCCCGTCTGCGGATTGTCCGGGTGCAACTTGCGCGCCGCCAACCGGAATGCTTTATCGAGCGTATCGGCGTCCTTAGGTTGAATCTCGGAATAAAGTGCCAGGAACGCGAGTGCGTCCGAACCACGCATCGATTGCGGAGCTGGCGGGAGTTTGGCCCATCCCTTGTACTGCTCGGCGTGTTGCGTCACTCCGTAGCGGTCTACCGCGCGCAGAGCTTCGAGCGCCAGGGCAATCGCTCGCAGATTGTCATCAAATGTTTTATAAGTGTCGCACGGGAACGAGAGAGCGCCAGATTTGCCGGTGAAGCTCAAAATCATGCCAGGGCCGGAAGGGTTCGCTTTACTAAGCGGCCAACCGTCATTCCGAATTTGGTTTCGGGTGAAGAAGGCTTCGACCACAATATGAGTGGCTTTCAATTTGTCCAGCTCGTATTCCAGCAGATCGAGCGTTTTGCCGTAGCTGGCCCGAAACGAGCCCGCTTTCTGTTTCCATTTAGGCGTCGGCTGGCCGGGCCATTTCTCGATTGGAACGAACCGCAGATGGATCATTGGGCGATACAAACAATCATACCCGCCTCCCCGCTAAGGTCAAGGCCCAATCTCGTTTCTAAGGTACTTTCCCCTGATAAATGGTACTTGAGGGGCATTGCTGGAACTTCCGATAGGGTACAGAATCGATTCATGCAAGAAACGATTTACTCCAAACTGATAGCCGAGGCCGAATGTGTACTGCGGTCACTATTGGCTGAGGCCGATGATGCGTTTCGCGCCGAACTGGAGTTTCGGCGCAAAGGGACGCGGATCGCGGCAGCGGTGCGGGCATGACGATGGCCGATGTGCAGATCGGAGATAAGACTGAATGGTTTTCTCCCCGTTGCGAGGGAATCGTTGTAGACGTGGATTATTGCTCGGTGCAGATTCGCTGGGATGACGGAACCACAAGCATTCAGGCCAAGGCAGATGGATTCATCGGCTGGAAGGTTAAAGCTTTCCAACGTGCTGGCACTCCAGGCCAGCACGAAAAGAAAGAAGGTCAACAATGAACAATCAGGAGTTTCGGCGCAAAGGGACGCGGATCGCGGCGGTGCGGTCATGAGCGTTGCGGACTTCAATAGCTTTCCACAACGCCTGAATGCATTTCTCGTCGGTCACAGCTACAAAGAGGTAATCACCGGCTGCCTCGCAGCGGCGGCAGTGGCGGCGACGAAGAGCGGTATGGATCAAGCCACATTCCAACGCCTGACGGAGACTGCTTGGAACTCCCAACGTGCTGGCACTCCAGGCCAGCACGAAACGCCGGAAACCCCAATAAGTCAGCACGAGACGAAAGAAGGTCCAAAGCAATGAGCTATCACAACGGACATCGCGAATACCAACGGCAAGAAGCCTTCGGCCTCAGCGTCCAAAAGCGAATCGCAACGTTGGACGAAGGCCGGGGCATGGACAACATTCCGAATTGCCCAACCTGCTCACGATCAACCCTGCTCATCGAACACGAGTACCAGCCGCAACTGAGGCTGATCTCAGACGGCGAACCGGAACAGGAAGGTGTGTATTTCACCTGCGAATGGTGCAACTCGGTGATCGATCCGCGCGATGTGAGCGAACAGGCGCCACGGAAGCCGGCTGCAAGCGAGGGCTGGGAGGATGAGACGGAGCGGGCGCGGAGGATCGCATGACGTACGACGGCATTGGCACCGATCTACCGGATGGCGGATGAAGAGGTTCAGCGGCCCGGCGATAACGAGTCGCGATTTCGGGCCTACGCGCGGCGACTCCAGTGCCGCGCGAGACGGAAGAACGGCCCAGTACAGAAGTAACTAGCGAAGAACAGGCGAACACCGGAGAATAAACCATGCAACCCCATCCGAAATACTTCAAACCCGAACTTTCAAAACCCTACACCATCGCCTTGAAATACCCAACCGGGAAGCAGGTGAACGGCTTCAGCGGCCCCGAACTGCGCTGGATACTGGTAGATGGCCAGGCCTTCTACACCCAGCTCGACTTCGGGCCAAAAATCGAGGATCTTGGAATCAGGGCCGGCCAGCGCTTCCAGGTCGAAAAACGCATGGTCGGGCGGAAGGCGGAATGGTTTGTTTCTCACGTACCTGATATTCAGCCGCGCCCGGGCTTACCGCAGAAGGCAGCAACGCTCCTTGCACAGGCGAGCCCGCTGGACGCACCGCATGGACTGGATGAAGCAGACGTTCAGCCGGTGTCGAAACGCCCTGAGACGGCCCTGGAACTCGCGTTAAAGACGGCGGTATCGGCGGCGGCGGAAGCCGAAAGGCACGGCCAACAGATCGGATATGCCGTGCGTTTCCGGCCAGAAGACATCCGAGCGTTGGGAATCACAGTGTTGATAAATTCTCGACATGAGGCGGCGTGACGACAATGGGAATCAAAGCGCGTCATGGAATGTCGGGCATGGGTGCGCCTCAATCCGCCATTGACCGTAGAGGAAAGCGCAAACACATGAACCATCTACTGCACAACGTCTGCATCGAAGTATTAGGTATAGTCGCAAGCGTATGTTTCGCCATGTTCGCGGTATTCTGGACAGCCAAGAAATCCAGGGAACGCAGTGAACGAGAAGAGTACGAGCGATATTTCAAACGGCTGAACGACGCCGACAAACCGAACCAGCGAAGAATATGAAGCCGGTCCGTTCTAAAGAATATTTAGCTTTCATTCGCTCCCTGCCGTGCGCGGTGTGTTTTCGGACCCGATCCGTGGAGGCGGCTCACATCGGCCGGCGCGGCCTCTCGCAAAAGTCTTCAGACAAAGAGGCCATCCCTCTTTGCTACCTCCATCACCGCGAACAACACCGAATCGGGCTCAAGCGGTTTCAGAAGACCTATGAGCTAGACATCCCGTCGCTGATCGACATGTTGCAGGAAAAACCCCGGATCGCAATCGGCCGCACCGCGCGCACGGCTGGTTACTATGTCGCGCTCTATCGCTCGGAATTGTTCACGCTGCTTCCGGTCCATCTGGGCCTGGGCGAATCGGTGGCACTCGCCCTTCAGCTATGCCGGGAATATTTGATCGAGAGCCACTTTCATGCAGCGCGCGAATGCTCTTCTCACCGTTGGTGATAGCCGATGAGAGCGCCGACCTAAGCTTTCATGATCTCCATCCGTAGTTGTCGCGTGGCGTTGCGATTCGCTTCCCCATGGTGCGGGCGGCTTCGTCCGGCACGCCATTTACAAACTGCGCAAAAAACACGCGTGCGATCTCAGAGCACTGCTCGGTGATTGTGAGCATCCGCCATTTTGCGTATCCAATACCCCGGAAGTCAGATGGTACCTCTGATAGCTTAGAACCGGTTGTGAATAGATTGCTCAATTGCTTTTGTTGGTGGTGCTCTTCGGGCCATTCGACGGAAGGCGGCGGTTTCATGATTGCGCTCCGTCTTCGCAGTCCTCGCACTCACCGTCGAAGGTGTCAAAATCAGCATCTTCAGCAAATTCCCATGGAGCACATCCGAAGGCGTAGAACAGTTTGCAGTGAATGCACTGCCAACCGTAGTACTCTTCTTTCCACTCATGTTGGCAGTCCGCCCGGTTTGGCATTTCTATGACGCCGCTCATATAATTCCCTTTTGTTGGTGGTGCTCTTCAGGCCATTCGCCGGGAGGCGGGCCGCTACGCGTTCGCGCGCTGGACATTACGCGGATTGCCTCATCGGAGCGATACCGTAGCGCCTCTCGAATTCGGCAGGTTTCATGAACTCGCCGGTGAACGGGCAGCGGAGCGGTTCAGAGGCGACATGCAGCTCCTTTTGGATTTCTAGGAGCTGGTGCGGGCAGAAACAGTGTTTCCCGTTCATGTGGTGGATATTGAACCCGGTTCGGACTGGCCGCCCCGCGATTTCTTCAAATACGGCACGATGGACGTATTTGTTTCGGTGCTTCCCTGAGTTTAGTCGCGGATAGCCTTTCTCGTTCAGCCGGAATGTCCCGAGCGTTGGGTGTCTCACGCGGTTCGGTCCCACTCTTTTTGTAAATCGGCAAAGATGCCTTTTTGAATCTCCCCTTCGCCACAGAACGGACACGGATGACAGGTAGCCAATAGTTGACACAAAGACATCGGCACGAACGGCGTACCGTCTTCCGTCAGTAGCCCCCCCCCGTTACACGCCGGACATTTTTCGACGCTCGCGCTCACGCAGGAAGTCTGCAAGTTCGGCTTCTTTTCCAGGCAATATCGGATTTTTGGGAGTTTCAGGATTCGCTGTGTTTGCTGGCTTCTGTGCCGCGATTTCAGCCGCATCACCGGCCAAGTTGATAAAAAGTGGCAACGGGATAACCTTCCCGGCTCGAATCTTCGCCTGAATGACTTTCCGAAACTGCGGAATGGTTGCTTTCCCGAGCGCGGTCTGAATCTTGGCTAACAGTTTGTCGTTGGGGATTATACCGTGGTGTCGGAGGCAGTAGTCGTCCAGGAGTTCATGGAGGGTTGTTAAATAGCGTTTTGTTGATTCTTCAGGTAGTTGACTGCCACGATTCCGAAACTGGTTTCGAGGTTGTTCCCCTTTTGTACCCGTACTGTTCGTCTGTTCTTTGCCCTTGATCCTAATCACAAGCACACCATCGCACAGGTAGGGGTATACTTCCTGGTCTATCTGGCCTTCGTTTTCTGTTTGAAACCAGCTCGCCGACTTAGCTCCAGGAAATTCTTTTTTGCGAGTGCGCGTCCCTGGCCTGACAATTTGCGGGTGTTCGTAAATTGCCTCGATCTGCCCGCGCGGCCTCTTGATTTCCTCTGGAGCTTCTTCGTCGGCCGGCCTGGATTCTACCGTCAAAGCCACAACTTTGGCCGCGGGACGATCAGGAAGTTCCGGCCACGTCTGGAACGGGATCGAATACCGATAGCGTCCAGGACCAACCTTTTTCCCTTCCACTACATGTCTCGCCATCAAATCCCCCATGCCTAATTCCACGGCGCGAACCGTGCAACGCGCGAATGCCGCCAACTCTTCATTTGGGATCACCCGCGTCTGTTTTGGAGCTGGCACGCCTGGGTCCCTGGGAGGATGAAGTTCCGAATTTATATAAAGTATCGACAAGACTTGAGCATCACCCGACACTAGACGCGACCAATCCCATAGGCATTCATTCGGGAGGGGAGTAAAGCCTTTGCGTCGTTCAACGTCTAGGTGGGCCAGAGGAGCAGCGCTCACCGGGATATCCTCCGGTGCGTCGCATAAGCCCCTACGACGGCCGAGCACACAGCGAGTGCAAAAGACCTCAACCCAAGATAACAGAGCGTCAGCGGCCCAGCCAAGCGGTCTCGGATATACCCTAGTTGCTCAATGGCCCCGCTAAACGCGAAAATTACCATCGCAATAAAGCCGGCCGTAGTGATCCGCCTGACCCACCGGGCGACCATGACCCGCCCGAACACCATAAAAACCAATTGTTCTCGCCAATTCATGAAACTCTCCCTTGAAAATCAGTACTTGACATCAGAGGGGAATGAATGGCAAAATGCAGGGGTTAAGCGATTGATTCTCGCCGAACGCCGCCTTTGCCTTGATCCCCTTAGACAGTGACCTAGGCAAAGGTCTGTTTATCCGCTCATTGTAACCAACCTAACATTACAGTACTTATTGCTGTTTTTGACGGCACGGTGAAAATTCTACTCCTTTGAATGGCCTGAGATCAAGAGCTATTTTTCTACTTCGCTGTTTGTTCCCTGTTACTTGACCGAAATGTTTTTCGGGTCCTGCCTGAAAGCTTTTTCGTCCGACGCACCCGGTCCATTAGTGTGTTAAGAAGTAAATCTTTTCTTAAGAAGCAGGAGCTACGGCTGCTTGAACTTGATTTCGTTTGCGCCGTCCTGGAGTCACGGCGCGGAGGGGTACTAGGTCTGTTGGGTGGCCGATCTAGGTGTTTCGATGGATTTCAAAACAGCGGCGCTGCGGGCATAATCAAAGCATGGACAGCGACACAATTTGGTTTCTGAATCATGCGACGTATTGGATCGAGAAGTTGATCCACTACGCGGACCAACAGAGCCACCCCAATGCGGAGCCTTTGGACGTGGTGAACGCATGGTGCGCTTTCGACGGCGCCTGCGACTCCCTATTTAACTACGGACTTGAGAGCCGACGACCATGAAACACTCACTCTGTTTTCTCGCTGGAGCGCTACTGGTTACGTGCGCCGTGATCTGGGCTGGTGGTTCTGCGGTCGGAATGTTTCTCGCGGGGGGGTTCGTCGCATCGGTGATTCTTGCGGTGTCAGCTCAAGCGATTGGGTTCGCCCGCGCCGGTCGTTTTTTCTCGGCTCTTGACCGCGCGCTCGAATCGTCGCGTTACGAATCCCCACGTGTCGCAACTCCAGGGCGACACGAAAACGACAACACTCCTAGAAACGGAAAAGTAGTATCATTCAAAAATCGCGAAATGCTTCGTCCCATCCAACAAGACGTACTATCAGCTCTCGTCAATCTGGGGATGCCCATGATGGGCGCGGAGCGCTTGGTAATCGAAGCTTCAAAAGGTCGGCCGGGACTGGACTTCGATACGCTGTTCAGGCTGTGTCTGCCTTCTCCTGCGCGGCTTGCGGTCAACGCATAGTTGCTAGAGTCTGATTCAATTCCGTAATCACGGCCTGTTGCGCGGTTGGAGTCTGCTTCCGCATCTCCCGCAACTCCCGCTGAATCACTTCGCGCAGCATAGTCTTGAACGCGGGCTTTTTTATGAAGCGCTGAAGCCTGCTCAACATCTGCTGTTCCGGTGTCTGGCCGTTATTGTGAAAATCTCTCCGGCACTGCACGGAGTGAAATACTTGGTTCTCTTTGGACGCGACAAAAAACTTACGGCAGTTCTTGCAGCGCCGCTGGACGGGGGGAAATGGCATAGAAGTATACTAGGCTGGTTTTAGGCCGGTTGCAAGCCTTCTAGAAGGCATCTAAACGAAACGCGAGAGGTGGGCTAAATGGTCGAAACGAGGGATTGAGCCGGTTCTGGATACAGGTTACGCTCTTCGATAGCATCCCGCATGGATTTTACAAGCATCGTTACTTGTTCAGCGATCTCGGCGGATCGGTTCGCGTCCAGATCCCAAAATCCTTCCCAGTGCTCAGACAGTTCGCGGACTTTCGTTTCGATCTTCTCATCCGACACTGGGCCACGCATCATCTCGCGAAACACCCCGTGACGTACCCGGTCTTGCCATTCCATCAAACCTTGGTCGGTTGAATTGAAATGAGCGAGTATCTTTTGTGCCGAGTAAGCGATGGACGCATTCACTTGCGCGGTTATGTCGGTCTGCACTTCTTTGGGGTGCTTACGTTGCATGTGGTCGGCGAGCTGGACGGTGAGTTGCACGAAGCTGGTTTCTGGCGGCGATCCAATAATCGGTACGGCTACCGGGAAGGCTTGATTGCACTGACGGCAGTAGGTTGCTGGTGGAGGCATGGGGCCAGGATCGTGTACGTGTACGTTTTTCGCGTTGCCGTTTTTCATGCTTCCTCTTTTTGTTGTTGGCGCTCTTCGGTGCATTCGAAATCGAGCTGCGGCGTTCCGGCGTTAGCGCTCTGCACTAGTGCGCCTGCGGTGTACCCAAAGTAGAAAGCATTTGCCGATACCCGAACGAACGCCTCTTCTGGTGGGTATTTTGTTATCAGGTGACCGAGCATCATTTGCAGTTGCGGTACGACTGATCCACGGAGCAATTCCATCGACGCGTTCAAATCGCGCTGCATGTTCGGATCGTCCATCTGATATCGTCTCGCGGCGTCGAGCAACCACGGATTGATAGGCGAATCGCGAATCTCAACGAAAGGCAGAGCAGGGCGGGTAACAATAGAGGCTTCCACTTCTATGTACCCAGCACACCACTTCATTAACGGCAAAAAAATAGCTTGCATCGTTGGCCGAACGATCCACCGGACAAGCCTGAACGCAAGCCAGCCCCTCAGCGCGCCTACGCCGTCAGGCTTCTTGCTGATATCGATCTCTGAGGGAACCGCCAAAACAAAAACCTCGCATCACTTCAGCTTCTTCGAAACAGCCTTCTTCTTAACAACGGGTTTCGGTACAGGTTCCGGTTCCGAAATAGATTTCGCATCCGATTCATCTTCCTGTGTAGCGTAAGCATAGAACGATTCGATGAACTCTGGCAAGAGGGGTTCGTACCCTTGCAGAACATTCCAGGCTTCCGGCACGGCTTTGAATTTATCGAGCAGACTTTCTTTCGGTACGTTTGAGATGAACTGGTCATACACCGCCTGCCCGAATTTATAACAGACTTGATCGGCGAAGTGGTCCCCGTCCATTCCTAAATTCAAGGCGTTGGCCGCGAGTACCGCGACCTGAAAGATCATCGACCGCGTTCCGGTGTCCATGTCGGGCTCGCCGGTTGCTGTAGCTGTTGCGGACGGATTGGGCGGCGGGGGTTCGTTTTCGGATGGCTGCGTCATTGGTTGCGCTTGGGCCGGAATTACTTGGACGGGATTGGGTTGCTGGGTCATCGGCCGGGGTTGCGCGGTCTGGGGGCGTTGCGGTTGCGGGTTCATCGTATTCCGCATTGCCAGCCCGGTAGCGAATTTATCGAGCGCGCCGACAACTTGCGGGCCAAGATCCTGTATCACTTCGACCCACGGCTCTTTTGGTGAGGCAGGCTGCACTATTCCAGATACAGTCGAAATCAATTTCGCCATGGTCTCGACTTGGGCGAGTGGATCCGGGGCTTTCACGGCTTCCGATTTCATCTCAAACATCTTGGTCAACAGCAAGTTCGTCTGCTCCCGCATGGCCTTGACTTCATCGAGCAGGAACTTAGTCATGGTGTCGTCGTGAGCTGGCGCTGTAGCCGGGGTTGTGGGAGTCAATTCCTTGACGGCGCGAATAAGCTCTGCCAGCTTACCGGGACTGTCGGCATCTCGGTCGTGTTTCCGTTCATCTGCGGTTTGCTGAAGCGCCCACTGAATTAAGACGGCGGAGAGTTTGTCTCCCTCATTTGACCTTCCGTTGTTGTTCGCAAGCTGCGAGACCAGGCGAGTCAACTCTCCCATCGCGACGTTGTCGGTAGCAGATGCCTGCGGGCCTGCGATCATACTGAGCTTTTCCTTCCACCACTTCTCCACGATTGGTTTCCAGCTCACCCATTTCTTATTCCGCGGGTTGTTGAACCAATCGCCAGGAGGAATGTGTGGAGGATACGCCAGGTCTTCAATCGTCAGGATCGTATGCGCGACATACTTATCATTGGTGTTGAGCTGAAGCTTGTAGGTACCGGACCCATGTTCTTCTTTGACGTTACTCTCTTTGATGGCGCGGTTGACGCAATCGACGTACTTTGGTTCGCGTCCCCCGTTGGTGCTATCGGTGAACGGATCACGTCGCCAGACGTATACAAGCGACTTCGGCCAGTCCGCGTCGTCGATTTCGTTGAGTAAAACAAAAAATTCTTCGGGAGTGACCTCGTTGTTGAATGGCTTGTAGCCTTTCGGTCTTCCGCCAGCGGCGGGAGTCCCAGCGCGCGACGTGGGCGCACTTGCTGGCGGCTGAAAAACATCTGATTCAGGCATCATTACTGCTGCTTCTGCCATCTGTCCTCCTGGTAAGCTCGCTTTGGCAATACTGTATCGTAAGATACAAGCGCAGTCAAATCAACGTTCTATAGAGAGTCGAACGCGGTTACACTACTCATGTTCGAATGGCTGCACAACAAGTCGTCTTAGAGCGCGATCCGACCCCGCATGGCACTGCCACACCTACGCGCGTCGTCACTGAACAGACCGTCCGTAAGATGTGTGAGCACATCCGAGCGGCCTTGGCGGATCCCATCGTTCAATCGGTAGCTGCGCGATCGCAGAAGTTGAAGCCGGCCGACAGGCTTGCCACTCTATGGATGTGGGTCAAGGGCCAAGTGAAGTTTGCTCAGGACGATACGCTGATCCGGCAACTGTTTAATGAAGACGGGCACTTCGAGTTGCTGATTGCTCCTCCGGTTCTGTTGCGAATGACTAAGCCACGTGGGGACTGCGACGACTTCACCATGCTGATCGACGCACTGGCGACTGTCGCGGGCTTTGACTGCGGCATCGTCACATTAGCCTGTGATTCCAAGCGTCCGGGAGAATATTCCCACGTCTACGGCTGCGCGGCGCTCCCTGGGGTTTTAGTTCCTCTTGACTGCTCCCACGGCAAACATCCAGGATGGGAAGTCCCGAGGAGCCAAATACAACGCAAGACCATTTGGGATTTGAATGGGCGAATTGTTTCTGACGAGCAGGGTCCAGCGGCCGTCACCAGCTATTCAGGTGGTGCGTCCGGACTGGGCGCGGTCCCCCCAGGGATTCCCTCCTTGCCTGGGATGCCGGTTTATCAGACCGGACTTCCGATCATCGGAACAATCGACTTTCAGAATCCCCTGGAGTGGTTGACACTTGGCGGGGCGGCGGCGTCGCTGCTTTTGGCGCATGAGGGAACGGCGAAGATTGCCGGGGCGGCGGGTTTCCTTGCGGCGCGCCTTCTACTTAGCCAAATGTGGGGGAACTGGTAGATGCCTTACATGCAACTCGCCCGCAGCCAGCCGGCCCCTCGATCGCCGTTACTCCGGTTGATTCCCGAGCGTGGGATGGGGCAGGATGGCAGCGTAGATACGATCGTCGATCCTTCAACCGGGATCACTTACGACTTGAGCGGAAACGTCGTTACACCCCAGCCGATCGTTTCGATGCCCAGCGTGACTCCGACCGACACGTTTTCAAGTTGGTTCAACAGTCTCAGCGCTCCATCTACTTCTACTTCGGCGTCCACGGTCGGGACTCCGGTTTCGACTTCCACCCCGTCATCGGGTGGTCTCAATCTCGCCAATCTGTTCAGCGCGATTACCAACGCGGCCGTCGCGGGGCAGAAGATTTACCTGACGGCGGAAGGGCCATCGTTGGTTCCTGGAACGAATGCGATTTACAATCCGGCTACCGGTCAATACTACAATCCAACGACCGGTCAAGTAGTCAATGCCCCTGGTGTTACCGGAGGATCTTCCACTTTGTTCCCGGCTGGGCTTTCGACCGCGAACCTGGGACCAATTCTGTTATTTGCAGGATTGGCTTTGGGAGCTGTTCTTTTGATCGGAGCTATTGGGAAACACTGATGCGGGTTTGTGTTGTGGCGCTCTTATCGGCTGTCGGTGGGTGGTTGCGACTCTTCCGCGTTCGGGCGCTGAAGCGCGACGGAGCTGATCCGAGGAGTCATCGAATCATGACTCCCCAAAGTCGCGCGACTCCAGGGCGCGACGAAACGCCCAAAAGGCTCGCGGCATGATAGTCCGCACTAATCCCCAGCAAGAACTATCGGAGTTTTATCCACCGCCCTACAACTTCCTGGGTCCGCAACGCTGCCAGACGTGCCGAGTAATCCATTTCAAAGCTAAGGGCATGGGGGATGTATCGTCCACACAAATTCAGCAAATCGCGACTACCGGAGCATCTACAACAGTCAGCCTGCTCGCTTCACTTAGCGTGATCGGCGGACCGTGGGGGGCGGCGGCTGCTGCTTTGATTGCGGTAGGTTCGTTGATCGCGGGGATGTTCAAGGGATGTGGGTCGTCGTGTGTGATTGCATCAAACGACGCGAACAAAATAGAACCCCTACTGCAACAAAATGTACAGGCGTACTTATCGGCAACGGTGCATACGGCGAGCCTGCAGGCGGCGGCGCTCAACAATTTCGACACCGTGTGGAGTGCGCTGACAACCGCGTGTTCTGATCCATCGCTTGGAGCGGCGGGGCAGCGCTGCATCTCGGATCGGCAACAAGGGAGCTGCGCTTACAAAACCTCGCCTGGGGGTTGGCAGAATGGACAGTACGTTTCCCCAGGGGCGAATGGATCAGGCTCAACCTGTTGGAATTGGTTTGTAGGTTATCGCGATCCCATTGCGAACGATCCGACCGTCGTTCCCGATCCAGCTCCCACCGCGACAGCCAACCCAGTATCGAGCGTTGCGGCGGGCATCGACAGTTTAGTCAGCGGTAGTGGATTCAATCTCAGTTCGTTGCTGCTCCCGGCGGCATTAGTAGGAGGCGTCTTGCTTCTGATGAATGGTTTGGGGGACTTGTGATCGTCCGCGCGCGGGCTCCCTATCGATTAGGAATGGGGCAGATAACTCCCAGCACGCCTAATCTTCCTTCTGGTTGCAGTCCGATAGCGAGTAGTCCTGGGCTCTGCAATACAGCCCTGTATGGACCAACGAGCTGCAACGAAGTGAGAGAGTGCGATCCAGTGACAGGAGCGCTCCATTTTCAGTATTCATTACCTGGAACAACCGCCCCCACTCCTAACGCAGACATTTTGACGGTCAGCCCGATAACTGGCCTTGTGCAGTCCTACAACGGCCCAACCGGCGTAGTGGCACCATCATCGCCGGTTGCCATAGGAACGCCCATTATCAATCCTTCAACGGGTGGCATCATTTACACGCCTCCCACTCCAGCTTCGGGGGTTGTAGCCGCCCAGGGTCCGGCACAAAGCAATGCTACTAACTCAACTCCCGTTGGACCGTCAGGACCCGCGCAGAGCAACGCAGTGCCTTCGGGCTCTACAACTATCACTCCGTCAACAACTGGAAGTTCATCCTGTTTCGCTCTGTTCGGTTCAGAACCGTGCCTGGGCCCGATTGGAATGTATACCTTACTCGCCGGAGCGGCGGCGCTCTTTGGTGGGATGGCCTTATTTGGGAGGCATCGTTAAATGGCTAAAGGATCGGGAATCGGAGAAATCATCGGGCTCGGAATCGCGGGTGTCGGAGTCTGGTGGATCGGCGGGCTCTTCGGGTGGTGGGGCGGAACGACGACGACGACGACAACAACGGTCGCACCGCCTGCTGGGGGGATAGTGCCGGCAACTACTCCCATGCCCACGACGCCAACCCCGGCGGCCACGGTCACGATGAATGGCAGCCCATCGGCCACCATCAACAACGCACTCAAAGCGTCCTTCACGATCAACGGTCAAACGCAGAACATCGCGGTGATTCCGAATGGCGATGCCTATAACGACGCGGGGCAGGACATCACATCCACTTTGGCGGCTATGGGGGTCACGCCCAGTCAGTTGTACAGCATGATGAGCGCGTCCTATGTGGCCCCTGTCGCGCCGTCCACGCCACTTCCCGCGACAGGAACTGCACTTCCCGCGCCACTTCCCGCGAGAACTGGAGCAATCCGCCGGGCGACCGGGCGCGGAATGGCCGGCCCGATGGTATTTGCTCGGCAGGGAAATTACTTGCGCAAAAGCGGAGTCTAAAGATGCCCTATGTTCGCCAAACAACCTGGCTTCCTTTGGCTCCCCGAATTCCGGGTCTGAGTGTGAGGGAGTCTCCACGGGGTTTTCGCGGCATGGGGGACACGGGCTGCTACGACGCGAACGGCAATAGCATCGATTGCGGGGGAGCTTCGCCCGGTCTAACGATCATCAACCCCGGCGGATGTTATGACGTAAATGGGAATAGTATTTCTTGCGGCGGGGCGGCTCCTGGTCTCACTCTGGTCAATCCAGGCGGGGCCGTGCAGGGGAATACCGTGCCCGTGACTGGCCCAGCGAACTCAGTGATCATTCCAGCCAGCACGTTCTCTTCAAATAGCCTATCTTCCTGGTTGCAGCAGAATCAAAACACCGTGTTGCTGGTCGGGGCTGGATTGTTCGGTATCGCGCTGCTGAAGGGTTTCAAATGAAGCTCGACTTTCCGAACACTCCCACAGCGGTTTTGTCGATTTTGAAGAAGCAACTAGAGGAGTTCGGGGCGTTTGTCCATTTTGAAACTCCCACGCGGGGCACGGTTGTATCGATCGCGGGCCAGCTCGCCTTCGAGCATAAGGGGCGACGTTTAACGATTTTGGTAACGGACGATCAAGGGCACTTTCCCAAAAGCTTATTGATCGGCGGAATCAAGCAGATGGTTTCTGAAGCCCGCGAGCAGTGTGAGGCGGTAGCGTGATGTCACACGACACCAAAGGGCGTCTCGATGTCCTGATCGTCCGGTTGGCCGATGAACTCGGGGCGCGCATTCATGCGAAAACGCAGATCGACATTCGGGACGCGTTGAAGGACACGGCAGAGCAGTTGATTGAAGACATGGGAATTCCACGAGTCTCGATCACGGCCAATGACGTAGTACGGACACTGCTGAATGTTTCAGACCGTTCGCGCGTCTCGCGCCGCCCTGGAGTCGCGGCGCGTAGGGGAATTCGGAGGGTCGTATAGTGCCGTTCGTGCGCAAGGGAGCAAAATTCCGGCGTGGCATGGGCATGTATCCAGACGAAACATGTTTTGATTCGACCCGCCCATCTTGGCTCCCGTATTGGCTCGACGACATTCAGGAATCACAGTGCAAGCTCAACCTGTTATTTTCAGGCAATCCTACCGGCAACACGGCGCAAGCTGGAACGTTTGTGACGGACTCGAGCGGCGCTGTCGTCCCAGCGGCCGCGCCCGCTACAGTTCAAAACGCTATGTCGGCCTGCGCTAGTTCAGGCGGGGCCTGGGATGACACTTTGCAATCTTGCTCCCCTGGGATTCTCTCTCAGTTCAGCCCGTATCTGATCTGGGGTGGAGTTGGGTTGGTCGGCGTGTTGCTGCTTTTTGGAGGACGAAGATAATGTTTATGAACGTCGGCTACACTCCTCCGGCTCCCACGTGGCCACCCAAGACGAAGACCTCCGGCATGGGTTTGTACTTACCCCAGAACTTCGTCACGCCGCAACGCCTGGTAGCCGCTTTGCAATCGGCTCAAATCCAAATCCCCTCAGGCTGGGGAGCTTCGGGAATGGGTGATTGCGGCTGTGGAGGAAAGTGCGGGGGCTGTGGGCCCCCGCATGGAATGGGTCTGTTTGATTCGGGGACGGATATTTCCGGGTGGGGATTGCCTGAGTGGGGAATCGTCGGAGTTGCCGCGGCGGCAGGTTTGTCGCTGCTGGCTAACATCGCAAGCGGAGCCAAAAGCGTCCGGCGCGCGATTCGGAGGCGTCGATAGCATGTCATGGGACTGGGGTCACATCGTAGAACTCGCCGGGTTGGTGGTGACAATCCTCAGTCTGCACATTTCGAATGTCCGATGGGCCACGAGAACACGCGACGATGTTTTGAACCGAATGACCGGAATGGAAACTAAGATGGACCTGATTTACGGATGGTTCAAACACAGCGTCATCAAGGGCGGGCGGTCAACAGAAAGCCATGAGCAAAGCTAAGCGACGGAAAAACCAGACGACAGTAGGCTCCGCGCTCATGACGGCAGTGGGAACTCCCGGACGCGTGGCTCCAAATCCCGGCCAGGGATCGTTTGCCCGGTGTGTTTCGGAAGTCTCGCGGCGGGGCGGTGTGGACGATCCGGCGGCTGTGTGCGCGGCTTCGAAGCGGAGAGCTGGGGAAGTGCTGAATCCGGCCGATCTTGCGGCGCAAGCTTTTGAAGCCTTTCACGGCTTCCCTCCGAAACAGGAACTCGTGTTCGAATCGATGGAACACGAGCACAAATACTTCGCAGGGATCGGAGAGCTTATCGAGCTCGTGATCGTCCCGAACGGCGAAACGAAAGGCATCCTGCTACATGGCTTCCAGGGTGCGCAGCTTTCGATGAACGAACGCGGCATCCTCGAAGGCGAACCGGCACAGCTCTACATCGTCGGCGGGGATCAGTCGCTCGATCCGAAGACACTTCGGCAATTTGGAATCGACCCGGGGAAGCACGAACAGGAAATTCTGGGCGCGTGCGTGAACATTACCTATTTCACTCGAAAAACGCATCTGGGGCGCGACGGCGGAATCGCGGATTACGGTCACAAGTTCGGCGAAGAGTCGGCCAAGCGCAAGATGAGGATCGAAGTCTCGCCGACAGCCACCTATCACACAGTGAACAAGATCATTGGACTCTGGGGCGGGAAGTACACGATTGAACCGGAAGGGATTCGAAACTGATGGCCAGAAAACGCAAGAACGTTCCCGTGTTGACGGTGATCCGAAAGAACGGCAAGAAAGCCAAAGCGAATACATCGCTCAAGATGTCTTTGAAGAGCTTACGCCGTCTCGTATCGGCGGCGCGTTCCGGCCGGACAGCCAGTGTGAAAGTGAGAGGTCGATAGATGTCGGAGGACATGCGAAACGCGATGAGCGACGATCTGTGGGCCAAGTGGGCCAAACAGGAGGGGCACGAGCGTCAACAGCCGATATTCTCGATCTGCCACACCAGCGCGCGCCCGGCGGAGTGGCGCAAGGCGTGGGGTGCCTGGATTGCACTTGCGAAACATCCCGAGCTGGTCGAATACGTCTTGACGTGCGCTCCGGGAGTCGGTTTTGAAAAAGACTGGCCCCAACTTCGTCCGCAAGACAAAGTGTTTTGGGACACCGACCCAAGGCGATGTTTTGTCGGAGGAGCGAATCTAGCTTGTGCAGCTTCAACTGGCAGAGTGTTGATTATTGCCGCCGACGACATTTATCCACCCCAAAACTGGGATCAACAATTGCTGGAACTCATTCCAGATCTTGGGGCGGATTTCGTCATACAAACAGCGTCCGGCACGCCGGCCGACGCCCGCGACCTCATGGTTTTGGCAATCCAATCGCGAACCCGTTACGAAAAACACGGCTACGGCCTCTACCCGGAATACGAGTCGATGTATTCAGACGACGATTTCTCTGAACACGCGCGGGCGGATGGGATTGTGATCGAAGCGCGGCATTTGCTATTCGAACACCGTCACCCACTGTACTCCCAAGGATTTCCCATGGACGAAGTCTATCAGCGACAAAACTCCGAAGAACGGTATGCCCAAGGCCGAGCGATTCTAGAGCGACGACGGGCCGCACAGTTCGACGACGCCAAGGGCGGAAAGAAAGTCTTCGCCTGCGTGCTCCCCGGAGAAACGTTCTCTCAGGCGTGGGTAGGGGCCTGGACCGAGATTCTGTCGAACTTGGTTCAACATTTCCACGTCAATGTGCAGTTCGGATTTGCTTCGAATGTCTACTACATCCGACAAGCTCAGTTTGATGCGTTGAAACACGTCTCCCCGCGACCGGACTATATTCTGTGGCTCGACGACGACCAGATTTTGACACTGGAAGCCTTACAGCACCTCATTCGAGATCTCGAAGAGCACCCGGAACTAGATGGGGTCGTTGGCTGGGCATGGTGCGAAGGCAGTATATACAGCAGCGGGAATCGGATGCTTTCGTGTGGCGTCCGGGAAGCGAACGGGAAGCCCACGCGGTTAGCCCACGAGAAAATGATGGCGGCCGAGGGGGATCTGATTCTCATCAGCTATTCCGGCTTTCCGGCGGTCGTTATGCGCGGTCGGGTGCTGGACCAGGTCGGTCCGCGAGCTTTCATGCCGATTTTTGACGAAGAGTTGTTTCCGCCCTACGGAATGAGTGGGGAGGATGTGGCGTTTTTCCTGCACGCGGCAGATGCGGGCTTGAAATTCGCGGTCGATCGAAGGGTAAAGGTCCCACACCTGAAATTGCGGTGCGCCGAACCCGTTCTAGCGTCGTCGCTCGAAGGGGCGGCTAAGTAAAAAGAAAGGAAGCTTATGGCACTGAACACAGTTACCTACACAAATCCGAATTCAGGGACCAATCCACCAACCGCGGTGCAAATGTTGCCCCTGTCCAGGGTGGTCGCATTGATCCCATTTGCCGACGCCGACACTCAGGCAATCATCACCCACAACATGAATATTCCGACCGCGTCGACGCCGACGCAGCACGGGCAGAATTCTGGCAGTCCCATTGTGATCATCGGCCTATCCACCGGCACGTTGGGCACCGTGGCACCGGTCATCACGTTCACGCGCGGAACGAATGTGTTGACTTTGGGCAAGCAAGCGGTAACCGGATCGAACGCCACGGTCGAAGTGCAGATCGAGCGGTACGAGCCGATTTTATAGAGATTGAGTTTCCGCTTCTCTCCGGCCAGAGCGGGGCGGGATGCAGTAACCAAAGCAAGTCTTACGTAAGGGCTTGCTGGATTGAAGAGAGTCGCGCACGCGTTCGCGGCGGCTTTCCAGATTCAGTGAGTCCTTTTGCTTTGGCTAGGGTGGTTTTGCGCGGCCCTGATGCCGCGCGTGAGAGAAAGGAGCGCACGAAATGGCACTTGCCGCAAAACGCAGAGTAGTCATTAACGCCGGTCGGCGACGCACGAAGCGGCGTAACCTGACCGCGAAGCAGATCAAGTTTTTCGGGACGCCCGCTCAAAAGGCGGCGCTCAGAAATTCCAGGCGGCGGAAAGCCAATTCGTCGAGAGCGCGCAGCACCGCAAGCCGGTCACGCTCGTACCTGCCGAGAAAACATCGGGCTCGGTCCAAGAACCCCGGTGAAATTTTATCGCTGGTCCTCAACCCTGGGGGCACAAAGAAAGGAAAGAAGAACATGGCTGCAAAAAGTATGAAACGCTCTCGGGCGGCCAAGCAAGCCAAGCAAGCCTATCGGCGACGCATGAGCGCGAAAGCGAACCCATCCCATTACCGGCCCCGGCACCGTCACCGGACGGCCAAAGCCTCAAACCCTCCCCGGCATCGCCGGCGCGCAAATGCGCGGCATCATCGCCGTAATCGCCGTAATCCCGGCGGCGGTGGCGGTGGCAAGTTTATGCAAGGCGTGATGTTCCTGGTAGGAGGAGGCGTCGGCTTCTTCGGGTCCAAGGCCCTGACTCAAATGGTCATGACCTCGAACAACACCGGAATTACCGGTTACTTCGGGAACGCGGCGGCGACGGCGGCAATTGCAGTCGTGGCTCACATGCTTCCCCCGACCCGGAAATTCTCGCCGGCCATCATCGCGGGTGGAGTTTTGCAGATCATCTACCGGGTCCTGACCGACAATACGCAACTCGGCCAAGTGCTCAGTTCAACGGGCATGGGTGACTATCAGATGCAAAACTTCGTCACTCCCCAACGCCTGATCTCTCCGCTCGACTCAGCGGCAATCGAAATTCCGAGCGGCTGGGGCGCATCTGCTCCAGTCGCGATTCAAACAGCAGCGCCTCCCGGAGCCCCGGCGCTCCATGCGGCGGCGGCGGCTTCAGGGATGCACGGATACAACACCCAAGGCTTCGGCGCTGGGACGTATTCGAGTCAAGGGATATACAGCTAAAAGGGATCTCAACCCAGAAAGGAAAATGAAAAATGGCAGCACGTGACATCAATTCGATCATGGCGGGCTGGGTGGATCGCGGTCCCTGGCAGTATTACGACACCCTGCGCGCTACGGCTTCTTCACAGTTCGCGGCTCAGTATTCGATGTTCGCGACACCCATCGGGGGCGGCGATCCCTATTACGGGAACGTCGCCAAAACTAAGGTCATCACCAACATGGTACGGGGAAACCAATTCCCTCCCCCGCGGTGCTTGGTGATCATGCAGGTCGGTTTCTATTTCAGCTCGCAAATGCTGAAATCGGATATCGATCTGCTGCTCGACAACGCCTACGTCGAAGTAAAAATCGACGAGAAGATCTACATGGAAGGCCAACTATGGCAATTTCCAGCGGGCGTAGGCCTGGCCGGCGTTTCGACCCAGGCCGGTCAAGCGGCGTTTACCAACGGGCTTCCGACGCTCGACGGAACCAGGCGCTACGGCGAGTACTCCAAATACATCGCCCCGCAACAGCAGTTCTCCATGACCATTAATTTCCCCGGCACGCCTCCGACCTTGTCGGCGAACGTCGTCAATGGCGGCGGATCGGGTGGAACCAATGGAGCGCTGTACATGGTTGCGTTCTTTGACGGATTAACTGACCGCGCTGTTCAGTAGGGCGATTCGTCGTCTTATTGGTTGGTGCTCTTCTCTGGAGTTCGGACGCGGGTAGAAGTTTTCCCGCGTTCGCACTTCGGAGGCATTTTCGGAAAACAAGAAAAGAGGCGGTGTTCGGCCCGCCCGCGAAGTGAAAGGTGGAAAAGCACAAAATGGACCCCGCAACGCTAGGACCGGTCGCTATCGTGCAAGTCATCGCCGTATGGGTGATTCAAAAACTGAAGTCGGCGAACTGGTTTCCGTGGCTGACTCAAAATTCAGCGGTCACCAGCCGGATAGTCGCTTACGCGATTGCCGTTTTGACGGCGGCGGGAATCACTTGGCAATGGAACGTGGCCCAAGGTCAGCTCATCATCAACGGACTCGTGTGGCAGACCGTCGTACAGGGCATGTGGACGGCTCTTGCGGGGCTCGTCACAAACGAAATGGCGTATGCTCTGCTTCAGATCAAACAGCAGACGACCTCAACCAATAAGGCAGTAGGGGCGGCTCCGATTCCGAGTCCTCCACCGGTTGCAATGCCGGATAAACCGAAAGCTTAAAATCATGTATTTCCCTGACACCCAAGCTTGCCAAGCTCCGAATTCATCGCAGCCTCCTTCGAAGGCTCAGATCATGCGTGGAGTGCGGATGCTCGGGTCGATGGAGTCGAAAGTACGCACCGCGCGCCAGACGTTCAATTGCCTCCTGTACCGGCCGGACCTGAATACGAATGGCTGGCCCCTTGCGACACAGGGCGGAATACCGTCGAGCACGATTGTGGGATGTCCCAATCCACCGGACTTCAGCGGTCAGTCCTCACCAGGCGGCCCAGCGGCCGGCGTTAATGCCTTAGGCTTGCAGTACTGGCCACCGGCGGTGGTGACGTTGCCGGATCCACAAGGCACCGCGCCAAATTCCCAAGCCAACTACTCGCAACCCCCGGCCCCGGTGATGCTCCCACTGACGACGCAGCAACACACCAAACAGGCGCAAGCTTTGACGCAGGCGGCGGCGGCAACAACGAATCCGGCACCGCCGATCTTCACTCCTCAAGGACCACAGGGTCTCGTATTTGTTCCTCAAACGAATGCGAGCGGCAAGACGACGTTTGTGCTTCAAAAGCCAACCATGCAGAATGATGCGGCCTTGTTCACCCCATTACCGGCAT
>Ga0208688_1000218_pt1 | contig 42002 bp, 44 predicted proteins | sample June2015DPH_6_15_FD_184696 | JGI IMG/M metagenome (GOLD analysis project Ga0208688, IMG submission 184696) | Peatland microbial communities from SPRUCE experiment site at the Marcell Experimental Forest, Minnesota, USA - June2015DPH_6_150... | ecosystem: Environmental > Terrestrial > Soil >... | reverse complement strand
GCGCCGGGGGCCAGTCCCCGACACGTTCCTTGACTCCGGTCATCAGGATTTCGTTCTGTTTTTGCCCCAGTTCAAGAAGGACCTTTTGCGCTTCAATGAAGTTCGACACACTCTCGGCAGTCACTTCACTCAGGATGGCGGTCGGGGAATGATTGGGGTCGGACAATTGTTGCCGCAGAGAGTGCATCAAGCTTGCATTCTGCCGCATCGCGAGGTCCATGAGGATCCGTTGCGTGGCAAAGAAGCTCTGCACGCCCTGCTGTGCCCAACCCGACAGAAGAGATACAAAAGAAGACTCCCCCGAATGAGTTCGGGAGGGTTCGTGCTTTACGGTTGTTGGCATTTGACACCTCCAAAGTTTTGCTGCAATGCAGCATCAACTAAACTATACGATTTGACGGTAGTTGTGTCAATATATATTTGCCTTGTGTGCAAAGCAGCATAGGTAGGGTCAAAATGAAGCCGGCTCCCGTCCTCATCAAGAAATATGGGAATCGCAGGTTGTACGATTCCTCCAGCAGCCAATACGTGAATCTCGACGATATTGCGGGATTCATTCGAGAAGGCAAGGATATCCAGGTAGTCGACGCGAAGACGGGTCATGATCTGACCCGCGTCACCCTGACACAAATCATCACCGAGGATGCAAAGGATAAGCCGACGGGCTTGCCGCTCGAACTGCTGCGCCAACTGATTGTTGCGTCCGACGAGGTGCGGCAGGAGTTCGTCATGTGGTATTTGAAATCCGCCTTCGACACTTATCAGAAGGTGCAGGACTCGGTGCAGAGCCGGCTAGGCGAGGTCCAGTCCGCGATTCTGTCGCCGGTGGACATGATGAAGAAGTTCCTGGGCGCGGCGGCGCCCACCCCGCCGCGGGCCGAGCCCGAGCCGGAACTCGACGCACTGCGCAAGCGAGTAGCGGAGCTGGAGGCCCGGCTAGAAAAACCCGCGCGAGGAAAACGAGGCTCACGCCGGAAGCAAAAAGGCACGGTATAATTCGCAGGAGGCGAGCGTCCGCCCGCCATACGCGCGCTAGCGTAACGTGCGCAAATGCTGGACAGACTCAGGACGAACTTGCGGCGCAAACAGAAAAAGACTACGGGTTCATCGAAGGCGGGTGGTCGGAAGCAAACTCACAGGGTCGATAGGGAAGCCGCCATCTCCCCTTGGACAGAAGCGCTGTTTGCGGCTGAGATTCTTTTGCTGCACGCAACTCCTGTCTATTACGGCTTCGGCGTACCCCGCGGTGATGACTCCGCAGTGGTCATCATTCCCGGTTTTCTTGGTACCGATCTTTATTTAATGGAACTGCACGGCTGGCTGAAGCGCATCGGATACCGACCGTATTTTTCCGGCATCGGTATCAACGCCGAGTGCCCGAATCTTTTGATCCAGCGCCGTCTGAACGAGACCATAGAAAGAGCCCTGACCGAGACCGAGCGGAAAATTCACTTGATCGGTCACAGCCTCGGAGGGGTGATCGCGCGCTCGGTGGCGGGCCAGAGGCCAGGAGATGTCGCTTCGGTCATCACGCTGGCTTCGCCATTTCGCGGCACCGCTACCAGTCGAACTATTCTCCACGCTGCCGAAGGCATTCGCCAGCGAATCCTGCAGGAGCATGGCCCAAGAGTACTGCCCACCTGCTACACCGGGCGCTGCACCTGCAATTTTGTTGACTCGTTGAAGCGCGACATTCCGGACTCGATGGTCGAGACCGCGATTTATACACGCGATGACGGCATCGTGGACTGGCGCTATTGCATGACCAGGAATCCTGAAGTCGACTTTGAAGTCCCGGGCACTCACATTGGAATGGCATTTAATCCTTCGGTGTACAGTATCGTCGCCGAGCGCTTGGCAAAGGCGCAGTCTTCCGAATGACTTTCTTCCGAACAAGTTTAGCGGCCGACCATCTCCAATACGGCCCCGGTACTCGTCTCTAAGGTTTCGACCGGTCTGCCCCGCCTCTCCAAGCGGAGTACCGCTCTCGCCAGGCTGTTGTTCGCGACTTCAACGCTTCCCGTACAATCGGTCTTCAGATAGGGCAAACGGTGGATGCTCGGCCCATCTCCATCGATCGCCGCTTCCAAGCGGAAGCCATCTTTTGTTGAACAACGAAAATTCCATTTGAATTCATCGGGATTCCTTCTGCTCTCCTGCAGATTCCGGAAGTCGTGCCGCTTCCCCTCGTGCCAGAGCACCGCTTTGCGAAAGACGAGGCCGAATGGCATTTCATAGACCAAGGCTTCCAGCGTGCTCGGAGATTTGCCGGGGCGGGGAAGATACACGTGTGTCCAAGTCCAGAACTTGCGATGCCGGTACTTGGAGTTGTGTCCTTGCACTCCGAACCCCAACGGGTTCCCCGCAAAAGTCCGGCCATCCAGCGTGATCTGGCCGGAAAAAACCGCGTCGGAATGCGGGGTGCGCGAGAATCCAATCCATCCCTTGTTGGTCAAGGTGACGCGAAATTCGGAACGATAGCGCAGATCCCATGAGATTGCGTGTCCGCCAATTTCCAGATTTCCGCGGCAGGAGCTCTCGCCGATTTCATTGCTGCCGATGCGGAGGTGGAATGGACCTTTTCTTCTGGCGCTGAGATCCAGGCCTTCCAGGGGAAATCCTTGAATGAAGCTTTGGGGTGTTCCATCCCGCGGAAACCACGTGGCCCACACTTGGACGGGCATCCCGTGCGGGTCGCCTGGGCATCCGCACCGGCCAGGATTCAACAGCAAATATCGGAACCACCACGCCCCGCCACCGTCCGCCAGTCCCAGACGAACAAACCAGACTTCGTAACGGCGCCGAACCGAAAGTGAGGAATAGACCTCGTTGAAAGTTTTCACTGATCAGCGTCTCAAGTTCAGAGTCGCAGAATAGCAGCAATTGGAGGCTAATTATGCACGGCGGCCTCGTTTTTAATCCGTCCGTTTATACCATCATTGCTGAGCGTCTGGCCGAGGCAACTTCGCAAGCATAAGCCAGTCGTCTTCGTTCACGTTGGTGTGATAGATGAGAACGGAGTTTTTGGTAGGGACAGGTCACGGACCTCCGGAAAAGCCGCACAACTCAGGTTTGCGGCTGGGCGACCAAGCGCGGCTGGGCCGTTGGAGCCGGACTGTTCGGCGCAGCCTCGGGCTCCGGCGTTTGGCCGTTCTGGACTGAGCCGCTGTTGCCCAAGCTCGCGCCACTGTTGAGATTGAAGTAGGAGTCATCGTATCTCGAGCTGTAGTTCGAGCTTGGCGCGCTCAGGTAGCTTCCCGGCGAGTCGTAGTTATACGACGAATCCGGATTGTACGGCGGCGGATTGTCGGACCAGTCGTAGTTGTAATCCGGGTAGGTGTACGCCGACCACGGGGCATACCAATAAGGGTCGTACCACCAAGGATCCCAGCCGAGCCCCCAGTAGCCGCCCCAGTACGGCCATCCGAAGCCGAAGCCCCAACCTCCCCAACCCCAACCGAAGCCCCACCCGCGGCCCCAACCCCAACCACCGCCCCAACCGTAGCCAGGCCAACCACCTCGCCAACCATCAACACCCCGACCAACGCCTAGCGTGGCTCTGGAGGCTCCGCCGGCGAAACCGGACGCGCCTCTTGACGGGCCGAAGGAGTGCCAACCACCATCGGAACTTCCGGCGTTACGCGCGGAGAGGCTTGAGTTCCCCAGGCCTCCGGAATTGCGTCCTTCACTGGAACGCGCGGAACTACCGGAGTTGCCGAACGAATGCCACTGGCCATCGTTGATTGCGGGACGAACATTCGACGAATGATTTCCGAACGAACCGGAATTGCGGCCAGCTTCAGACCCGCCGTACGAACGGCTGCCCGCTCCGTCACGACCCGCCGCTGATCCACCACGAAAGCCGCCGCCTTGGTCGTAACTCCCTCCGCCAAAAGACCGCTGGCCGCTATAAGATCCGCCGCCACCATGGAAGCCTCCGCCGCCTCCGCCGCCATGGGAACCGCCCCCGCCGCCGTGACCGCCGCCGTGCTGAGCGAATGCTGGATTTGGTGTGAGAGCAAGACTGATGAAAGCAGCAAATGCGATAAGGGATCTGAGAAGACCGAATCTGCTCATAATCTGTGCCTCCCTCCGAACGTGGGAGTGCAGTTTCGAGCGAGGAGCCTATTTACTAAGGACGGCGCGCTCCTACCTGATAAGATTCTACTCCCACGCCAGGGGTTGCACCCAAGGGTCAACGGGTGCGGTTCGTCACTCTCGCCATTTCCGTGCCCCTCCAGCCTAGGTAGTAGCTGACACCGGGTTCGCCGGGACGTACACTGAATCCCATCAACTCTAAATTTAGAGTTAGCGTGTCGGGGCAGGTTTTCCCGCCAGCAACCGAGTGCCATCCTTCAGGCGCAGGGTAGACCCCGTCTTCCCCTTGCTCCTCCTCGGCGGGCCACAACTCGGAGGGAAAACTGGCATCCCATGCCTTGTGATACGGAGCGCTGAGCGTCTGTCTGCGGGCTGGCCCTTGCGCTCGCCGCCACGAGGCTATGTAGATGAAGAATTGTGGGCGCTTGAACCGATCACCGTGCAGAGGGCATTTCACTTGGGCATCGACTGGTTCCTCAAAGGCTGAGCCGATAAATGGTTGCTCCTTTTCCGGGAAGCAGATGCAATCTTGAGAAAAGATCGACCGAGCCTTCAGCGCTTCCTCGGCTCGCTCGATTCGCTTTAGAACGGTCGGATTCCACTAGGTTCGTCTACATCTGCCGCGCATCGCCTTCGATTGGAAACCCCCGCCGCTCTCGAGCGGTCAGTGGAGAGTGGAAGAAGCAAAAACGGTCGCCGGTGCGAGCGTGTGCCTTGCAGCGCCTTCGACCCCGGGCCTGGTACTCGCATTGATGTAGCGCGACCACCGTTCGTTCGCTCCTTTCACAAGCTAGGTAATACCGGGGGATGATAGTCCCCGGCCTTGAAGTCAAATCTCCATCGTCCTCTCGGCCCAAATTTTGTGACGTATTTGTGACGTAAGGACCCAACCGGTTGCACCCAAAACCAACGTTATCAACATCGCCAGAACTCCCTTCCGTCCGGGCGGAAATTGGTTAAAGTCTTTTGCTGCAATGTACTTAGCCGAGGTCAGCGGTTTAAGTCCGATCGTCGGCTCCAGCATAACCCCATCCTTCACCAGTTTATCGATGCCGGCAGGGCGCTCGGAATTGGCTCAAGTGTCCTGAAGTTCTGAGCAGGGACTTTCAGTCGCTGTTTTTTCGAGTATTGCCATCGCGTTTACCGAACGGCCGCCAATCCCGCCCTCTGCTGCTACAATTTCCGGTTCGCTATCTTGCCCAGACGCGGCAAGCCGCGTCTCTATAACGAGGTGTCTCCATGCCGGAAACTTTGCAGCTTTCGAATCCCACGCCGCTGACCACTCTCACAGAGGACGAGATCCTGTTCCGCGACAACGTCCGCCAGTTTGCCGACGACAAGATTCGTCCACTGGCGAAAGAGATGGACGAAAAGGCAGTGTTCGATCACGGCCTGATCGATCAGTTCTTTCAGCTCGGACTGATGGGGATCGAGATCCCCGAGCAGTACGGCGGGGCGGGCGGCAAGTTTTTTGAGGCGATCTTAGCCGTGGAAGAATTGTCGCGGGCCGACGCTTCCGCCGGCGTAATCGTGGACGTGCAGAACACGCTGCTAGCGAATGCGATTCTGCGCTGGGCCAATGAAGACCAGAAGAAGCGTTACCTGCCGAAGATAGCGGCCGACACGCTTGGCGCCTATGCGTTGAGCGAGGCGGGATCGGGATCGGACGCGTTTGCGCTGCAAACGAAAGCCGAGCTCAAAGGGAGTGACTTCATTCTCAACGGACGCAAGCTCTGGATCACGAATGGCAAAGAGGCTGGATTGTTCATTCTGTTTGCCACCGTCGATGCGTCGAAAGGTTACAAGGGCATCACGGCGTTTCTGATCGAGAAGAACTTCCCCGGATTTACCGTCGGCAAGAAGGAAGACAAGCTGGGGATTCGGGCTTCGTCAACCTGCGAACTGATTCTGGAAGATTGTCGCGTGCCCAAGGAAAACGTGCTCGGCGAGGTTGGGAAGGGATACAAGATCGCAATCGAGACGCTCAACGAAGGCCGCATCGGAATTGGCGCGCAGATGCTGGGCATAGCGCGAGGCGCGTGGGAATGCGCCGCCAAGTATGCGCAGGAGCGCACGCAATTCGGCAAGCCGATTTCGGAATTTCAGGGCATCCAGTTCCAGATCGCGCAGATGGCAACCGAGATCGAGGCGGCGCGCCTGATGGTTTATAACGCAGCCCGCATGAAAGATGCCGGCGTCAATTTTGTGAAAGAAGCCGCGATGACCAAGCTCTTCACGTCGCAAGTGGCCGAGCGTGTGACGTCGCTGGCAATCGAAGTCTACGGGGGATACGGTTTTACAAAAGATTATCCGGTCGAAAAATATTGGCGCGATGCGAAGATCGGAAAAATCTATGAAGGCACGTCGAACATGCAGTTGGCGACGATCGCGAAGCTGGTGATGTCCAAATAAAAGCCTTAACCACAGAGGGCACAGGGGGAACACAGCGGGAAAATCATTAAACACCAAGGTACACAAGAGATCACGAAGCAGTTATCCTGTGCTCCTCTGTGCCCTCTGTGGTTACTTGTTCCTGGGGTGCGGCAGGCCCGTTCGAAAATCACACCGAGCACGTTGCCAGTATGATCGTTGCCAGCGCCTGACAGAATTTGCCGCGGGTTCGGATGAACCGAGTTTCGAAGTAAAGACGTATGGCCACCTTTTCTCCAGATGCGCTGTCCGCGACGGCTGCTGAGTTGGCCGGCGCCCGCGCGGAGCCGATCTCTCGTGAAGTTGCTTGCCGGCTGCTGCGATCGGACGACGACATGCTGCCTTCCCTGCTCTCGGCGGCACAACTTGCCCGCGCGAGATTCAAACCGGGAGTCATCACCTATTCCCGCAAGGTGTTTCTTCCCCTGACGAATCTTTGCCACGACCACTGCGGCTACTGCACATTCCGCCGCGATCCCGGCGAGCCCGGCGCGCACACCATGTCGCCTGACGAGGTTATGGAAATCGTGCGCGCGGGAGAGCGCAGGGGATGTACCGAGGCGTTGTTCAGCTTGGGAGAAAAGCCGGAGCTGCTTTTTTCCCAGATGCGCGATACGCTGCGGCGCTTCGGATACAAATCCACGCTCCATTATCTGGAAGCGATGTGCGAGAAGGTGCTTCGCGAATCGAGCCTGCTTCCGCATCCCAATCCCGGGCTGATGAGCGCGGAATGGCTGGAGCGCCTGTCCCGCGTGGCTCCCAGCATCGGGCTCATGCTTGAAACGGCCAGTGCGCGGCTGCTCGCGAAAAATGCCGCTCACGACAACGCTCCCGCCAAAGAACCGGCGAAGCGCCTGCGTGTAATTGAGGACGCGGGGCGGCGGAAGATTCCTTTTACCACGGGAATTCTGATCGGAATTGGCGAAACGCCGGAAGAGCGCGTGGATTCGCTGGTTGCGATCCGCGACTTACATGCGAGGTACGGGCACATTCAGGAAGTGATCGTACAAAACTTTCGCGCCAAGAGTGGCACGCCGATGGCACACTGGCCCGAACCGGATCTCGGAGACATGCTGCGCACGCTGGCCGTGGCGCGCCTCCTGATGCCGAAGATGAACATTCAAGCGCCGCCGAATCTCTCCGATCCGCACTATGCCGATCTGCTCGACGGCGGCATCAACGACTGGGGCGGAGTTTCGCCGCTAACGCCGGATTTCATCAATCCGGAAAAGCCGTGGCCGCATCTGGAAGATTTGCGACAGCGGACCGAGGCGAAAGGATTCGAGTTGCGCCAGAGGTTGCCAGTTTATCCTGACTTCGGGAAACAAGCAGGGGCCCACAGTGGTTTGCTGGCGCAGCGCCTGAGCTCCGCTGCAGACGCTGAGGGCTACGCTCGGAGGGCGGTATGATCACGATTCTGACCGGCGGCACGGGCGGCGCCAAGTTCGTGGATGGACTTCGGCAGATCGTTCGTCCGGAAGAACTGACGATCGTCGTGAATACCGGCGACGACTTGCTGTGGTGGGGATTGTACGTTTCGCCCGATCTCGATTCCATCACTTACATGCTGGCGGGGAAACTGAGCCAGGAGCGTGGCTGGGGCGTGAAGGGCGACACTTTCTTTTGCCTGAATACCATGGGGCAAATGGGACAACCGACGTGGTTCCACGCCGGCGACCGCGATCTGGCCACGCACATTTTTCGCTCGAAGCTGCTTGCCGACGGCAAGACGCTGAGTGAAGCCACGTTCGAAATCGCAACCAGGCTTGGAATCAAGACGCGCGTACTGCCGATGAGCAACTCGCGCGTGGAGACGCGGGTTCTGACTCCGGTGGGAGACTTGAGCTTTGAAGAATATTTCGTCCAGCGCTGGTACCAGGATCCCGTGGAATCGGTGCGGTTCGCCGGCGCCTCGGATGCGGAACCGGCGCCGGGAGTGATCGAGGCGATCCGCTCGGCAGATCTTGTGCTACTCGCGCCGAGTAATCCGGTAACCAGCATCGCGCCGATTCTCGCCGTGCCGGGAATTCGCGAAGCGTTGCGCGAAAGCCGCGCCCGCACTGTGGCCGTGAGCCCGATTGTGGGAGGAGCCGCAGTCACTGGGCCGGCAGGAATCCTCATGGCGGCACAAGGCTTCGCAGTTTCGATTGCCGGGGTTGCCGATTTCTATCGAGACTTCCTTGATCTGCTGGTGGTCGATTCCGAGGACGCGCCGGCTGCCGAAGAGTTGCGCAAGACCGGCATGCGTGTGCATTGCACCCCAACCATCATGCGTAATAATGAAGATAGAATCGCGTTGGCAAAGAGCGTCCTGGACGCGGCGATACAACCTCCGTCGGCTCCGGCCGCGGTGGAGCAGCCATGATTCTGGTTCCGGTAAAGAACCTCGTCGACGCCAAGCAGCGGCTCTCTCCTATTTTGAGCCCGGAAGAACGTTTCGCCCTGGCGCAGGCGATGTGCGAGGACGTGCTGCAAGCGCTGGCGCGCTGGCAAAGCCGGCCTTCCGTTGCGGTGGTAACGAGCGATTCGTTTGCGCGCGACTTGGCGGCACGTTTCAATTTCGAGGTCGTTGCCGACGACAACTCAGGAGAGACCAGCGCCATCGAGATGGCAACAGCGGTTTGCAAAGAGCGCGGAGCGACCAGCACCTTGGTGGTTCCGGCAGATATTCCTTTGATCGACAGGTCGGAACTGCAGAAGATCGTGGATTGCGCTCCTCCCGGTGGTGCGGTGCTGGTGCCGGACGCGGCGGGGCGCGGCACGAATGCGGCCTGGCGATCTCCGGGTGATCTTTTCCCGCTTCGCTTCGGGAACGACAGCTTTTTGCCGCACCTGGCCGCGGCGAAGGCAACGGGCCTGCCTTGTGTTGTACTCGAACTGCCGGGGATTGCGCGGGATGTAGATCGTCCCGAAGATCTCCGCGAACTCGCCGGCGCCAGCGGAGATCGGCGATCGCAGAAGCTGGTGCGAAGCTGGAACCTCAGCAGCCGGAAGCATGCCTAACATGGTCAGGTCTAGGATGGGGTCCAGCGTCGCTAGGCACGCGGGCAAGCGCACGGCTGGGGAAGTTCGCATCATTCCGGTCGCCGTCAGCGGAGAAATCCGCGCCGGAGAATCGCTATGCGCGAGGTTGCTGGCGGCGGCGCGAAACTTGGGGCTGCGCTTTCAGGATGGCGACATCCTGGTGGTGAAGCACAAAGTTGTTTCGAAGGCGGAAGGCGCGGTGGTCGCGCTTGATGAGATACGGCCCTCGGCGGCTTCACGAAATTGGGCTCGGCGCCATGGGCTTGATGCACGCGTCAGTGAATTGGCGGTGCGTGAGAGTCGTCGAATCGTGCGGCGAAAGCGCGGTGTGCTGATCACCGAGACGAAGCACGGGTTCGTTTGCGCGAACAGTGGCGTGGATATATCGAACGTGGATGGTGGGCGCCATGCGGTGTTGCTGCCGGTGGATCCGGATCGTTCCGCGGCAAGGTTGCGGCGGGAGTTGAAGAAGCAGCTTGGGATCGACATCGTGGTCATGGTCAGCGACAGTTTCGGGCGTCCGTGGCGGGAAGGCTTGACTGAAGTCGCAATCGGTGTTGCGGGAATGCGGCCTCTGGTCGACTATCGCGGACGCCGCGATCCGCACGGCTACTCGCTGCACGCGACGGTGGACGCGGTAGCGGACGAACTGGCTTGTGCGGCGGGACTGGTGTGCGGCAAGCTGGCAAGCACTCCCGCGTGCATCATTCGAGGCTATTCTTACCGCCGAGGAAACGGTGGGGCGCGGGAACTGATCCGGCCCGCGCAGAAGGATCTTTTTCGATAGGAGAATGTTATGGCATGGCAGGCTTCAGAACTTGAACAATTTCCCGCGCTGACGTGGGAGCAGATCGCACCACAAGCTTCCGTGGCGATTCGTGACGCGTTGGAGCGAGCGCTGGAAAAACAAGACGGAGCATGTCTGCGGGACGAGGAGCGCTGCGCCCTGGCGAACTGCGATGGGGCAAACTGTAATGGCGCGGACTTACTCGCGCTGCTGGTGGCCGCGGATACGCTTCGGCGCGAACTGGTCGGCAACATCGTCAGCTACGTGGTGAACCGCAATATCAATTTCACGAACGTCTGTTTCGTGGGGTGCAAGTTTTGCGCATTCAGCCGCGGGCCGCGCGAAGCCGACTCCTATTTTTATTCGCTGGAAGAAATGGGCCGCAGAGCGAAAGAAGCGTGGGCACTGGGAGCGACCGAAGTCTGCATTCAAGGCGGCCTGCCACGCGATCTGCCGCCGTTTCATTATCGCGACATTCTGCGCGCCGTGAAGAATGCGGTGCCGGGTATGCACATCCATGCGTTTTCTCCGATGGAAATTGTGTACGGCGTGGAGCTGACTGGCATGAAGCTGGCCGACTATCTCATGATGCTGCGCGATAACGGACTGGACACGCTGCCGGGCACGGCGGCTGAGATTCTGAATGACGAAGTGCGTCATGTACTGTCGCGCAACAAACTTTCGGCAGCGCAATGGCAAGAGGTGATCCGCACGGCGCACGCTTGTGGAATCCCGAGCACTTCGACGCTGATGTACGGGCACATGGAAACACCCGACCACTGGGTACGGCAGTTGTCATTATTCCGGCAGATTCAGGCTGAAACCGGCGGCTTCACCGAGTTCGTGCCGCTTGGCTTTGTGCATCAGAACACGCTTTTATTTCAGCAGGGGCTGGCGCGCACCGGACCGACTCTCGCCGAACACCTCAAGATTCATGCGCTGGCCCGCGTACTGCTCGCCGGCTCGATTCATAACATCCAGGTCTCGTGGGTGAAGCTGGACCGCAAACTTTCGCAGCTTTGCCTGCACGCCGGCGCCAACGACTACGGCGGAACGCTGATGGAAGAAAGCATCTCGCGTGAGGCGGGAGCGACTGCGGGCGAGTACACCAGTCCGGAAGATTTCCAGGCAATGATTCTGGAGATCGGGCGCATTCCGGCAGAGCGCAATACAAAATATTCGCGAATGAAGATCAAGCTGCTTTTGGAATCGGTTTCTTCCGAAAGGTCGCTGGTTCCGGAGTTCGCATGAGCCGCGCCATCGCCGTCATCGGAGGCACCGGCCCGGCTGGTACGGGCCTCGCGTTGCGCTGGGCGCGCGCGGGAGAGATCGTCATCATCGGCTCGCGCGATGCCGCCCGGGCGCAGCAATCGGCAGAGACAATCCGCAAGCGCGCGGGTGCAAATGCTCAAGTTTCCGGGATGGAAAATTCGGCAGCCTGCGCCGCCAGCGATCTGCTGGTGCTCACCGTGCCGTTCGAAGGGCAGGCCGCGCTGCTGAAGCAGTTGAAGCCTGCGATCCGTCCGGGCAGCGTCCTGATTGATGCCACCGTTCCGCTGGCTGCGAGCGTGGGGGGACGCGCCAGCCGCACCATCGGCGTGTGGCAAGGCTCGGCTGCGCAACAGACGGCTGAGCTTGTTCCGAAGGGCGTTTCCGTCGCAGCGGCATTCCAGAACGTTTCGGCGGACGTGCTCAATGCCGACGAAGACGTGGATTGTGATGTGATCGTATGCAGCGACGATCCGAATGCCACACAGGTCGCGATGGAACTCGCGGCGAAGATCGCGCATGTGCGAGCGATTGATGGCGGGAAGCTTGAGAATGCGCGCATTGTCGAACAGATCACGGCGCTGCTGATCGGGCTCAACATCCGGCACAAAGGCCACGGCGGAATACGGATCACGGGGTTGCCCGACAGCGCCTACAAGTTGGGGCTGGCTACACGGTAGTGCGAGAGCTTCTGCAACCGCGCAAGTTAGGCAATTAAGATTCCCGCCTACTCGTCCACCGGCTGCGCGTCCAGTTCCTGAGCGGGTTCGCCTGCGGCCAAGCCCTGGGCGATGATGAGGCGGCGAGCTTCGATGCGCAGTTCAGGCAGCGCGCGTCCGAACCAGATCGCGCCGAGGACGCAGGCCACTCCTCCGATGGCAACCGTGATCGGCGCGCCGATGCGGTGCGCCAACGCTCCGCCAAAGAAAGCTCCGAAGGGCGCCATCCCCATGAACATCATTGAATAAACGGACATGACGCGGCCGCGCAACTGGTCGGGGACCATGGTCTGGATCAACGTGTTCGAGCAGGCCATCTGCAACATCATCGAATAACCGGCGGGCAGCAGGAGCGCGGCCGACAACCAGAATGAAGTCGAGAACGAAAAACAGAACAGGCTGATCCCCAAGCTCGCGCAGGCGAATGCCACCCACCGCCCGAGCCCTTTTATTCCGGTTTTAGCGGCTAGCGTCAAGGCGCCGAACAGAGCGCCTACGCCGGTGGCGCCCATCAGGATGCCGAGGCCACGCGCGCCGCCGTGCAGAATTCTGTCAGCGAAGACCGGCATCAGCACGGTGTAGGGCATGCCGACCAGGCTCACCAGGCCAATCAGCAAAAGCAGCGCACGAATGACCCGCGTCTGGTTGACCCAGCGAAAACCTTCGATGATGTCTTCAATCGGTGAACGCTGGCTGGCACGCGGGGCGCAGTGCACGTGCATCAGCGACAGGCCGGTGATCACGGCGATGTAGCTAATTGAATTGGCGGCAAAGCACCAGCCTTCGCCGATTCTCGCCACCAAGATTCCGGCTATGGCCGGGCCGATGACGCGTGCGCCATTGAACATCGAGGAATTCAGCGCGATGGCGTTCATCAGGTCCTCTTTGCCGACCATGTCTACAAGGAAGGCCTGCCGGCCGGGAATATCGAACGCGTTCACCACTCCGAGCGTGGCCGCCAGCACGAAGATGTGCCACACCTGAACGCGCCCGCCCAACGTTAGCCAAGCCAGAATCCCCGCGAGGATCATGGCGGAAGTCTGGGTGGCGATCACCAGTCGCTGGCGATTAATGCGGTCGGCGGTAATCCCTCCGAAAGGGGCAATGAGGAAGACGGGAATCTGGCTGGCAAAGCCGACACTTCCCAGCAACAGGGCAGATTTCGTCATCCGGTAGACGAGCCACGCCTGGGCTACGGTCTGCATCCAGGTGCCGATGAGAGAGATAAGTTGGCCGCCGAAGAAGAGCTGAAAATTGCGGTGGCGCAAGGCGCGCAGGGTTGTGGCCCATTTCGGCAGGCGCGCCACTTTCCCAGCCGCTTCTTCAGCCGCGGCGGAATTTTTCTCTTCGGTCACTCTTCTAGAACTTTTTCACATCTTGGGGATGACGGCAACCGGCAGGAAGATGCGGAGAGGAACCCGAGGGATCGCCAGGTCCGTTGCCGGGGCAATGGCTGTTTACTTTACACGCAGATTTCCACAGCTCTGGGACGTGACCGACTTGGAACTTCCCCGCCGGTCCGATCCACGATAAAGTTAAGTACACCGATCCAAAAGGGTTGATCCGGGAAGGATGAACGATGAGCACAGATCCTAATCGTCTTGAACGCCGAGGCGCGCAGCGTTTCGAAGTGCACATGCCGTTGGCGATTCACTTCGATGAACGAACTGTGCCCGCATTTACTCAGGACTTGAGTGGCCGCGGAATTTTCTTTTATGTCGAGACGGCGCTACCGGAAGGGGCGGTCGTGGAATTGACTTTTACCATGCCCTCCGAAATCACCTTGGCGGAAAACATGCCGGTTCGGTGTCGTGGGCGGGTGTTGCGGGCCTCGGCTTCCCAGGCCGGTCAACGAAGCGGGATTGCCGTGCAACTCGATTCCTACGAGTATTTGCCCGCCGGCGAGCCAATCGCTCAATTCGTGCGAGTTTCGGTCGCAAGTGCCGCCGGAGCGACTTCCGGCCCGGTACCGCGCTGAGAACTTCTGTGTCTTTTCAAGCGCTGGACTTTGCCTTACAATTAAGTAAACCAGCAGTCTGGCGTGGTTTTTGCCCTGATTGAGGACCCGCTGGCGACCTGCCGCTTCGTCTGAGGTCCCCTTCGATTACGAAGGTCATTTGGCTCCGACGCTGGAAGTTTGTAGCATGACAATGAACGCTGAGAATCGAGTCATGCCCGGGATCGCCGTCGCCCTCCTTACCGAGGACCGCGAAAAATCCGCCGCACTGCATAGCCGGGTGGAGAGCACCAATCTGGCTCGAACGGTATTGAGCCATGTCGGTTTCCCTCCCGGACCGGGTGATGCCGTTTTGCGTCAATTGCAGGATCAGCACGCCGAAGTCGTCCTGGTGGATATCGATCCACAGAATCCGCAGCGAGCGATCCGCACCATCGAACTGATCCACGCCAGCATTCCCGAAGTCACGATTTTTGCCGTGGGCGAAATGAACCAGCCCACGAACATTGTTTCCGCCATGCGAGCCGGAGCGCGTGAGTTTCTGGATCATGCCGCCAGCCGCGAAGCCTTGATCGAAGCCTTCACTCGCTTCTCGGCCACATTGAGCCGTGCGCAACGCAGTTCCAGTAAGGCCCGTGTCTTCACTTTTCTGAACGCCAAAGGCGGAGCCGGCACCACCACCACCGCGGTGAATACCGCCGTCGCCTTGCAGGAGACTCACGGGCGCGTGGTGCTGGTGGATTTCGCTCCTATCGGCCACGCTGCCCTGCAACTGAATCTGCGGCCTCAATTCACATTGATCGATGCCTTGCAGAACCTGCATCGCATGGATGGTTCGCTGCTCGATGGCCTGATGACGCCATATCGCAATGGCCTTCATCTGCTGGCCGGCGCTCAGCAACCGCACAACAGTGTCCCGACCGCGTCGGAACTGGCTCGCCTCTTCGATCTGCTGGTAAACCAGTATCACTTCGTCGTGCTCGATGGCTCGGGCCGGATGGATGGCACGATGCAAATGATCTGCGACCTCTCGAACGCCGTGCTGCTGGTCACGCAGACCGATGTTGTCTCGCTCTGGAGCGCTGGCCGGATTCACGCCTTCCTGCAGGAAGGAGCGGGCCGCGATCGCCTGCGGATCGTGATCAACCGTTACAAAAAGATTCCCGGCTTCACCGACGAGGATGTGGAGAAAGCCACCAACTGCAAGGTGCTCTGGAAGGTGCCCAACAACTTCCAGGTCATCGGACCGGCGATTGACAAGGGCAGCCCGGTGGCCTCGCAGGGTAATCACGAAATCGGCCGCTCCTATCAGGGTCTGGCCGCGGAACTCGCGGGCGCGACGACGTCCGCCGAGGGTGCCCTCTCGCTGCTCTACCAGCACGACAAGGGCGACGGCAAGAAACGTGCCGCCGGCCATCTGCTGGTCTCGCCGATGCGCGCCGGGCAATAGATCCCTTTTCAATCCCTGTAAGTCTGGGTTCTACTTCTGCAATCTGACTTCTTACCTCGGCGATTTCCGGGCTTTGTTAGAATCAGGGTTCACCAATGACGCCGAGAATCGCTGAAATCCTTTATCTGATGATCGCGTTCCTGTTTGCGATCAGCGTGCACGAGTCCGCCCATGCCTGGACCGCGTCACGCTGTGGCGATCCGACGGCTCGCATGTTGGGACGGGCATCGCTGAATCCGATTCGGCACATCGATCTGGTGGGCACGATCATCCTGCCGCTCGTTGCGGCCTACAGCGGCTTAACTGTGCTCGGCTGGGCGAAACCCACACCCGTGGACCCCCGGAATTTTCGCCATCCTGTGATGGACGACATCCTGACCTCGGTGGCCGGTCCAGTCAGCAACTTCATCGTCGCTACTGGGGCGCTTCTGCTGCTTGGCAGCATCTCGCTCTCATCGGCCTCCGGACACACTCTGGTCACTGGATTGGTGGGGGGTGGCGACGGCGCTGGTTCCGATTCGGCGTTGGCGTTCGTCGCTAAACTGCTGTATGTACTTATGATCGTCAACATTGTTCTGGCGGTCTTTAATCTGATTCCCGTGCCGCCGCTCGATGGCAGCCACGTGCTGCGTCATTTTTTATCGGATCCGGTGCGAATGGTGTACGACCGCATCGGTGTCTTCGCACTGCTGGCGTTGGTGTTTCTAGCCCCAGGTCTTCTCAGCAGGTTGATCGACCCGCCTGTTAATTTTTACCGTTCGATGTTGGTGAAATTCTGAATGGCCACTCCTTCCAAGAAACGCGTGCTGAGCGGAATGCGCTCGACCGGGAAGCTGCACCTGGGAAACTACGTTGGCGCGCTCGAAAACTGGGTCCGCATGCAGGAGCAGTACGACTGCTTTTTCTTTATCGCCGACTGGCACGCGCTGACCACCGACTACGCGGATACTTCGCGGCTGAAGGAAAACTCGGTCGAGGTGCTGCTGGATTGGCTGGCGGCGGGGCTGGATCCCGCGAAGTGCCTGATGTTCATCCAATCGCATGTGCCGGCCCATGCGGAATTGCACCTGCTGCTTTCGATGATCACTCCTCTCGGCTGGCTGGAACGCGTCCCGACATACAAAGAGCAGAGGGAAAACATCAAGGAAAAAGACCTGGGCACGTACGGCTTTCTTGGTTATCCGGTGCTGCAGTCGGCGGATATTTTGATTTACAAGGCGGATTTTGTGCCCGTCGGCGAAGACCAGGTGGCGCACGTTGAACTGACGCGGGAAGTTGCGCGGAGATTCAATGGGCTCTACGCCCCGCCATTTGTAATCAGGAGACAGGGGACACGGGTTGTGACTTCAGATGGGAGGGAGGTGCAGCTAGAGTCCGGAGTGGAGCTGGATCCAAGAGCTGATTACGTCATCCAAAGGCCCCCCGTTTTTCCCGAGCCAGCGGCGCTGCTTACGCCCGCACCCCGCCTGCCGGGCACCGACGGCCGCAAGATGTCGAAGTCATACGACAATGCTGTCTTGCTCACCGATCCCGAGCCCGTGGTACGGCAAAAACTGAAGACGATGGTCACCGATCCTGCCCGGGTGCGCCGCACCGATCCCGGCAATCCTGATGTGTGCCCGGTGGGCGACCTGCACAAAATATTCAGCGACAAGGAAACGATCGCGAAGGTATACGAAGGCTGCCGGTCGGCCGGAATCGGCTGCATCGAGTGCAAGAGCTGGGTCGCGGATGCCCTGGTAAAGATCCTCAACCCCATGCAGGAGCGCCGGAAAAAATACGAGGACAATCCGCGCCTCGCCTGGGATATTCTGGAAGCGGGCTCGGCTCGCGCCCGTGATGTCGCAGGCGCCACGATGGACAAAGTCCGCAAGGCGATGGGTCTGGACTATGGTCCGAACGATGAGCCGGCGAAGGATTCCACGAAGTGACGGATTTGTCTCAACCAATACCTGAACAGGCGCCAGTCGAGGCTTCCGGGCACGGCGCGGCTCCGCCCATGTCCGCCGAGAACAGGTCCGCTAAAGACGATGCCAGCGACTTCCCCTTCTCCGTCGCCCTCGGCGAAATCTACGAAGGCCCGCTCGACCTGCTGCTCGACCTGATCCGCAAGCAGGACCTCAACATCTACGACATTCCCATCGCCAGGATCACCGCGCAATATCTCAGGTATGTCGAACGCATCCGTGAACTCGACGTGAACGTCGCCTCCGAGTTCATCTACATGGCAGCGGTGCTGATTCACATCAAGTCGAAGATGTTGTTGCCACGCGATCCGCTCGCTCCCGCCGACGCGCTGGAAGACCCGCGCAACGAACTCGTCAACCGCCTGCTCGAGCACGAAAAGTTCAAATCGGCGGCACAGATGCTTCTGCAGAAACAGCAGATTGAAGACGCGGTGCTGAGCAATCCCGCGATCCGCGAGTTCATGGATGCCGGTGGCGCCGAGCCCGAACTTGCCGCCGATGTCATCGACCTGGTCAAAACCTTCCAGCAGATCCTGGACCGCGCGCGCACCCGGCCAATTCTGGAAGTGGACGAAGAGACCGTAACCGTCGGCCAGATGATCCAATACCTGCACCGCCGGCTCTCCCTGGAAGATCGGCCCATCCGCCTGAAGCAGATGCTCCGCAATGTGCCGTCGCGAGCGGCGCTGGTCTGCATGTTTCTGGCGTTGCTCGAACTGGTCCGCTTGCAGGCGATCCAGGTGCGGCAGGACCACGTCTTCGGCGAAGTGCTTGTACGCAAGCATTCCCACTTCGAAGAAGTGATGACGGAGCAAGCTGCCGTGCGCGATGATTGGAAATGAGAAAGGCAGTTGCCGGTTGCCAGCTACCAGTGCCAGTAAAAACCAGCGGAGCAGACAAACTCCACTGACCACTGACCGCACTGGCAACTGGCAACTGGCAACTGGCAACTGACTTATGCTTAGACCCCAACTTGAAGCCATCATTTACGCGGCGGAAACTCCTATTTCGCTCGACCAGATTTTTTCGCTGGTGAAGGAGTCGTTGCTCGCGGAAACTCCGGGAATCGACGCCGCGGAAATCAAGTCGCGCATCCGCGCCACGCTCGAAGAACTCATCGCGGATTACTCGGGCGCAGGTCACGGAATCGAAATCCGCCAAGTCGCCGGCGGATACCGCATGTCCACCAAGCCCGAGCAGCACGACGTGGTGCGCGCCTTCGCCAAGAGCCTGAAACCGCCGTTCCGGCTATCGCTCCCGGCGCTCGAAACTCTTGCCGTCATCGCCTACAAGCAGCCGGTCACGCTGCCCGAGATCGGCGAAATCCGTGGCGTCGATTCCAGCGGCGTCATCGCCACCCTGCTCGACCGCAAGCTGATTACGACGGCGGGCAGAAAAGCCGTAATCGGCCGCCCCATTCTCTACAAAACCAGCAAGGAGTTTCTGCTGCGCTTCGGGCTTAAGGACATCAACGAGCTGCCCAGCATGGAGGAATTCGAGAAACTGCTGGCGGAGTCATTCCAGAGAGACCTGCTTCCCAGTGAGGGCACGGCTGTGGAAGCGTCTTCAAGTTCGCCGTCAATTGTAGAGGATGATTCTTCCGGAACCGAGGCTACCGCTGAAATTGCCGAGGACAGCGAGCCCGAACTCGCCACCGAAGAAGAGGAGACCGAAACGCCAGCCAGCACCAAACCGGAGTAGCCATCCATGCCTGCCGAACGTCTGCAAAAAATTATCGCTGCTGCCGGAGTTGCATCCCGCCGCAAAGCCGAAGAGCTGATCGCCTCCGGCCGCGTGCTGGTCAATGGCCAGGTGGTCACCGAGCTCGGCACCAAAGCCGATCCCGAACAAGACCACATCCGCGTGGATGGCAAGTTGCTGCAGGGACCCGAACGTTTCACCTACGTCGCGCTGAACAAGCCCAAAGGATATGTGACCACGGTCAGCGATGAGAAAAAGCGCCCAACCGTAATGGACCTGGTGCAAAAGGTGAAGGGTCGCGTATATCCCGTGGGCCGCCTGGACTGGGCCAGCGAAGGCCTTCTACTGATGACCAACGACGGCGCGCTGGCCAACGCGCTGATGAAAGCGTCCTCCAACGTGGCGAAGACTTACGTCGTGAAAGTCGCTGGCCAGCCCGACGAGACGAAACTCGACAAGCTTCGCCGCGGAGTTTCTATCGCCGAAAAGGGCGGCCGCCGCGTGCGCACGGCTCCGGCAAAAATTCGCCTGATTCGCGAAGGCGATAACCCTTGGCTCGAAGTGACCATCATTGAAGGCCGCAACCGCCAGGTCCGAAAAATGTTTGAGGAAGTGGGACACCACGTGGAGAAAATCCGGCGGGTGCAGTACGGCCCCCTCGCGCTCGACGTGCCGCCGGGCGATTGGCGCAACCTTACTCTGCTGGAAGTAGCCAAGCTGAAAACCGCTGCGTCGGGATCGAAAGCTGCCAAGCCGCCAAGCGCACCCACCCCGCTGCGCGCACCACAAGCGCCGCAGTCATCGAAACCATTGCGCTCACCCAGACCGTCGCACTCATCGTCGCACTCATCGAAGCCGTCGCACGCACCGAAGCGCAAGCGCGATTAGCGCTTTCCTTCCGCAATCATTGGCAGCCGGGCCGCGCCGTACAAGCCGGCATCGCTCCCCAACAGCGCGCGGGTGATGATGGTCTTGTGGCCGGGGCCAGCCTCCACGTGCGCGGAAGCGCCCTGGTTGGTGGCCGAAGGATCGTGCGGCGCAGTGGCGGCGTACACGATGGAGCGCCGCCGCAACTCTTCGAAAATCGATGGCGAAAAAGCTTCCCAGGCGCTCGAAACTCCCCCGCCAATCACGTAAATCGGCAGGTTCAGGGAATTCACCATCGCCGAAAGCACAATGCCCAAACAACGGCCTACGTACCGGAAAATGCGGCGCGCATCTTCATCGCCTTGAATCGCGAGATTGTAAATCGATTTCGCGCTGAACTCCGGATCGGAGTGGGCAGCGCGCGCCAGCGCCGACGCGCCGTTGCTTGCGATCGCTTCCCGCGCCAGCCGAACCACCGCCGTCGCCGAAGCGTATTGTTCCAGGCATCCTCGATTCCCGCACCCGCAAGGGTACCCCTCCGGTTCAACGGTCGTGTGCCCGAACTCCCCGGCCATTCCATTTGCGCCGCGCCAGATCACGCCGCCCATGACCAGTCCACCGCCGACGCCAGTACCGAGGGTCAGCATCGCCACGTCGGAATAATCCTTGGCCGCGCCCAGCCATTTTTCTCCCAGCGCCGCGACATTGGCGTCGTTTTCGAGGATCACAACGGTCTTCAACCGCTGCTCAATGGCGGCGCGAGCTGGATAGTCGACCCAGCCCGGCAGGTTGGGCGATTCGCGCACCAGCCCAGTTTGCATGTCGATGATGCCGGGCACGCCGATGCCGATCCCCAGCAGTGGGGCGGCGTTCCTGTATTTATCCGACATGCGCTGGATGGCGTCGCACATGTCACTAATCACGTGATCGGGCCCCAGGGAAATCCTGGTGCCGAGTGTGACTTTTTCGATGAGCCCGCCTTGCTCGTCCACGGCCGCTATGCGCAAGTTCGTGCCGCCGAGGTCTACTCCAATGGAAAATCTGTTCATGATGAATGACTCGGGAGTCCGTTCGAAGGAGCATTTAGCCCCGCCCTTTTTTGTACAGTGCGAGTATCGATCCGTCAATGTTGGATCGTTCTATCAGGGCTATTTTTGGCATTTTGCGCAGTAGTGACTGCTGCGGCCGGCCAACACAACGCGCCGGATTGCGGCCCCGCATACCAGGCACGGATCACCCTCACGGCCATAAACTCGATGCTGGAGTTGGAAGAAACCTTCTTCTCCATTCGCGTCCACGTAGTCGGAGATCGAAGATCCACCCAGTGCGATCGCCTCGCGCAGCACTTCCTGCACCGCGGAGTGCAGCCTGCCCAACTGCTCCCGCGTGATGGCCGCCGCTCGCCGACGGGGACGGATGCCAGCCCGAAACAGCGACTCATCGGCATAAATGTTGCCCACGCCGCGCAGCAACTTCTGATTCAGAAGCGCGCTCTTGATCGGAGTCTTGCGCCCGCGAAAAAGCGCGACGAACCGTTCCTCGCTCACCTCCAGCGGTTCCACTCCTCCAGGATCGAACCCGCCAGGATGAACGCTCAGCTTGCCAAACATCCGCGGATCGATAAACCGCAGTTCGCGCCCGGAAGCGAGCTTTGCGATCAGGTGAGTGTGCTTGGCGACATCCGCAGCAGGTTCGCAAACGACCACGCGCCCGGTCATACCAAGATGGACGATCCACTGCGCCGTCTCAGCATCGGACAAATGTTGGTCGGACCGATGTAGAGACGCGGCTTGCCGCGTCTGGCCGCGAACTGCACGTTTGCCTTTGTTCGTCTGTGACACCGGTGCCTGTGATGCCCGCGACCCTCCCTCCAGATCGAACACGATGTGCTTGCCCGCACGGTGCACCCGCACGATCCGCTTGCCCTCAAGCGTCGAAGCGATGACGCTAGCTGGTGATTTGAGCGGCTGCGGCCGGGCACCGATCCAGACAGATTCGACGGTGTCCCCGGCTACCCGCGTGTCGAGGCCTCGCGCAATGGTTTCGACCTCGGGAAGCTCGGGCACGCTGTCAGGATACAAGATCGGCGCAGCCGGGTGCGCAGATGGACAGCCGAGGGCGGCTGTCGCTACGCGAAGCTTCGCTGAAATCAGGTTTGCTCCTCCACCGCCCGATTCGGTATGCTAGAGCGTACACACCAAGTTCCGCCGATCTTCCAAGTTTTCCAGTCAGTCCAGCAGCGGCGCGACCGGTGTGTGCGACCATGGGGCGGGTTTCGGTTTGCGGTCGCGCAATTTTCCAAGTGGAGTTGGCATTGAGCAGAGGCAGAACTGCGGTCATTGTCGGCGCGCAGTGGGGCGACGAAGGCAAGGGCAAGATTGTCGACGTACTCACCCAGACTTTTTCGGTCGTGGCTCGCTACGCCGGCGGCCACAATGCCGGACACACCGTCATCATCAACGGAAAAAAATTCATTCTGCAGCTTGTGCCCGGCGGCATTCTGCGGCCTGAGTGCACCAGCGTCGTCGGTAATGGCGTGGTCATTGATCCGCTGGCCTTTCTGAAGGAAGTCGCTTCCTTGCGCGCCGCTGGCGTGAAAGTGGACGGCAACCTTTTCGTCTCGAACCGCGCACAGGTCATTCTTCCCTACCATCGCATGATGGAACTGGGGTCGGAAAACGCTCCCGGCCGCGTGAAAATCGGAACCACTTCGCGTGGCATCGGCCCATCTTACGAAGACAAAATGGGACGGCGCGGGTTGCGCGTCGCCGACCTGCTCGACACGCAATTGCTGCGCACGCACATCGAGAACGCATGTCGCGAAAAAAACATGATTGCGCACGCGCTGTTCAACTCCGAACCGCTCGATGCCGACAAAATGTTCCGCGAATACGCCGACGCCGCCGAGAAGATCGCTCCCTTTGTCCGCGACACGGCGCTCCTGCTGAACCGCGCTCTGGCCGAAGGCAAGTCGATCGTGTTCGAAGGCGCGCAAGGCACCATGCTCGACATCGATCACGGCACCTATCCGTTCGTAACGTCTTCGAGCTCCACTTCCGGTGGCGCCGCGACCGGAACCGGCGTACCGCCGACATCGATTGACACGGTCATTGGCATCACCAAGGCCTATTGCACCCGCGTCGGCAGCGGCCCGTTTCCGAGCGAACTCCTCGACGCGCAAGGCGAAGACCTGCGCAAGCGCGGCAATGAATTCGGCGCCGTTACCGGACGTCCCCGCCGCACCGGCTGGCTCGATTTGCCTCTACTCCGTTACGCTGGCATGATTAACGGCATCTCCTGGCTGGTGGTTACTAAGTTGGATGTGCTCGATCACCTGACCGAGATTCCAGTTTGCGTGGGGTATAAGGTGGACGGCAAGGAAACGGACGAAGTTCCGGCTGAGGCATGCGGTTATGAAAAAATCGAATGCATCTATCGCAACATGCCCGGCTGGGCCAGCCCGACGCAGGACATTCGGACGGTCGAAGCATTGCCCAAGGCCGCCCGCGAATACCTGGCCTTCATCGAAAAGGAAACCGGATCGCGGGTGGGAATGATTTCCACGGGCCCCGATCGTGAGCAGACGATCCTGGTCCCCAGCTTCATAACCGAGTTGGGCCTGAAGAGCCCGGCGGCGCGAGCCTGAATCTGGCAAGAGAATTTGGCGAGCGAGTCTAACCAGAGCAAGTCTAACCAAAAAGAGAAACGGAGCGACGGATGGTGGTGTTGGCCGTAACTTGGATGGCAAAAATCGGACGCGAGTCCGAAGTGGCCGCAATCTTCGAAAAACTCTCAGCCGAATCGCGCAACGAACCGGGCTGCCTCATGTATCAGGTGCATAAGCACAAGACCGATCCGCGCCGGTTCTTTATCTACGAACAGTATAAGGACGCTGCCGCCCTCGAGGCTCATCGCACCGCCCCACACTTCCTGCAGTTTGCGAAGAAAGACCTGCCCAAGGTCGCCGCCCGGATCGAAGGGCACTTGTTCGAGCCGCTGGGATAACTGTGGAGTTCTCAGTTCCCGGTTCTCAGTTCTCAGAAAGCCCCGTCATCAGATCAGTCTCACTGGGAACTGGGAACTGAGAACCGGGAACTGTTCTTACTGTTTGTCCACCATCAGCACGCCGCCCGAAGCGTAGCTTTCCTTCGACACTTCATGGAAGGCGACCACGATGGCTTCGCGGCGCGCGCCCGCTTCTTCCACCATCGTGTCGGTAATCCGCTGTGCGATCTTGCGCTTCTGATCGGCCGTGCGGCCTTCGAGCATGGTGACTTGAACTAACGGCATGGAGTTCTCAGTTCCCAGTTCTCAGTTCTCAGAAAAAACCCGTCATCAGATCAATCTATCTGAGAACTGGGAACTGAGAACCGGGAACTGCTTTTACTGCGCCAATTCGTATCCCGCAAAAAAAAAGCTCAACTCGAAGCGAGCCGTATCATCCGCATCGGAGCCGTGAATTGCATTGTGTTCAATATCACTGGCCCATTTCTTGCGGATGGTGCCCTCTTCGGCACTGGCCGGATTGGTGGCGCCCATCAGCTTGCGCAGATCGGCGATGGCGTTTTCTTTTTCCAGCGCCAGCGCCACGATCGGTCCACTCGACATGAATTTGGTCAGCGAGCTGTAAAACGGCCTGCTTGCATGGACGGCGTAGAACTGCTCCGCCTGGTGCTGGGAGATCTCCAGCATCTTCATGGCCAGAATGCGGAAGCCATTCTTCTCGAACTGTTCGATGATGTCTCCGACCGCGTTCTTCTTCACCGCGTCGGGCTTGATGATGGTCAGTGTGCGTTGCAGTGTTTTCATAAGTCAGGTCTCAGGTCTCAGTTGTCAGGTCTCAGCAAAACCCATCCGCTTCTCATGAGAAAAGGCTGACGGCTGAATGCTGAGTGCTGATCGCTCCTACACCTTCACTCCCAGCGCGGCCGCGAGCGTTTCGCCGATCTCCGCCGGCGATTTCGCGACCTTGAGGCCAGCCCTTTCCATGGCGGCAATCTTCTCGGCCGCGGTGCCCTTGCCGCCGGAGATGATCGCGCCGGCGTGGCCCATGCGGCGTCCGGGAGGCGCTGTCTGTCCGGCGATAAAGCCCACGACCGGCTTCTTCATGTGCGTCCTGATGAACTCCGCGGCGATCTCCTCCGCGTTGCCACCGATTTCCCCGATCATGACCACGGCTTCGGTCTGGGGATCGCGGTTAAACAGATCGAGCGCGTCGACAAAATTCGTGCCGATAATCGGATCCCCGCCAATGCCGATCGCCGTCGACTGCCCGATTCCGCATTGGGTAAGCTGATGCACCGCCTCGTAAGTCAGCGTCCCGGACCGCGACACGATCCCGACATTTCCCTCTTTGTGGATCTGCGCCGGCATGATGCCGATCTTGCACTTGCCCGGCGAGATGATGCCCGGGCAGTTCGGCCCGATCAGGCGCGAGCGCCGGTTCTGCAGAAACTCCCAGGCGCGCACCATATCCAGCGTCGGAATGCCCTCGGTGATGCAGACGATGAGTTCGATTTCAGCATCGGCCGCCTCCATAATCGCGTCGGCCGCGAACGGCGGCGGCACAAAAATCACCGCGGCATTCGCGCCCGTCTTGTCCGCCGCTTCCTGAACGGTATTGAAAATCGGCCAGCCCTCGTGTGTCGTTCCGCCCTTGCCGGGCGTGACGCCGCCCACGATCTGCGTGCCATAAGCCGCGCAAGCTTTCGCGTGGAAAGTGCCTTCGCGGCCCGTCAGACCTTGCACAATCAATCGAGTTTTCTTATCAGCCAGGATTGCCATAATTGCCACTCTCAAAAAATCGCTACTCGCTATTCGCTATTTGCTATTCGCGCTTAAGCCGCGCTCTTCGCCGCTGCTACTACCTTGTCGGCCGCATCCTTCATGGTCTCAGCAACCGTGAAGTTCAGCCCCGACTCCATCAGGATTTTCTTGCCTTCCTGAACGTTGGTGCCTTCCAGCCGCAGGACCACCGGCAGTTGGATATTCGTTTTCTTCGCCGCCTCGACCACCCCGGTAGCCAGCATATCCACGCGCAGAATGCCCCCAAAAATATTGATCAGCACGGCGCGCACACTCTTGTCGCTCAGCAGAATTTCAAACGCGTGCGCGACCTGGTCCGCGCTTGCGCTGCCGCCCACATCCAGAAAGTTGGCTGGCATGCCGCCCGCGTACTTGATGATGTCCATGGTGGCCATCGCCAGGCCCGCGCCATTCACCATGCAGCCCACGTTGCCGTCGAGCTTGATGTAGTTGAGGCTGTATTTCGACGCCTCCACTTCCAGCGGATCTTCCTCGGTGGTGTCCCGCAATTCGCGGAGGTCGGCATGCCGGAAGAGCGCGTTATCATCAAAGGTCAACTTGGCGTCGAGCGCGAACAACCGGCTGTCCGTGCAACTGATGAAAGGATTAATCTCCACCAGCGAAGCGTCCGTTTCAAGGAACGCGCGGTAAAGACCGGTCAGGAACTGAACTGCAGGATTGATCTGCTGCGGCTTCAGCCCCAAACTGAATGCAGTTTTGCGCGCCTGGAACGGCTCCAGCCCCATGCCCGGATCGACGTACTGCTTCAGGATCGCTTCGGGCCTCTCTGCGGCCACTTGCTCAATATCCATGCCGCCCGCAGCCGATGCCATGAAAACTGGCTTGCCCTCGCCGCGATCCACCAGAATGCCGAGATAAAGTTCCTTCTCGATCGGCAGCGTTTCTTCAACCAGCAACCGATGCACGATGCGCCCTTCCGGCCCCGTCTGATGCGTGACCAGTTTCATGCCCAGCATCTTGCCGGCGATCTCGCCCGCTTCTTCGACCGACTTGGCGATCTTCACTCCGCCGCCCTTCCCGCGTCCGCCGGCATGGATCTGCGCCTTCACCACAACTCCCGTCGCGCCGGAGCCGAGAAGATCCTTCGCCGCCGCCTCAGCTTCTTCGCGTGTCGCCGCCATCGTGCCCTGTGGCACGGCGACGCCATACTTCTTCAAAATTCCTTTTGCCTGATACTCATGAATTTTCATAATGATTCCTAAATTCGCGTACCGACTCGATTCCAAACTGGAAGAAACCCGCTTGCGGCTTGAACTGCAGTCCAGCAAACCTTTGATTCTATAAGACGAAGGCACATTCGGCAAAGCGCGCGACGTGATGAGCAACGCATTCTTTTCGAGCAGTCAGAACAGAAAGTTGCTGATTGCAATGAGAAGCTGCAATGTCCAAGAAAGACAGGACGGAGCCGTTCGGCAATATGAAAACCAAACCGAAGGAAAAGCGTATTTCCTGTTCAAAGAAAGCAGCGAAGGGGCAATTCTTGAACTCGCGCGGGTCTGCAAATTCACAGGCAGCCCCGAGCAATTTCGGAAGTGAGATTATGAAGGCAGGGGACGGGCGCCCTCGCCCGTCCAATCCGAGCGCAGCTCTGCCTAGCCTCTAGCACCAGCACGGCTTGAAGAGGAAGAACTTGCGCCCGCAGAACAAACGCCCCGGAAAAACAAAAGGCCGGGCGATTGGGCCCAGCGCTTCGTACTGAGAAACTGTCAATCGCTGAGTTGAGCTAGATCAGTTCCCCGTTAACCTCGTTTTATTCGTTGCGCGAAACCTCTTAATCATTGCGCGAAACCTCACATCACCAGCGCGAGCCCTTCCAGTTCACGCTCCAGCACCGGCAGAGAACAGCCCGCCATTTCCACCCGCCCGGCGGCGTCGATCGCAGCTTTCTGCGAAACGCCATAGCCGCGCCCCGCCAAAAAAACCTGCAGCAGTTCCGCTGCTTCGCTGGAATCCACCATGCCGCCCTGGATCAGGTCGTTTCGCAAGGCGCAGAGTTCTGTCACCGTAAATTTCTCTTTCATGGCCATTCTCACCCCCGACCTCTCCACCGTTGCGCTATTAGATTCATCGGCAACCTATTTCGTTACTTGCAATCGTAATGCCGTAACTTTGGTACCCTTCAGGCACCGCTTCACGGAACCTCCAGCTCTTAGAACCCCAGATTTTGCAAAAGGTTGCGAGGATATCATCGGCAGGCGAGCGGAAGACATAACAACGGTACCCGTTGCCAGAATGACACTAAATGTCGTTTCGTGACGGGAGGAAACCGAACTTTGTCGGCTCCGGTTTCAGGCGGCGTCAATCCTGGCGGCGTCCACCAGCATGATCGGGATGTCGTCCTGAATGGGGTACACACGGCGGCATTCGCCGCATTTTAGACTATCTCCGTTCGCATTCAGAACCACCGGCTTCTTGCAAACCGGGCAGACCAGCATGTCAAGCAGATCCTGAGAAATCATAGCGGCTCATTGTACCGCGAAGTGAGTGTAGCGAGGAGCGGTGGTGCAACTTGAGATCGACCATCCGCCGACGACTCCGAGGAACCCGAACCGTGATCATGGGCTTCCTTCGTGATCCTTAGTGTCCTTAGTGGTTGTCGCCTTGAAGGCCATGCGCGACGCTCTAAAAAAAACCAGAAGGTCGGGAAACGCATCCGCTTCGGCATAGCGATGCGATAGAATCGCCTTTCAATTCACTGCACGGCGCAGCGAGGTGGGATGGCAGCCAGGATTCTCGACGGTACCAAAATAGCCGCTGAAATCCGCGCGGAAGTCACCGCCCAGGCGAAAGCCCTGGCATCATCGGGCGTGCGCCCCGGGCTCGCCGTGGTGCTGGTCGGGCACAACCCCGCATCGGAGGTCTACGTTCGCGGCAAGGTGAAGAGCTCGGAAGAAGTCGGCCTCTACAGCGAACAACACACGCCCCCCGAAAGCGCGACCACCGAAGAACTGCTCGCGCTGATCGCCGACCTGAACCGCCGCGACGAAATCGACGGCATCCTAGTGCAGTTGCCGCTGCCCGCGCACGTCGATGCCAAGAAAGTTCTGCTGGCGGTCGATCCCGCCAAAGACGTGGACGGATTCCATCCCATGAACGTGGGCTACCTGTCCACGCGGCGTCCCGGCCTCGTACCCTGCACGCCGGCCGGCGTCATGGAAATTCTGAAGCGCAGCGCGATTCCGATAGCCGGGCAGGAAGCCGTGGTCGTCGGACGCAGCGACATTGTCGGCAAGCCCGTAGCCATGTTGCTGCTGAATCAGAACGCCACCGTCACCGTCTGCCACTCGAAAACGCGCGATCTGCCCGAAGTTTGCCGCCGCGCCGGCATCCTGGTGGCCGCGATTGGCCGCGCCGGCATGGTCACCCGCAACTACGTGAAGCCCGGAGCAACCGTAATCGACGTCGGTATCAACCGGATCACCGACCGGGAAGAATTCGACCGCTTCTTTGCCTGGAACAAGGCCGGAAACAAAAAGCGCGAAGAAACGTTTCTGGCTAAAGGCTCAACCCTGGTTGGCGACGTGCACCCCGAGGTAGCCGAAATCGCCGGCGCTATCACACCCGTCCCCGGAGGCGTCGGCCCGCTAACCATCGCCATGCTGATGGCCAACACCGTAAGAGCCGCAATGCTGCGGCGTGAACTAAGACATCCCGAGTTGAGCCGCGCGTAAGAGCTGGGGGAGACAGCCGAACGCACCTCGGAGCGAACAGCGAGCGGCGAACGACGAACAGCGAACGACCAACGACCAACGACCAACGACGAAATTTACCGTGAGCACCCCTTGCTAAAACTCGGCCTCACCGGCGGCATCGCGAGCGGCAAATCCGTCGTGGGCGAGATGTTTGTCAAACTCGGCGCGCACGTGATCCAGGCGGATGCCGTCGCGCACTGGCTCATGCAACCCGGCCGCGCGGTCTATAAGGAAATCGTCCGCCGCTTCGGTCGCGAAATCCTGAATCCCGACGGAAGCATCAACCGTCCCCGGCTGGCCGGAGCCGCGTTCGGCACCCGCGGCGGTGCGCCCCCGCGAGTCAAGGAACTCAACGAAATTGTCCATCCCGCCGTAATCGACCACGAAAACGAGTGGATGGAAGAAATCGGCCAGCGCGATCCGAACGCCATCGCCATCGTCGAAGCTGCACTGATCCTCGAAGCGGGCGCCGCCAGCCGTTTCGACCGTTTAATCGTCGTGACTTGCCATCCCGAACAGCGCATTCTGCGTTTCGCCCGCCGCCTTGGAATTTCGGAAGACGCCGCCCGCGCCGAAGTAACGCGCCGCATGGCGGCGCAAATCCCCGACGAAGAAAAAATCAAAGCTGCCGATTTCGTAATCGACAACTCCGGATCGCTCGATTCGACCGAGCGGCAGGTGCAGCATGTTTTCGCCGTGCTGCGCCAGCCAGCCTGACTTTCTCGCCTCATCGCGCAGCTGCAATTGCGGCTTTCGCCAGTCGTAGCGGGAGACTATCTTCGGGTCGAAGCCGTCAAAGGCCGCTCGATAGTTTTCGCGCTTCCGCAGAATCGTGTCCCAGCTAACCCCGGCCTGCGCCCCCTCCAGAATCAGGAACTCAAACAGCACGAGGTCGTCATGTTGCGGCATGCCCATTCGCGATCGTGATAAAGAATCGAGAGCTCGCGGCTGACCCACGTGCAGCGAACCACATTCTTACTTTTCTTAGGCGCCTTCATTTGTGGAACCAGTTTTCAAGACTCACGCCGCTTGCTTGCCGGCGAGAATGCCGTCGATCTGGCGCAACTCCTCGGCCGAGAATTTTAGGTTCTTCAGTGCGCCCACGTTGTCGTCCACCTGCGACACTTTGCTCGCGCCGACCAGCGCGCTGGTGACGCGCGGATCGTGCAGCACCCACGCAACCGCCATCTCCGCCAGCGTTTGGCCTCGCTGCCCGGCGATTTCATTCAGCGTGCGAACCTTGGCGAGAGTCGCTTCGCCGATGTCCTTCTTCTTCAGAAAAAAATCGCGAGCGGCGCGCGAGTCACTGGGAATTCCCTTCAGATAGCGATCCGACAGCAGTCCCTGCGCCAGCGGGCTGAAGACGATCGATCCCACGCCTTCTTTCCCCAGCACGTCGAGCAATCCATGCTCAGGGTCGCGCACGAACATCGAATACTTCGGCTGATGAATCAGGCAGGGCGTTCCGAGACCGCGCAAAATCTTTACCGCCGCGGCCGTCTGCTTGGCGTTGTAAGCCGAAATGCCCGCGTAGAGCGCTCGGCCGGAGCGGACCGCCGTGTCGAGCGCACCGAGCGATTCTTCCGTCGGCGTGTCGGGATCGGGGCGATGATGGTAGAAGATGTCGACATACTCAAGCCCCATGCGCTTCAGGCTCTGATCGAGACTGACCAGCATATGTTTGCGCGAGCCAAGATCTCCGTAGGGCCCGGGCCACATGTCCCAGCCCGCCTTGGTCGAGATGATCAACTCGTCGCGGTAGGGAAGAAAATCTTTCTTCAGGATCTGCCCGAAAGTTTCTTCCGCCGATCCATACGGAGGGCCGTAATTATTGGCGAGATCGAAATGCGTGATGCCGAGATCGAAGGCGCGGCGCAGCATGGCGCGCGAGTTTTCGAAGTTATTCACGCCGCCGAAGTTCTGCCACAGTCCGAGCGACACGGCGGGAAGTTTGATGCCGCTGCGCCCGGAGCGGCGATATTGCATAGAGTCGTAACGCTTGTCATCCGCGACGTACACGATGGCTCTCCTCGACGGAACTCATTCTACGAGGTCAGTCGTATTTTTCGTAACGGATCGAAGTTCGATCCCAACCCAGAGTCTTCAGCAACTCGCGGTTCGCTTTGACCATCTTGTCGAGGCCGCAGATGTAGCCGTGTATGTCGGTGCGGGTTCCAACGATTTCGGCCAGATGTTCCTGCACGTATCCTCGCAGCCCTTTCCACTCTGCAGCAGCGCGGCTCAACGTGGGAAGAAAATGAAAGTTAGCGTGCTCGGCGGCCAGTTGTTCAAACTCATCGCGATAATAAATGTCGTGCTCGCCCCGCGCGCCGAACAGCAGCCAGAATTGGTGTCTCTGATGACGGTCGCTCTCCGCCAGCAGCCAGTGCAGCATGGAGCGGAAGGGCGCGATCCCGGTTCCAGTTGCAATGAACACGGTGTCGCGCAGGGGTGGGCGGAGGATGAAATCGCCGAACGGTCCCTGAAACGCGACCTTCGCGCCTTCGTCGAGACTGCAGAGATAGTTCGACATGAATCCATCCTGGACGCGATTCAGGCAGAAGGCGAAGTGCCCGTTCTCGGACGGCGGCGACGCGATGGAATACGCACGCGTCATCTCCTCGCCATCGGGTGCGTTGGCCTTCACCGAGAGCCATTGGCCAGGAACAAAGCCGAAGCGGGGGACGCCGTTCACTTCGAGTTCGATGTGCTTGGTAAACTCGGACAGCGGGAGGGAACGCAGCACCCGCGCGTCAAAAGTCTTGAACTGAGCCATTGCCCAGTTAGATGATTGCAAGCGGTTGCAGGACGCTGACGGCTGAGAGTCGACGGTTTCTTACTCCACCGTCACCGACTTCGCCAGATTTCGTGGCTGATCGACGTCGCAGCCGCGGCGCACGGCGATGTGATAGGCCAGCAATTGCAGCGGGACGATCTCCAGAATCGCCGACAGTTCATCCGGCGCGGGCGGAACGAAGAGCACGTGATCGGCCTCTTCGGTGATCTCTTTGTCGCCTTCGGTGGCGAGCGCGATGACTATGCCGGAGCGAGCCTTTACTTCTTTCAGGTTCGACATGGTCTTCTCGTAACGGACCATCGACTGCGGGCTGTTCACGTCGCGCGTGGCGATGATGACCACGGGCAGATTCTCGTCAATCAGCGCATTGGGGCCGTGCTTCATCTCGCCCGCGGGATAACCTTCGGCGTGAATGTAGGAAATTTCCTTGAGCTTGAGCGCGCCTTCTAGCGCGATGGGATAGTGAATGCCGCGTCCGAGGAAAAGGAAGTCCTGCGCGCGGATATAAGTCTTTGCCAGCTCGTCGCAAGCTTCATCGTGCGTCAGAATCTGTTCCAGCTTGCCGGGGATGCGCATGAGCTCTTGCACGGCGGCCTTAGCCTGTTCGGGTGTCATGGCGCCGCGCACCTGCGCCAGATACAAGGCGAACAAATAAAGAGCGGTAAGTTGTCCGGTGAAAGCCTTGGTCGAAGCCACGCCAATTTCCGGACCGGCGTGCGTGTAGATGGTTCCGGCGGCCTCGCGCGTGATCATGGAGCCGACCACGTTGCAGATGGCCAGCGTCTTCGAGCCCTTGGCCTTGGCTTCACGCTGGGCCGCGATGGTATCGGCGGTTTCGCCAGATTGCGAAATCAGCAGCGTCATCGTATCCGGGCCCAGAATCGGGTCGCGATAGCGCCATTCGCTGGCATAATCGACTTCGACCGGAACGCGGGCCAGGTTCTCGATCATGAACTTGCCCGCCAGTCCGGCGTGCCAACTGGTGCCGCAGGCGGCGATATTGATTTTCTTCAGCGCTTTGAACTCGGCTTCGCCGACCTGCATCTCGTTGAGGAAGATGGCGCCGGTGTCCTGCGAGACGCGGCCGAGCGTGGTGTCGCGGACGGTGCGCGGCTGCTCATAAATTTCTTTGAGCATGAAGTGCTTGAAGCCGCCCTTCTCCGCCATGATCGGATCCCAGGTGACGCGCTGCGCCTTCCGCTCCAGCGGCTTGCCGTCGAAATCGGTGACCCGCACGCCGTCTGCGGTGATCACGGCAAGATCGCCATCGGCCAGAAAGAAAAGATCGCGCGTGTGATCGAGGAGCGCGGGCACGTCGGAGGCGACGAAGTATTCGTCCTTGCCGAGGCCGATGACAGCGGGCGGTCCATTGCGGGCGGCGACGATCTTGTTCGGTTCGTCAACCGCGATTACCACCAGCGCGAACACGCCGGTGAGTTCCTTCACCGCTTGGCGCACCGCTTCTTCCAATGACGGGCGATGACCGTTTCCAGTTTGCAGGTAGTGCTTCTCGATCAGGTGCGCGATGATTTCCGTGTCTGTTTCGGTGGTGAACTTGTGTCCTTCGGCGATCAATTTCTTTTTGAGCGAGAGATAGTTTTCGACAATGCCGTTGTGCACCACCACGATTCTGCCGGTGCAATCGCGATGGGGATGGGCGTTTTCTTCGGTGGGGCGGCCATGGGTGGCCCAGCGCGTGTGTCCGATGCCGTAGGTGCCGTCGAGCGGCTTGAGCCGGATCACTTCTTCCAGATTGCGCAGCTTGCCTTCCGCGCGGCGGATCTGCAGGCCTTCGCTGTTTCCGGCCACTGCGATTCCGGCCGAGTCGTAGCCGCGATACTCCAGCTTTCTGAGGCCCTCAATGATGACGGGGACGACTTGCTTCTTACCTACATATCCCACAATGCCGCACATCGGCGAATTGGCTCCTTGAATATATCGGTGGGGGGACCGGTGATTGTTCGGGCATAGTTGCCCATCAAGCACAAACGGAGATCTAGTCTTCGAGGGAGAAACGAAACTCTTCAATGACCGGGTTCGTTAGAACTTCGCGCGCGATCCGCTCTACTTCCGCTTGCGCCTCATCCTTTGAGATGCCGCCGTTGAGAGTAATTTCGAAATACTTTCCTTGCCGTACATCGTGCAGACTCTTGTAGCCGATTTTCGTAAGGGCGCCGTGGATGGTTTTACCCTGCGGATCCAGAACGCTCTTCTTCAATGAAACGTAGACGTAGGCTTTCATCAACTCAGCAATTATACGTCAGGTGACAGCGAACAGGACCGTGGTTTTCGTTATAGGGGGTATGCGGTTCGGGCCACTCACTTTCGTGAAGTCGGGTCCGTAACCTATTCAAAAGATAACAGTTGACGGTCCAACTCTGCGATCGCCTGCTCTAGCATCTCGCGGTGACGAGGGTTGCTGGCTGCCTGCAGTTGTTGCGTGAGGCGTCCGCGGGAAAGAAGCAGGCCCTCGCGTTTACGGTTGCGTTGCTGCTCGTCGGGCGAGATCGGTGCGCGGACGGACTTCCGCTGCTCCGACATTTCCGCTTGTTGTTGTTCTACGGATTTACTTTCCCAGCCGCGTGCCATTTGGGGAATCTTACCTCGAAGTTTCTTGGGTGGTACCAAGAAATAACTTGCCTGTGCCCCGGAGACGGAGTAAGAATACCTTTCCGGAAGGCACAAATCCGGGAAAACGGTGCCGCAGAACCTGAGGGGCTCCCCGACCGGGGAGGATTAGATTGGTTCCCAAGTATAGGAACCGACGCCTGCGGACACCGCAATGTTGGACTGTAGTTTCGCAGCTTGGCAAGATGTGGAAATGGCGTGAGTCCTTGAAGACAAAGGACCAAAACGGGCCGCCCACCCGAAGGTCTTGGGGCAACTTCCTGCGATACCCGAAATGAAAATCGTCCGTAGAGTTGACCACTGTGTTGACCGGGCACAAAAAAGCCCCACCACCTTTATAGGGTGATGGGAAAGTACGAGCAAGCGATTTATTCTGTTGCAGAGCAACCTTCGGGCACCTCTTCGCACTCGATCACATCGATGACCGACACCAGCAGCAGGTTTGTACGTGCTCTGAAATATTGTGTTCGGTCGAGAGCGGTCTGCGCCTTCTCTTCGGAATCGAACGTCCCAAGGCATCGGCAAGTATGCGGCAGTTCGAGGACGCACGCCTGGTACTTCATTTCGTCCGCACCCGCAATGCCTCTTCAAGCAGCAGGCGTATTGCATTCCCACGGGTCCGCCGTTCATCGTTCGCCAGTTTGTCAATCTGTGCCAGCAGAGCAGCGGGCAGTCTGAAACTCACTCCGACCGACTCCGATTGGAGGCCCAGACGGCGGTGCCCGCTTGGAGTTTTGCTGCTGATCTGGGAAGGTCAGCCGCCTCATGGGTGCCAAGCTCACTGGCAGAACTCAACGCAGCACCCCCTCGCGGCGCGGCTCAAGAAAATCCAACGCCGATTGTTTGATTTGCTGCCCGTCATTCGAAATCACGTTTACCATCCCGCGTTCGCCGGGTCGTATTCGCTGAAGGCGGTGCTGCCTGTGCTCGTGCCCGAGATGACCTACGTAGGTATGGACGTTGCGAATGGCACGGACGCCGGGCTGGCGTGGGAATCGCTCGCCAGGGGAAGCTTGGATCAGTCCGAGCAGGACAGGATCAAGAGGGCGCTGCTGGATTATTGCGGGCAGGACACGCTGGCTCTGGTGAGGCTGGTCGAAAAGCTCCAAATGCACCACTGACCTCTGTTGCGCTACCCACGGCTGAATACGTCGCCATCGATCTTCTCGACGAAAGCCAAAACGTCTATTCTTCCTCCAAGCCAAAATTCTCGAAGAAATGCCCGATCTGTTCCCCAGAGAAAGAAGATAAAGGCGGAACTCAAGCGTGTCTTCCCACTACGCCGGATGTGTAGGTAACGCGAACGTCTTTAGAGGTGCTGGCCTTACAATGAGTAGGAATGGCTGACGCATACGAATTCAAGCGACTCCGCAAATCCGAAATTGGTGAAGAACTGACAACGCCGCCATACCGGTCTGACCTCAATGATCTGTGAGACAACGATTAGATACCGGGCAGATATTTCCGCGGGAGCATTGAAAGTTCCAGAAACCCGCGTTATCGCTGATCTTCTCCTCCGTGGCGTCGATGAGCAAGAATGGAAGCGGGCCCTAATCAGCGACAACGTTTTGCAAACCCGTAACTCGGCCACCGCGATCCGACTCGCTCGGCTGATCAAGGCTCGACTAGCTCTGATGGACGCCGAACTCTGGAAGATGATCTACGAAGGCACTGGCGTCGTGGCCGTACACGCCGCGCTGGCAGCGGCCATCAAGCACTCGCTCCTCCTTGGAGATTTTCTCGATCTAGTTGTGCGTGAGCAGTACCACCTATTTAACCCCGCACTTTCAAACAGGCTGTGGGACGACTACCTCAGCGACCTGCCGAGGACGTGATCCTGAGATGCCGGAATGGAACGAGTCCACGCGCCGCCGCCTGAGGTCATCGGTTTTCCAAACGCTCGCGCAGGCTGGTTTCATCGAAAACACGAAAACGTTGAAGTTGCAATCGGTTCACATCGCCCCGCAGGTCCTTCGCTACCTGACCAACCGAAACGAAGAATATGTGCTCCGCTGCATTCAGGTGTCGCCATGAGTGACCTGTTGACCGAACGGTTGAACAAGATTCTGCCGAGGGTCGTCTCCAACGACTTCCTCAAGGGAACCGGGATCGGTAACGAGATCGCCTTTTACATCTTCGACTATCCGCCCGAAGATGAGCTGCGGGTGCGAGAGCACATTCGCTTCCTGCTGGAACATATTCCGAAGCAAAAACTGGGGTTGCGAGTCAAGCACATAGACCTGTTCGATTTTGTGCTCGATTATCTAAAAAGTATTTATGCCACACAATGAGGGTGTGGTTTCAATAAAATTGGGTTAAATGTCGATGCGTGGAAATCAAGTAAAACATTCCAGCATTTTTGAACTGGTCAAACTACGTGTACACCAAACCGAGGCACGCGATGTCGGCTGTCTCTCGTAGGAAGATCAGCCTTGCGCAGAAACGGAAGTCGGACTGCTGGAGCTTGGCGGAGCACGCACGCCGCTGGCGCTCGTCGAGCGGGAAGTCGTCCGGGATGTCGCGGATGGACTCGATGCCCATTTCCAGCAGTTCCTCAACCGCGCTTGCTTGGATTCTGGGCAGATTGCCGATGTGGTCGTCCGAACGCGGTAGATTGCAGCGGTCGTAGAACTCGCACGTAATTGGATCGGTGCAATGGCTTCCCGGAGCGGTTGGAGCGTTTATCGCTGTGCCTTTTTGCGCTTGCTTCCGCCATAGGCTTTTCGTAGGTGAAGGTTTCCGCTGCTACTTTCGAGCAAGTCCCACGCATCGGATGGGTTGGTGCGAAGAACATCAAGAACGGTTGCGGCGTCAAGACCCATGTAAGGGAGAATCTGCGGCGGCATCTGAGCGAGCAGCCCTTGCTGGCCGTGGTGGACAAGCGGAAAGGATACTGAGTTGAGATGAAACCCGAAGACCTCAAAAGCTCTGCGAACTCTGCGATCTCTGCGGTTAAACGGAGAAACTGGTTTTCGACTGTCTTACGACGGTAGGAGTTCCTTTGAATGCTGAAAGATAATGCGGTCGAATTCGGCTGGCGCCAGTTTGAGCGCTGGGAAGACTTCTGAGACGAAGAAGTCTTCGATAAGCTCATAATTCGCCTCCTCCGAGACTTTGATGCCGAATACCCGTTCGAAAACGTCCTTCATGCGGGTGTCGAATGGGATCAGGGTACGGGCAAAGCCCACATCAATGAGAAAATCGCTCGGCGGCTTGCGCTTGGCCTGGTACTTGTTCCCTTTTTGATAAAAGGCCAGGTGCTCCATGAGAAACTTTCGAGCCTTTCGTTCACGCTCCTGCACTTCAGGTCCTATCGGATCGGCAGTGCAGTCGAGTTCATCGAGCCGTTTGCGAAGTTGGGTGAGATGGCCGCTTGTATCTGTGAATGTCGCGAGGTTCGCCGCGACCGAACGGGCATTATCCTCGCGGAAGCGGCCTGCCTGATACGTACGCATCTGCTCGGCGATATAGCTGTTCAATACGCGTTCAGGGCAAGGCCTGCGGAGCTTCGATAGCGAGACGCTTTCGTAAAAGGTCTCCAAACGGCCTTCTTTCTTTAGCACGTCAGCCCACCTGGTCCCCCCACGGTTGCAAATTTGACTCACGATTTGCCGCCAGAGGAACTCGTCGTCCTTCTCGCGCCATAGCCCGAGCACCGGCACAGTCGTGTGCGATCGCAGTTTTACTACCTGCCGGAGGAACTTCCAGTCGCGTTCGTAGGCGACGATTTTTCTTGCGGGCCGGTCGAATCGCACAAAGAGCCTCCTGCGAAGCGGCGCACTTTGCACCGAAATGAAAAGAGCTGCAAGGGAAGCGATTCACTATCACGCGGATTGTACGCTTCCTCGATCTTGTTGTCGCTCATCGGTGATACTTAATCGACATGCTCAAAGTCAACGCGGCGTATCTCAGCGGGCGGAATCGAGTGCCCACACTTCGGGCAGGGGATGTCGAGCGATGCCTGTACTTTGGCAAGATTGATTTTTTGCTTGCTGGGCATTAGCGTCGCCTCAAATCAGGACGGGTAAGACATTCCAACCTCCGCTCGCCACTTCAGTTTCTCTTCTAGGAGTTTATCGCCTGCTGTCGATCTACCATTAATCAGACTTTCCTGCTGAACTGTTCTCATACGAACTCCGAGCACTGACGATCATAGTCATTGCTCATTGCTTTTACTTTAGACCAGCGAAGTAAAAGGCCGTCCTGGTGATTAGGACGGCCTTTCGGTTCTTCCGGATTTCGATCATCTGAGAATCGTTAAAATATTTCCGAGTCTCATTGCACGACGACCTTGCCTGTCATCTTCGGGTGTACTGAACAGTAGTAGGGATACGTTCCCGCCTTGATAAACGTGTAGGAGAACTTTTCATCCGTGTTCAGCACCGGCGAAGCTGGCACTGAAGAATGCCGAGCAAGAGAAGTACACACCGACCGAGCGAATGGCGATGCGAAAGAAGGGTCTGCCGGAGGGCTTCGACATCTACTTCGAAGATCGCTACGCCTATCTCTGCTGGCGAGCATCCAAATTGTCGGGCATGGGTCTCCGAGCAAAGTCACTCGAAGTCGCTCTGACGGAGTTGGCTGAGAATGACATCGCAGGCGGGAAAGAATACGTTCAGACGGACAAGGGTAAGTCAATGATCCACAAACTTGCAAATAACCCAAGTCTAGAACCGGGAAATGGGAGCTGGTTCTATAGGACGAAGGAGAAACGTCCGAAGAGGACAACGCCGTCCGTGAGCACCATGTCCGACCGCAGGGCGATAGTTATAAAAGGCAAGCCGCAGATCGTTGAAGCGATGGTCAAAATCATCGAGGGTTTCCCGAAGCGTCTGGCTGCTACCGATGCGTACGACAAGATAGAAGCTGGGCTTGCTGATCGGTTTCGATTCGACCGGAAGGGTAAACGAGACCAAGTGTATGTCAGCCGGGCAAGGAAGAAGGCAGGCTTTGGTTTAGAAGGGAAGATGTGGGTGAGGAGCTAGCTGAGGTTGGCTTTTCTTTTTCTTTCTTCTTACACATATACCCATCTGTTAGGTGTTAGGTTGTACGTACCGATGGGGCTTGCGGGAACGGCTACTATACGAGCGAGTGTATCCGTACATGCATCAGGGCTTGTATCCAGTACAAAGAACCGAGCACTGGTCCCGTACCAGATCTTCCAAGAAAACTGGGGAAGTACACCCCTTCATAGGGTCATCTCCTACCCATTTCGTACCCATCTCCGTACCCAACAAAATAAACAAGATGTTTAGTTTCAATGAGATATTACAATATTATCGGTAGCAGACTACTCTGGCGTGGTCCCACGCAGCGTGAAGAGGGCTCTGGCGTCAGCCGCCAGCGCCTCCAAAACTATAACCATCGAAGTTAATCGAAAATGGCCTAAACGTGATGCCGTCCGGCACGGCGGTGCCATTACCCGCTCTGTCCGTCCGCTGCACACTGAGAACACGAGAAACAGAGCATTAAGGCCGTGCCTTCTGCGCGACCAGTGGCTGGACGGGAAAAACGGGCTCGTCGCTGAATACGCTGGGATGCTCAAGGTGAAACGGTCTTGCTCCAATCGGCACAATAGAGGTGGGGTGGAAGCGCGACCCGCCAGTATGGAGTCAGAAACGAGTGTGAACTATGTCACTGGCCCTTCCTATACCGGAGATGTGCAAACAATCGTTTGACAATCAAATGACAACCCTGTCGCGATCAGCGCGTCCAAGTCCCTGTCGGATTCGCGATGGAGAAGAACCATGTGGATGAGATCATGTGCCGTATGCAAGGCACTTCTGGAAAAGCCGCGATTGTGGGACTCCGTCTGTTGCCAATGCGGATGGGAGTGGGAGGGTGCCGGAGAGAATCGCGGGAAACTTATCGCGTTTCCTGTGCCAACAAAAAAGTCTGCCTGAGAGTAAACGTAGCCTCTCGCCCTGAATGAGGAGCTAGCCAAGCATCGGTGAGTGACCGGGGAAATCAAGCCTGACCCATCCCAAAGTCTCAGCAGGAAGGCACTTATCCCAGCAAATCTCTCGCGATGCTGAGCCATTCCGCATCGAGTGGTTGTCGGCAAACAGGCTTCCCCGCCCGAGCATACCAATAGACTGCATTGCCCTGATCGCCTTCTTTTCGATGGAGGTAGGCGGGTACCCACGAACCCTCGGTTCCTCCAGCCAGACTGGCCCAAAAAGGCTGCAACGACCTCTGAAATGCTAGAGCCGAGCGAACCCCGCCCGGCAGCCAAATGGTCGGAAATCGGCTCCCTGATGGGTCACCCAAGGGAGACCGTCCATGTGAAAATGAATTCACTGTGAATCCTGCAATCGCAGACCCGCGAGTGTTATTGACAAGGCGCGTTCAGCGCCACATACTGTCTGCGAGTGGTTCCGACCATTAGTAAGGTGACTGTCGAACGCCACTCCCTCCCCCTAAAGCTGGAATTCAATCTAGACATATCTACGTGATCGCAGTTTCGACCGAGAGGGTTCCGGTCACAGGAGAACGCCATGATGGCTCCGAGCACCAACGGCTTTTTGCTGCTAGATGCTGGATTGAATCTGATTGCATCGAACGATCCCGCCCTTCAAATCCTCTGCTTCCCCAGCGGGGCGAATCGGATCAAGCAACCCAAGGTCTTTCTTGCGGATCGGGTACGCACCACCCTCCTAGACCATAACCGTCAGGGCGGAACGGCTTTCGTGAAAGAATTCATGTCAGGTAAGCGCCGTTACATCTGCAAGAGCCTTGAAGTCGCCTGTAACGGAAACGATTCCCCACAACCTGCTTTCGCTGTGTTGCT
>Ga0208688_1000208_pt1 | contig 43404 bp, 44 predicted proteins | sample June2015DPH_6_15_FD_184696 | JGI IMG/M metagenome (GOLD analysis project Ga0208688, IMG submission 184696) | Peatland microbial communities from SPRUCE experiment site at the Marcell Experimental Forest, Minnesota, USA - June2015DPH_6_150... | ecosystem: Environmental > Terrestrial > Soil >... | reverse complement strand
CGTACTCTCGGCGCATCCGGCAGGCACCACAGGTGCGGCCATTGCGGGAACCATACTGCGTTCGCCTAACTCGTCCGATTCTCTTTTGTTTCTTACCCTGCGCCGCTTTTACGACGCCCGCCCTGCCCTGACAGCGCCTCACTTCTCCCGAAGCCTTGCGCCGAATCTCTCCATGCTCCGAATAGGGGCCGGGTTGCAACTGCTTCTTACCGGTCAAGAACAAGTAAACGCCCGAAAAGGGCGTGCTTGGGTCACACTTGGGGAACAAGTTCCTATGAACTGTTCAGAGTTTTGTTTCTGTCTGAACAGGTCAGACCGAGTGACTTGTGTTTCCGTGGTATCCCTCTATCTCCGGTCGTGCAATGCGCTCTTAGTCAACAGCGCATACTGTGCCCTAACTACCCGCTCGGGAATGGCCAGGGTGACGTGTCGCCCAACGCCCTTCCGTCTGGTGCTGCCGATCTTCAACACACCAGGCACCTGTGAGAAGATGCGCCTGACTGTTGAAGCACTCAACCCCCATGCGGCTGCTATCTGTCTAACCGTGTAGTGAGCCTCTAAGAAGTCCGGCATGACCGAAGCATAGGCTTGGGCAGGCGTTTCTTAGGTCACACTTGGGGAAAGGTTGTTGACTTAGTAGTAAAGAGGACAGGAAAGGCTTGATTTGGAGGCTGCTGTGGTATGGGTGCGGTAATAATTATCGTTCCTAGGGCATCCTGGCGCAAAGAAATAGGGCTATTTCTTGTCTCTTAGGCCAGTCCAGCGATTTCTCTGCCTGCGTCGTTGCCTTATGGCAGCGTTTTCACGTTTCCATTCTGCGACCTGTTCAGCTTCGGAAATAGTACGGACGTGCTTACAGAAAAGTTTTTCTTTACACGTGCACCGCGGGGGGTGGATTTGAACCACCGACCTTTGGGTTATGAGGCCAACCCAATAAACGACAGCATTGCATTTCAACGACTTGACGGCGCCGGGAACGACAAAAAGTCATTGAAAAGACACCAAAGCACAGCTATTGGACCATAGTCGGACCACAGTTCCGCACTCGCACAATTCTTCGCTGGGGCGTCTCTCGGCGCTAGAAGTCAGGGATAGTCTTGTAAGCGGCCAACTGCCGCAAGGATTCTACCTTCGCTTAGCGGAGACGCGGCTCCCTCGTGCGAGGTACTGGTGATCGAGCGCCTGGCGTATCAGCGTCTTGATCACCGCCTGGCGGCTGATGTTCAACTCTTTGGCAGCCTTGTCCAGTTCTTCCAGCATGCCCGACGCCAGGTCAACATTCACCCTCTGTATCGGACCCATCATTCGCCCATCATTGGTGAAGAACCGTGACACATCCTTCCCTTTGTCCGCAAAGCGGGCGATGGTTTCTGCCGAGACTGGTTTCCGACGTCTACGAGTGTTCTGCATAAAGTTCCTGCTCCTGCTTGGTGGCCGTCCAGAGAGTCACTAGGTGGTAATACTCTCCTTCTTCGTCCTCCCGCACTTCGAAAATGACGGTGTACAACTGCTCACCCACCCAGCCGATCGCCCGGTACTGTTCGGGCAAATCCGAGCGCTGGTCAAGGTAGTACGGGTGCGAGAAAATCTCCTGCGCCTCTTCGAATCCGACGCCTCTTTTCGGGTTTGCTCTTAGCCGCCTGCTCTTTCGCTCATCGAAGTGAAACCGCATGAGTATAACAGTTATACCATATTGAGTGACGGAATGACGAGCGATTATGATTGCAGAAAGCCGGGCCGCACGTCAGGGCTGCAGGCGAGCAGGGTTTCAACTTCCTGGCGAAGAGATGGATCGGACGAACAGCGCGTAGAAGATCAACTGACCCCGGCGGAACAACTGGTCAATTGAGATTTTGTTTTCCCCATTGGATACGGGTCACGCGGGTATACGTACTCAGACGGACGTATGTGCTGCTATCCACTTTGAGAGTGAGAGCGACCCGGGTCCCGCGTTATGAGCAGCAGGCATAACGTTCTACTGAAAAGTCATTGGACGAGAGCCTCATCGACCCACTAGGGTGACCCACACATTAGCAAATTTAATGGTCGCTCCCGGAGGTTCTCATGTCGTATTTTGGTCCAGGCCAAGCCCAATCCACCAAACAGAGTGTTGGCCGCATTCGCCTGGCAGTCCAGAAACCGTCACTTCTTTTGCTTCTCTTGATCTTGCCACTTGCGGCTCACGCCCAAGGAAGTCCCTTCGACACCGGCTTTAACTCCCTACAAACGCTCTTCACCGGCACCGTGGCAAAGGTTGCGAGCCTGATCGCCATCGTCATCGGCGGATACGGTTTCGCGCACGGCGAACCCGGCGCGAAAAAGGCGCTCGCCGGCGTTGCCGCCGGAACGGGCATTGCCGTTCTCGCTGCGAATGTCCTGAGCTGGCTCTGGGGCGTATAGCGCGCACTACCAGCTACGTCGAACTCTCCACCGCGTCATGCCTTTAGACCAGGAATTATGCCAGACAAACCGCAGCATAAGCAGCGCACAAACCGAGTCTTCAAGAGCCTGCATAAGCCTCTAACTTATTTGGGCGTTGAGCGCACGCTCTTCTACTTCGTGTGCGTCGGCGCGGTAGGGGCCTTCAATCTCTTCAATTCCATCCTCGCCGGTATCGCTGTCTTCGTCGGCGGTTTTGCCTTCGGCCATTGGGTAACCAATAGCGATCCGGCATTCCTTCGCATCCTCGCAAAGTCCGAACGGTACAAGCTGCGCTATGACGCCGCGAAGCAGCAAGTTCCCCGCGTGGAGGTGCTGTGATGCTGCGTCTCGATAAGGTCATCAAGCCGTGGAAGGAGAGCGCGGCACTGAATGACCACATCAACCTCTACGGCTTTTGGAATGAGACGACCTTTCTCACCAAGAGCGGTGACGTGGGCATGGTTCTCAGTATTCCTGGCGTGGACTACGAAAGTCTCGACCGCTCCGAGCAGGAGTACGCGGTGAAGCGGTTGGAGGCGGCGCTGAAAGCGTTCGGCGTAGGCGTCCATGTTTACCAGTACCTCTTCAAGTCAAACCGCCCCGACATACCGTTCGCAACCTATGACGACCCCATTGTCGAAGCGGCGATTGACCAGCGGCGCAAGTTCTTTGAAGCCAAGCGTGACCATCTTTATCAGGTTGAAATCTTCTATTGCATCCTGCTTGAAGGCGCCAGGTCGAAGACCGGCATAAGCACGGCGCTAGCTCGCCTCTTGCGCGATCCCGAGGGCGCGATCGGCGAACTACGAGCGCAGTTTACCAACGACAACATGAAGACGTTGTTGCGTTCGCATATCGAGCATGATGTTCGACGGCTCGACCAACACGTCCAGGCATTTGCGCGACAGCTTGCGGACTCCATGCAGATCGAGGTCCTTGACCAGCACCGACAGTTCACGTTTTTCCGCCGGTTGCTGAACTACGACGACTGGCGCGTTGCGGGCAAGCCGCAGTCCACGCAATTTCTCGACTATCAGGTGGTCAACTCCAACATCGAAGCGGAACGCGATCACCTGCGCGTCGGCGATCACATTGTCCGCGTGTTGACGATGAAAGAGGCCATCACAGAGACGCGGCCCCTGGTGCTAGACGCGCTGTTGAAGATTCCGGCCAACTTCTATGTGGTCACGGAGTGGACGCCGCTCCCGGCGGACAAGGCCCGCAAGGAAGTGAACAAGCGCCGCCGCCACTTCAACATGTCGAAGACGGGATTTGTCTCCCAAATGGGCAACGACGCCACGAAGACGAACCCGCGCGATGTGCTGGTGGACGAGTCCAAGCAGGCCGACATTGAGAATCTTGGCGATTGTCTGCGGGCCCTGGGTGACGGCCAATCGCTTGGCGATTTCTCTCTCACGATCGTGCTGTATGGCCGGGCGTCGTCTGATCAGTCACGAACGGAACTCGATCAACTTGTTGCCGAGTTTACTGGCGTCTTCGCCAACGCCGACGGCAATTTGTTCGCGGAAACCTACAACCAGCTGAACGCCTATTTCGCTACCGTACCAGGCAACTACGTGCTGAACCTCCGCCAGTTGTATCTGCTCAACACGAACTACGCCGACCTGTCTTTTCTGTTCACGATCCTTCCCGGCGAGAAGACGAACGCGCACCTCGGCGCGGAGTACCTAGCAGTGCTCGAAACCGACAACAGCACGCCATACTTTTTGAACCTGCATAACGGTGAGGTCGCCCACACGCTGATTCTTGGGACTAGTGGGAGTGGCAAGTCTTATTTTTGTAGTTTCTTGTTGCAGAACGCGCAGAAGTACGCACCGCTGACCTTCATTTTCGATATCGGCGGCAGCTTCCAGTCTCTGACGACGATCTTTGGCGGATCGTACCTGAACGTCGGCCAGGAGGCGCGCGACTTCACCATCAACCCGTTTTCACTGCCTCGAACCAAAGGGAATCTGCAATTTCTCTTTAGCTTCTTCCGCGTACTCATTGAGGGCAACGAGCAACGTTACCGGCTCGACTTCAAGGAGGAACGCCGACTGTGGGATGCGATCGAGCGCATGTACGTGCTGGAGCCGGACCAGCGCACCGTCTCGAACTTTGGGAACATCATTGGCCAGTTGAAGGAACGCCTACACCGCTGGACCCACGGCGGACAGTACGGGTTCCTCTTCGACAACGCTGAGGACACGCTTTCGTTCTCCCGCTTTCAGACCTTCAACTTCCACGGTTGGAATGATGCACCGGAAGTTTTGGAGCCACTGCTGTTTTACGTTTTACACCGGGCATCGAATGAAATTACCGACCCCACGAAGCTGGGCACCTTCAAGATTTTCCTGCTCGACGAAGCGTGGCTTTTCATCAAGAACGAGACGATCCGCAATTACGTAGTCCAGGCGCAGAAGACCTGGCGCAAACACTACGCCGCGATGATCCTTGCCACGCAATCCATCAAAGAGCTTGAGGAGTCGGGGATGCTGGCGATTGTGGCCGAGAGTTGCCCGACAAAGATCTTCCTCGCTAACCCGGACATGAACCGTGACGTTTACCGGGAAGCGTTTCATCTGAACGACACGGAACTGGACCTTATCGACGGCCTTGTTCCGCCCGGCCAGATGCTGATTCGCAAGGCTCAGACCTCAAAGAAAGTGCATTTGAATGTCGATTCCGTCTCGCACTGGATGGCGACCAACAACGCCCGCGACAACCTCAAGAAGCAGGAATATTTCGAGCGCTTCGGTTTTGCGGGTGGCCTTCGCCATCTTGCCGAAGAATATCCATTCCAGCCGCGCGCGCTGGCCGTATCAACTATCAACACGAACCGCTAAGGAGATATGCTATGCGCCATCTGAAATTCGGCATCAATTGTGCTTTGGTCGTCTCTTCTATCGTCAGTGCTTTGGCGCAGGAGTCCGCGCGCACCGTGCAATATCACTCGCAGGATATTGTCGCAATCCGCGCCAAGGTGAAATACACGACTCTCATCGAGTTACCCACTACCGAAAAGATCATGGAAGCGGCCACCGGCGATAAGGACTTCTGGATTGTCGATGTGGTTAACAACTTTTGCTTTGTGCATCCTGCCAAGCAAGGCATCAGCTCCAATCTGAATCTGATTACGGACAAAGGAAACATTTACAGCTTCACGCTCCAGGACATCTCCGCCCTATCGACGACGCCAGACCTGAAGGTGATCGTCCAACCCGCCGACCGTTCGGCGATTGTGGCCGCCAGCGGACCCACGCAGTTCGTGCCTGCCGTGCAGCTCGAACAGTCGAGGCAGCAGCTTGCCGCTCTTCAGTCCCACGTTGAACAGGCTGTGGATGAGTACAAAAGTGCTTATCCGACACAACTCAAGTTCGATTATGTCTACAAATCGAACGAGGCTCCGTTTGATATCCAGTCCATTTATCACGACGACAAGTTCACGTACATCAAGACGAATGCGCCGGAAAAGTTCAGCGTCTATGAAATGAAAGACGGCAAGCCCAACCTCGTCACCTACGACCTCCGTGAAGGAACGTACATCATCCCGAAAGTCATGGACAACGGATATGTGGAGCTGGGCAAAAAGAAAATGGAATTCGCGCGCAAGGGATAGCCGCCATGACTGAAAATATCTTTGCTCCGAACACCACCGCGCAGACGGAGCCGCAGACAGAGCCAACGTTGCGGCGCAACCTGGAACTGCCAAAGGGCGTTTTGCAGAAGAACCTCAAGACGCTCGTCTATCTCGGCGCGGCATTGCTGGTAATTGTGGCGGCCCTCTTCAGTTCGGGCGGGAAGAAAACGCCCGCACAGCAAGCGAGCGCGAAGGGTCAGCCCCCACAACCGAGCTTGCAGGACAACACCGACAACAACGTGCAGGAGTTGAAGAACCAGCTTCAGGCCGAACGTCAGAAGGAACAGCAGGCGACAGCGGCCGCTGCTTCGATAGGAGACCCGGCGCTTGCAGGTGCGACGCCCGCCCAGCAGAACGCCGCCGCAGCCTACGGCCCGACTGGCGTGGTCGTGCCCTGTGTTCCGGGCCGGCCCTGCCCGCAGATGCAGCAGGGCAACATGCAGATGCAACTCACGCCCGTACAACAGGAAGCGCAGCTAATCGCGGCAAAAGAACGGGAACGGGCTGACAACTCCCGTTTCGCCTCCAATCTTGTTTACGCCCACGCCGCCGAGCAGCCACAGCTGCAACAGCCACAGGAAGGACAGATGATGCCTTCCCAGTATGACCATTCCGACCGGCAGACGAACAGTAGCCTCGTCCCGCCACGTTCCCCGGAAGAAAAGGAAGAGACACCCGGAGGCTATAAACGCCCGATTGAGGCCAATGTCGATTCGGCTGTTGGACAGCCGTACCTGATCTACGAGGGTTCCGTTCTCGACACGGTTCTCATGAATCGCCTGGACGGGGACGCCGTGGGCCCAGTCAAAGTCCTTGTCTCAAATCCGCTGTATTCGCACGATCATCAGCACGTGATTATTCCCGAAGGAACCGTTGTCTTGGGCGAAGCAAAGAAGATTGGAGCAGCGGGTTTCGGCCAACAGCGCCGCATGGCCGTGGTCTTTCACCGCCTGATTATGCCGGACGGTTACTCCGTCGATCTCGACCAGTTCCAAGGCCTCGACCAGATCGGGGAGCAAGGGCTGAAACACAAGGTCAACAACCACTACCTTCAGATCTTTGGTACCTCGATCGCTTTGGGTGTGGTTGCCGGAGCGAGTCAGATCACGCAGGGGGGTGGCACCATTACGACGAGCGGCTCCCAGGCATTCACCAACGGCGCTGCCGCCAGTGTTTCGCAGTCTGCCGCCACGATCCTTGACCGCTTTATACAAATTCCGCCCACCATCACGATTCGGGAGGGCCACCGCGTGAAAGTGTATTTCACGCAGGACATGCTTCTTCCCGCATATTCCAACCACACAATCTCTCAAACGTTCTAACGAAAGGACAAGACAATGAAGAAACTAATCTTTACCGTACTCGCCCTCGGATTTGGCGCGACATTGCAACCCATAGCGCACGCCCAATTTGGTTCCGGCGTTGTCTTCGATCCGACGCAAGCCGGTCACGCCGTCACGCAGATCGAGAATGAAGAAAGATCCATCGCCAACGAAGCCCAGCAGATCGAGCAGGGCCAACAGATCTTCACCAACACCGTCAAGATTGCTACGACAGCACTGCAAGCCTACAACGTCGCCAAGCAGCAATACGAACTCGCGCACGAGATGATCCTCGCGCCCAGGATTCTGTACGCGCGGTTTCTGTCTCCCACGTCGGACCTGATGATGTTGCAACAAATCTCGAATACCTACGGGAATTCGATGGGCTGGCTTAACTCGGCAAATACCGGCAACGGGGCCGCAGTGGCCTACCAGCAAGTCAGTGTGCCGCGTACCGCCAATATCGTTCCCGGTTACACAACCGCGAGTTTCGCTGGGCAGCAACAGATTGCCGCGCAGGGAGCCACCGTTGACATCGGCGACTCGGTAATGACCAACAACTTGCAAGTGCTTGGGACAATTCGCGCGAATCAGACCGCACGGCAGGTGGACATCGCTAACTTAGAAGCCGCAACGCAGACCCAGGATGTATCCCAACAGACTATTATGGCCGAACTCCAGCGCATCAATCAGACTCTGCTCCTGGAACTGCGTACCCAGCAAGATGCAAACCAGATCAACGCCAACCTTGCCCTGCAGCAGATCATTGCCCAAAAGCAGCAACAGGACGCGATGAAATCGGCATTTCGTGACTCGGCAGGGTACGAAAGCTACTACAACTCGAACATCACCACCACCAGCGGCGGCGCCTCGAATCTGCTTACACAGGCGTACTGAATCGAACCGAATCGGCGCCGGCAGAAGAACGCAGGAGGGCAGGGAACATGGGTACAGGTTTCTTCAACTTTATCGCTCAGGCTTGCCAGGCGTTGGCGGCAACGGCGGCACCATCCATTACGGCAATGGGGATTCACATCGTCATAGCCCTGGCGACCATCATGATGGTTTGGTTCGGCGTGCAAGAAGCGCTGGCATCGGCGCACGGCGGAGCGGGGTTCAGCATGGGGAGATTCCTCAACCTTTTCATGCTGCTTACCTTCGCTTACGCGATGGTGAATTACTACGACACGTCCATCCCCGGACTTGGCTTCTCCATCAAGGGCTTCATCGACGGCGGCACCATCAATCTCGTGAACCTGATTGGGTCCGATGGTTCGAGCACCATGCTGAACGAGATCCACGCGGCATCCTCCAAGACCGGGCCGTCGATGTTGAGCAGCATGATGTCACCCTATTACTCCCTCGTCTTCTTTGCAGTGCAATTCCTTTTGGCCTTGCTGGCCGCGATCGTCTCCGCCATCCTGGCCTACGGAGCAATCGCCGCCACGATCATCGGATTGCTCGGGCCAGTCTTTATTCCGTTTCTCGTCTTTGACAAGCTGGATTGGCTGTTCTGGGGATGGCTGAAGGCGTATCTCGGATTCAGCTTTTACAAGGTCGTGGCCGCGGCCACAATGAATGTTCTGTCCCATGTTCTCACCAACTACTACCTCCAAGTTGGCCAGAGCGTTTCGGACCCTTCAATGATGGTTCAGACATTGCCCCTGCTTGTTCTTCTGGTACTGGTCAACGTCTACATTCTTTTCAAGATTCCAACCATGACGCACAGCTTATTCACTGGCGGTACTGGCGGCCACGGTGGTGGGCTGGGCGTGGCGATGATGGCGATACGGGCGGCAATGTAATCGCGCTACAAGGAGACGAGAAAGCGAGGACATAGATGAGCGCAGAAACGATGAGCATGGAAGCGAAACCCGCCCCGCAAATTACCCGCGCCGCGGAGCGTTATCTGGAGCAATACGGCGATCCGTTGGTCATGAATACCTATCTGAAAGTGACCATTCTTGTGCTCGCTTTTGTTTGTTTCGTGTTGGCGGCGCTCACCTTCAAGAGTCAGCTGGCTCTTGCCAACGTGCACCCGATGATCGTGCGGATCAATGAAGTGGGTCATGCGGAAGCGATCGACTATCGCAAATTCCACTATCGCCCGCAGGAAGCGGAGAACAAGTATTACCTTACCCGCTGGGCGGAGCTGTATTTTAGCTGCAACCGTTTCACCATCGAGCGGGATCAGACCGCCTCGCTTTACTTCCTCAACAGCGACGTGCAACGCGCCGTCATCGACCAGGAGCGCAAGGACAACAGCATTCAGAACTACGTCAGAGACAGCAGCTTGCCGTATGTCGATGTGGAGATCAAGAACGTCATCCTTGACGACCTGCGACAATCGCCATATTCGGCACGCATCGAGTTCGAGAAGGTGTATACCAACCCGGCGGATCAAACCGAGCTCAAGCGGGAGCGATGGACAGCCAGCGTCACCTATGTATTCCGCGAGAATGTGAAGAACAACGAGCTTGCCGTCAACCCCCTCGGCCTGACCATCGTGCGCTTCCGGGCCGACCAGGCGTTCCGCTAAGGATCTATCGACCTGACCAGAGGCTTATTCATGACCTTTCATGCTGCGAATCCGGCCGGCTCTTCTCACCTGTTCCCGTGCCTTGTGGAGCAGGCGAATAACAGCCTCCAGACATGCAACGGCGGTGGCGGACTGCACCCTTCTCTTGACGGAAATGCCGGCCCGATTCGAGGTGCAATTGCGCGGAACTTCCGCAGCCAGTGTGCGGATGAGGACTCTGCTCTGGAGCCTGTCTGCCGTTGTGTATTCCGCCTTTGTTCGGGCACCGCTTCGGGGCTTGTCATGCGCCCTGCGGCAACTCGCTCTTCTGCTTCGGCTGAGCCGCCCTGCGGGTTACGGTTTCCCTCCAAATCTTCTTCGCAAAGAACGCCGAAAAGATTTCTCCGGAGCCTCGGTAAATGCAGAGCTTCGGCACTTGGGAGCACGGCCCACTCGCTCAATGGTGCCCCGATCAAGATCGGGAAATTCAACAAACGGAGACAATCATGTACCAGAACAAAGTAACCCTCATTGGCTTTCTCGGCAGCAACGCAGAAGTGCGCACGAACAGCAATGGCAGCTTTACCACGCTTTCGCTGGCGACCAAGTCCTCCTACAAGAAGGACGACCAGTACATCTCGCACACCGAATGGCACCGTTGCGTCGTCTTCGGCAAGCTCTCGGAGTTCGCCAAGACGCTCACCAAGGGAGCACATATCCAGGTGGAAGGCGAGCTGCGCAGCCGCGAATACGACAGCAAGAAAACGGACGCCAAACGGCGCGTCTGGGAGATTCGAGTCGCTTCGATTCTGAAGCTTGACCGCGCTGAAAAGGCCGTCCCGGAAGACCAGACGGAAGATCAGCAGCACGACGATGCGCCCCAGGAGGAAACGGCCGCATAGGCCCTTGCTTTTCACTCTCGGAAGCCCGGCTAACCGCTGGGCTTCCATCGCTCGAGAGGTTCCCACTATGAGCTTCGAATTGATCCTGCCATTTCTTAGGCCTATAGAGCCACTGCTCGTGGACGACAGCATCAGCGAAATCATGGGCAATCCCGATGCCTCATGGTGGTACGAACGCGAGGGAATCATGCGGCGGGAAGAGACCATCTCCTTCGACGCTGGCAAGCTCCGCACTGGCCTCGAAGTCATCGCCAATCAGCTCGGCAAAAAACTTGACGAAGATAACCCAGTCTTGAATGCCCAGCTACCCGATGGAAGCCGCCTGGCTGCAGTGATCCCTCCGGTTGTGCGTCCTTCGCCGGCCCTGATCATAAGGAAGTTCACCAGCCGTCACTACACCGTCGATGACCTTATCGCCCGCGGCATGCTGACACGGCCACTTGCGGACTTCTTAGCAGAACAGATTCGCAGCGGAAAGACGCTGCTTATCAGCGGTGGTACCGGCACCGGCAAGACCACACTCTTGCGGATACTGGCGGACTTCATTCCCGAACAGGATCGCATCGTTGTCATCGAGGACACTTCCGAACTTCACATCCAGAAGCCGAACATTCTGGCGGTCGAATGCCAGACCGACACGTTCAAGGCCAACATCTCTTTCGACGACCTTTTGAAGTCGGCTCTCCGCTGGCGACCGGACCGGATTATCCTGGGCGAAGTGCGCGGAATCGAAGCGCGGACGTTGCTCGATTCCTTCAACACGGGTCATGCGGGATCACTGGCGACGATTCATGCTAATTCAGCAGAAAAAGCTCTCCGTCGTTTCGCCAATCTGGTCATGCGCAACCACGCCCAGACCACCTTCTCCGACACCGAGGCGGAGATCGGCGAAGCCGTTGATGTTGTCGTCCATGTTGAGCGCCAACCGGGCCGCCGTGTCATCCGCGAGGTGCTGGCGCTTCGTGGGTACGATCGCGACGCGAAACGCTTCCTGATTGAGTCGCTGTTCGAGGGGCAACATGCGCAGCCTAGACACAGGTTAGCGGCTCACGCCGCCGCCGAATTTCTCATCCATTTTACGAAGTAAAGATTGCTTGATGCCACCACTTATAAAAGGAGAACCACAATGCCACTACTTGAGATCAACCAGATCCGACACATTTGTGCTTCTGTTCGGCTAGATGAGGCCACCGCCACGCAGGTCGATCAGTACGCCGCCTTCATCCACGCGTGCGCGGACGATGTGGTGGACAAGGCGCTGAACTATGTCTTCTCAAAGGACCGTGACTTCCAGGAGTTCTTGAAGACGCCACTGGCCAAGGATGTTAGGTCGACGTTGCGTGTACGTAAAGGCCCGAGCAATGGTGCGGCGGAGCAACCTGCAAAGAAGCCTGCATCCGGGGCGGAGTCCACGACTTCTGTGCGGGCGGTGAAAGCGTGATCCTGCATTCGATTTCGTGCCAGTGCAAGAACGGTGCTTCGCACCGGAAGAATTGTGACACTCCACCCCTGAAAGGGCTGACGTTCGCTAGCGATTGTTTGCAATCGCTAGCGTATTGAAAACGCGGCCGTTGCGGAATAGTCCGTTTACAACCGTTAGCGGACGCTTGCGTTCGTTAGCTCGTTGAAATTGTTCGAGGTGACAGATGGGAACCAGTGCATCAACGCAGGTGCTCGAAAAAACGGGAAGGCGCATTCCCAGGACAAGGACCATTGGAGTTCGAGTTACAGAGCCGGAATACCTTGCTCTTGAGGCCGAGGCGTGGAAAGCGGGGAAAACGGTGGCCGATTGGGCACGTGATCAGATATTGGGACGACCAGGGTTGCACGGCGTCGGTTCTCTTGATCAACACCTCTTTACTGAACTCGTCGGCATTCAGTTGCTCTTGATGAACACTCTGGGGCCTCTCCTTCGCGGCGAACGCCTGACAGCAAAACAGCTAGACGCGGTGCTCAGACAGGTGCAATCCGCAAAAGCAAGAAAGGCACAGGAACTCCTGACGAGGCGACTGAGCACGGAGGAGCGAAGGATATGACGGCAGTGCAGCAATGGGGCAGAAAGGAGTCCATCATCTGGCCTCCGCGGGGCTTCTATTACACCTATGGCGCGATCTTTCTGGCCATCGTGGCTACCGGATTCCTGAGCTATGTCCACTTCGAATTCGCCCTGTCGTCGCTGCAACAGTATTACCTGCCCTACTATCTGCGGACAGAGACCGCGGGCCTCACGCACCCGGCGAGCATGTACCAGCTCGTATACGTCACCGACGGACAATCGCGCTCCCGGATCGCGCTCGATGCCGATGTTCGAGCTGGCGAGACGCCACAATTGTCAGGCCGTCCATTACCCTTCGTGCTCTCGGCAGCAGCCCTCGCACAGGGCTTCCGCAACCTCGCGCGCGAGCCGATGCGCCCGTATCAGAACAGGGGATTGCATACCTGGATCGCCCACTGGATATACGCCGACACATCCCCTACTGGGATCTTTGCCACGCCGCTGTATTGCGGAATCTTGGCCCTCACCCTGCAGCTCCCATTTTCCATCCACAGGGATATCCGGAGGCGCAAAGAACTTCGGTATGGAAGGCGGCTGAAGGGGCCGATCATCGTAAGCCCGCGCCAGTTCGCGAATGCCGTCGCCGGCGACGGCATCGGCATCACCACGAACGATGACAGCCGCCCGCTGCGTGTGCCGCGTAACGCTGAGAACAAGCATTTTCTCGTTGTCGGTGATACGGGCTCAGGCAAGTCAAGCATCATCCGGCAGATGCTTTATCAGGTGGCAGACAGAGGTGACAGCGCCATTGTCTACGATCCAGCCTGTGAGTTTGTGAAGCAGTTCTATGACGAACGAAGAGGCGACATCGTACTCAATCCCCTCGATGCTCGCATGCCTTATTGGAATCCCTCGGATGAGCTACGGCGCAAGGCCGAGGCTAAGGCCCTGGCCGTCTCCCTCTACCAACCGGAGGGCGTGACAAACCGGTTCTTTGTAGAAGCGCCGCAGAAGATTTTCGCTCACTTGATGACCTATCTTCCGACTCCCGAACAGCTCGTTTCGTGGATGTCCAATCCGGCAGAAATTGACAGGCGAATCAAGGGAACCGAGTATTGGATGTTGATTGACACGAAAGCTCCGCACCAGCGAACGGGTGTCCTCGGCTCTTTAAACATGAGCGCCGACAGCCTCCGCTTGTTACCAAGCCGTGAGGAAGTTCCCGCCACTTGGACTGCGACAAAATGGGCCGAGACTCGGCAGGGTTGGATCTTCATTACGTCGCGCCCGACCATGCGTGAGGCTCTCCGTCCACTCATCAGTTTGTGGATAGACCTGCTTGTTCTGCGTCTCCTGAATGAACCGACACAGAAGCAGAAGCCGGTGTGGTTCGTGATCGACGAACTGGCTAGCTTACAGCGATTGCCTCAACTCCACACTGCTATTACCGAGAATCGCAAGTCGCAAAACCCAGTCATCCTCGGGTTTCAGGGGCGTAGCCAGATGGAAGCCAGATACGGTGATGATGCTGAGGCCATGCTGTCGCAACCGGCCACAAAAATCTTCTTGCGCACCACCGAGCCACGGGCCGCGAAATGGGTAAGTGACGCCATCGGCGAGATTGAGATCGAGCGCCTCCGTGAAACGCATTATGAAGGCTCTCGTGCGGGGAAAAACTTTGCCCTCGATCGACAGACGGAGCCCTTAGTCATGCCGTCAGAGATCTCCGGCCTCGACGACCTGCGAGGATTCCTGAAGTATGGCAACCACGTAGCGCGCTTCTCCTTCCCCTTCATTGCTCTTGAGGAGAAGCATCCGGGGTACGTCGAACGCGACATGGACGACTTGATTGTGTCCAGCACATTCCCACCAGCAGAGCCGGAACCGCAGCCAGGCCACGCTCTAGTTCCCGAAAACATCGGAGAGCATTCGGGCATTGATGAAGGGATGGAATAGCCCGTGCTGACAATCTCAAAACCCTTATCCGCCGGACAAGCACAAGCCTACCATCAGAAGGAATTCACCGCCAAGGAACAGAGCTACTGGTCGCGAGGCAATGCTGTCCAAGGCGAGTGGCAAGGCCGCTTGGCCGCGCAATATGGCTTGGTCGGTGCGGTGAATGCGAAAGATTTCGCCAAGTTAAGCCAGGGACAGCACCCGCAGACAGGTGAGCAACTTGTTCAGCACCGCATGGCGCACGAATACAAAGACGAGAACGGTAACACCATCAAGACGATGGAGCACCGAGCAGGCTGGGACGCCACGTTTTCTGCTGCGAAATCCGTTTCGCTTACTGCTCTTGTCGGAGGCGATCAGCGAATACGCGAAGCGTACCGTGAAAGCGTGCGCATCGCGCTTGACGAACTGGAACGCTACGTCCAGGCGCGGATCGGGGGGAACCATCCAGCTGAAACGACCGGGAAGTTTGCCGCGGCAAAGTTTGAACATGACACAGCACGGCCAGTGAATGGGTATGCAGCCCCTCAGCTTCACACTCACGCAGTCATTTTTAATGTTACCGAGCGCAACAATGGAGAAACGCGAGCTCTGCAGGCGCATGGGCTCTTTCAATCCCAGCAATTCGCGACTGCGATTTATCAGGCCGAACTGACCTACCGTCTACGTGACCTTGGCTATGAAATCGAGCGCGGGCGGAGTGGTGCTCCGGAGATCAGGGGATACACACTGGAGTACCTCGACGCTTCCAGCCCGAGGAGTCAACAGATTCGCGAATACCTCGAAAAGACCGGACACAGCAGCAAGGAATCGGCAGAAATCGCCGCCCATTCGACGCGGGATCGCAAAGGGATACTGTCCCCACGAAAGGTCTTAGCCGCGCACCGACTGCTCGCGGCCGACTACGGAAATCAGCCGGAGGCTGTGGTCAGGGCGGCACTGGAACGTGCCCAACAGTTGACGCCAAGGAGCAATTCCGTGCAACGAGCGAACGAGGCGGTCACGTTTGCTCGGGACAAAAACTTCGAACGCGAGGCTGTAGTGGATGAGCGGCTTTTAGTACGCGATTCCCTTCGTCGTGGCATGGGCGAGGTTAGTTATGCGGAGGTTCGGGAAAGTTTGGAGAAACGCCAAACGTCTGGAGAATTTGTCAGTATCCAAAGGAGCCTGCATCAGACAGGCCGTCTCCTCACAACGGTCAAGACAATCGCTGCTGAGCGCGAGATTGTGAGACAAATGCGCGAAGGCCAGAGCCGGATGGAGCCCGTGATGTCGCGCCGAAGCGCGATCATCGCCGTGGACCAGCATTCGTACTTGAACGCCGGACAGAAGGCCGTCATCGAAGACGTACTCAGCTCGCCCGACCGTGTTCAGGGGATTCAAGGTGTGGCGGGTGCTGGCAAGACGACCACTCTGGCGATCATCCGCAGTGCGGCTGAGGCTGAGCACTACCAGGTCGCAGGCTTCGCACCGACCTCCCGCGCTGCGAAACAACTGGAGCAGGCCGGTGTTCGCTCTGGAACATTGCAGGGGTTTCTAGCACGAGCTCAAAATACGGAAACTGAACTACAACACAAGCGCTTCTTCTTCATCGATGAATCGAGTCTCGCGAGCACCAACCAGATGCGGGAATTTCTGCAGCGGATGGCTTCCGGTGATCGGGTTCTCCTCATCGGAGACACCCGTCAGCATCAAGGCGTAGAAGCAGGCCGTCCCTTCCAACAATTGCAGGACGCTGGTATGAGAACGGGGAAGCTGGAGGAAGTCGTCCGGCAGAAAGACCCGGCCTTAAAGGCGACAGTTGAAATGCTGGCACACGGGCAAACAGCGGCCGCCATCGAGGCATTAAAAGACCAAGGTAGAGTTAAGCAGATCACCGATCCGCAAGAGCGCATTCAGACAATTGCGCGGAACTATATTGCTAGTCCGGAGCGGACCCTAATCGTCTCTCCCGACAACGCCTCACGACAAGAATTGAATAGAGTCGTGCGCCAGGAATTGAAAGCGACGGGGAACCTGAAACCGGACGACCATGTTTTTCGGGTGCTCATCCCCCGCCAGGACATGACAGGGGCAGACCGCGGATGGGCCAGCCAGTATCAAATCGATGACGTGGTGCGGTATTCGAGAGGAAGCAAGATCGCTGGAATCGAGCCGAGAAGCTATGGCACCGTCGTCGCCGTTAACCCAATCGAGAACTTTTTGACAATTCAAAAGACCACCGGCGACCAGGTCTCGTATGACCCCAAACGTCTCTCAGGAGTGAGCGTCTATCGCGAAGCGGAACGAGAATTCTCTGTTGGCGACCGTATTCAGTTCACGGCACCCGATAAGCAACTCGTCATCGCGAACCGCGAGCTAGGAACCGTCGAGAGGATCGACTCCAATGGCAACATCGCCCTGCGTCTGGAAGACGGTCGAACCGTCCAGTTCAATGCCGTCGATCATCCGCATTTTGATCACGGATATGCCGTCACTAGCTACGGCTCACAGGGTCTCACCGCCGACCGCGTGCTGATCAACATCGATACCACCGCCAATCCTCAGCTCATTAATTCACGTTTCGCATACGTTTCGGTGTCACGCGCAGGCATCGATGCGCAGATCTTTACAGATGATTCTTCCGGTCTGGGTCAGAAACTGGAACACGATGTCGCCAAGACGTCGGCCGTGGATTTTTCCCAATCGGCGAATCATGCTATATCGGACACAGGCCTTGGCGAAAGCATATGACGCACTATGGTGTTTCAAATGGCAAATGCGTTTGACTGACGCCGATTAGCCAGCCTCTCTCCAATGAACTGATGAATAACGTGGTTGCCAACCTAGCAGTGTGCCGGATGTGTGTCTTTCTTTGCGAGCCAAGGAGGAAATCTCTATGGCTCGCAAAGTTGGCCAGATCATTTCACGAGGCGACCGCAGATGGCTCATCCGGGCTTATCTGGGCCGCGATCACGAAACTAACAAACGCAAATATCACAATAGAACCATCCACGGTCCGCTGCGGGAGGCGCAGGCATACCTGACAAGGAAGTTGCGCGAACGCGACTTGGGTCGCGATTTGGAAGGCGCGAAGATCACGCTTAACGAATATCTTGATCGATGGCTTGAGACAGCTGTGAAACCAAGGGTGCGAGAGAAGACGCGGCAGGACTACTCAGGCATGCTGCGTCGATACGTTCGGCCGAGCCTAGGCGAAAGATTGTTGACGGCACTGCGTTCGCTGGACCTGTTTCGTGCTGTCTCCGAGACCCTGATGGAGATCGCCGCCGATCGACACCGCCTCGGTGCTCGCATCGGCATTCTCGCCGTACTCCATGCCTGGAATCAGCGACTGCAACATCATCCCCACCTGCACTGCCTGGTTCCTGCCGGCGGCCTGGCACCCGACCAATCACGGTGGATCGCTTGTCGGCCGCGCTCCTTCCTTCCGGCGCCGGTGCTCAGCTGCATGTTCCGTGGCAAGATGCTGGCCTTCCTGAAACACGCTTACGACAACCACCAACTGCGCTTCCCAGGCACTCTAGCTGCGTTCTCGAAGCCGGGCCCATTCCACGCAATGCTCTCCACCCTGCGCCATCAGAAATGGGTCGTCTATGCCAAGGCACCTTTCGGCGGTCCTGAGTATGTGCTCAAGTATCTGGCACCCTACACTCATCGTGTTGCCCTCGCCAATGGCAGGCTCTTGGACCTGAACCACGGGCAGGTGCGTTTTAAATGGCGCGACTCCAGAGACAACAACCGCATCAAGGTGATGAGCCTCGATGCGCTTGAGTTCATCCGTCGCTTTCTGCTTCACGTTCTGCCTTGTGGCTTCGTCAAGATCCGCCACTTCGGGCTGCTCGCCAACCGCAATCCCCGTCAGGCGCTGGCTCTTTGCCGTCACCATCTCAAGGCCGTAGCTCCACAAGGCACTGACCTCGTTACCCCTCAGCAACAGTCGGCAATCAATCGCTGCTGCCCCAAGTGCAAACGCGGCACCTTGCACGTCGTCGTTCGCTTCACGACCCTTGTGCCCGCAACCGATGACTCGCATTTCGCGGAGATCAACTCGTCATGATTACAATCTCGCTCACGCCACGAACCCGGATCGCTGCTGCAATGCGCCTTGTGTGCGTGCGTGCCGCAGTGTGTCCGCATGCACCTAAAGCAGTTGCCAACCTCCCGAAACGCCATCCCATTTTCCTCGTAATCGGTCGCTCCGCACCATCACAACCCTCCGCTCACATCCCCTGCAATGTGCTTCTTCGCTCTCCGCACCACAACAAACTCATTCAAAACCCATAGGGCCTGCGTTCCCGGAAGCGGCTTAGTCCAAATCGCCCTATCGTCAATGCTCCGCCTCGACTGCCCGCCTTCAACACAGCTCTATCTGCGGAGCACTGTCGATACGGCACTACAGATTTATCGCCAACGAGAGAGGGCGTGCTTGCAAAAGACAAAAGCGCCGGAAGAGTTCCGGCGCAAGACCCAATTTTTCGGGAAAAGATGTTGGTCAGTAACTCATCGAAGGCTTGTTGGTTGTAGTGTCATTCGATGTCATGTCAAAGGTGAGCAGGAATCCGTTCGTGCCCTTGAACTCGAAAGCGTTCGGGCCCTCACGATAGGTTTCAAGCTCGTTCGGCATCATCACGAATCCGTCATTGCGCGGCGTTCCCCAGTACTTAACGTTCTTGAGCACCGCGGGTTCATCCGTCATGCCCTGAAAGCGTTTGAGTTTGACCTCGGCCGTCTTGCCCCCGTTAAGCGTCGCATGGGCCTGATCCTTGTCGAAAGTCCAGGTGTCGATGTCGCCCTCGGCGGTCTGAAACGATTTCCACTTTACCGGAAACACGTGCCCCAGAATCTCACCCAGACCTTGGCGTTGCTCCGCCGTTGTAGCTTTGTCGAATGTGACCAAAGCCCGTTCCATCTGACCCTGGGAGAAATCGCCACCCAGGTCCCCGGTGATCCAGAACTTGGCTCCAGCAAGGCTAGTAGCTCTGTAGTGGCCCTGGTTGACTTTATAGGCGTTATTGAACTTACAGTAGTGTTCAGTTGTGCCGTGCTCGGCGTGCGCCGCCGGGTGCGCACCGAAATAACAGATGCAGAAGTGTGGACAGCTGCAAGCTTCTATGGCGGTAGCGTTGATCGCCCAGTCCGCCGTCGGTGAAGAAGTGTGGCCCGCGGACACCCCGAGCAGGGCGATGACAATTAGCAATGGCACTCTGTGCATCAGAGTCACCTCCTTTTGGTGCAGGATTATCTACCCAAGAATGGTCTTTCGCAAGGCTAATCGGGGCGCTCTGTCAACCGACATTAGAAATGTCCCCATCCTTACGACATTAGAAATGTCCCTTTTCTCGTAGCAAATGAAATGTTCGGTTTTAGTTAATCTCTCGTAGTGGCCTTTCGCGCCCATTTTTTCTGCTGCCTGCCACGCGGACATTTCATGTGCGATCTCAACCGGACATTTCATGGATCAACGGCACCTGCGCTGCCCCGGGCTTGCTCCACGGGCGCATCTTACGATAGTCCTGCCGCCAGGGGTGATCCGCTTTCGGCGTGGGCGGCTTTTGTTTCTTGGCCTTGGCCTCCCTGGGTCTTTCCGCCTCCGCTGAAACTGGGCCTGGAATCTCCTCCCAAGCCACCGCCCTGCCGCGATAGCAAATCCGTAATCGCCCATCCTCCCATTCGCACACCGTGACCTTGCCCTTAGCCGGCGCATACTGCCGGGCTTGCGCTTTCACTTGGAAATATCGGTTGTCGTGCCGCACCACCCAGTCATTCCCAATGACTCGCCCCGTTTCCAGATGAAAAACTTCCTCCAACTCCGCCGCCCGTGGGGCCGCTCGATGATAGTCCTCGGGCTGGGCCGGGGTACGCCGAAACCGCCGATTGTGCTCGGGCAGATATTCCTTCTCCAGAAACGTGTTCGCCTCCGCATGAGTCTGGATGTTCTTCACCCGCATTTTCTTCACCAAGCGATCATGCGAATCCCCAGGCGCTGGCACATCTGACCAAATTGCGTCACCGGTACCACCCCCTGGAATTGCTCTTTCCTGCTCGCCTCTCGTACATACACGTTCTTCCAATCCGTATACAGCGCCACCGGTATGCCGTATTTCTTGACCCAGGCTCGCAACACTCCCGCTGCCGCCCAGATCGTCTCCTCACTCCCTAGCCGTGCCAACGTATCTCCGCTGGCGTCGTCCACCATGTTCATCAAGCAGCCACCCGGCCCTCGTGCCTCCAACCAGTCGTGGAAACTTCCATCCATCTGCACCAGTTCCCCCACATGCTCTTTCCGTTCTCGCCGCTGGCGATGCATACGCCGCTTCCGCGCCCGACTCCACAGCCCTTCCGACAACATCCACCGCCGCAGCGTCTGCGCATTTACTTCCACCTGATCGTCGCTCGCCAGGTGCTCGGCCGCCAACGTCGGCCCGAACCGCTCTCCTTCCTCCCCGGAATACTTCTTGCCCACCAGCCGCAACACTCGTTCTCGAAATTTCTTCGACTTCCTTCGGTTCGACTCCCGCCCCACGTTCCCATGCTGCAGCCCTTGCACTCCCCCTTCGCGATAGCGCTTGGCCAAGCGCTTGCTCTGCCGATAGCTGATCCCCATCATCACCGCGGCGTTGACTAGTTTCAGTTCGCTGCTTTCGACTCGCGCCAAGACTCCGGCTCGTCGTAATTCCTTGCTGCTCATTGCGGTCCTTCCCAATCTGGCCTCCTGTGGAGACCTCCAGATTAGGGGACATTTCTATTGTCGTAACCTCGCCAAAAAGGGGACATTTCTATTGTCGCCGCATGGGGACATTATCAAAGTCGCGCGACATGCTAATCGGGGCGCTCTTTCATAATGCATTGATCTTCTGTTGTGAGGTAACGCCGATATTCCTACAGCAAAGTTGTCATGTCGCCCGCTCGGAAATCGAGATGTGGACAGGGTTGAGGTAAGGAGCGTTTACATGATTCACTTCGGTTAGTCGATCGGCTTCTATGCTCAGGCGGTCTTGCATCAGTTCCCCGGTGGGAATCCCATTTTCTTTTCCAGGGTCTGGTAGCGGGGATCGGAGTGGAGGAAGTCGAAGTCCGGGTACTTTTGCGGAGTTGTGGGCTTCCGCAACCGAATCGTCCAGCTCCAGGGCTTTTCTGGAATACTCTTCTTTTTTGGCAAAGGCCGCCTGCGGAGGAGTATCGCCTCCGGCTCGGACTCCGTAACTGTCGCCGAGCCCGGCCCACGCGGCGGCGTAGTCGGGCTGTAGCTCAATCGCCTTTGAAAGTATTGCTGGCTGTGGTCGAAGTCACCGCGGTACCAGAAGTACAGCCCCTGGAGGTAGGCGTCGTGGGCTTCGGGACTGATGGAGTGCCGCGGGGTTGGTGGCGAGACAGCGGCCTTTACTTCTTTCGCGATCGTTTGTGAAAGCTCCGAGGGCAGTGATAAGGACTGGTTCAGGTCCCGGTCATAACTCTCCGCCCATACGTGAGTGTCGGTGGGAGCATAGATGAGCTGCACCGTCATGTGCACACGGGTGTCCGATGCGGCCAAGCGGCGTCAATTCGATGTTTCTGGCTTCCATGGGGCTGTCACCGAGCCCTCCCGAAATAAATCCTTCCGTCATGACCACTCCTGGATTCACCGAGTTCACACGGGTCTTGCGCGGTCCGAGTTCCTTTGCAAAAGACTTCGTGATTGCGTCTACTGCCGCTTTGCTCGCAGCAGATACGGAGGAGCTAGCAGGAGCAATGCTGCTTACCCGAGAGCCAATGTTTACGACACTCCCGCCCGTTTCAGGGAAAAGCAGGAGAGCGGCTTGCGTAGAGAGCAGCAGACCCAATACATTGAGATTGAATTCCCGATGCCACACTTCGGCTGTGACAGATTCCAACGGCCAAACGCGTAGACGCCGGCTTTGTTAATGAGAATATCCACCCTGCCGAAGGCTGCCTTCATTTCCTTGAACAACGTAGCGATCCCACTCGCGGTTGAAACGTCTGCGCCCACCGCAATGTCCTTGCCGCGGTGACGATCTCATCGACAACCTTGTCGGCCCCTTCTTTGTCGGTCAAGTAGTTCACTACAATCGAAGCACCCTCTGCAGAGAGATGCCGCGCAATCGTGGCAGAAAAACGAACAGCCGGAGCGTTTGGCTCCGGCTGTTCGGGGTAGTCACCGTTCAGTTAAGAGCAATCAAGACGTCCTCGCTTTTCGATTCGCCAGTGGCGAGCCGCAGCTCCTTCTCCAGGCTCTTCTCCTGTTTGGAGGGCGCGATCACCATACCGTTGGTGCCCGCACCTCTCCAGATTTCCGCTAGGAAATACTGGTCAGCCACATGATGGAAAACCAGCTTGGCGCCCGAGTCGCGTTGATACTCGCGCCTGACCAACGACAACGCGCCCGCGCTTGTATGACCGTTCCGGATCTCGATTGCGCTCGCGCCAGCAGTGTTGATTACGTAGGTGCCGGCCGGAAGCTGCGCCGAGCCTACCTTGAAGGCGAACGGCACATTAGCTTTGGCAGCAGACTGAGCTTGGGCCGCGGCGTTGAGCATTAGCGATATCACCACCAGCGACAGGATCCCGATACCGTTGCGTTTCATAACATCCTCCTTGGGGCTCCTCGCAGTGGAACCCAAACTGAATTTGTCACTCAAGCTCGTCCTCGTTATCGCTGGGCGCTTGCTGTGACGGATTTAGATATTGCATGCATCGTGCCAAGCCCAATTTGAGCTTCCTCCCCGCTCCATTCTGCTGATTTTGCAACAACATGAGCCCTGCCTCCTTCACCGGAATTCTCCTCCGGCGTGCCAAGTGGTAGTTGAACGGCTACCGCCGGGTAGCCTTTTGGTTCCGCAGAAGCGGATCAATTCGACGATGCTTCTCCTGCAGTTTCGACTACACTGGACAACCGGAGAATGAGGTTGATCAACCCGAGACTGATGTCGATTTCCGGATTCCCCAAAGAAATTGTTCGGGTCGCGAAGGATGACCCGCTGATTCTGGGTAGGGATCCCTCCAACCAGTTGGAGGTGGGCGACCCTGCGGTCTCACGAAAGCATTGCTCAGTGAGCGAGGTCTCTACCGATGTTTTTGAGATCGCCGACCTCGACAGTCACAACGGGACCTTCGTCAACGGAGCGCGGGTGAGCCGCCACACCATCCAGCATGGAGACCGGATTCGTATCGGGAACAGCGAGTTTGTATTCCTCACCGGTCCTGATCAGGAGACCGGCCCGCTGTCATCGCGCTCCGGCAGCGATGTCATGGGCTCGCAATTGAAAACGATGTCTCTTGATCGCTCCGGCCTGCCGACAGGGGACTCGTGGGTAGGACGAATGGCGCGCGATCTGACTGCATTTTTCAAGATTGCGAACATGATCAATTCCACTCGCAATGTGCAAGCCTTGCTGAGCGAATTGCTGGAGCTTATTTGCGAAGTGATCCCAGCCTCACGAGCTGCAATCTTGCTTCAGCCGCCGAGTGAGGAACTCAGTCCGCCCTGTATGTGGAATAGAAAGGATTTCGCTCCGCAGGACATGCTTATCCGGGACGAGTTGGTGCAGCAGGCGATCTGGGAACACTGCGCCGTCGTTGCAGCAGCTGCCGCCGAAACCACTTCTGCGGAGCATGTGTTGTGTGTGCCCTTGGTGGCAGTTGAGAGAATCCTCGGGGTAATCTATTTGAGCTCACCCGCCTCTTCACCCGCCTTTGGAGAGGACCACGCCTACTTTGTCAGCGCCGTTTCCCGCATCGCAGCAGTCACGCTAGAGAACTTGTCGAAGCTGGATTCACTGACGGCGGAGAACCAGCGCCTCCAGGCAGAGGCGCAAGCCGACCGCTCCCTCATCGGGGAGAGCAGGCCGATGCAACGCGTCAGTGAGTTCATCGGGCGAGTGGCGAGGGGCGATTCGACGGTGCTCATTCGTGGCGAAAGCGGAACCGGCAAGGAACTCGTGGCCCGCGCCATTCACGCCAACGGTGAGCGGCTCGACAAACCGTTCGTCGCTGTCAACTGCGCCGCAATCCCGGAAGCCTTGCTGGAGAGCGAACTCTTCGGCCACGAGAAGGGAGCTTTCACTGGCGCAGTCGGAACCAAGAAGGGCAAGTTCGACATAGCCGGGGAGGGGACGCTGTTCCTCGACGAAATCGGGGAACTGGCTCCTCTATTACAGGCCAAGCTCTTGCGGGTCTTGCAGCAGCGTGAATTTGAACGGCTCGGTGGAAATCGCTTGCTGCCTTTTAACGCGCGCGTCCTGGCTGCGACGAACAAGAACTTGGAGGAAGCAATCAAGACGGGCGAGTTCCGTCAGGACTTGTATTACCGCCTGAATGTGGTTTCCGTAGCTATGCCTCCACTGCGCGAGCATCGCGAGGATATTCCGTTACTGGCCTTGTATTTCGCCAACAAATATGCGGAGAAGTGCCATCGTGGCTTCAAAGGAATCGCTGCGGAAGCACGTGAGTTGCTGATGAAATACAGCTGGCCGGGGAACGTTCGCGAATTAGAGAACGCCATCGAACATGCGATCGTGCTGGGACTGACCGACGAAATTCTCGCAGAAGACTTGCCGAACACGCTGCTGGAGGAACAGTCGGCAGGATTGGCCGCGGCGCGATACCACAACACTCTGAGCCGGACGAAAAAACAGCTTGTTCTGACGGCGTTGGACGAAACCAACGGCAACCACGTCGAGGCTGCTCGCCTCCTGGGAATTCACCCCAAGTACTTGCACCGGTTGATCCGGAATCTGAATTTGAAATCCGACGTAAAGAGACACGGGTAAACTGCGGGACGCGTGCGCCGAGGTTTAGGCGTAACCCCTCAGGTCAGTCGCAAGTGCCGTCGCTCTCTTTTCAATGTAACGATTGCCTCCCGAAACGCACTACCCAATATGCAGTGGCGCCGACTGGTTCCATCGCAGGGCGAGGAAGCCAGAACAAAAAGGACAGGCGGCGGTTGGGTGCGGCCAGGTAACACGTCGCGGATGATCTGATTACGTGCGGGCGTTGCTACTTGCGGGGATTACACAAATCGAGAGCGTGGACGCGGCCATTACTCGTGGGCGAACTCCCGAAACCACATTGTCCTGTGCCTCTCTGGCTGCGTTGACTTGCTCCTAGCGGCGGCCTACCATGCTCACCATCCGGGCCAGAATGAGCTTAAATGATCGGCCAAACCATCTCGCACTACCGCATCGTTGAGAAGCTCGGCGGTGGTGGGATGGGTGTAGTTTACAAAGCAGAGGATGTGAAGCTCGGACGGTTTGTTGCCCTGAAGTTCCTGCCCGACGACGTAGCCAAAGACCCGCACGCTCTCAGCCGCTTTCAGCGCGAAGCGAAGGCAGCCTCAGCACTGAATCATCCGAACATCTGCACAATTTACGAAATTGGCGAAGAGGACAGCCAGTCCTTCATCGCCATGGAGTTTCTGGACGGCCTAACCCTGAAGCACCGTGTTGCAGGGCGTCCGCTGGAGATTGAAACAGTGCTGTTGCTGGGCATTGAGATTGCCGACGCCCTCGATGCCGCCCACTCCGCTGGCATTGTCCACCGCGACATCAAGCCAGCAAACATTTTCCTTACCAAGCGCGGACATGCGAAGATGCTGGACTTTGGCTTGGCGAAAGTCACGCCCATACTCAGCAAAACCGAAGCAGTGGCAGCCACGGCGCAATCAACTGTGACGCTGGAAGAGCACCTGACCAGTCCTGGGACAGCGTTGGGAACGATTGCTTACATGTCGCCGGAGCAAGTGCGAGCCAAGGAACTGGACGCACGCACAGATTTGTTCTCTTTTGGCGCAGTGCTATACGAGATGGCTACTGGCACGCTGCCCTTCCGCGGGGAAAGCACGGGGCTAGTCTTCGAGTCCGTCTTGAACCGCGCACCAGTGTCGCCAGTGCGATTGAATCCGGATCTGCCAGTCGATTTAGAACGGATCATCGATAAATGCCTGGAGAAAGATCGCAACCTCCGTTACCAACACGCTTCCGACATTCGTACCGATCTGCAACGCCTGAAGCGGGACTCCGAGAACGGACATGTTTCTGCGGCAACCTCTGGCACCATAACCGTGACCCAGGTTGCTGCAATTCGGCTTGCGAAGCCCTGGAAGATTTTGATTTCCGTTCTGTTGTCGGCCTTGCTGGTTGCGGGCGGGTTTTACTACCGTTCACGTCGAAACAAGCCGCTGTCTCATAAAGACACCATCGTCCTCTCCGACTTCGCCAACAGCACGAGCGATCCAGTTTTCGATGACACGTTGAAGACGGCTCTCAGCGTTTCCCTGCGGCAATCGCCTTTCCTGAATGTACTCACCGACAGCCAAGTTGCGAAGACTTTGCAACAGATGACTCAGCCGGCCGGCACAAGGCTCACGCCCGAGTTGGCCCGCGAGCTTTGCCAGCGTGCGGGCAGCAAGGCCTATCTTGCTGGAGCGATCGGCCGTCTAGGCAGTGAATATGTCGTCGGCTTGAAAGCGGTAAATTGTAAGAACGGAAACACGCTCGCCGAGGAACAGATTACGGCGGCGTCCAAGGAGAAAGTGTTGGATAGTCTAGGCGGGGCGGCATCCAAGCTGCGCGCCGAACTCGGCGAATCGCTGGCCACCGTGCAGAAGTTCGATGCTCCGCTCGAACAGGCCACCACATTTTCATTGGATGCTCTCAACGCTTATGGCTTGGCTCTATCCACTTGGGATAAAAAGGGCGATCGCGAATCGCTGCCGATTTTCAAGAAAGCCATCGAACTGGATCCAAACTTCGCCATGGCTTATAGCGCGCTGGCAACCATCAACCACAATCTCGGGGAAACTGAACTTGCCCGTGAGAATGCCACCAAAGCCTACGAACTGAGGGATCGCGTAACTGAAGCCGAACGGGAGGCGATTGATGCGCGCTACTACTCCTATGTGACCGGCGATTTGGAAAAGGCGGCAGAAGTCTACGCCCTTGCAGTTCAGAATTATCCTGAGTCTGCGGGAGCCTACAACCACTTGGCCATCGACGAGGCCGAGCTCGGCCGCTACGAGCAGTCTGTGCAAAGCTTTCGCAAGGCCCTGCTGCTTGACCCTTCGAGAGCCGCGACATACGCAAATTTGGCGACAGGCCTGCTCGCTCTGAACCGGGTGGAAGAAGCCTCCGCGGTTTTAGCGGAAGCCGGCAAGCGGGACTTGCACACCGATCTGCTACTGCAAATACAATATTGGATAGCCTTTCTTCATGACGACGAAAGCGAAATGGAGCGCCTGGCTCAACGCTCATCCGACTTGCCGGGGGCTCAGGCGCTTCTCCTATCGGAGCGGTCCAATACTGCGGCCTACCACGGACATTTCGAACAGGCCCGTGAGTTTTCGAACGCAGCCGAAAACCTTATGGAACGCGACGGAAACAAAGAATGGGCTGCCAGCTACCTGGTCCAGGCAGCGCTTCGCGAGAGCGAAGTCGGAAAGTTCGCGCAGGCTCAAAAATATATTTCGCAGGCGCAGAAACTGTCGCGCGGGCAGGATGTCGCAACGCTTACCGCTGTCGTTCTAGCTCAAGTCGGAAACGTCAATCAGGCCGAAGCCCTTTGCAACGAGCTAGACAAACACTGGCCCGAGGGCACAATTGTCCAGAAATACTGGCTGCCCGCTATTCGCGCGGAGATCGACCTGCGACAAGCGCGACCTTCGAAAGCCATTGATGATCTGGGGGTCGCGACTCCTCTTGAGTTTGCGAATCCTGGATCAACTGCAGTCCCAACTCTTTATCCGGCCTATGTTCGAGGACAGGCATACTTGGCGATGGGTGACGGTCCAAGGGCGGCGGCGGAATTCAGGAAGTTGACTGACCGGCCCGGCCTTGTCTTGAATTACCCGCTCGGAGCGCTGGCTCATCTAGGACTCGCTCGCGCCTACAAGTCTTCAGGAGACTTACAAAATTCTCGCCAAGCTTACCTGGATTTCCTCACCCTCTGGGAAGACGCCGACCCCGACATCCCGATCCTGAACGAAGCCAAAGCGGAGTACGCGAAGTTGCAATGAGAGTCCTTGTCAGGCGCTCTTACCACGCCCGCTTCTCGCCTTCGCCAGCACCGACAACGTCTATCGCGCCGCTTAATATCAACTCCGCGTAGAGTCCTCGCACGTCAGTCGCCTGCCACTTTTGGCGGGCGAGTGGCCCTTTCAACCGCCAGACCTCGATAGTCAACGTGTCGTCCAACGGGAGGACTCCAAGGATGGGATCCGGGACGGGCCGTCATTCAGTTCAACGACTCTCTTGGTGCCGAACTTCTTCGAGCAGACCTTCAGGAAGGAGACGATCCGAGCGTAGCGGTCGAAGACGGTCTGCCGGCAGTAGCCCTTTTCGCGCAGGGCGGAGACGAACTTTTCGAGGATGTTGGACAGCAACGTGGACAACCTTGCGGTGATGACGGTAACGTGCAGAAAATACAGGCTTAGAAAAAGTTGGTAGCGCTACCGGGAATCGAACCCGGGTTTGAAGATTGAGAATCTTCCGTCCTAACCCCTAGACGATAGCGCCATGCGGAGAGCTTCGATTATAGCAAAGCTGAGGCTGCCAATTTCTTCGCGGAAACTCTGTTTCCACAGCCTCGACAGGCTTATACTGACGTTAACTCTTACAACCTAGTTCCAGCGTCCTCTTAGAGGTTGCGGGCAAGGTGTATGTGGGTTCGGGGAGCGGTTCAATTCATTCCTAAATTTAGGTATCTGTAAGGAGTATCCGAATATGGCGAGAGCAAAATCTACCTCAGGCGGCAAGTCGAGTCGTACGAGTAAAGAGCAAACCGGCGTCAACAATGCGGGCGGCATTCCCGATGTAAATGCGGTCGCGGCACCGGAAACGGCACCCCCTGACGTCAGGCCAGAAACCAAAATCACTCCGGAACCTAAGAAGTTTGAAGTCCGAAAGACAGAACCCCGTAAGAATGTGGTTCCCATCAACCTTGAAGACGAGATCCGCCGCCGCGCCTATGAACTTTACCAGCAGCGCGGATCCGGATCGGGCAGCGAGGCCGAGGACTGGCTCACCGCGGAACGCGAAGTAATGCAGCGTTACCATCAGCAGAGCGCTTAGTTGCAACTTAAGTTTACCGATGGAAGAGGCGGTGGGACTGTGGCCGCTGCCTCGGCTTGGTTTTTGCTGCACTCCTCGATTTGACCAGGTTTGGCGAGGTCTGATTTTTTCCGTGCGGCAGCCGCTCGCTGTCGGCCTGCTGGTCTTTGCCAGGAACTGAGGCGGCGCTTTCCCCAGTCCTGGGCTGGGTTGCCTGATAGGGGCATTTCTGAAAAAATAGGCCGGGGTTCCCGCACATGGCGGAAATAGGTAGTTTCGCACTTCTCCTCGCTTTGGCGTTGAGCGTTTACTCGTTCCTCGCCGGGATCATCGCGTTGGCTTTCCAGAAGCGGACTTCCTCGCAACTGGTGGGAGTAACCGCCGGTACCTCAGGCATCGCGGCTTCCGGAGAAGAAAGTTCGCTGATCACAACCCTCCGGCAAGCTTCGGAGCGTATCGGCGAGACCGCCCGTCGTGCTGGCATCGCCACCTTCGCCGCAGTCCTTCTCGCATCCGTGGTTCTGGTTATCTGCGCCTTCCGCGACGATTTCTCCATCGCCTACATTCTCCACCACAGCAACCGCGATCTGCCCGGTCCTTATAAGTTTGCTGTGCTGTGGTCTGGCCAGGAAGGTTCATTGCTGTTCTGGTCGCTGCTGTTGGCAGCCTACGGATTCGTCTTGCGCCTCCGCTACAAGACGGATCCACGGCTCTTCGCCTACGCTTCGGTGGTTCTATCCGGCGTGCAGATTTTCTTTCTCTTGTTGCTCAATTTCGCGGCGCATCCTTTCGCTATCGTGCAGGGTACAATTCCCGCCGACGGCAATGGCTTGAATCCGCTGCTGCAGTATCCCGAGATGGTAATCCATCCACCCATGCTGTATCTGGGCTACGTCGGCTTCACAATCCCCTTCGCCTTCGCGCTGGGCGCGCTGATCATGAAGTATCCCGGCGAGAAATGGATCAACATCACGCGCCGCTGGACCATGGTCACGTGGGCCTTCCTCACCTGCGGAGTTTTTCTCGGCGCCCATTGGGCCTACTCTGTGCTGGGCTGGGGCGGATATTGGGGATGGGACCCTGTCGAGAACGCCTCGCTCATGCCCTGGCTCACCGGCACCGCCTTCCTGCACTCGGTGATGATGCAGGAAAAGCGCGGCATGCTGAAAATGTGGAACATGTGGCTGGTCTTCGCCACATTCTGGCTGGCGATCCTCGGAACTTTCCTCACACGCAGCGGAATTATCAGCTCCGTACACGCCTTTGCGCAATCGTCAATCGGAGACTGGTTCGCCTGGTTCCTCGCCATCACTCTGATCGTCTTCGTCTTTTTCTTTTTCAAGAACAAGTCTCACCTGCGCAGCGAGCACAAGCTCGAGTCCTTGGTCTCCCGCGAATCCAGTTTCCTGTTCAACAATCTGCTTTTCGTTTTGCTCTGCTTCACCGTGCTCTGGGGCACCTGGTTCCCGAAGATTTCCGAACTGGTGCAGGGCAACAAAGTGACAGTAGGCGCACCGTTCTACAATCGCGTTGCCATCCCTGTGGCCTTGCTGCTCCTGATCCTTACTGCCGTAGGCCCGCTGTTGGCTTGGCGCAAGACATCCCTCGAAAGTCTCAAACGCAACTTCATGTGGCCGACCGTCGGCGCCGTCGCGGTCGCAGTTTTCCTGTTGATCACACCGCAAAGTTGGGGATCGCCTTTCGGCCTCAAACCCTGGCAGGATATTTCGTACTTCTATTCGCTGATGGCCATCGCACTCTCGGTGCTGGTGACCCTCACCGTGGCCAGCGAGTTCTACCGTGGCGGCCGCGTCATTTCCAAGCACACCGGGCAAGGCATGTTCGCCTCCATGGTGCAACTGACGCACCGTAACACGCGCCGCTATGGCGGATACATCGTCCACTTCGGTGTCGTGGTCGTCATCATCGGCTTCGCTGGAGCGGCCTTCAATCAGGACAAAGAAATGGAGATGGGTTACGGCGACAAAATGACCATCGGTCCCTACACCCTGATCTGCCGCTCCTACACTGACGATGACGCCCCCAACTATGCCAGTGAGTGGGCGGTGCTCGACGTTTACAAAGGCGGCAAGCAGATCGACACCATGACTCCGGTGCGACGCTTTTACAAGGCCAGCCGTCAGACCTCAACCATGCCAGACATTCGTTCCACTCTGAATGAAGATCTTTATCTTGTTTTCGAGGGACTGAATCAGGATAACGGTCACCCCATCCTCAAAGCGCATTTGAACGCGCTGGTGATGTGGATCTGGATGGGCGTCTGGATCATGCTGATTGGAACGGTTCTCGCGCTGATTCCAAACGCACCAGCGCCGGTACGCGTTCCCGCCCCCGCCCGCCTTGAGACCGCCCGCACGGCTCCCGTGGTGACAGGAGATTGATGTCTATCCGTCGGAATTCACTCTCGAAGCGTGGCGCCCGAAGTGGCAAGGCCTTCCAGGCCGTGGTGGTGTCCGCTGTCGTTTTCGTATTGCTCGGCGCCGGCGACCCGGCCACCCGCTTCTCCGAAATCGGCCACCAAATGATGTGCATCTGCGGGTGCAATCAGATTCTTCTGGAATGCAATCACGTGGGCTGCCCCGCCTCCGACGGCATGCGCAACGAACTCATGGCATCGCTTACCCGCGGAGATAGCGACAGCCTGGTCGAACAAGGCTTCGTCCAAAAATACGGACCCACGGTGCTGGCTGCTCCAACCACGAAAGGTTTCGACCGCGCTGCATATATCATGCCGTTCGCGGCTCTGATTTTGGGCTTTGGTTTGATCGTACTCGTGATTCGCTCCTGGAAGAATCGCCCTGCTCCCGCCATCGCCGATGGCCTGAGTCCAGTTCGCGGCGCCGAGCTACAACAATTCCGCGACCAGGCCCGAAAGGAAACTGATCTATGACTTGGCTGCCCCTCTGCCTGATGCTCGCCGTCGCTTGTCTCTATTATGTTTTCTATCTTCCCGGAAGACTTTTTCTTGGCCCGGAGAAAACTCGCGCCGGTTATTTGCGCGAGCGCAAGGACGCGGTGTATGAAAACCTGCGCGATCTCAACTTCGAGTACAAAGCCGGCAAGGTGCCCGACGTTGACTACACCTCGCTGAAATCTTCTTTGCAGGACGAAGCCGCCACCATTCTGGCCGAGATCGACCGCCTGGAGAAAAACCCCGCGCCGGCATCCCGGAGAGCAAGAATCTGAAAGGAACGCAGATATTGAAATCGTCATCACACGTTATCGAGCGCGACGCGAGCATCCTTATCGTACTCGTCGTCCTATTCACCTCTTTCGCCGCCGCTCAAACTCTCACTGGCACGGTGAAGAATTCCACCACCGGCAAGCCCTCAGCTGGAGACGAGGTCGTAATGTTCAAGCTAGGCCAGGGCATGGAAGAATCCGGCCGCACCAAGACGGACGCCAAGGGGCAGTTCAGTTTCAAGCTCGACGACGCGCAGGCGCCGCACCTGGTTCGCGCCATCCATCAAGGTGTCACCTATCACCGCATGGCGCCTCCTGGAACCACGTCCGTAGCGATCGAAGTTTATGACGTAGCGAAGAAAGTTGACGGCATCGAGGTAGTCGCCGACATCATGCGCATCCAGGCAGCGCAAGGCCAGCTTGCGGTGACCCGGGAATTCGGAGTGCAGAACACCTCCAATCCGCCGCGCACCCAGATGAATGAGCGCAATCTCGAGTTCTACGTTCCCGACGGTGCGCACGTCATCGACGATTCAGCCACGGCTACCACCGAAGGCGGCAATCCCGTGAAGTCCGCTCCCGTGCCCGAAGGCGAGAAAAATCGCTACTCGTTCATCTTCCCCCTGCGGCCGGGGTTGACGCGGTTCGAGGTGACCTACCAGCTTCCTTATAGCGGAAGCGCCAACCTTGATCCCAAGTCGGTTTATCCCTTGGAGCACTTCGTTGTCATGCTCCCGAAGGCGATGCAGTTCAACGCGGCCGCTAGTTCAGCCGGCTTCAAATTGATTAACTATCCGAACGAGCCCGACGCCAGCGTGCAAGTGGCTTCCAACACCAAGTCCGGCCAAAACCTTGCCTTCAAAATTTCCGGCGAAGGCACTCTGGAAACCGGCCAGGAGAATGGCGCCCAAGGCTCGGATGAAGGTGCCCAAAGCTCCGCACCAGGCCCAGGAGCCGTCCAATCAAGTAATCGTCCCGGCGGAGGATTGGGTCCGCCGATTGACGCCCCCGATCCGCTGCAAAAGTACCGCTGGTGGATCCTTGGTGGCTTCACCGCGGTCCTGCTCATCGGCGGGGTATACGTAGCGTCCCGGCAGCAGTCCGCTGCACGCGCTCTGAAGCGTCAAGGGGCTGGCTCGTCCACGCCAACCGCCATGCAAGAAGAAGACGACTACGAGCCCGCGGAAGTCGGCATTTCGCAAACGACGCGCGCACCCGTTGCTGCGCGTCCAACTTCCATGCTGATGGAAGGAATCAAGGAAGAACTTTTCCAGCTTGAAGTTGAACGCAAGCAGGGCCAAATCTCGCAGGCGGATTATGAGAGAGCCAAGTCCGCTCTGGATCAAACGTTGGACCGCGCCTTAAAGCGCGAAGCGCAAAAAGCCTAAGTTGCTCACACTCGGCATGCTCTAATGTCGCATGGCCTATTCCTGGTTCATACTCCTGCTCACCATCGCGGGAACGGCTTTTCTGTTGTTGCTGCTGCAGGGCACATCGTTCGGCACCGTTCTCCATGAACGCATTCCTGACCGGCCGCGGCGGCGGCTTTTTGTTGCTTCCGTCAGTTTCTTTCTTACCTTCGCCGGAGTTCGCGCCGTGGTTTATGCCATCGAGCACCACATTCCGCCATTTCATTTTATTATCGAGCCGAGTGGGCGGCACATTCATCATCTAGTTTTCGGCATTCTCATTCTCCTTCTCGTCGGCTACGGATGGCTCGCCGATATCGGCACCGGGGGTGACGATTCGTCGATTCTTCTTAGCCGGCTCATGTCGATCCTGTACGGCGTAGGCGCGGCGCTCACGCTCGATGAGTTTGCTCTGTGGCTGAACCTGCGCGACGTTTACTGGTCGGCCGAGGGACGATCCAGCATCGATGCCATCATCCTGTTTGGCGCCCTTTTAGCCGCGAGCGCTTGGGGCGCTCCGCTGCTTCAGTCGCGCCGTAAGAAAAAATCTAACTGAGCTCCGTGTTGCCTGGAGTTCCTCCGTTCTTGCCGGGTTGGCGGGGCAGGCTTTGCCCAGTTGTGCCTGTCTGAAGACCCTCCTTCGGCAGCGATCAGCTAGCAACGATCGGCTAAGTGTTGTCGAATGTGGTCGCTCTGCATTTGTAAACCCCACGACGCCTTTGGCGCGGAAGCGTGGAGCGTTCAGACTGCGTACGGTGCCGTCCCCTTCGGCGGACTCAGGGCTCGGCGGCTGAAGCCCGTCTTGATTTCGCGGAGCTTACGCGGCGCTGAAGCGCCGCTCTTCCACGATGCTCCCCACGTTCGGGAGCTTTTCCCCAAGGTGCCAGGAAAATAGATTTGCCGAGCGAGGTCAAAGGCAGCGGACAGGAGTGTCCGCTCCACACGGGCCTTTCGGTTTCGACCGACGTGCGGTGCCGTCCCCTTCGGCGGCCTCAGGGCAAGCTCTGCGGGACTCGTTCCGGCTTCGAGCCCTACCCCGCACTTATGTGCGGGGCTGTTATATGCCGCCCCTGCCGGGGCTGGAGCCTGGTGGTTCTGGCCGCATGATCGCCCGGGGTTTCGGTTTTCGGGTCCGGGATCGAGTTTGGGTTCGCGGAACGTTCGTCGAAGAGGAGGCGGCGCAGGGAACGGAGATCGTTGAGGATGAGGCGGCTCTTGTTCATGTGCAGTTCGAGCTTCTCCATGGTGTAGAGCGCGGTGCGCAGTGCGTCCAAACGGCGGGGGAACTCTGAACTCGATTCCCTTTGGACGTCGGCTTCGATGTCTCGCTTAGCCTCACGAACGGTTTCGGACAGCAGGGCGACGAACTCATGGGCACTCTCGATGCTGTCGAAGGGGGTTCCGGCTTTGTGGCTCATGGCGAATCTCCTTAAGGTTCCCAAGACGGTCGGCGCAGCAACGGTGCACGCAGTATAGCTCTGAAATTGGAAGAACGCGAACGGGGATAGCTTACGCGGCGCTGAAGGTCCGCTCTTCCACGGTGCTGCATTGGGTTCTTGGGCGCTGCCGGACGGGCGAGTCGCCCGTCCCCACACAAGTATCAAGGTCAAGGGCAGCGGACAGGAGTGTCTACACGAACTGCCGGGCTTTGCCCGGCGGACAGCCGAGGGCGGCCGTCTCCACACAGGCTTGGACTTCTATTATGGGGGTTTTTGAGGTAGGCTTAATCCGTTTTTTGAGGAGGTTTGCCATGGCACAGAATAGTCCGGTTCAGATCGTGCGGCACGCTTCGGGATGGTCCATCGTGTGGGGCGTTTTGCTGATTATCTGTGGGATGCTGGCGATTGGGTCGCCATTTCTTGCCGCGGTGGCGGTTAATGTGGTCATCGCCTGGCTGATTGTTTTCGCGGGAGTAGTGCACGTTGTGCTGGCGTTTCACGCTCGTGGGGCAGGCAGCATGATCTGGAAGCTGCTGGTGGGAATCGCGTATTTGTGTTTTGGTGGATACCTGATCGTGCATCCGGTGCTGGGGGTGGCATCGCTCACGCTGGTGCTGGCGTCGCTGTTTCTGATTGAAGGCATCTTGAACGTGATTCTGTTTTTCAAGATGCGCCCGATGCAGGGATCGAGCTGGGTGCTGATTGACGGGATCGTTACGCTGTTGTTGGGGCTGCTGATCTACATGCAATGGCCGTCAAGTTCGGCGTGGGCGATCGGCACTCTGGTGGGCGTGAGCATGATCATCAGCGGCGTTGCGCGGACGGCAATGTCGTTGGCGGTGCGCAAGGCGACGAGTGAAGTAACAACGACAAAGTTAGCGGCTTAGTCTGGGTTGGTACTACCTTGGCTAGGCACGGGTAGTGGCTCAGTTTGACAGGGAGGCGAGGCAACCGCGCGAGTATTGCGTCGCAAAGAACACGACCCTTCCGCTTCGCTCGGGGCAGGCTGCTTCGCGCGGCTCGCCCGGATCCTTCGCTGCGCATAGAACGCTGGCTCAGGATGGACAATCAAAACTGAGCCACCGCCGAGTGGAGGAATAAGAAATGGGAGGACTGATCCCGTTAGGGGACGCATCGCGGCGCCCGGCGAGGATCCCCGTGGTCACGGGACTTCTCATCCTGGCGAACGGTGTCGTGTTTGTGCTGGAGTTGGTGAGGGGCGAGGCGTTCGTGACGCAGTGGGCGGCGATTCCGGCGCAAATTGTTTCTGGGCATCACTGGATCACGATTCTGACGGCGATGTTCATGCACGCCAGTTGGTCGCACATCATCGGCAACATGGTCTTTCTGTGGGCCTTCAGCCCGGAGATCGAAGACGCGATGGGGCGAGGGCGATACCTGGTTTTCTATCTGGTTGGCGGACTGGTGGCTATGCTGGCGCAGGTCGCAGCCAGCCCGCATTCTACGGTGCCAAATCTGGGCGCCAGCGGGGCGATTGCGGCGGTGATGGGGGCATTTCTGGTGACCTATCCTCGGGACCGGATACGCACGGTTCTGTTTATCTTTGTATTTTTCCGTATCAAATTTATTCCCGCCGCACTGTTAATCGGGTTTTGGTTCCTCACGCAGCTTTTCAGTGCGGGTCAGGTGGCGCAGATGCAGACGGGGGGAGTGGCTTACCTGGCGCACATTGGCGGCTTCGTCTTCGGGGCTGCCACGGCGCGTCTGTTCGAGAGAGCGGACCGAGGCGCCACGGTTCCCACGCTTTAGGAAGCGTGGTCTGATGGATTCCGCGTGCCGTCGGCGGACTAGAGATTGCAGGGCTTTGCCCGGCGGACAGCCGAGGGCGGCTGTCCCTGCGTGATCCATTCTTACTCCACTCAAGCTCCGTGCATCGCCTTTGGGGGCGTAGCATCTAATGGGGTGAGATTGAAAGCTATGGGAAATACATTTAAGACCGCGTTTTTGTTGACGGCGTTGACCCTGCTGCTGATGTTCTTTGGGCGGTATTTTGGCGGGCAGGATGGGATGCTGCTGGCGCTGGGGATTGCCGCGGTGATGAACTTCGTCTCCTATTTTTATTCGGACAAGATTGCGCTGGCGATGTACCGGGCGCAGCCGGTGACGCGCGAAGAGTTGCCGCGGGCCTACGCGGCGGTGGAGCGGCTGACGCAGAAGATTGGGATACCGATGCCGAAGATTTATGTGATCCCGACGGAGTCGCCGAATGCGTTTGCCACGGGACGGAATCCGAAGCACGCGTCGGTGGCGGTAACACACGGGATTCTGGGGCTGCTGAATGACGAGGAACTGGAAGGCGTGCTGGCGCATGAACTGGGGCACGTGAACAATCGCGACATCCTTATTAGTTCGGTGGCGGCGACGATTGCGGGCGCGATTACGATGCTGGCCAGCATGGGGCGCTTTGCGATGATTTTTGGCGGGATGGGCGGCGGCGACCGCGATCGGCGCGGCGGCGGGCTTTCGGCGCTGTTTATGCTGATTGTGGCTCCGATTGCCGCGGGGCTGATTCAGATGGCGGTATCGAGATCGCGGGAGTATCAGGCGGACGCTACGGGAGCGCATTTTACGGGGAATCCTTATGCGCTGGCGAGCGCTTTGCAGAAGCTCGACGCTTACTCACGGCGGGTGCCGATGGCAGCGTCGCCGTCGACGGCGCATTTGTTTATTGTCCAGCCGTTGCTGGGAATGAATTTTGGGAATCTGTTTTCGACGCATCCGCCGATTGCAAAGCGGATTGAGCGGCTGACGGGGCGGCCCGCGGAGTTTATGCAGTAACGCTCTCAGCTTTCAGCTTGAAGCCGGTGCAAGATTGGTTTGTACTTGCGTTCTGGACTGGTAAGGGCGCAGAACGCTGGTCCCATGACATCGGTAACTCCGCTGCATCCGCGCCTGATAGTAAAATCCATTCAATGTCGTCCGAGACTGTCATCGCTGTATCCCACAAGGCCGCTGAATTAGAAAAATCGCTTCGCCGCGTGATTCGCGGGAAAGACGATGTGGTGCGGCTCGCGCTGGTCAGCATTTTTGCCCGCGGACATCTGCTGATTGAAGGCGTTCCGGGCGTCGGCAAAACCACCCTGGGACAGGCCCTGGCCCGCGCCATCGATTGCACCTTTCAGCGGATTCAGTTCACCAGCGACATGCTGCCTTCCGACGTGATCGGCATCTCGGTGTATTCGGCGATGGAGCAGGAATTTGAATTCAAGCGCGGGCCGGTATTCACGAACGTTTTGCTGGCGGATGAGATCAATCGTACGACGCCGAAGACGCAATCGGCGCTTTTGGAGGCCATGAACGAAGGCCAGGTTACGGTGGACGCGCATTCTTACGAATTGCCGCAGCCGTTTCTCGTGATTGCGACGCAGAATCCGGTGGAGCATCACGGGACGTATCCGCTGCCGGAATCGCAGTTGGACCGGTTTTTGATGCGGGTACGAATGGGGTATCCGGATGCGGCGGCGGAGCGCGAGATTTTGCGCTCGGAAGCGGGAGCGGCGCATTTGCAGGATTTGCGGCCGGCGCTCACCGGCGCGGACGTGCTTGAGATGCAAGAGGCAGTGAAGCAGATTCGCGTGGATGAATCTCTGGTGACGTACGCGCTGGAGATTGTGCAGCGCACGCGGGAGTCGGAATATTTGTCGCTCGGAGTTTCGCCGCGCGGGGCGCAGGCGCTTTATCGGGCGGCGCAGGCCATGGCGTTTCTGGACGGCCGGAGCTTTTGCACTCCGGAAGACTTCAAGCCGCTGGCGGTACCGGTGTTCGCCCACCGCGTGGTGGTCAATGGGCAGTATGCGTCGACTATGAAGAAATCGGAGCAGGCCGATCAGGTGCTGCGTGAGATCGTGGAGAATGTGGCTGTGCCGGTGTAGAAGGCAGTTCTCAGTTCTCGGTTCTCATTTTCGGGCGTGAGGATATAATTCTCCGCTATGTCTTTCCTGCGGTTTCTCATGCTGTTGTCGCTCGTGGTTTGGATTGGCGGGCTTATCTTCTTTGCTTTCGTGCTGGCGCCTACGGCGTTCTCTGTTTTGCCGACAACTCATCTTGCCGGCAATGTGGTTGGGCGCGCATTGGGGAAGTTGCACTGGATTGCCATTGTTTCTGGAATTGTCTTCCTGATCAGCTCCCTGCTCTACAGCCGCTTGACTGACGGCACGGCGCACCTGTTTGCGGCGCGGCATGTGCTGCTGTGCCTGATGCTGGCTCTTACGCTGATCTCGCAGTTTGGGATCATTCCGCGCATGGACGTATTGCGGGCGTCGCTCGGCGAGGTGAGGTCGGTGCCGATAAACAATCCCGAGCGGGTGCAGTTCGATGCTCTTCATGTCTGGTCGACGCGCGTGGAAGGTACAGTGCTGTTGCTGGGATTATTGGTGGTGTATTTGACTGCACGCAGCTTTTAGCTGCTGGCTTGTGGCGATGCGCCCAAGATCCCTCGCTCCGCCTGAAAAGCGGCTGCGCTCGGGATGACGCCGGGGGGAGTGCAGATCTTCGGAATCCGGACCTCATCGCTACTTCCTGCATCCCGGTTGGGCAATATCCGCCACATCATTTATCCTAAAGGGTTGTCCGACGGTCGCTGAGGCCACTGTACGCGCCCTGGATAGAAGTACGCGGGAGCGGTGGTACGAGTTCCCCGGGAAGCCGCTAGTTACGCACGCGTGCAAGGGATTCTTCGTTTCGCTCAGAATGACAGAATAAGGGATTATGAAAACTGGCATTATTGGCCTGCCTCAGGTGGGTAAGACGTCGTTGTTTCGTATTTTGACCAAGGCACATCTTTCGGACCAGGCGCGCGCGAATCCACGCGAGGCGCACATTGGCGTGGTGAAGGTTCCGGACGATCGACTCGATCGGTTGGCCGCGCTTTACAACCCGAAGAAGCTGACGCATACCTCGGTTGAGTATGTTGACGTGGGCGCGATTGGGCAGGAGGCGCTGAAGGACAGCGCTTACGCGGCACATCTGCGGAATGTGGACGCGCTGGCGCACGTGGTGCGGGTGTTTGACGATCCTTCGGTGCCGCATGCGGGAGAGATCGATCCGCTACGCGACATCAAGAACGTGGAATTCGATCTGCTGGTGAGCGATCTCGGACAAATCGAGAAACGGCTGGAGAGGCTGGAAAAAGATCTCAAGAAGATGAAGACGCCTGAACTAGAAAAAGAATTCGAGTTGTTAAAGCGTGCCAAGGCGCAGGTGGAATCTGATAAACCACTGCGCGAAATGGAAATGACTGCGGAAGACAAGAAGCGCATCAAGGGGTTCATGTTCCTGAGCGAGAAGCCGATTTTCTACGTACTGAACATCGGCGAATCGACGGAGTTGGGCAAGGAGCTTGAGGACGCGGTACGCAAATACAAGCTCACGGAGATTGCTGCCCGGCCGAATGCTGCGGCCACGGCGATCTGCGGCAAGGTGGAAGCGGAGCTGGCGGAGATGAGCGATGCGGACGCGGCTGAATTTCTGTCCAGCTATGGACTGACTGAGAGCGGGCTGGTGCGGCTGATTCGGACGACTTATAAACTGCTGGGATTGATTTCATTTTTTACCGCCGGCGAAGATGAGTGCCGCGCCTGGCAGGTTCCGGCGCATTCCCGCGCGCAGGAAGCGGCGGGAGCGATCCACTCCGATCTGGAAAAGCACTTCATCCGCGCGGAGACCATCCGTTGGGATCAACTGCTGGAAGCTGGGTCGGAAGCGAACGCTCGTGCCAAGGGCACGCTGCGGCTCGAGGGCAAGGATTACATTGTGCAGGACGGGGATGTGATGCACATTCGGCATAGTGGCTAGGTACCGAGTTGCGAGTACCGAGTACCGAGTTGCGAATTTGACTCGGTACTTGGTACTCGGTACTTTCTTACTGCATGCATCCAATCGCTACCAGCATTCTGCTTGGGCTTACGGCTGCTGCCGCCAACGTGTTTGGCGGGGCGATCATTGTGCAGCGCAGTTGGGAGCGGCGATACTTGCGCTACTTTGTAGCGCTGGGCGCGGGATTCATGCTGGCGACGGCGCTGGTCGAAATGGTCCCGGAAAGTCTGGAATTGCGCGGCCGGAGCGCGGCGTTTTTGATTTTGCTGGGTTATCTGATCATCCATTTTTTCGAGCACACGGTCACACCGCATTTCCACTTTGGCGAGGAGACGCACAAAGATGAGTTCATGCACTCGCACAAGGGATACTCGGTGCTGCTGGGACTGATCATCCATACATTTTTTGACGGGATCGCGATTGCGTCGGGCTTTTTGGTTTCGAACGCTCTGGGATGGATCATTTTTCTTGCTGTCTTCCTGCATAAAATTCCTGAAGGCTTCACGGTGAGTTCGGTGATGCTGGCCAGCGGGCGGAGCCGGGGGACGGCTTGGGGTGCATCGGTTATTCTCGGCGGGGCGACGCTGGCAGGTGTTCTGACGATGGCCGTATTTCGTCATCATGTGGGCGCGGGGCTACCGCTCTCGGCGGGTGTCACCATTTATGTGGCAGCTTCGGATTTGGTTCCCGAGGTGAATAGAGAGCCGGGCGCCAGGATGGCTTTGCTAGTGTTCGTTGGTGCAGGAGTGGTCTTCTTGCTAGATGCTTTGTTTCACATGCACTGAGGCTTGTGCAGCCTGATCGTCCGGTTTAACTTAATTCTTCGTTTTGTGTTCCGGTAGCGGGAGGATGCGCAGTCCTGGGATCTTCTTGAAGTCCTTCGCATCCGAGGTCACCAGAACGTCATCTTTGGCGGTGGTGGCGGCTGCGAAACAATCAGCGTAAGGAAGGCCATGACCAGCTTTGAATTGAGCGGCTTTCGCCGTGACCACTTCCCCGGCGTCGAGGATCGCGAGGGGCAATAATTTAACTCGATTCATGATCCTGGCGGTTTCCGCGAAGCCCTCAGCTTTGGCAATCGTGTAGTGAACCTCACCCCAGTTGATCACCGACATGCGAAGCGGCTGCTCCGCATCGCGAGCTTCTTTGAACAGCCGGTTCACGGTATCGGCACCGGGGCCGCCGGTGAGAAAGCGGTAGAGAGCATTGGCATCGAGCACGTGCACCTTCATCCCAGGTCCCGGTCCCTGTTCCGCTCCACACGTTCAGGAAGGCCTCGTCCTGCAAGGATGCCCTTCATGGCATCTATAAACTCGTCTGTCACCGGCTGAACGAACAGACGACCTCCTTCTTCCAGAAAAGCCACGCGCGTGCCTTCGTCAATCTGGAACCTGCGCCGAATGTCGACCGGGATTACAACCTGGCCTTTTGCTTTGACCGTTGCATACTCAATCGCCATGGTAAGATATTTTATCGCTTAGTTGTACTTTTGTAAATTAGTCATACCTCGTTAAGATAAGATAGATTTTCATGCAGTCGTCATCTCCGTCTTATTCCAAGCGAAAATAAGCCTCGTTTTCGAGGGCTTCGCCAAAATCGGCATAGGGGAGCGGGTCACCCCGCCTCCCCTGCCACACCACCGGACATGCGGGTCCGCATCCGGCGGTTCGGCGGATTCAGCGAAGAGCTCACGACCAGAGGCGGAAGCCCGAGCCCCGCAA
>Ga0208688_1000192_pt1 | contig 47753 bp, 37 predicted proteins | sample June2015DPH_6_15_FD_184696 | JGI IMG/M metagenome (GOLD analysis project Ga0208688, IMG submission 184696) | Peatland microbial communities from SPRUCE experiment site at the Marcell Experimental Forest, Minnesota, USA - June2015DPH_6_150... | ecosystem: Environmental > Terrestrial > Soil >... | reverse complement strand
AGCGTGACCAGCGATCTCGAAGAACTGTTCACGCCGCACAGTGTCCACATCATCCCTTTGTGGACACTTGTACTGCCCCATACAGCTCGTCGACGCGGTCTACCCCGGACGCTTACCGTGAAGCGGGACAAGTGCAGAAACACCAGCATCGTTTTGGCGCAATGACCCAAGATCTGCGTGAGCTTGCCGAATGGCTACGGCAGTTCGGTGTCACTAAGGTAGCGATGGAGTCCAGCGGCGTTTACTGGAAGCCAGTTTGGAACATTCTGGAAAGACAGTTCACGGTAGTTTTGGCGAATGCGCACATCAAGAATGTGCCTGGTCGCAAGACCGACCAGAAGGATGCTGAATGGATTGCGCAGTTGCTGCAGTATGGTCTTCTGCGGCCCAGCTATGTGCCCTGCGAAATCATCCGCGATCTACGCGACCTGACACGAATGCGGGCGAGTCTGTCCCAGGAAGCTTCGCGCATCAGTAGTCGAATTCAGAAGGTGCTAGAAGACGCAAACGTAAAACTGGCGAGCGTGGCGACCAACGCTCTCGGCAAGAGTGGACGGGCAATGCTGGAGGACATCATCACCGGTGAAGATGATCCGGAGCACCTCGCCTCCCTCGCCCTGGGTCATCTGCGCGTGAAGATTCCGCAATTAAGACTTGCCCTAGAAGGAAAGATCCGTTCCCATCATCGTTTTTTGCTTGGGCGTTTACTGGATCAAATGCAGTTTGTGGAACACGAAATTGCATTCCTCGAAGAACGCCTGGAGGACATCGGCCGACAAAGACCGGAGCTATCGCAAGCGGTTGCTCGCTGGGACACGATACCGGGAGTCGATCGAGTGGCAGCGTGGGCCCTTCTAGCGGAGGTAGGTGACAACATGGCGCAGTTTCCAACCGCTGAGCAGTTGGCCAGTTGGGCGGCGCTGTGCCCAGGCAATCACGAAAGTGCCGGCAAACGTTTGCGCGGTGCAACTCGTCAAGGGAGCCCCTGGTTACGCCGCATGGCTTGTCAATGCTCCTGGGCTGCCGCGCGCACCAAGAACACATACTTGTCCTCGCAGTTCAGACGCTTAGCCGCGAGGCGCGGCAAGAAGAGAGCCATCATCGCGGTGGCACATACCCTCATAGTCATTGGCTATCACTTGCAGAAGAACCAGAGCAACTAAGACGATCTTGGCGGAAACTACTTCGATCGCATCCACTCCGACGGTCTAAAGCGGTATTTGGTGAAGCGGCTCCAACAACTCGGGCACAAGGTAACTCTAGAGCCGATTGAAGCTGCTTAACCCACCGCTTCCCGCAGCGGTTTTCGAGGGAGAAGGCCGGTCTCTGGTGGGATGCGATACGCTCCAAGTTATGGACTTGCTCGAAGCGCAAGAAATAGATAAGGGAGGCCGGCAAGGAAAAGGAAGAAGATTAGCACTGCAGCGGCACAGAAGATCGAAAAAATCGAAGGTCAAGGATTGACCGAAGGCATCCCTATTTGCAGCGCGATTCGGCTGCGCGGCATCCCGCCGAAGACTTCCTTCTTCGTTGCCTTCGGCGCCTGTCTCAGGGTCCGTCGACGAGCACAGAATCCTCAAATTGGGCATTATTCCCTCTATCCAAGAGGGTAATCACCATACCGCTTCACTGGCGAGTGGGCAAAGACTTTCCCTTTTATGCGGAACCATGTAGGGTAAGATAGTCGGGATCTTGCCCCCGTCAAGCCGGATTTATGTGTGTAAGCTGCTGAGAATATGGTACTAAGCTGCTGTTGCTGGTGGACCTTGGCGAGAACGGGGATGGCATGTGCCGTGCTTATATCTTAGGGCTTGGTGTTGTCTTCGAGGGGCACCTCCTGAGGCTAGTCATCCCTTGAAAGAAGGCCGTAAGATGGAATCAGATTTCCCCCAAGGCTCGCAAAACATGCAGACTCACAGTCACGAGTTCGTGGAGGGTGTAAGTGCAAGCATGCGGAGCGTCGAAGCGGTGATGCTGGAGGTAGCGCAGAGCGAAGTTCCGGTGCTACTGCTGGCAGAGAAGGGAGCGGGCAAGAAGGCGACGGCCCAGCGGATTCACGACCTCTCCCGGCGGGGAAAGGAATGGTTCCGAGTTCTTTCCTGCGCTGCGATAGAGTCTGACAAGTTTGAGGATTCAGCCGGCCTGGAAGGTTTGGTCGGCGAAGGCACGGTTTTTCTGACGGAGTTAGCGGACTTGGGCGCGAAAGGGCAGGCGCGTTTGCTGCAGGCCTTGACCAAGGGAAATTCACAGAGTGGCCGCGCGCAAGACCCGGCGCGGCTGATCTGCGGGAGTGCCCGCGATCTGGAAGCGGCAGTAGGAGCAGGAAATCTCCGCGAGGATTTGTACTACAGGATTAGCGGCGTGTGTCTGCGGCTTCCGCCACTGCGTCAACGTCGGGAAGATATCCCGATCCTGGTGGAGCACTTTTTGCAGAAATTTGGGCGGGATTTCCACCGCGAAGTCCCGGTGTTGAGCGAAGAGACGCTGCGACTGTTCGAGGAATATGCCTGGCCAGGGAATGTACGAGAACTGGAGAATGCGGCTAAGGCGATTGTCGCTCTGGGAGATGAAACGGTCGCCATGGGCGGGTTGCGCGCAATGTTGCGTCGGCGGGACGCTACAGGCAATGGTAAGCGCGTTTCCCTAAAGCAGGCGTCTCGTGCGGCTTCCCGTGAGACGGAGAAGGAGTTAATTCTGCGGGCGCTTACCCATACTCGGTGGAACCGGCGGCGTGCGGCGCAGGAGTTGCAGATCAGTTACAAAACTTTGCTGTACAAGCTGAAACAAATGGGATGCTCCGAATACCGAGCCTCTTAGCTCCCTAGGAGAGCGCATGAAGAAAGTAACAAAGCTTGCCTGTCTGGCGCTGCTAGGGTTCGCAGCCATTGGCGTGTGGGCCCAGGATGATAACAGCGGCCAGAATGTGGCCAAGCCAGCCCAAGCGGCTGCTCCAGAAGCCCGGGGCGCTGCGCCGGAGGTTCCAGCGGAGTACGTGATCGGGGCGGATGACACCTTGCACATCTCGGTTTGGAAGGAACCGGATTTATCGGCCACTTTACCCGTACGGCCCGACGGGAAAATTTCTCTGCCGCTGCTGAACGACGTTCCAGCGGCCGGTCTCACCCCCATGCAGTTGGCAGCTTCGATTACCGAGAAATTGAAAAAATATATCGCCGATCCGCGCGTGACCGTGGTCGTGACGGCGATGAACAGCCGAAGAATCTTCGTAACCGGCGAAGTGGTTCACTCTGGAGCGATACCTCTGCTGCCCAATATGACTGTGCTGCAGGCACTCTCCAGCGCGGGCTTTACTCAATTTGCGAACGTGAAGGGGATTTACCTGTTGCGCACCGAAAACGGCCGGCAGGTGAAGCTGCCATTCAACTACAAGGAAGTAGTGAAGGGAAATCATCCCGAGCAAAACATCATGCTGAAACCGGGCGACACGGTCGTGGTCCCCTGAGGAGCTAAGGAACCGAGATGAGCCAACGCCGTAACCTTTGGGCCTTCTGTGTATGGCTGCCACTGCTCGGCCTCACCGCAGCTTGGGGCCAAGACAGTTCCCCCCAGCAGCCGACGGGCGGCATGCCTGATAGCAGTCCGCAGCAGCCCGCGCCTGCCTATGGCCCGGATAATTCGGTACCGTCCATCGCCGAAAATCCCCCTATCTCGGGTTTAGACATGCCTAACCTGGAACCGCACGCCGCGCCTTTGAGTTATTTGCAGGCCGGTGCTCATTTGAGCGAGTCTGTGAGTTCCAATCTACAGAACGCCTTAGGTGGGTCGGACACCTCAACCATCTCGAACGGGTTGGGCAGTTTGGAGTTACAACGGCTTTGGAGCAATTATGATCTGTCCCTCGACTACCTCGGGGGAGTGGGCTATTACAACGTGAACGGTATCGGCCTCAAGCAGATAGAGGAACTGGGTGTGCATCAGAAAATCACCTGGAAGCGAGGAGAGTTGGGCATTCGCGACGCTTTCAGTTACCAGCCCGAGGGTACGTTCGGCAGTGCCTACGGCTCTATAGGCGCGGCGGGTGCAGGTTTGAGCGGAGACAACACCTTCGAAAGCGGGCAGGGATTGGGAGCGCTGGGCCAGGTTCCGCGGATTCTGAACCTCAGTCTGCTGGACATAGTAGAAAACCTGACTCCCAAGTCTTCTATCACCCTCACGGGAGGATATGCGTTCGTGCATTTCCTGGAAAATGAACCAAATACGGGGAACTCGTTCATTGGGAATAGCCAAGTATCGGGGGAAGTGGGCTATGACCGTTTGCTTGGGCCACACGATCAGGCGGCCCTCGTATACGGGTATCAGGGATTCCAATTTTCCACGGGCGTTACTTTCCACAGTCATGTCATCCAGTTGATGTGGGGGCATCGCATTTCCGGGCGCATGGATTTCCTGATTGGTGCGGGACCGCAGTTCACACAACTCAACCACGTGCCTGCCGTGGTGACCAACCTCACCTCCGCGGACACAATCCCTCCTTGCGAAGTGTCTGACGGCACGCTCGAGTGCCCCACAAATGATTTTCGCCTGGGAGTTGCCGGCCGGGCCTCGCTGCGGTACCGATTCCCCAAGGTCAGCCTGGACCTGACCTACGATCACTACCTTACGAGTGGATCCGGCTTCTTTGCCGGTGCGGAGAGCGACATCGCCCGCCTGAGTGCGACTCGGCCGTTGGGCCGGATCTGGAGCGCTTTTTCCGATATCGGGTACTCGCGCAACAGCCGTGTGACCCCGTTAACCTGCACGGCCGGTTCAACGACAGCCGGTTGCCCAGGGGTCAGCGCGAACGTATACCAATACGGTTTTGCTGGCCTGGGCCTGCGCCGAAATTTCGGGCGCAATTTCAAAGCTTTCGCCAGCTATCAGTTCAACGAATTGGCTTTTGACAGCTCATATTGTGGAGCGACTGGCGCTTGCAGCCGGATTTCACAACGACACGTAGGAACGATTGGAGTGGATTGGATTCCCCGGCCAATCAGGCTTGACTAAACCATTTCAGGCTGGCTGATTGGGGCCGGCGGAACAGGTACTGACTAACGATGGAAAACCGTGAATTAACGATGGACGATTATCTGGCGATGTTGCGCCGCCGGATGAAGGTGATTCTGATTCCAGCGCTGCTGGCACCGCTGGCCGGATTTCTGGTCTCCTACTTTTTTCCCGCCAAGTACATGTCGCAGTCCTTAGTACTGGTGGAAGGCCAGAAGGTGCCTGAGGGTATTGTTAAGCCTGTGGTCACCGCCGATCTAACCCAGCGCATTGCCACACTGCAACAGCAAGTTCTCAGCGAGAGCACCTTGCGACCCATGCTGGAGCGTGCCGGATTGGCCAGGGCCGGCCCAGACATGGATGACGTAATCGACAACATCCGGCTCAACATGTCCGTCGAAGCGGTGGAGACTGATCTCTCGCAGATTGGCACTACCAAGCCAAAGCCCGGCCAAGGTAGTCCGGTTCCGGGTTTCTATGTGAACTACACTGCGACAAACGCCCGCCAGGCGCAACAAATCTGTAACGAGCTTACGTCGCTGATGCTGGAAGCGAACCTCAAGTCGCGCGAAGAGGCAGCCCAAGGTACGACCAATTTTCTTAGCAAGCAGGTCGAAGACACCAAACATAGTTTGGACGATTTAGATAGCAAACTTGCGGCTTTTAAGAAGCAATACATGGGACAGCTGCCCGGCGACGAGGACAATAACTTAAAAATCCTGATGGGGTTGAACTCGCAACTGGATGCCAACACTCAGTCGCTAAGCCGGGCGCAGCAGGACAAAGCCTACACGGAATCGCTGCTCGCCCAGCAGATAGCGGCATGGAAGATGTCGCGTTCGGCCAGCAACCCGCAAACCCTGCAGCAGCAGCTTTCGCAGTTGCAGGCCCAACTCATTGACCTGCAGGCTCGCTATACCGCCGATCATCCCGATGTGATCAAGACTCAGGCAGATATCGCGCAAGTCAAGAAGAAGTTGGATGAGATCAACGACGCCACCGATAACACGACGGGCGCTACGCCGGACAAGGAGTCGGCTTCGGAGCCGCCCGAGATTCGCCAGTTGCGTTTGCAAGTGCATCAATATGAAGACTTGATCGCCCAGGCCTCGCGCGATCAGAAAAAACTGCAGCAGGAAATTTCCGTGTACCAGGGACGGGTAGCGCTCAGCCCTGCCATTGAAGAACAATACAAGCAGTTGGCTCGCGATTACGACAATACCCAGAAGGTTTACGAGGATCTGTTAGCCGACAAGAGCAAGTCCGACATGGGGCTGAAGATGGAGCAGCAGCAGGAGGGAGAACAGATGCACCTGCTGAATCCAGCCAGCCTGCCGGATTTGCCGAGCTTCCCGAACCGCCTGTTTTTTGCTGGTGGTGGCTTGGGCGCTGGTCTGGCGCTGGGTCTCGGTCTCGCGCTATGGCTGGAGGTGCGTGACAAGTCCATTCGCAACCAGGCTGACGTCGAGGCGGCGCTTGAACTTCCCATGCTGGTGGCGGTGCCTTGGGTGGCAGAGATGGTACCTGCGAACGGCGATGGGAAGAGCCATTTCTGGAAGCGGAGCAAGGAGCCTGAGGAGAAGGAAACCGCCTAGTTCTAGGCGAAATTCTTTAAACCAAGATATGTACAAAGAGTTCTACGGCCTGCGAGCGAATCCGTTTAACGTCAACCCCGACCCGCGTTATCTGTTCCTCACGCGGCATACCGAAGAGGCGCTGGCGTGTCTGACTTACGGCATCCAGAGCCGCAAGGGATTTGTGCTGCTCACCGGCGAAGTGGGGACCGGCAAGACGACACTCATCAACAAGCTGCTGGAATGGTTGCGCTTGCAGCAAGTAGCGACGGCGTTCATTTTCAACTCGCGCCTGAACACGACACAGTTTCTCGATTACATGATGGCGGACTTTGGCATTCCCTGCGATTCGAAGGCCAAGAGCCAGATCCTGCTGCGACTCTACAACTGGCTGCTGGATCGCTATCGCGCGGGTGAGACCGCGGTCCTCATCGTGGATGAGGCACAGAACCTGACCGAGGAAGTGCTGGAAGAAATCCGCATGCTCACCAACCTGGAGACCTTTACGGAGAAGTTGCTCCAGATCATCCTGGTGGGTCAGCCTGAACTTGAGCAGAAGCTGAAGCAACCGCAATTGCGGCAGTTGCGGCAGCGCTTGACCCTGCGTGCCAAGACGCATGCTCTGACCCTCGAGGAGACGAAAGCTTATATCCAGCAGCGCTTGCGGATCGCCGGTTCCAGCGGCCAACAGATTTTCGATCCGAATTCATTAGTGGCGATCCACCGCTATGCCAACGGAATTCCGCGAGTGATCAACCTATTGTGCGAGCACTGTCTGGTGAGTGCATTCGTAGATCAGCAGAGGGTGATCGGACCCGCGGTGGTGGAGTTTGTGGCGCGGGATTTTGAGCTTGCCGACGGCACAGCAGCCGGGGCCATGACGACGCCCTCCCCCGCGGGCCAAGGTAGGCTCGATTTAGTAGAAACCTTGCGGTCGCTGGCCAGTTTAGCCGATCGGTTGCGCGATGAAGAGAAGGACCTCCCCAAGGAAAGGAAACTATGAGTAGGATTCACGAAGCGTTGAAGAAAGCCGAGCAGGAAAGGGCGTCGTCGCAGGGAGGTCCATCCCAGCCAGATTACCAGCCTAGTTACGCGACCACTGCGGCCGCGGAATTACCCATGATGCCGGTGGCTGAAAAGCTACCGGTAGAGGTGGGCGCAAGAGTGCCCGGGAGTGGCGGGGTCCCCTTGACTTCAGCGATGCCGTCGTTCGGCAGTCCCTTCAGCCTTGATGCCTTGCTGGCTCGATGCATTCCACAGCCATGGGCACCGGACGAGAAGACGATGTTGTTTTTCAACGGTGACGATAGGGCTCGGGGTAGCGAGGAATTTCGTACGCTTCGTTCTCGTCTCTATCATGCGCGCGAGAAGATGCCGCTGAAAAAGGTCTTAGTCACGAGCGCGCTGCCCAAAGAGGGCAAATCCTTCACGGCCTCGAACCTCGCTCAGGTATTAGTGCGGCAGCATGGACGCCGTGTGCTGCTGATTGATGCCGACCTGCGCGGTCCGCGGTTGCACATGATGCTGGGCACAACTTCGTCTCCGGGCCTCGCGGACTATCTCCAGGGAGGAAGTGACGAATTCTCGATCATGCAGCGCGGGCCGATGGAAAACCTGTTTTTTATTCCCAGCGGCCAGAAGATTTCCGATCCCGCCGAACTCGTGGCCAATGGGCGCCTGAAGCTCCTTCTGCAGCGGGTGGAGGCGCTGTTCGACTGGATCGTCATCGACTCTCCGCCGGCCGTACCGGTTTCCGACGCCAGCGTGCTGGCGAAGGCCTGCGATGGTGTGCTCATGGTAGTACGTTCCAACGCGACGCCCGTCGATATGGCGCGCCGGGCGCGACAAGAATTTCCCGATGAGGTGCTCGTCGGGGTGGTGCTGAATGGCACTAATATGGATGCGCTGCCCTACACGCGTTATTACTATGACGCCTATCAGAAGAGTGCGACCGAGTCCAAGACCACGGGGAAATAGCAAACGTGATCCGGCTATTCAAAGTCTATTATCCGTTGCGCACGCTGGTTCTGCTGGCGGGTGAGGCCCTGATCGTTTGGGTTTCGTTCGTCCTGGGTACGATGCTGCGGAGTGCGGATAGCTGGCTGTTGCTCAACGTCGAAGGCGGATATCTCAAAATTCTCGTGGTCACCGGGATTGTCCTCCTGCTATCGCACTGGTTGGACCTGTACGATTCTTCCAGCCTGGCTAAGAACTGGGAGCAGAGTCTACGAATCTTGCTGGTTATAGGGTTCGTGGCGCTCGCGCTCTCCGCAGTGGGCTTTCTGTTCCCGAATTTCATGCCGGGAAATGGCTCGGCGCTGCTGGGAGTCATCATCCTGACGATAACTCTGTTTTGCTGGCGCGGGGCTTATTGCTGGATGGTGAAACAGCCCTTTCTGCGTGAGCGGGTTTATGTGCTGGGCACAGGAGAGCGGGCGGAGCGCTTAGTGAGAGGGCTGCGCGAACGCTCCGGACTCGGAATTGAAGTGGTGGGATGGACCGGCAACATTGAGGGCGAACTGAGTCGTGAATCCGTGGCGTCGCACCTGTTGGGTTTGGCACGTGGCGAGGGAGTTCACCGCGTGATTGTTGCCATGCCCGACCGGCGCGGCACTTTACCAGTGGAGGAACTGCTGGACCTGCGCTTGAGCGGAGTGAAGATCGAAGAAGCAACTTCCTGGCTGGAGAAAATCTCCGACAGGATCGAAGTGGAGCAGTTGTACCCAAGCTGGCTGATTTTTAGCGAAGGGTTTCGTTTCAACAGCGGATTTTTGCTGATTCGGCGGCTGTTTTCGACGCTGCTGGCGGCCTGTGGCCTCCTGCTTGCGCTGCCGCTGCTTCCATTTGTCATGCTCGCCGTAAGATTAGACTCCTCCGGTCCGGTGCTCTACCGTCAGAAGCGCGTCGGGCAGGGTGGTCGTCACTTCTACTGCTATAAATTCCGCACCATGTGTGAGGATGCGGAAGCCGATACCGGTGCCACTTGGACTGCCGACGATGATCCACGGATCACCCGCGTGGGGAAGTTCCTGCGCGTCTCGCGTCTTGACGAGATTCCGCAGTTATGGTGTGTGTTGAGAGGTGATATGGCGTTTGTCGGTCCACGCCCAGAACGACCCGAATTTGTCGAGTGGCTGAGCAAAGAGATTCCCTACTACGGCGTTCGGCACATCATACGCCCGGGAATTACGGGATGGGCGCAGGTGCAATACAAATATGGCAACAGTCTGGAGGATGCTCGCGAGAAGCTGCAGTACGATCTTTTCTACATCAAAAATGCATCCATCGGGCTCGATATCCTCATCATGTTCCAGACAGTGAAGATCGTAATGCTGGGCCGGGGCGCAAAATGAAGTGGATGTTCTGGGGTTCGGTTGCGCTTCTCGCGTATACCTATGCAGGCTATGCCTGCTGGTTGTGGCTGCGAGCCCGCTGCTGCGTGCGCCCAGTGAAGCGGGCACCCTATACGCCGTCGATCTCCCTGGTGATGGTTGTGCGCAATGAGGATGCGGTGCTGGAAGAAAAAATCGAGAATCTACTGGCGCTGGACCATCCGGCTGACCGCTTCCAGATCGTGATCGTTTCCGATGGATCCACGGATGGGACCGAAGCGATCCTTCGAAGCTACGCTCATGATGAACGTTTCTGCGTCATCTTGAATCAGTTCTCACAAGGGAAAGCCTCGGGGTTGAACTGCGGAATCGAATTGGCTAAGGGAGAGGTCATCCTGTTCACGGATGCGCGTCAAGAAATTGAAACGGGAGCTGTCCGCTTGCTTCTGGAGAACTTTGCCGACGCAAGTGTGGGATGTGCAAGTGGTCAACTGATACTGGGCAGCGCTGGCGAAGGAGAGGCTGGCGAGGGCATGGGACTGTACTGGAGGATTGAAAAGAAGATCCGGCAGTGGGAGTCGTGTTCGGGATCGGTGGTGGGCGCGACCGGGGCACTCTATGCCGCACGCCGCGATCTTCTCGTGCCCGTACCAGCCGGGACCATCTTGGACGATGTTTATCTTCCCATGAACATCGCGCGGCAAGGATTTCGAGTGATCTTCGACTCTCGCGCCCGCGCCTGGGACAACCCGGACTTGGGGGCTGCACGCGAGTTTGGCCGCAAAGTGCGAACCTTGAGCGGGAACTATCAACTACTGCAGTTGGCTCCCTGGCTGCTGGCCGCGAAGAACCCGCTACGCTTCGAATTCGTCAGCCACAAACTGCTGCGTCTGGCCGCTCCGTTCGCATTGCTGGCCCTTCTGCTGGCATCAGCTTCTGTTGGGGAACCGATTTACCGGGCAGCTCTAGTCCTGCAGTTCGCATTTTATGGATTGGGCCTGCTGGCGATGGCGCCGCTCAAGCTTGGACCCTTGGCGCGCATTGCGGATGCGGCGTTTACGTTTGTTGTCCTGAACACGGCTGCGGTCGTGGCTTTCGGCAACTTTGTGGCAGGGCGGAAGGTGGCGTGGAGCCGATGAGAATCAGATTGAGGAGTTTCTCGCGAGGAAGGAAGTGATGCCGACTTTGGCGGCCAAACCCCGCGAACGCTCATTCCGGCTCAAGCTTGGTCAGCGGAAGAGCCTGAGCTACTCCGCGCTGGCGTTGTTCACATTCCTCTACTACTGGCGTCCGGAAGATGTGATTCCGGGTCTCATGTGGGTGCCGATGGCAAAAATCAGCGGCGGTATCGCCTTGCTCGCCCTGATCTTCGGTGCCCGGCCCAAGGATCGCCAAAGGTTGCCGCTCGAGCTCAAGGTTTTGGTGCTGCTGCTGCTCGACATGATCATCTGCATTCCGTTTGCCTATTGGCGGGGCGGCGCCTTCGATACTGTGGTGAATAACTTTTCCAAAGGAGTCGTGGTTGCGCTGTTGATTGCTTTGATCGTTACTCAGATCCGTCAGATGCGGAGGCTTCTCTACATTCAGGTGACTGCAGTGGCCTTCCTCACTCTTGCTTCCCTCATCGTCCACCATACTAAGGATGGGCGTCTCTACGGTGTGCAAAAGGCATTTCTGGAGAATCCCAACGACCTCGCCATCAACATCGCTATGAATTTTCCACTGTGTTTGGCCTTCCTCTTGGTTGCTAAGGGAGGACTACGAAAATTGGTCTGGGGCGGCAGCTTGATGATCCTGATGTTGGCCGTCGTCGCTACCTACTCGCGGAGTGGAATGGTGGCGATGGCCACCACGTTGTTGTTTTGTGTTTGGGGGTTTGGGATCAAGGGGAAGCGCAGATCCGTCTTGACAGCTGCGGTCGTGATCGGAATGCTGGGCGTGGGAGTCATCCTCGTTACTCCGCACTATCTAGCCCGGCTCGAAAGCATAGTCCGCGGAAACATAGAGGACTCGGGTGACCAGGGGTCCCTCGAGGCGCGCAAGCGCCTGCTCATGGAAAGTATCTCGACAGCCTTGCACCACCCATTTTTTGGGGTTGGCCCGGGCAATTTCCAGGTAGTCAATGGGTCGTGGAAAGTTGCGCACAACAGTTACACTGAAGTGGCCGCCGAGGCCGGGCTGCCGGCTCTGGCATTGTTCTTGCTGATGTTCGTTCTGAGCTTCCGCAAGGTCAACAGTGTGCGCCAATTGCCCGCCTATCAGACCGACGAGAATATCAATTTGTGGACCAATGCCTTGTGGGCGGGCCTAGCAGCGTACGCGTCCGGGGCGATGTTTGCGTCAACGGAATATAACCTCTTTCCGTATTTCATGGTGGGGTATATTTCCGCTCTTTACCAGATCGCTACTATCGTTGAGCCGAGGGCGAATCTGTTGGTAGAAAGGGACGGCGGTAGCATCAGAAACTACAAACATGGGCCAAACAGAAAACTCGAATCAGTCTGGGGTCGCTAGGGATATTCTCAAGATCCTCCGATGTCCAACCTGCGGTTGCGGAATTGAGGATACCTCGGGAGAACTAGCCTGCGCGCGATGTCGCAAGACTTATCCCAAAGTTCGCGGCGTCGTGCGCTTCGTCGACCAGCAAGATTATGCCGGCAGCTTTGGATTCCAGTGGCTCAAGTACGACAAGACTCAGCTCGATAGCGGGGGCGACACTCGCTCAGAAATCGACTTTACCCGTAAGACAGGCCTGCGCGGTGAAGACCTCAAGGGAAAGTTGGTGTTGGATGTGGGTTGCGGCATGGGCCGATATGCTGAGGTCGTCAGCCGCTGGGGAGCGCGTGTTGTAGGCATTGATTTGAGCGCTGCGGTCGAAGCCGCTGCGCAGAACCTCGACCGCTACCCGGCCACCGTTTTCCAAGCCGACTTGTTTTCACTTCCGTTCGCCCAAGAGAGTTTCGACTACATCTACAGCTTGGGAGTCTTGCACCACACCCCCGACTGCGAGCAGGCGTTCAAGAAGCTGCCGCCGCTGTTAAAGGCAGGAGGTGGAATCGCGATCTGGGTGTACAGCGCCTACAACAAGTGGTATCGCTCCAGCGACCTCTATCGCAACCTGACCAGGCGCATGCCTCGCAAACTGCTGCACTCGCTCTGCTACGGGACAATTCCGCTGTACGGGGTGCACAAGATTCTCCGCAAAGTGCCCTTCATCGGCGGGCCGGTGGCCGGCATCCTGGCATATCTGATTCCTATGTCGTTCGATTCAGATCCGGATTGGCGCATACTGGATACCTTTGACTGGTATTCGCCTTGGTATCAGTCGAAGCATACTTACGAAGAAGTGTTTCGCTGGTTTGAAAGCTGCGGGATCGAAGATTTGCACGTAGCAGGGGTTCCGGTTTCGGTTCGCGGACGCAAGTCGACCCGAATCGGTTTCCGTTCGGTTGCTGAAAGTGAGAGCGAGGTGCGATCGTGTGCGGAATAGCTGGAATAGTGGGGAGGGAAAACGAACTAGTGGAGGTTCCCACGATCCAACGGATGTGCCGAACCATCACGCACCGTGGTCCGGATGATGAGGGGGTCTATGCCAACCGACACGTGGGCCTGGGCATGCGGCGACTCAGCATTATTGATCTCTCTGGGGGACACCAGCCGATTCACAACGAAGACAAGAGTCTCTGGGTTGTCTTCAACGGGGAGATCTACAATTTCGCTGAGCTGCGACAAGGACTGGAGAAGCAAGGACACGAGTTCTATACCAACACTGACACGGAAGTGATCGTCCATCTTTATGAGGAGATGGGTGCGGATTGCGTGACCAAGTTCCGCGGAATGTTTGCCATTGCTCTCTACGATGTGAAGCGGAATCTCCTCCTACTGGCCCGTGATCGGCTAGGAAAGAAACCGCTGTTCTACGCGCAGCGCGGTGGGAGGCTTTTCTTCGGATCTGAGATCAAGGCCCTGCTGGCGGCCGCGCCTGAGTTGGCCGAGGTTAATCCGGAGGGAGTCCTGCAGTTTTTCTATTTCGGATACATTCCCGACCCCTATTCCACGTTTCGCGACATCCGAAAACTGCCGCCCGGTCACTTGGCGGAATACAGCGATGGAAAGATTCGCGTCCGCCAGTATTGGGATGTTCCGGCGTATGGTGGAAACGACCCCGGGTCAGACGAAGCTTGCCTGGAGGAAATGGAGCACCGACTGGCCGAGGCTGTACGGATGCGGCTGATCAGCGACGTGCCACTCGGGGCGTTGTTGAGCGGCGGCGTCGATTCCTCAATTATCGTTGCCTTGATGGCGCGGGAAGGTTCGGCGCCGGTGAAGACGTTTTCCATCGGTTTCCGAAAGGCGGACTTCAACGAAGCCGAGTATGCCCGCCTGGTGGCGGAACGCTTCAGCACGGACCACCACGAACTGGTCGTCGACCCTGACATCACCGAGACCTTAAACCATCTCACGGGGATGATGGAGGAGCCATTCGGCGACTCCTCAATGATTCCCACCTACTGCGTCTCCCAGTTGGCACGACTCCACGTGACGGTAGCGCTCTCCGGAGATGGTGGGGACGAACTATTCGCCGGCTACGATCGCTACGTCGTAAATCTCAGGCGCCGGCGTTTCGAAGTAATCCCCGGTTGGATGGGCAATGTCTACCGCAATCACGTTTACCCGCGTTTGCCGTCGGATGTGAAGGGCCGCAAATTGGCTTGGAACATCACGCTGCCCTCGCGCGACCGTTACCTCGACGGCGTGTCGTTTCTGCCGGTGCTGCATCGCGAACGCAGTCTTTTCTCCGACGAGTTCGTCGCCCAGGCCCGGCTCTATACCGATCCCTTGCGTCAGTTCAAGCGCTACTACGACGATGCGCCTGCGTCCGATCAACTGGACCGGTTGATGTACTTGGATACCAAGACGTATCTTGCCGGCGACATTCTCACCAAAGTGGACCGCATGAGCATGGCAACTTCGCTAGAGATGCGCTGCCCGATCCTGGATCACGTCTTCGTGGAGTGGGTGGCTGGCCTGCCAGTGAAGTACAAATTTCGCGACGGCACACGGAAGTTCCTGTTCAAGAAGCTCGCCGAGCGGTTGGGAATTCCTGCGCAGCTTCTACACCGGCGCAAGCAGGGTTTTGCACTACCTTTAGTGCACTGGATGCGGCACGAACTGAAGGACGGTTTGCTGCAGATACTCCTGGAACCGCGAACGATGCAGCGCGGATACTTCCGTGCAGAGTCGGTGCGTGCCCTGCTGGACGAACATTTTCGAGGCCGGCGCGATCACGCGGATGTGCTGTGGATGCTGCTCATGTTCGAACTCTGGCATCGCAACTTCCTGGAGAAGTTCGAAAAAGAATCGTTACCTGGTTCGTCTCCGTGTCTGCAAGAGCCGATCTACTGCAGGCGCGTTGCGTCGGCTGCCTTGGGAGACAACCCGCAGTGACGGCCTCCTTTCCTCACGGCCGCTGTGATAACAGCTTTTCCGGCCTGCGGTCTTCCTCATGACTAGAATGCTTGGGACAAGAGGCAGCGAACGTCGGTTCGCGACATGGCGGATGCGATCGATCGCGACCGGGTAGACAAAAGGCCGGACGGCTCCGCTCCCGCCGGAAAACCCGCAGCTGGCCGGGACAGCCAGGAGGAGTAGTCGTATTGAAAAAGATCCTGCAAATCGGCAATTGGCCTCCGCCACTCTGCGGATGGGCAATGGGCTTGGTCGCCCTGCGCCGAGAACTCGAAAGCCGCGGCTGGGATTGTCCGGTGATGAACCTGAACGAAAACCGGCGGGTCGTCAGTCCTGAATATATCGATGTCCAAGGCGGCTGGGATTATCTCCGCAAGGTCTGGCGCCATGTTTGGCGAGGTTATGCCGTCCATATCCGAGTGAATGCAGAATCGAAGAAGGGATATCTGCTCGCGCTGGTGGCCATGCTGCTGGCCCGTTTGGCCGGGCGTCCGGCGTTGCTGACCTACTGTGGCGGCCACCGGCAGACGTTGTTCCCTGCACCCAAGGCTTCGTTCCGCCACCTGGCATTTGCACTGTTGTTCCGCATTCCGACCCGCATTTATTGCGACAGCGAGCCCGTGAAAGAGGTCTTGCTCACCGCCGGCATCGAAGCCAGCCGGGTTATTCCCGTTCCTCTGTTTTCCTCGGAGAACGTTCACTTCACCCCAACCGATCTGCCCGATTCCTTAAGGGAATTCTTCTCTCGCCGAGAAGGCGTGTTCTTTCTCTACGTCTGTTATCGGAAGGAATACCTGCTTGAGTTCCTCGCGGGAATAATGCAGCGGTTCCGAGCCCAATATCCGGGAATCGGTTTTCTGCTGGTGGGAACCAGCGATCGTGAACTGGAACTTCTGCGGCAGTTTTTTCGCGCTCAAGGCCTGGAAGGAGCCGTATGTATCACGGGCTCGGTCACGCATGATGCTTTCCTAACGATGCTTACACGATCGCTGGCCTGCATTCGCAGTCCCTTGAGCGACGGCGTCTCTTCCTCAGTGCTGGAAGCTCTCGCTCTAGGCATTCCCGTGTTGGGGAGTGACAACGGCACACGGCCGGCAGGGGTCGAGTTGTGGCGGCCGGAGGATCCGGAATCGCTGTTGAAGCTGATGGCCGAGGTGATGAGGAACCGTCAACACCTGCTTGCGCGCATGCCTCGGTTTTCCGCCGAAGACAATACCTGCAAACTCGCCGATGACGTGGAGATAGCCTGCCGCAGGAAGTCCGAGTCGAAAGCAGCGAACCGCGATTCCGGCGCAGCGGCAGGTTCCTGATCGCTTGCAGCCGGCTTCCTCCCGATGCGGGCGGGACAATGATCAGTGTAGCCCGGGCGCAGATACTCGGCAACTGAAGGCAACGTGCCGTGAAGCCAGCGCTCGCTTAACGGAAGGATGGGTGAACTTGCTCACCTCAAATGGCGCCGATTGAAAGACAAGCCGGAAATAGTCGGCAGACTGGGCGAAAGGGTTCCCAGCATGAGCGACCGTGCCAAACGGTTTTCGTCCCAGGCAATTCGCGCTGAATCTCAGATTCGTGCGCGGCGTCTTTTTCCTTCCGGAGCAGGAGAGCAAGGTCACTTCGCGACTGCGATCAAGATGGCGGAAATGTTATAGGAGCGGATCTTGCCGCCTGTGTCCACCGGCAGCAACTTACCCGCTTTGATCCAGAGAATTCGCACATTGCTACCAGCAAATACCTTCGTAGTTGCGGGCTGTGGGCCGGCGAGTCTTCTCCAGATTTACTAGGTCGATGACGACATGCTCGGGACGCAGGTGCGCCTGCAATTGATCTCGCGGGATGCCCCGGCTGCCGATCACAACAACCTCGGCACTCCTGAGAATCTGCCCGAGATCATTCTCGAGCAACGATCCGATATGGGGAATGGCGTGCTCAATATAATCGCGATTCGATCCAATGAGGCGGCCAAGGGACACATTGTCATCCCAAATCTTGAGGTTGTAGCCTTCGCCGAGAAGACGTTTGACCAGTTGCACCAGCGGGCTCTCCCGCAGATCGTCGGTGGAGGCTTTGAAACTGAGGCCGAGAATCGCGACATTTTTCTTTCCAGCATCAAGCACAATCTCGACGGCACGCCGCAAATGCTCGTCGTTGCTGGGCATAATCGATTCGAAAAGCGGCAATCTCAGATCCAGCTCTTTCGCGCGATAGCCTAGGGCGCGCACGTCCTTAGGCAGACAGGAACCACCGAAGGCAAAGCCGGGTTTCAAATAGCTGGCAGAGATGTTCAGTTTATTGTCGGCCGTGAAGATTTCCGTAATGTCCTCGGCGTCTACCTGGAGTGCTTTGGCCAGGGTGCCGACCTCATTGGCGAAGGCCACCTTCAGAGCATGCCAGGTATTGCATACGTACTTCACCATTTCCGCCGATCGGAAGGAAGTTTCAAAGATTCGTCCGGGAGCCCAGGCGTAGAGCTCGCGCAGGAGGGCGGCGTGCGGCGTTTCGGCGGCGCCAATGATGGTCATGGCCGGTTCGAGAAAATCGGCAACCGCCGTACCTTCCCGCATGAACTCAGGGTTGACGCACACTCCGAAATCCTTTCCCAAACGCTTGCCGCTGGATTGTTCCAGCGCCGGAATCACAATATTCTCGGCCGTACCCGGTAGAACAGTGCTGCGCAGAACGACAAGATGGAAGGCATCCTTGCGCTTCAACACCTGGCCGATATCCTGGCAAACGGGCTCGACGTGACCAAGGTCCAGCTTTCCACTGCGCAGGCTCGGCGTCCCGACGCACAGGAACGAGATATCGGTCTGCATCACGGCTGCGGCGGCATCGGTGGTAGCGCGCAACCGGGAAGCCTTGTGGGCTTGCTCCACCAATTCGCTCATGCGGAGCTCGACAATGGGGCTGCGGCCCGAGTTCAGCAGCTCCACTTTGGACGCACTCAGATCCACACCGGTGACGGAATATCCTTTGGCTGCCAGGCAGGCCGCAGTCACAGAGCCTACGTATCCCAGCCCGAAGATGCTGACTGCTTTGCTCATGAGGTCCAGTCGTATGGGTTTCGTTCCTGCGAGGCAAAACGGAGCCTAAAGCAGGCTTTTCGCACAACTCGGTCCAAAAGGGTACGACCGCTTCCTGAGTTCGCAGGTGCAATTCCCAGCCCGGATCGCAAGTCGTGGCACTTTGGTGTCGACGGTTCAGGCGCGGTACACAGCAACAAGCCAATAATATATGACGCAGTGGCTGGGCACCCCATATTTGCGCCCCAAGAGAGTAAATGACATTTTGCTGCCCTTTCTCTGTCGATTTGGAGTGCGACAAGACAAATCAGGTAAGGTGGTTGATGCTGGGTGAAAGTGCCAGGCTGAACCTCGGTTGTGCAGCGGTGCCCGGATCATATGAAGCTTAAGGACTGGCGACAGGTCAAAGTGCGATTGACGCGAATGGACCGGGAAGAACTGCGCGATCGTGTTCGGCAAGAGCTCAGCAAGCGGAAGGACGCGATGCTGTCGCGCCTGGGATTCGATTTCGCCGGAAGCTTGCGGAATTCATCCTTCTCCAAACCAGGATATTTTTTCTTCGGCCCGGATTCCATTGATTCCTTGGTGGTGCTCTTGCGTCAGCGGCTTCCCGGCCACGCGGAACAAATTGTTAAGCAGGCGGAAAAGATCTGTCGGCATCGCTTCGACCTTCTGGGCTACCAGGATCTCGACTACAGCAGCGTGATTGACTGGCACATCGACCCGGTCCACGGGAAACGGGCTCCCCTGAGACCGTTTTACAAGATGCGTTATCTGGATTTCGAAGAGTCTGGTGATAGCAAGATCACGTGGGAGCTTAATCGCCACCAGCACTTCGTCACACTGGCGAAGGCGTACCGACTGACGGGCAATCCCCAATTTGCGGACGAGCTCCTGCGACAGTGGCGCCAGTGGCAAGCCGATAATCCCTACCCGGTCGGCATCAATTGGGCCAGCAGCCTTGAAGTAGCATTCCGAAGCTTGTCCTGGATCTGGAGCTACCACTTGGTGGCAGGGGCTCGGAGTCTGGCCAATCTCCGCGACGAGTGGTTGCCCAGTCTGGCTCAGCACGGGCGCCATATCGAACGGTATCTGTCCACGTATTTTTCTCCGAACACGCATCTCCTGGGTGAAGGGGTTGGGTTGTTCTTTCTGGGTGTGTTGTGCCCGGAGCTTGCGGGCGCGGAACGCTGGAAGTGGCTGGGCTTGGACATCATTGTGCGCGAGAGTGGCCGCCAAGTGCGGGCCGACGGCTTCCATTTCGAGCGGTCGACTTATTACCACGTCTACGCGCTCGATTTTTTTTTGCATTCGGCTGTGCTGGCCAGCGTGAACAACATCCCCATCCCGAAGAGCCTTGAGCAGGCGTTGGAAAAAATGCTTACCGCCCTTTGTCTGCTGGGCCGATGTGGCTCGCCACCGCGATTCGGCGATGACGACGGAGGCCGTCTGTTCGATCCCCGGCGCAATCGCAGCGAACACCTGCTGGATCCGCTAGCTACAGGGGCAATTCTGTTCCACCGCGGCGACCTGAAGCGTGTGGCTGGCAATCTGCGGGAGGAGACGATCTGGCTGCTGGGCGCGGAAGGCGTACGGCGGTGGGACGAATTGGAAAGCACCCCGCACCAGATGGAGGCCACAGCTCTCAAGGACTCGGGTTTCTACCTATTGACGGCAGCAAAGCCGCCGGCGCAGCTTGTGCTCGACGCCGGTCCACAAGGTACGCAGAGCGGCGGGCACAGTCACGCAGATGCGTTGAGCATTTCCCTGCAGAGCCATGCTTCTCTGCTGATTGATCCCGGGACCTGCCAATACGTCGAGAGAGGCGGTGATCGAGACTTGTTCCGCGGAACAGCAATGCACAACACGTTGCGCGTTGACGGTACAAATCAGGCCGACCCTGCGGGACCGTTTTCCTGGACTCGTCTCGCGCAGACGAAAGTCGAGCAATGGATTCAAGGCCCGGGCTTCGACCTGCTGGTGGCCAGCCATGACGGTTATCAGCGGCTGCCTCAACCCGTCACGCACCGGCGATGGGTAGTATCGCTGAAAAACGGTCTTTATCTGGTGCGCGATGTCGTCGAAGGACGAGGCCGGCATCGTCTGGATATCTCCTGGCATCTGGGGCAAGACATGCAGCTGGTTGGACAAAACGTGTTTCGCGTCAAGGGCGCATCGCAAGGCTTGGCACTGGTTCCGGCGCAGGGACATGGTTGGGCAGAAGGGGTCCGCAATGAGTCCTGGTCGCCGGTTTACGGACAAAAGGCACCGATGACCGTGCTCAACTTCGGCGCGATTGCGGAACTGCCGACGGAGTTTGTCGTCATGCTTGTAGTACTGGAAGAGATCCATCCAGGTGTGAGATCCCTCACACGAATCAGCAGTTCGGAATCTGACTCGGCGGTCAGTGCTTACCATTACGCGGGCGAAGCCGGAGAGTATTCGTTCTTCTTCGGGGAGCCGGGGAACCCCTGGCGTCAGAATTCGGTGTCAAGTGATGCTGAATTTGTCTGCTGGAGCCGAAAGCCGGGAAGGGAGGATCATCTGTTGATTCTAGTTAACGGCAGCTATACTGAAATCGAAGGTATGCCCGAATTGCGCTGCAGAAAGGCTGTTCGGTGGTGTGAACTGGTTGTGCAAAGCGGGCGGAGGACGGTGTGGTCGTCGAATCCGGAAGCGGTCAAGGCAACGCCGGATGATTCGGGCCAGCAAGAGGCGCCGCTGAATAGAGGTGGCGCTTAGAGGGCGTCGAGTACGAAATTCCTATGTGCGGAATCTGTGGAATCTTTTTTACTGATCGAGACCGGCATGTAAGCCGCGATGCGCTGGCGGCGATGAATCGCCGAATCTTGCATCGCGGTCCCGACGACGAGGGCTATTTTGTCGAAGAGAATGTCGGTTTGGCGATGCGGAGATTGAGCATCATCGACGTCAAAACTGGCCACCAGCCTCTTTCCAACGAAACCTGCGACGTTTGGATCGTTTACAACGGGGAGATCTATAACTATGCCGCCTTGCGCGCCGATCTCGAAGCGAAGGGCCACCGCTACCGCACCCGCAGCGACACCGAAACCATTATCCATCTCTACGAACAGTACGGCCGCGATTGCGTGAAACATTTACGGGGCATGTTCGCCTTTGCCATCTGGGACCGGCGAAAGCAGACTCTGTTCGCCGCCCGCGACCGCCTTGGCATCAAGCCCTTTTACTACCGGTGGGAGGGGAGTACATTTCTGTTTGGTTCAGAAATCAAGGCCATTCTTGCTTTTTCGAATGTCACTGCCCAGTTTAACCGGGGTGCGCTGGCAGAATATCTCGCCTTCGGTTACCTGACCGGGCCGCAGACAATGTTTGCGGGAATCCGGAAACTGATGCCGGGACATACTCTGGAACTGGCAGAGCGAGGCGAGCCGAGCATCGAGCAATACTGGGATCTGAGCATGGAGACGGATGATGAACCTCACCCCCGCGAATACTATGTCAACACATACCGTGAGTTGTTTGAAGAATCGGTCTCTTCCCATCTGATGAGCGAGGTTCCCCTAGGAGTGTTCCTCAGTGGGGGTTTGGACTCCAGCGCGGTGGCGGCGCTGACGAAAAAGATTCGGCGAGATCGTATTCAGACGTTCTCAGTCGGCTACAGTGAGGAGGCATTTAGTGAACTGGGTTACGCGCGGGAAGTGGCGGAGCATATCCAATCGGAGCACCACGAAGTCCGGCTGAGCCGCGAGGAGTTTTTCGCCAGCCTGCCCAAGCTGATTTGGCATGAAGATGAGCCGCTGGTATGGCCGTCCAGCGTGGCGCTCTATTTTGTGGCTCGTCTGGCGCGTGAGCACGTCACCGTAGTGCTCACCGGAGAGGGAAGCGATGAGACCTTGGCGGGCTACACTCGCTATGCATGGACGCTGACTAACGCGCGCATGGACAGAGCTTATCGCACCGTCACCCCCGATACGTTTCGCCGGCTCGTGCGCAAGATGATAAAGGCTGGTCCGCTCGGCGCTTCGCTTCGCCGGAGACTAGAACATACCTTCCTCGTGCGCGATGGGAATTCGTGGCCCTCGTTCTACTACGATAACTTCTTTTCGACATTCTCGGCGTCAGAACAATCGGACCTGCTGACCCCCGAGGCTCTGACTGCGGGCGGGGACGCCTATGCCGGTTCGATGAGGGCGTGGGAAAGGTCGCAGGGTGATCTGCTGCATCGGCTGTTGTATTCTGACATCAATAGCTACCTCATCGAGCTACTGATGAAGCAGGACCAGATGAGCATGGCGGCCTCCGTCGAAAGTCGCGTGCCCTTTCTCGACCACGTGCTCGTAGAATTTGCCGCAAGCATCCCCGCGCAATGCTTGATTCACGGAATGGCTGGGAAGCTTATCTTGAAGCAATCGGTGGCAGGTCTCCTACCCGACGCCATCGTGTATCGCAAGAAGATGGGTTTTCCCACCCCCTGGGAATACTGGCTGGCGGGACCGCAACTGGATGATCTGGAACATATGCTGTCGGAGCCGCGGAGTACCGAGCGAGGGCTGTTCCGGCCCGAGGCGGTAAAGAGACTATTCGCCGAGCACCGCTCAAAGTCACAGGACCATGGTACCCGGATCTGGCGGCTTTTCAACTTTGAAACCTGGTTCCGGGTCATGATCGAGGGCGAGCCGACGGGAGTCGCTGCCATTTGCGCCAACTCAAGCCGGGCGCACGTGTTTTCGCCTCCGTGAGAAGCATCGAGTGGAGGCTCCAGCAGCCATCACGGTAGTTCGTCGGAAGATGCATCAATAGTGGGTCGCCCTATATAGTTCCCGATCTGCGTGGCATCTTGGCGGTGTCTCTCCGTGGAAGTGTCGCGTGGTTTCGAGTCTGGCCCACTGAACCGGTTGTGTTTATACTATTCGTAAGTCTAAGGTTGTGGACAGCGGAAGAGAAATTTCTGTTGATCTTTTCGCACCAACGTGCGAAATTGCTGAAAATAAATCATTGGCACGCGCTCCGGGGGAGTTTTGCTGACCCGATGCGATAATTCTTAACTCAATCGATCCTTTTCTGGATTCTGGAGAATCGTCCAGCGCATGAGTCGCTCGATCAGTGTCTTGGGCTTGATCGCACAAAGATATCGAGTGGTGAGCGCCGCCGCATGAAGATCCTCTGGGTCAAAGCCGGAGGCCTTGTCCCCCCGGACACAGGCGGCAAAATCCGTAGCTACAACATCCTCCGCCAGCTCGCCAATCACCATGATGTGACTCTCTTCTCTTTCTACGCCGCTCACGAAAACGACATTCACGCCGAACTGAAAGACGTTTTCCAGAAAGTGATCTGCATCCCGCTTGACTTGCCCCCGGAAAGGAGCTTCGGCGAATTGATGGACTATGGAGTTCGGGTCCTGTCATGCGACCCATACAACCTTACGAAGTATTGCCGTCCCAATGTACAACGGGAGTTGCGCAAGCTTCTGCTGCAAGAGGCGTACGACGTTATCCTCTGCGACTTTCTCGTCGCGGCTGGTGCTATCCCTTGGGACTGGCCTTGCCCAAAAGTGTTGTTTACCCATAACGTTGAAGCGGTCATCTGGCAGCGGCACTACGAAGTCGCAAGAAATCCCCTCTGGAAGATCCTCTCCTGGCGGGAATGGAAGACCACGGTTGCTAGCGAAGAACGCTACCTGAGATTAGCGGACCACGTTGTGGCGGTGTCCGACAATGACCGAAATGTCTTTGCCAAGTTTCTCGATCCCGCTAAAATCACCGTCATCCCTACTGGAGCTGACATCGATTTCTTCCGTCCGAGCGCCGAGCCGGAGACGCCGAACTCTCTCGTCTTCACTGGCTCTATGGACTGGCTTCCCAACGAGGACGCAATCCTGTTCTTCATCAAGGAAATTCTGCCACTCATTCGTCGCACGGTTCCCGGCGTCTCCCTTAGTGTTGTTGGTCGGAAACCTTCTCATCGGTTGCAGGACGCGGCCTCGTCCGAGCCCAACATTCAACTAACCGGCTGGGTCGAAGACGTCCGCCCCTATCTGGCCAAAGGAGCCGCTTGCATCGTCCCGCTGCGCATCGGCGGCGGTACGCGCCTCAAGATCTTCGAGGCTATGAGCATGGCCAAGGCAGTGATCTCCACGCCGATCGGAGCAGAAGGTCTCCCCGTCCGAGATGGCGAGCACCTGCTTTTAGCAGATAGCCCCACACAATTTGCGGAGAGCACCGTGAATCTCCTCGGCGACCCTGCGCGTCGGCGGCAATTGGGCATGGCCGCGCGCGATCTCGTCAAGGAAAATTACAGTTGGGGCAGCGTTGCCCGAAACTTCGCTGAAGTTCTTACGGCCGTGGTTGCCGAGTCGCACACCTAAGCCACGCTACTCCCGTGAAAACCGCTCCGCAATAGTTCCTCCACAGACTCTTGTTTGGTTAAATGCTCTGTGTGTGTATTGCATTTCCGTGACATCATCCCAGCGGCAATTGATCGCGAACCTGGACCAATGAAAATGCCTTCTGAAATCGTCTGCGGGTGGCCCGCGAGGCAGTCCCTTCTAAGGCGACGTCAATGCACCGCCCGCGGTTGAGCCACATCTCAAACTTCGCTCTTCGATTGCGGCCTACTCCGTGGCGCCTGCGATTTCCTCTGCTATCTTGGCAGCATCGGCGCCCAGATCTGTCTGACCTTCGCCTTTCCTGCGGTACGGGCTATCGCCTTTCAGGCGGAAGTCCAAAACGCTATCATTCTGTACTGCAGCAAAACCGATCCGTTTCACGTCTCCCGCACTGAAGTTTCCGCTCGGCCAGGCGCCATGAGGTCGGATCAATACATTATTGGTAAAGCGATATGGCTTCCAGCAACTGTCAAAAATATCTCTAGGAAAGCGCTGCCGGTACGCACAGTTCTGGGCCCCGCGCGCGCCTGTAGAAATAGCCTCATAGGCTCCCACATCCAGAATACTGTTCGAGATTGTGATATTCGACATCGGATTCCCACCTGTGGGCCCGCCCACGACGAACAGCATCCGCTCCGAGTGTGGCACAGTCACATGATCAATCGTCAGATCTTGCAGCGGCGAGTCATCGTTGGAGATCTGGAACGTAAATCCATTGCCCGCATATCGATTCGCATCGATGTCATCAATGATGAGGTCATGGATGCTAACGTGGCTCATGCCCCGCGAGACCCCGTGCAGTGCTCCGTCAGGGGTATTGGCCAGCTGCACGCCACTCCCGGAATGGCGCAGTACGCAATAGCGCACCGTGATGTCATGCACAACGCATTCGGGACATCGCGAATTCTGATTCTTCGGTGTAAGCAACAACTGGAAGCCCATTTGCGTGAATCCACCCCACGAGTTTTCCAAAACATTTCCTTCCACAAGGGCACGCGCAGCGTTCTTGAATTCTAGGTTGTTTTTCACGATGTAGGTGATCCCAATGAAATTGGGATCACGCCGATTCCACGAGGGCGGCTTGTAAAAGTAGTTCCGCCGGATTTCGATGTCCGTTGGTGTCGCGCTACCTCCTCCACCGCCAAACAGCACGCCTTCTCCCGCCGACTCCAAGTAATTGTTCACGATCTTGTACGTGCCACCCGCGACTGGTCCCGTGCCAGCCCACAGGGTTTGAGAGTCGGTGCAAGAACCGGTCCGAGCAACGCAGTGGAGATCGGAGAAATAGGAGTCGATTGCCGCGATATACGTGGCACCGGGGAAGGCGACTGCACGCGTCGTTTCATCTTCCGCTGTTCCGTGCATCCACGCCCGGTCGAAAATAATCTTAGTCCCGTTCTGCGCATTGACCAGGTCGTAGACGATGCCTCCACTCGCGGCTCGCGTGATCTCCAGGCCCATAAACCGGTAGTGGTCCGCTACCTTGATCGAGCGCCTCGGGGGCACAACCACCGTAGCCATTTCCTTTTTCGGGTTTGAGCATGCAAATGGCGGGCGGCCTTTCAACGAAGCCACCCCCGCATAGCATGGACTCGTCCGCGTACCCTCCTTGGGCAAGTCTCCGTCCGTACGGACCGTGATCCAGTGCGTGTCGTCACAACCTTTGGCGGGAAACTCGAAAGCTCCGACATACGAGGTTCCTGAGTGCAGAAGCAGCGTGTCGCCGCAACGTGCCTGTGCAATCGCCTTCTGCAAATCCTCTCCCGAAGACACCGCGATCTCCTTCCCGGGAGAAGGAGTAGCCGACAAGGCTGTGTAGAAACATGATTGCGGCAAAATCGCAGGCCCGTCCTTTTCGCCAAAGGCAGGAACATTTCCCGGCCTGCAGTAACGGTCATCCGAGCCCGTTCGAGGCCCGCTCTGAGCGCCTGAAATGACCGAAGAAAAACACACGAATGCCACGGCGGGCCAAATCGTAATTTTCATCTTCGTATGAGTATTGTGCTCTGAAATCAGCCGATTCGCGTCAAAAACCGTCCATAAAGCTCTTCCGTATTCTTCAGCTGTGCCTCGCGGGAGAATCGGTCTCCAACAAGGGTCCGCCCGCGCATTCCCAATTCTCGAGCTTCAGCCGGACTCTGAAGTAAGTGTATCACTCGCTCCGCCATCGCGCGATCATCGCCTGATGGCACCAGATAACCCGTCTCCCCCTCCACAATCGCTTCCCGCGCGCCGCCCACGTTGGTCGCAACAACGGGCTTGCCCGCTGCCATGTATTCCAGAATCGAATTGGAAAAGCCTTCAAACTTGGAACTCAACACGCAAACATCCGAAATTGCGAGCAGTTCGCCAACGCGGTCACACCGTCCAAGGAAATATGTGCGATCCGCAATGCCGAACTCCCCGGCCAGACGCCGCATCGGCTCGATCAACTCTCCTTCCCCCGCCAGCACAAAGCACGAATTCGGTAGGCGCTCTTTCACCCGACGTGCTGCTCGTAAGAATGTGGGATGATCTTTTACCGCATGCCGCAAGTTGGCCACGATGGTGACGAATTGAATGTTTCCATCGGTCGGCAGCCTAAGTTGCTTCACGAGCTCGACTCGGTTTCCCTCCGGTACAGAGGCGACTCTGTGCAGATCTATCCCGTTATAGATGATGCGAACCTTCTCGGCGCGAACCCCTTCCTCCCCCAGTTGCACCGCTACTGCCTTCGAGTTCGCTACTACAACTTGAGCCAGCCCATACGCTCGTCTCTCCACCCACTTTTGCGCGGGCGTTCGCATCCCCCCCAGCTCACGACGCGAAGCAATGCGCACCGGTACTCCGGCCAGCGCTGCCGCCGCCATCCCGAACACATTGGAATAGAAATCGTGCGTATGCACTATGTCGATCTTCGACGTCTGCAACCTCGCCGCGCATCGCCGCAGTTGTACAGCCATGTTCCAGTCGTAGAAGCTCGTCAGCGGAAACGTGGGCACATCTCGGAATCCCCATCGCTCCGCTTCTTCTCGCAGAATTCCTTTGGGATCGAGCACCGCTAATTCCACATCGAAGCGGCTACTCTGCTTCATCAGCCCCGTAAGCTGCACAGCCTGGCGCTCTGACCCGCCCAGTGCAAAGGTCCCAATCATATGCAACACACGCGCGCGTGTGCCTGGTGCCACCGTCGCGCCGCTCAACTCGGCCTCTGATGGAACGTTTTGCACGCTCATGATGGCAGTCTTTAGGACTTAGGACGAAGACAGCAACAGGATTACCCGCGCGAGCCGTCTCGCACCTACGGGCACGGCGTCCCGTACAGACTACGAACTTCAAGAAACTGCTGTGCCAAAGCTGAAAAAACCGGAAACCACCGGATCTTCGCCGAACGATCAAAGCGTTCCTGCAAATACTACTCGACCAAACCCTTTACTCCCATACGGATTGAGATATCCCCCTGCAGAGTCCGCGGCCCCAGCAGTACCGGTAGAAGATCGTTCTTCAATTCCCCTCGCCACCAACGCATCGGCGGCATCGCCAAACCCCATTTCAGCGGGCGCTCACACTCGTTGAGCCATTTTCCGCGAAAGATATTTTCGTACCCCACCCCGCAACTCTTACTCCCCGAAGGAAATTTGCCTACCCACTCCAACAACTCATGGCCCAAAATCGGACCACGCACTTCGGGGACGACGCCGACCTTTTGCGGTCGACTTTCGACAGAACACACACACGCCCAATGGTGAGAGCGTTTCCATTGTCGGCAAAGGCTTTGCGAGCCAAATAAGCGCGGTTCGCCGATAATAGCGTGGGGACCGGATGGAGCCCCGTCAATTTCCGCTATGTTACCACGTCAAAAAGTGGGATGTCGCGGGGAATGAAGGACTCCACGTGGCCTGTGCATGAACCCTGTGCGTGAATAAGAAGACTCAACGTACGCCACTGACGGCGGCCAGAACCGCGTCCACATCGGCGCCGAGGTCTGTGCCGTCGTTGGCCGCACCTGTCGCCGGACTGGCAGGCAGCAGATGGTAGTCGCCACCATCGCCGTTGTTAAAGTTCACGAAGGCGATCGCGGCCGCAGAATAAAAAAAGTTACCGGTCGGCCAAGAGGACGGCGGGTAAGCCGACGGAGATTCGAGGATAGCATTGTTAGAGAATATGTATCCCGAGAAGCACCGATCCAATGTTTTCAAGGGTACGTCATAGTAAGCACAGTTGGACGCTCCATCTGTACCGGTAGACCAGACCGGAGCGTTACCGCTAGCGACAATGCTATTGGTGAAGATGAAGCCAGGCATTTTCACCGTGTCGGGGGCGCCCATCACGAACATCATGTGCGGTGGAAACGCTGTAACATGGTTGATGTTCAAGTCCTGCAGCAACGGCTTGGCGATCGTCGAAACCTGGGCAAAAGTGCCCTCGCCCGCGTACTTTACCCCGTCGATGTCATCCACGATTACGTCGTGAATGCTGTAACGCATACCCTGCAGGGGGACGCCGTCCGGTCTTTCCAGAACGTTGCCGATCTGGAAACCTCCCGCCACGTGACTGATCGTGACGTAGCGCACAGTTACGTCGGTGACCAAGCAGAGAGGACAAACGTTCTCATTCCCAGACATCTGATTCTTGGGAGTGATCAGGATGGAGTAGCCGACCTGCGAGAAGCCGCCCCAAGTGTCCTCCAGCACATTCGAGTCGAGCAGGACACGCTGCGCATTTTTCAGTTCAAAGTGATTCTTCACGAGAAAGGCCGGGCTCGAGAATCCCGGCTGGCCTTTCATCCAAAACATCGGTTTGAACAGATGATTGAGGCGGACCTCAATGTCAGACGGGGGTTGGGTTGCGGGTCCACCGCCGAACAGGATGCACTCCGCGGCGGCCTCAAGAAAGTTGTCAACGATGCGGAACGGCCCGCTCGGCAGTGAGCCGATCCCTCCCTGGATGGCCTGCGAGTCGGTGCAAGTACCCTCCACTCTGCAGTGAAGATCGGAGATATAGGAATCCTGCACAGCCACGCTTGTGGTGCCGCTCAGGTCGACTCCACGCCGGGTGTCGTCCTTTGGCGAGCCATGAATGTAGAGGCGATCCAGCACGATCTCGTCTGCGGAGCCGTCCTGTTCCGGGGCGACGAGTGCGACCACAGACTTGCCGTTGTTTGCGACGCGTGTAATTTCCAGTCCGAGCAGACGGTAGTGGTTGGCTCCGTTGGCAAAAATGATAGGACCATTTCCCGCGCCCGAGGAGGCGATGGTCGCCAGCAGTTGCTGCGGCTGGGTACAGGGAAACACGGGCCGACCAGGCAGAGACGCGATGCCTGCATAACAGGGCGTCATGCGCGTTCCTTCGGGGGGTAGACTGGCATCGGAAGTGCTGGTGCGGACAGTAATCCAGTGCTGGTCGTCGCAGTTCTTGGCGGGCAGCGTGAACTGGCCGATGAAGGTGGCCCCGGCCTCCAATTCGATGGTGTCGGCGCAGCTCGCATTGTCCAGCGCGGCTTGCAAGTCACCCCCCGCCTTCACGGTAATCAAGGAGCCGAGTGAAGGAGTGTCAGCGAGCGTGGTACTCAGGTACACGCGGGGTAACTCGGCGGGCCCGTCAAAATTGCCAGTCGTGGCCGACACGGCCAGTGTGAAGCTCCGCGTTGTGGAGTTCGACGCGGCATCGGTCACCTTTGCCGTGAAGGAATACACTCCCTGCTGGCTGGTCGTACCCGCGAGGGCGCCGGTCGTAGCCTGTAACTGGATGCCGGGCGCGAGGGACCCTGCAAAGATCGACCACTGATACGGCGGAGTTCCGCCGCTTGCGGAAAGATTTGCGCGGTACGGGGTATCGACCAAAGCTCCCTTCAGCGATGAAGTCGCGACGGCGAGTTGCGACGGAAGCTGAATCGTTACCAAGCTGGTGGCATGTTGAGTCGAGTCGGCGATGCTTGTCGCCGTGATGGTGATCTGGGTTTTGGTATTTGCCGCAGGTGCGGTGAAGGTGCCGTTGCTGGAAATCGAACCGGCCGACGCCGACCAGGTCACGACAGAGTTGCTGGTCCCGCTCACGGTCGCAGTGAATCGCTGCTGTGCCATCGGGCTCAGAGTAGCGGTGAGAGGGGAAATAACTACGTGGATCGGGGAAGCAGGCTGAATCGTCACCAAGCTACTGGCATGTCGAGTTGAGTCGGCGACGCTCGTTGCCGTAATGGTGATCTGGGTTTCGGTATTTGCCGCAGGTGCGGTGAAGGTGCCGTCGCTGGAGATCGAACCAGCCGACGCCGACCAGGTCACGACGGAGTTGCTGGTCCCGCTCACGGTTGCAGTGAATCGCTGCTGCACCGTCGGACCCACGGTGGCGATGCGAGGCGAAACAGATATTTCGATCTGCGCCGTAGGCTGAGGTGTTTGCGTCAAATTACTCGCGCCACAGCCGACCGCGATAACCAACACCTCCCAGATGAGCACGACGGCCGCGATGCGCTGGAGAGTCCAAGCAAACCTCCGCTGCGAGCGCGACAACCTGGGGGATACTCCTTGCAAGACCACTGGACTGACCTCGATTTGGATTATTGGGGGGACCTAATCGTTCGGTCCTGCATTCACATCGAAAGGTATCGAACCTTAACTCGCGCAGATAGGTAACAAAAGGTCCTGAACTAGGGGGAGACAGGAGCGCGCGCGGCGGAATATCTACGAAGTTTGTGCTGTAGGGCGAACAGCCGAGTGCGCTGGCAACGCACGGCGAGAGACATTTGGGAAGCCAGGGGGCAATGGGAAGAGCCGTATCGCGGCGGCCTTGATGCCTAGCTCGTCGCCGAGCCGGAAGCGAGACCACGGCCCGGATCAAACGCAAACTTTTCTGCGTCGCCGGCCACGAACTGCATGGCCTACTGCTGTGACTGTCGGCGACGCCAAAGGCGCGCCCCCAAGACGGTGAGGCGTGGCGCGATTCGCAGGGTAACCAGCACAGCGCGAAGCTTCGCGGTCGACGCAACAGCATTGGCGCGGCTCAGGAATTCGTAGGCTTTGTCCCGCTCTCCTGCCAGCAGGAATGCCTTCCCCTCAATCAAGTCAAGAGCAGCCTGTATTTTTCGCAGTCTCTCCGCGAGCAACGCACGTGTGCGAGGGCTCAGATCGAGATCTCGATCCAGTTTTCTGAGTGATTGGACTTCGCCGGCTAGCAGGCTTGCCGGAGCCGATCCCTGGCTATTGGGGCGCACATTGCGGTTCAAAAGCACTTGGCGCTGATAGGCGATCTTGCCACCGGCGTAAACGACACGCAACCACAGATCATGATCTTCAGAATAGCGAATCTCTTCGTCAAAAAGACCTGCTGCCGTCACTTTTCGCCTGCGTACTACGGTTCCCGAGGTGATGGGCTGAGATTGCAAAACGAGAAGGCTCTCGAACGTTACCGGTCCGGTCGAGGGGCAAAGTTGCATGAAGGTTTTGCCCGCATTGTCTGCGTCCCCCTCAAAAGCGGCGTCACAATACACCATATCCAACTCAGGGTTACTGTGCAGGAATCCGAGTTGCTCTGCGAGGTAGCGCGGCAACCAGACGTCATCGCTATCCAGAAAGGCTAGGAATTCTCCCCGCGCTTGCTGGATGCCCAGATTGCGAGCCGCACTGGGTCCCCGGTTTTGCTGTTTGAGGTAGATGATGCGGGGAAGGTAGGGCGCTATCGCCAGCTCCATCTGCTTGCTGTCCGGCGACCCGTCATTAATCACAATGACTTCAAAATCGGTGTAGCTTTGCGCGAACACAGAGCCCAGTGCCATGCCAATGTGGCCCGCCGTATTGTAGGCGGGGACGATTACAGTCACTGCAGGCGATCCGGGCCTCTGCTTTGCTTTGTCGTTGAGCATCAAGAGAAAGGGAAAGCGAGTTGGATTCTCATCAGTGGGCTGAGTGCGTCTGGCCAACCTCGCTGGTTACCACTGGATATCCGAGCGTCGACATCAGATTTCCCCAGGTCGACTCGATCTTTGATACCAACGCTCCCGCTAGACCCGACTGCCATCGGCCGCTGATCGCCGGGCCGACGAATGGGATGTCCTTGCGATGTTTTTTCGTCGCGACCCACCGATCCGATTGGGTTCGTTCCATCTCTCGCATCCGATCCGGCGAGCTGGCTTCGATCGCTTGCTTCAACCGCTCCGGCGTGGTTTCCAGGCCCAGGAAAGTTGCGATTCGCTTTAGTTCCTGTTCGGTGTTGCTCTTCATGTCTTCATAACGCAGCAGCAGGAAGCCGCTGCGGTTCTGGCGAGTGTAAACCCAGCTCGCCACGTTTTCACCCCAAGTGCCCCAGCCGGCCGAGATCAGCCTGCCATTGACAAAATCGTCCACGTAGTCGGCGAGCGGATAACTGTCCGCAATCTGCCGGTATTTTCTCTGAAAGTCGTAGTAGGATAGCACCAAATCGCGAGGGTCGCGCACAATGTAGAGCACACGCCGGTAACGCGGGTCAAAGTACGTATGACTCTTGATGATTCGGGGCCGGGGTGTACGTTTCAACGCACGATTGGATTGCGAGGATGTATCCGGGATCAGACGCTCAATGTTGGTGAATGTTACATTTTCGGAAGGGAAAACCAGGTTTGCGATGAGAAAGCGAGTCCAAGTGTTTCCGGATCGAGGATACGAAACAACAAAAGTATCGTCCGGATATACCGCCAAATTGCGGTCTGCAACATCGACCCCTAATAGGTATTTGAGAACAACTTCAATTCCGTACTTCATTGAGGGAGTCCCATCACGTCTAGGAGTGACGGCTTGGCGTCTCGAGGCGCACTGGTAACAGTCTCGTATCCCAGCGCTCGCATGATGTGGCCCCATGCCTGCTCGATTTGCGCCACGGCCTCGTGGGGCAGACCGGACTTCCATCCTCCGGCCACGGCGGCGCGCACGAAGGGCAGGTCTTTGCGAGTTCCTTTGGTCGAAGCCCATTTGTCCGCCTGCAGGTTTTCAAGCTTGCGCATGCGATCCGCGGAACTCAATTCCACCGCCTTCGCTAACTGCTCGTGATCGGTCTTGAGGCCGAGCAATAAGGCGATCTTCGCCAGTCCCTCCTCCGGGCGCTCTTTTAGATCTTCGTAGCGCAGCAGCAGGAATCCGGGCGTGTTGTAGCGAGCGATGAGCCAGCTACCTACGTTTTGCCCCCAAGATCCGAACTCGTTGACGTGTCCGATCACGGACCGCTGCACGAACTCCTCAATGGGATGTCCGGTCTGAATTATGCCACGCTTGATTTGAAAATGGTATTGCGAGAGCACCACATCACGCGGATCGCGAACAATGTAGACCACCCTTCTATAACGGGCGTCGAAGGGATGATGGCTCTTCATGATTCGCGGACGAGCGCACTTCTTTAGGAAATTCCGCGTCCGTAGGTCGGGATCGGGGCTGACATGGTCGATGTTGAGAAACGTTACCGGTTCCTCGGGGTGAATCAGGTTCGCGACCATAAATCGGGTCCAAGTGTTACCCGACTTCGAATAGGACGCGATAAACACGTCATCCTCATAGATCGTAAGATTGCGGCCGGGCTTGTCTCGGCCGAGCAGAAGGTCCATCCCGTAAACTAGCTTGCGGATCATCGCGTTTCTTACCTCCGTCGTCAGACGCTGGGCCCGGGTTGGTGTCAAACCTGGTCTTATGTTTGCCGCTTTATCGTTGCGCAAACCCACAATATCAGAACTCGCGCTCGGGAACTGCAAATGGGTATTGAACTCTGGGGAACATCATCTCAGCCATTTGCGGACGGGCAGGAGGGAAGTTAATGACGGGTCGGGCCGAATTTCACAAACCGAGGGAACGGAAGTCAATGAGTGCGGCGCTGGAAAACGTAGAGGTCCCGCGCCGTAACCTGCACGTGGCGGAGGCCGAGGGGGAGAAGGCGAAACGCGAACAGAAGGTGCCTCGTCCGCCAACCCCTCAGTACCCTCTCAAATTCGAAATTACCCCTTGTGTAAGGGGAGTGATCAGCCCGCTGCTCAGCAATTCATACACGCGTCGGTTCGTGCCCGGGTGAAAGAACTGGGGCACGAGAAGCGTCTGAAAGCGTAGCTCAATAACGATGCCGATGATTTGGTGATCTGCTGTCGTGCAGGAGGGCACTGGTCATGATGCGGAACATAATGGCGAGGCTGAAGCTGACGGTGAACGAAAGTAAGACGCGGTCTGTCGACTGCCGGAAGAGAAGCTCGACTTTTACGGGTATGCGTTTGGTCGATTCTACTCGCCCAAGACGGGGTTGCCCTATTGGGGCACGTCTCCGTCCAAGAAACGAGTGCAGCGTATTTGTGAGGCGATCAGCGAAGTGACTCGACGGAATCAAACCCGGGGGAACGCTGGTAGAAGCGCTTGATCGAAAGATTAATGGCTGGGCTAGCTACTTCCGCCTGGATCCGGTTTCTCCCCGCCGCACAATCTACGTTCTGGGCTTGCCCACGCGCTGAGCTGTCTCGAACATCCGGCGGACGGTATCCATGTCCTTCGGCTGGACCTTCCCGGCAGGAATCCGCATCTTCGCGACTTCTTCCAGTTTGTTCAGAATGTCGACCAGCGCAAATGAGTCGATGAGTCCGGAAGAAACCAGGGGCGTATCCTCACTGATCTGCAAACCCTCGCGGACAATTGTCTTCATTATGAATTCTATAATCTGCTGTTTTTGATCGGTCATCATCGATTCGCTCCGTTGCCGTCGCGTTGGAGTTCGGGGTGCTCGGAAATCAACTTTTCACGGGTTGTGGCGCGCGCCGACTTACCGGCGGTACTTTTGACGATCCAGCGTGGGGGCTTTAGGTAGACCGCACGAACCGAGACTCCGAGTTCCCCAACCACCGCATTCCGTATGGCGCTTTCAATGGGCAAAGGATTCTTCAGCTGTTCCTCATCGGTCACTTCGGCAACCACGACGATATCTTCTGTCCCGAGGTCCCGATTATAGAGACCAAAAGCAACAGCTCGCCCGTCGTGAATGGCAGGATGGCCAAAGGCAATTTCCTCAACATCCTGGGGATAGATGTTCTTGCCGGCAACGATAATCAGGTCCTTCTTGCGACCCACGACGTAAAGTTCCCTGTCGAGGCAGAACCCCACGTCCCCAGACCAATAGAATCCGTCGCGCAGGGCTTGCGCAGTTAGGTCGGGGCGGTTGTAATAGCCCTCCAGCATCGAGTCGCTGCGAATCAAGATCTCACCCACTGCGCCCTCGGGAAGATCCTCGCCGTTGGCGTTGGCGATGCGTACGTGATTCTCGGGAAGACACTGCCCAGAGGACATCAGACAGAGTGCTCTTGAGTGGTCTGCTCGAACTGGAACCACGATCCGGTCACTGTAGAACTTATCCCCATCCACAGTAATCCGGCACGGACCTGATTTGCCGTTGATGCCGGACTGCGTCACTGCAAAAACGTTTTCCGCCATTGCGTAGCAGGCTTGCAGGGCCTCCCGGCGTAGGCCGTGATTTTTGTAGGCCTCAAAGAATTCATCCATGCTGGAGGCGCGCACCGGTTCCGAACAGTTGATCAATGCGCGCAGGCTATCCAGGTTCAGTCCGGGATAATCCTCCGGATCCACTCGGCGGCTGACAAACTGGTAAGCGAAATTGGGAATCCAAGTCAGGGAACAGCGGTACTCGGAAATCAGCTGAAGCATGCTTCCCGGGTGCATCACCCAGTCGCTGGGCGACTGCATGACGATCGCCAGATGGCAGACCATGGGCAAAATGAAACACGCAATAAGGCCCATATCGTGATAGAGCGGCAGCCAACTGTAGATCCGATCTTGCGGGCCAACGCTCAAAGCTGACGCCAGATGACTCAACTGTCTAAGGACTGCGGCGTGGGACAGCGCAACTCCCTTCTGCAATCCGGTAGTGCCGGCGGAATGCTGAATAAATGCCACGTGATCTGGATCGGCTTCAGGAAGATCAGCCGGCTCGACGCGCGATTTCGGTCGCGCACCCGAGCGCAACAGGCGCGACTGGCCGGTCAAGCTGACGCACTGAAGGAGCTCCTCGGGAAAGCTCTCATCGAGGACGATGAGTTTGGCCCTTAGATTGGCCGAAACTCCTGCCAGTCCAAACCTGTACTTCGCTGGGTCGACTTTGAAAGTTGGGTAGGCAAGTATGGCGGGGACCGCCCCCAAAAGCATGGCGCCGGCGAAGGCCGTCATCAGTGGAACACCTTGGGGCATGATTAAAATAACGGTGTCACCGTATTGCAGGCCTTGTCCCCTGAAATAAGCGGCCTCAGCCTTAGCCCAGTTGGTGAATTCACCGAAGGTCACGCTTTCACTTTCGCCTTCGCCCTGCCACATGGTCGCGAAAGGCTGGTTCGGGGGAGCTGCCAGCAACGCCTCGGATAAGGTCCGGAAACGGGTTAGAGAGAGCGGAGTCGCTGTGGCTGGCATCAGCGTCCCTCGTCCTTGCGCTGAGAGCGTATGGTCTGAAGGCTTCGGAACATGTTTTCCGCGATCACGGAGTTGGCTTCGGGGCCAACATGCGTGATGTCAATGAACAGCCGTTCACTATGGTCCTTGAAAATGTCACCCAGGTAGTAAAAGCCAGGACGCTTGATATTTCGAGCCATTCGATAAATCGAGTCGAACACAAGCCGGATTCCGGGGTTGCGATGCTCGGCTGAGTCGTTGACCTTTTCCTCCTCTGGCGTCAACGGCTTCGGACCGACCAAAGTCGTCGGCTGCCAGAAAAATGCGCACCGGAAACCAAATCTCTGGCCAAGAGCTTCAGCTATGTCCATGTTCTTGGTGTAACTCTCATATGTTTTCTGCGCCACCGCGTTAGCATCGTGTTCCGACCGCACGCGAATCTGTTCTTGCGCGCTGCCGTTGCTGAGTTTGGCGGCGATGATCTGCAACAGGCGATAGGTATTAGTTTTTCGGAGATACTCAAAACCAGGCTTCCGCAGTGCGCTAGCCTCCTTGAACCAGATTGTCATGCGCTCGTAGTTTCCGTGAACATCACCCTTGTCGGTTTCGTAGGGCAAGAACACATCAGGCACCCCATCGTAGAAGACCACCAGATCCGGTTTTTGCGGGTTCGATTTCAAGGCAAGCATGAGTTGAACGAGTTCCTGCGTGCAGACCCAACCTGATTCGGCATAATTTATAACGCACACCTTCTGACCGGACTTCTCGTATTTCTGGGCGATAAGTGAGGGGAGGGTTCCCCAGTCCGGCTCGCCCATACCCCAGAAAGTCGAGTTGCCGAACATCCAGATCGTATAGGCGCCGGGGATGCAATCCGTGTAGTAAGTGCTGCGCAATCCTTCCGCGTCCACGTTCACCATTTCGCTCTTGAATGGCTCTCCGCGCCAGACCACAAAGGCCTTGTACTGCATCTCGGCCCTTGAGGCTTGCCATTGAGGCCAGAGTCTTCGGGCCAAGGCCTGGTCCTTGTACACGGAAGCCGGAGGACTCGCCATCTCTTTCTGCGAGGGTGTCTGGTATTTGAGAATAAGATATGAAATTCCTTCGCCCGAGACCAGCAACAGCGCGCATATGAAGAACGCAATGGAAAGCCTTGGCAAGAACTCATTGAGGCCCTGCTTGTACGCGCTTCCGGTCGAAACCGCACTTTCTGCCGTTGTTGACAAGTTCCGCTCCGCTTCAGAAAAGTTGATACAAGAAAGGCGAGTTAAGATTGGTCTGCTGGATCTGTATGACCAAGTAGGCGTACATAGCTAGTACCGCGACTAGTGGTGTTACCCAGACCCATCTTTCCTGCCAGAGCACGACCAAGCTTGATTGGAAAAAAGCATTGGCCGGCGTTGCCACCCGATCCAACAGCCCGGTCACGCCCGCCACCGCGAAATATCCCACCGCTATGCAAGTGGTGAGCAGGTAGAAGTTTGAAGGCAGGTGCCGATGAGCATATCCACCCGGATGGGCGATTGCTCGAAGCATCGCGAAAGCCTGGTGGAGATTCTGGGCACGAAAGAAAATCCAGCCGAGACTTATGCCGCTGAATGTGGCCAACCAGCCCATGGGGGCCATGACCAACTCGGGAACTTTCAGCCCGGCACCGGCGAACAGGCGTTGCCATAGCCGGTGCAGAACCAGCAATAACCCCTGGAAGGCACCCCAGAGAAAGAACAACAGCGTACCCTTGTGCCAAAGGCCAAACAAGATCATGGAGATCAGCAGGGAAAGGCTTCGCCACCAGAAACCACGCCGCCGGGTGGCCAACGGCATAAAGAGGAAATCCCGTATCCAGAAAGACAGAGACATGTGCCAGCGGGTCCAAAAAACCGAGGGCGTCGAGGAAAGGTAGGGACGCTGGAAATTCTCTGGTAGCTCGAAGCCGCAGAATCTTGCCGCGCCGATTACCAAACTGGAGTAGCCTGCGAAATCAAGAAAGAGCTGGAATCCGTACCCGACTGCCAAGAACCACACATCGATGCCGCTATAGCCACCTGAAGTTCGGGCGAAACCTGCGTTTACTCCCTGGCCAGGCACGAGCCCAGCGGCTTCCACACGCGCCAAAGCCAGCATCAACAGGCCGAGACCCATCCGACGCATTCCGATGCAGAGATCTTCCCAGGATGGAGCTTGCCGCCGTCGAAACTGAGGCAGCATGCTCGAGAGCCTGCAAATTGGGCCGGAGATCACCGTCGGCCAGAAAGCCATGAACAGGCAGAACTCCAGCAAAGAAGGATCAAGGTTTTCCTCCCGGTAAAGCTCGAGCAACCAGCTGAGCGCCTCAAAAGTCCAGAAGGAAATTCCGAGCGGCAGGGCGATATGCTGCAAACCGGATCGTAGGGAGTGGAACGGAACCGCCGTGGCAAAACCGGGGAGATACTTGAATGTACCGAGCAAGACCAAATTGAAGGCGATGCCAAGCCACAAGCGTCCGACACTGACGCGGTGCTGCAGGTACCGACCCAGGGCATAATTTGAGACTGTGCTCAAGACTAATAGCGCCAGGAACCACTTTCCCCAAGTGGCGTATAGGAGATAACTCAGGCCCAGGAGTATGAGCTGACGAAGCTGCGTTCGGCGTACTAGCACGAGCGTTACCCACGAAAGGGCAAAGCCCAGGACGTATATCCAGAGTTTTTCCATGGCCAACAGTCTTTCTTCGCTCAACCTGACGGAGGCGAAGAAGCTTTTCCTACGCGTCTCAGCGGCTAGACAAGCACACTGCAGATGGTGCATGTCCTCTTGGGAAGGAATGCGTGCCGTTGACACAATATTATAACGAACTACGCTTCTGCGGCGAGGAAGAAAACGGTTGGGTAGTGGCTGAATTCAGCCACTACCAACGGTTGAACCATAGCGGCTAACCATGGCGGCTGTTGTTACCGCTGGGCATGCAGCGTGCCCCCAGTGAGAAGGCGCGCTGCTCTATTCCGTGGCCTGCTCCAGGTCGGCTAGGAATCCAATCGCCGTCGGTGGGTGACTCGATTGTCCAGGGGCCCGCAGGCCGTTGTTCCGACCGCGCTTGGCTCTCGTCGTTCTTCTTCCGAGTATTACTGTTGGGCATGGAGCGACTTCTGGTACGAGCCAGCTCCATCCGGCGCAGCCATAATCCCAGTCGGGACTGTTGAGCCGAACCTACATCCGCCTGCTGTGCAATCGCAGCTCGCGGATTTTCCGCACATGCTCATCGCTGGTGCCAAACCGGTCCCCAGAGGTCCCGAATACTCAATCTCCGCGCTCGTGGGCCTGTAGAATTGGCGACCACAAATCATCCGAAAAAGGGCTAGTGCCATTATCCCGGTGTCGTGGAGGAAGTTCCATTGTCGGGCTGCATCTAGCCTGGAACGGCCCTTAGTCCTCGCATTAGCCGAAATAAGCGGTATAGGGGCAGGCAGTAACATCTGTCTGGTCAAACGTCCGGTGGAAAAGTGTCGCCCTGCGTGGCAGCGACTGTTCCCGGTCGCAGTCGTTCTTCTAAGGGCACAAGATCGCCAACATGGAGAGCTTCGCCGGTTGCGTACGCCCACGCGCAGCAGGCGCCGTAAACGAGCCCGCCGGCAAGCAATTGCACCGCCAGTTGCCGATAGGTGTGAGCTACAAACCAGTGTTGCATGAGCAGAAGCACCGCTACCATGGGCGCGGACAGCATCAGAGGCAGAAGATACGCCTGGCGCAAGAATGTCGAAACCCGGATCCCCAGTCGCGAGCACAGGTGGAAGGGCATGAACAATATATATGTGCCAAGCAGCGGAATCGCCGTGCCTAGCGCGTCGCCGATGATTCCATAAGGTCTTACCAGCAATATGCTGAGAATCAGATTTGCAGTTCCTTCGATCAAGGTAACCACCGCCAGTTTCCCGTGTTTGCTGATGCCAAACAACACACGTCCAGAGGCTGACTGGACCAACATCAGCGTGTAGGGAAAGATGAGAGTCAGCAGCACGGGATAGGCTTGCGCGACATACCTTTTACCGACCCACACTTCGATGATGGATCTTCCCAGGATCACAAAGACAGCGGTGATGGGTAACGTGGTAAAGGCGCAGGCACGATTTCCTGCGACAAAAATCTTTCGCAGGCGGTCGATGTTTCCCGCGGCGTCTGACTGGCTTGACATGGGAACAAAAATCTGAGCAAGACTGCCCACCACGTCGCCGGCGTAGTCGACCAGTCGCGAACCCGCGTAAAAATAAGTGATCGCAGCCGAAGACACAAACGTGCCGATGACCAAGGCATCCGTTTTGAATCGGAGCCGACCTGCCACCATAATCATGAAAGTGATCGAACTGTAGTTCGCCATGTGGCGGAAAGTTTTCTGGTCGACGTACTTCCATGAAAATGTGACCGGTAACACCCGAAGTGCGACCATTCCGCGAACTACAGAAGCAACGAGCGGCAATCCTACGGTGATTAGGGCGACGGTGAGCAGACCGTAGCCGTGGTTCAGAAAGAAAACGATCAGCACGACCCGCAGCAAAGTAGAAACGACGTTGGTCCAATTCAGGATGTAGAACTGCTGCAAACCCTCGAGAATTCCTCCGAATACGCCGAGTGGGAAGCCGAGTGCCACCGAGCTACCCACCAGCAAGAGAAGCCAGCGAGCGGTGGACTGAAAACCCGGTGCAATGTGGAACACACGATCCACGTAGACGCATCCAACCAGAGTGATCAGCAGGCTGAGGGCTGCGACGCAAGTGTAGGTGAACATGCTGGTGCTAATCAGCCTGCTGGCCTCGTCGATATCACGCGTTGCCGTGTACTTCGAGACGTACCGAACGATGGAAGAACGAATCCCAAAATCGAAAATCCCGTAGTAGCCCGTGAGCGAAAAAATCAGAACCCAAATGCCGAAAGCCGCGTCTCCGAGCCGGTGTAGAATAAAAGGGGAAAGAAAAACCCCGATCAGGATATTGAGCCCGAGGGAAAACCAGCTCGAGCCCACGTTTTTGATGATCTGAGCCTTTTCCAGCTTACGCATATGCCTGCTTGGCGGTCTTCATCGGACAGGAGCGGAGAGTTTTGTCAGTTTTTCTATCATAAGCTAAGAAAATTGCAGGACAGGCCTGGGCGATACACTTCCGTAACGGACTTTGCCGAGGCAACGGTCGAGCCCATGCCTTCGGCGGGCGGTGACCGGAACTACATCCTGACGGCCCAATTTGCTGTTAGCAACGCCTTCTTACGCCCCCATCGTCACGCGCCAGCCGTCGGTTGTTTGCTTAGTTCCTGGTTTCCGCCGCGGCGAGATGAATGTGAGATTCAACCACAGAGAACAACTCGGTCTTCAGATTTGGTCCACCGGCGAACAAACCGGAGATGAGCGGATTTCGATTATTGGCCGTGAGAGCCGTTTTGTCGAGCGTGCTGACAAATCCTCCTCCGCTGAGCACCAGGGCAGCACCGGCAACGACGTCCCATTCGTTCTTTGAAGTGAGCGTGAAAGTGACGTCCGCGAGCCCAACGGAAACGAGCGCCAATTTGTAGGCGACGGAACCCACGGCACGAATCTTGAACCCTGCCTTTCCAAACGGCTTCCATTCTCCGCGTTTCACCTCGCTGCGACTGGCGAGAACGAGCGCTCCGTCCAGACTGGTGCGTTGGCTGGGACGTGCCGACTGCCCGTTGTAGAGGACGCCGGTGCCGATGGATCCGAGGAAGGTCTCCCTCGTGGCGGGGTTGTAAATTCCGCCCGCGACTGGTTTCCCGTTCTCCACGAACCCGATCGAAACGCAGAACTCGGGAATACCCTGCACAAATTCACGTGTACCGTCGAGAGGATCGACCACCCAAATGCGCGACCGCTGCAGGCGAATGGGATCGTCCACACTCTCTTCGGAGAGCCAGCCTTCCCCTTCGCGCAGAAGTTCTTTGCGCAGAACCGCGTCGAGCGCGCGATCTGCCTCTGTTACGGGATCGTGCCCGGTTTTGTATTCAACTTCAACGGCTCCTGGAGCGAAGCGGCCAAAAACTGGGCGCGAGGCTTCCAGTGCGGCCTGAATACGCTGCAATATTTGAGCGTGAGAATTTGATTTCATAATCTCGCGATCTTCCTGCGATGATCTTCTTTCGAGATCAAGCCATGAGCATGCGCGCGCCCGTTGCCAGCAACACCGCGCAGAGAATCCGTCTGAGCCACGGAACTGGAACCCGCGTACTTAGGTAAGAGCCCAGCAGTCCACCTGGAACCGACCCCAGCAATAGACCTCCCACCAAGTGGATGTCCACATTATGCATACGAAAATGCAGAAAACTAGTTACTCCGGTGAGAATGAGAGCGTGAACGATGTCCGTGCCAACCATAACCTTCGGCTGAAAACTATAGAACAGCAAAAGCATCATCATGACAATACTGCCGGAGCCGACTGAGGTGATGCCCACCAGAAAGCCCGCCACCAGGCCGATCAGCGACATCCAGGCAAACGACTTCATCGTCGGCGAGCGCACTGCGGCGCGATCCTCAATCTTTTTCTGAAAGAACAGGAAAGTCGGAATGCAGATCAGCAGAACTCCGACGGCAATGGTGATGAAGCGGTTAACGCCATTGCCATAAACGTTTCGCAAGTGAATCAGAAAACTTACGCCCAGATACGATCCCGGAGCGCTGCCAACGGCCAGCGCTAGCACCACTTTGCGCCGAACCGTGCCTTTGCTCAGATGGACTATGCTGGCGCCGATCTTGGTGAGAAAGTTGAAAAGCGCGTCAGAGCCCACGGCGCGAAGAGGAGTCACTCCCAAACCGAAGATAAGAATCGGGAGCAGCAAAACGCCGCCCCCGACTCCCGTCATTCCAATGAGGGTCCCGACTACAAAACCAACCAGGCTCTTGATCAGCAGATCCATGGCAGTACCGGCTTGAGCGTCTCAAACATTCGTAGCCGTTGGCCGGAGAAAGTGTTTAGGCGGACTGTGGCGTTGTTCCGATAAAGCCTTCCCGTTCGAGGTGCAGAAGAATTTCCTGCGCCGCTTCTTCGGGGGATAGCTCGTCGGTGTTGATGGTGACTTCGGCGTCGGCCGGAACTTCGTAAGGATCTGAGATTCCCGTGAACTCCTTGAGAATTCCTGCGCGCGCCTTGGCATACAGGCCCTTGCGATCGCGCTGCTCGCAGACTTCCACCGACGTGGCAATGTGCACCAGAATGAACCCTCCGTAGGGCTCAATCATTTGCCGGACATGTCTGCGCGTGGCGTCGTAGGGCGCGATGGGTGCGCAAATAGCAATGCCACCGTTCTTGGTAACTTCCGATGCTACGTAACCAATACGCCGGATGTTAATGTCGCGGTGCTCCTTGGAGAAACCCAGTTCGGAAGAAAGATGCTTGCGGACCAGATCGCCATCGAGCAGAGTTACCGGACGACCGCCGGTCTCCAGGAACTTCGTGAGCAGCACGTTCGCAATGGTCGACTTACCGGAACCCGAAAGGCCCGTGAAGAAGATGGTCACGCCTTGCTTGTGACGGGGCGGGAAACTGCGGCGCAATTCAGCCACGACTTCCGGATAGGTGAACCACGCTGGAATCTCGCGACCTTCGTTCAGGCGTTGGCGAAGCTCAGTGCCGGAAATGTTTAGTACATGATCACCCTTCTTGATTTCGTCGTCAGGAACGTACTTGTCCTGGTCCTCGAGGTAGACCATCATGTTGAAGGGAACCATCGTGACCCCGATGTCGGGCTCGTACTTCTTGAAGACCTCCTGTGCCTCGTAGGGGCCGTAGAAGGGTTTGCCGTGAGTGTCTTTGCCCGGACCAGCGTGATCGCGGCCCACAATGAAGTGCGTGCAGCCATGATTCTTTCGGATCAGCGCGTGCCAGATGGCCTCGCGGGGCCCGCCCATGCGCATGGCGAGCGGCAGCAAGGAAAGTTTCGCGGTCGGCTGCGGGAACTTCGCGAGCAGCAACTGGTAGCAGCGCACTCGCGTGTAGTAATCCACATCACCGGGCTTGGTCATGCCTACCACGGGATGAATCAGCAAGTTGGCCTGCACCTGCTTAGCAGCGCGGAACGCCAGCTCAACATGAGCGCGATGCATGGGATTGCGAGTCTGGAAGGCGACGACACGGCGCCAGCCCACGCGGGCAAATTCGGTGCGAACTTCGGCGGGTGTCAAGCGCAGATTGCGAAAATCATAGTGGGACGGGATCTGCGTGCCTTCGATCTTCCCACCGACGTACCAGGGATTAGCCTTGTTGACGGCGTAATCGGCGCCGGGATGGGCGGCGCTGGTGCTGGCAAAAACTGCCTGAGCTTCCGCCTTGCGGTCCGGTTGCCAGACATCTTCGACCTGCAATACAGCCAGCATTATGCCTTCGGGATCGCGTAGCGCTACTTTGCTGGCGCCGGGAGTAAGTTTCTTGGCAAATTCCTCGGTGACGTCCAGTGTGATGGGAATCGGCCAAAGAACCCCACTGGTCAGACGCATGTTGTGGCAGACGCCTTCATAGTCGGCGCGCGTCAGGAATCCTCGTAGTGGAGAAAATCCGCCCGTGATCAGCAACTCCAGATCGCAAAGCTGGCGACCGGTTAGATCCCATGAAGGCCACTCTCTTGAATGGGCCTTCAATTCGGCAATTCTTCCCGGTTGAGCTATTAGGTCAACCAGTTCACCGCCGTGGGGCGGAATGAGATGGCTGGTCGAAGCGGTCAAGTGTCAAGCCTCCCGGATTCTTGCATTGGGCTGGATTTCTTCCAAGATTTTATCCGGCCGGAGCGAAATCGATTGCAGACCGAAGGGAGAGGAAAACCCCGAAACTTTACTAAACAGAGTAACACCTTCTGTGTAGTCGCAGGAAAGCCGGATTTTGTCCTTGTGAATAACTAACGAGTGCAGCAATTGACAGACCTTCGGCACCAAGGGTTATCCAGGTAAACAGCTGACGCGCAATGATTTTAGGGGGTGTTTCGCCGGATAGGGTCGACTGCAGGTTTGAATGTGAAAAGAATTGCGACAATGGCTAGAGCAATTCCCACACCACGTAGGATTCTGTGTCGGTTTTGATTGGCTGGAGTGTTCTGTGCCGCGCTGGGACGAGTTTCCGGTCTCCTTCACGCCAGTCAGTTCTCGCCTAGCGCCTTCTGTTTTATCCCTAGCCCTTGTCTGGAAACCTAACGCCGTGGATGAAGAAGCCTTCACTAACCATCTGATAGGAATAATCTGCTTGACAACTCTCAAATATGACACTAATGTTACGGGTGTGTTACATGATGAGTATCTCGATAGTTTAACTCGGCATTAGGCTTGGTTTCAGCTTCTTGATTTTTCCCCTCCCGCTGACACCCCATTGCCATCTGCCCGGAACAAACGAGAGTGGTTGAGGCCGACAAGGATTCTGAAAGGAGCCTCCAGACAAATGGGAAAGCTGATCCTGGTTCGCCACGGAAAAACTGTCCTTAACTCGCTGGACAGCGAGGAAAGACTGCGCGGTTGGATGGATATACCTCTTGACGAACAGGGTTTGCGGGAAGCCGAGGAGACCGCCGAAAGGCTGGCTCGATATCCAGTGGCGCAGGTCTATTCCTCCGACCTCTACCGGGCACGGCAAACAGCTGAGGTAGTGGTGAGAGCGACTTTTGCGCCGATCGCGCACACTTCCGATTTGCGCCCATGGAATCTCGGCACGTTGGCAGGGCAGCGTGTGAAGGACGTTTTGCCAACGCTCCAACAACTCGAACTCAATCCGTCGCTACCCGCACCCGGAGGCGAGTCCTTCCTTCAATTCTGTGACCGATATTCGCGGAAGCTTGAAGAACTACTTGACATCGCCGCCCGCTCCACGGAGTGCGTTGTCGCCGTGACCCACGTGCGCAATCTTCTGGCCGCCCCAACTCTTCTTCACGGCGGGGACAGAGCCCAGATACCGGTTCGTGGCGGTCCCAAGACAGGGTCCCTGGTTTGGGTGGAAAAAAACGGCAAGGGATGGAATCTTCGTGTGGATGAAGCTCCGGAGCTTGTCCAAGGGGTGCACCCGTCTCCCGCTGGGGATCGCTTCAGGGCCGATTCAGAGACCGCATCCGGCAGAAGCCGTTAGCCGCATGAACCAATGAAATGCGCGCCGCGGCAGCGGCATTTGATCGCGACCCTCCACGAATCGACAGAATGAAAGTGCCGAGACCCTTCTTTTTTCTTCTGACCTTCGACAACGGCGGGGGAAATAGCTATCACGCGCGTCGCGGACCTTCTCGAGAAATGTGAGCGGCGCGCGAATGTGTCGGTCCCGGTCGGCCTAATTGGTGGGAACGGCTTCCTGAGCATGGAGCAGATTCGTTTCTTGAGAAGAGAGGGTCATGTGATCGGCAGCCATTCGTTTTCTCATCCCGTGAGGTGTCGCACTGCAGCAAGCGGAAATCGGCTGACGAATGGACCAGGAGCATCAAAACACTCACCGACATCCGCGACGAACAGTTTGTACCGCCTCCGCCCCAGCAGACTATTATTCAAATCGGCTTGGTACGAGAGCCGCCACTTTTTGATTCTGAGCCCACAACGGCGGTTCATCTGTACTCTGGTGTCTGGCGGTCGGTCCGTGAGAATCCCTGAAACGCAGCGCCTGACTATGATCTTTCAATTTCATGTGCCG